>Ga0272444_10004612_pt1 | contig 12125 bp, 13 predicted proteins | sample SSMForm13_FD_201033 | JGI IMG/M metagenome (GOLD analysis project Ga0272444, IMG submission 201033) | Marine sediment archaeal communities from Little Sippewissett salt marsh, Falmouth, MA, United States - SSM-Form-13 | ecosystem: Environmental > Aquatic > Marine > Wetlands > Sediment ... | reverse complement strand
GGTCTTATTGTCAAGGATGGAATGAGGCCTACGCGCTTTCAAGGAATTGCATTTCGTAAAGCTTTTTATATAAAGGATTTGTGTTAAAAAGCTCGTCATGCGACCCCATGCCGATGATCCTGCCTTTATCGATAACGACTATCTTATCGGCGTGGGTAACGGTGCTCAGGCGGTGGGCGATAACGATCACGGTCCTGCCCTGCATCAGGTTATTTATGGCGTCCTGCACGAGTTTTTCGCTTTCCGTGTCAAGCTGTGAAGTAGCTTCATCAAATATCAGTATGGGCGGGTTTTTATATATGGCCCGCGCTATGGCTATGCGCTGCCTTTGCCCGCCGGAGATCTTAAGGCCCCTCTCACCGATCACCGTATCATACCCTTCCGGAAAATCCTTTATGAACTGGTGAGCGTTGGCGGCTTTGGCGACCCGAACAAGCTGCTCCTCGTCAATATCACCGTGCCCGTAACTTATGTTAGCCTTGACCGTGTCATTGAATAGAAGCGTCTCCTGCGTCACTACCCCTATTTTATCCCTGAGAGACCTTATTGTGACATCCCGGAGGTCCATGCCATCAAACTTCACTATGCCTTCCGTCGGGTCATAAAACCTGGGGATAAGGTTGATGAGCGTGCTCTTTCCCCCGCCGCTCGGTCCCACCAGCGCGATGACCTCGCCTTTATTTACCGTAAGATCGATGTTGTTAAGAACTATCTCTTCGTCATATTTGAAGGAAACATCGCCGAAAACTATTTTATCGTCAAACGCCTTTATCTCCCGGGCGTCTTCTTTTTCATGGATGGTAACGGGTTCGTCCAGCAGGTCAAAGATGCGCTCCGTGGCGGCAAGGGCCCTCTGGTTGATGCCGTAAACATTGCTTAATTTTTTCGCGGGTTTCATCATGGAAAAAAGAGCGAAAACAAAGGACCCGAAAACACCCACGGACAGCTGGCCGCTTATGATGCTTTTGGCCACTATCCACATGATCACCGCGCCGCACAGTATGCCGGTACTCTCGGTTATGGGGCTTATTATCTTCATGCGCTTGACAGTCTTCATATTCAGCTTGTAAAAGGTCTTGTTCTTTTCCATGAACCTTTTCTGTTCGTATTCCTCCATCCCGAATGATTTCACCAGTTTGGCACCCGATATGGTCTCAAACAGCATGTTGTTTATGTCCCCGGCGTTCTCCTGGGAACTTTTGCTGATCTTTTTCAGGCGTTTGCCTATGCGGATCACCGGGTATAACATCAGCGGAAAAAGTATCATGGCCAGGAGTATCAGCCCGACCGGCATCCCCATGTAGATCGTCACTACGATGACGCCGACATAAGCCAGAAGCTGCAGGGGCTCATAAAAGGTATCGGCTACACCCGTGCTTATCGCGTCGCGCAAAAGCTCCGTATCGTAAGTGATGTGGGACATGAGCTGCCCGGTCGGGTGATGGTCGTAAAAATCCATGGAAAGGTCCTGCAGCTTCCTGTATATCTTTTCCCTGATATCACGCACGACCCTCTGCCCCACGTCGTTCATGAAATAAGTCTGGAAGAACTCGAAAAAGCCCTTCAGGGCAAAGAGCAGCACGAAAAGCGCCGTTATTATGTTAAGAAGGTGCAGCGGGGACATAGCGTTGATGTGCTGGACAAGACCTACCACCCAGTCCGGGAAAGCCACCCCTTCGGGAAGTATTATCTGCCTTGACGTAACCACTTTATCCACACCGGCTATGATAAGGGCCGCGGGTGAAGCGCTGATGATGGAAGTCGCGATCATGCACAAAACCGCTATCGCGAAGACCCATGCGTGGGGTATGATAAGTTTTATAAACCTTAAATATTTGCTCATATGACCGTATGCCCGTCCCGCTATTATACTATAAACTCCCTTGCGGCGAAAGTGTAATGATGATATAATCTTCCAGATATGGAAAAGATTCGTGTAGGCGTAGTGGGCACGGGGCACCTCGGCGCTTTTCATACCAAAATGTATTCCGCGCTGGAAAAAAGGGCCGGGATCACCCTGACCGGCGTCTGTGACGTCAAAAAAGACGTGGCCCGGCAAATAGCCCGCAAATACAATACGGACCATTACACCGATTACCGCGACCTTATCGATAAGGTCGACGCCGTGAGCATAGTGGTGCCTACAAGCCTTCACTATAAAGTCGCGAAAGATTTCCTGAAAGCCGGCATACATGTCCTTGTCGAAAAACCCATGACAAAGACGCTCGCCGAAGCCGACGAACTTATAAAACTGGCCAAGGCCAGGAACCTGGTGCTGCAGGTGGGCCATATCGAAAGGTTCAATTCCGCGGTCAGGGCCGTTGAGCCGCTTTTGCGCAAACCCCGTTTTATAGAATGCCAGAGGCTGGGTTCAATAAAAAAGAAAAAGCGTATCAAGGACGTCGGGGTCGTGCTGGACCTGATGATACACGACATCGACATAATACTGGGCCTTTTGCATTCAAAAGTGAAGGACATAGAAGCGGTCGGCATAAGCACCGTATCGCGCCATGAGGACCTCGCCAACGTGCGCCTTACCTTCCAGAACAGCGCCATAGCCGATATAACCGCCAGCCGCGTCACGAAAGAAGAGACCCGTAAAATACGCATATTCCAGGAGGATTCCTATATACTGCTGGATTTCCTGCACCAGGAGGCGTTTTTATATAAAAAGAACGCCAAGGGGCTTGATAAACAAAGGATAAGGATCAGGAAAAAGGACCCCCTTAAAGTTGAGCTTAAATCTTTTATAGGCTGCGTCCGCAACAACAAAAAACCGGTCATCTCCGGGCACGAAGGCCGGCAGGCGCTTGAAGTCGCCCTGGCAATCCTCGACAAAATAAACTGTAACCTGGGCATCCCCTAAATTTTATCACCGTGAGACAATGGACAAAAATATCCTCATAATCACAGGCGAACCTTCCGGCGATATGCGCGCCGGGGAGCTCCTTAAAGAGCTCAGGCCCATGATGCCCGGCGTCAGGTTCTGGGGCATCGGCGGCGCACATATGAGAAAGCAGGGCGCGGAGCTCACGGAAGACATAAGCAACCTCTCAATAGTGGGCGCGTGGGAAGCTGTCGTCAAGCTGCCTCTCGTGCGGCGGCAATACCGCGACGTGGCCGCTCATGTGCGCGAAAAAAAGCCCATGCTGGCCGTGCTTATAGACTACCCGGGGTTTAACCTGAGGGTCGCCCGATTCCTCCATAAGGAGAACATCCCGGTGGTATACTACGTAATACCGCAGGTCTGGGCGTGGGGCCGGGAAAGGGTGAAACTTTTAAAGAAATACGTCAGTAAAGCCCTTGTGCTTTTCAAATTCGAGGAGGATTTCCTCCGTCAAAGAGGCGTTAACTGCCAGTTCGTCGGGCATCCTCTCATGGATAAGGCGCCAGCGCTCCCCTCTTCCGGCAAAGCCGCCCGCAATGACAAAAGCGGTTTCACTATCGCGCTTCTTCCCGGTTCAAGAAAGGCCGAGATACAGAAGATCCTGCCAGTTATGCTTGCCGCCGCGGAAACATTGGCCGAAGCCCGCGGGGATATAGATCTTCTCATCGCCGAAAGTTCCATAATAGACAAGTCCTTATATGATTCCTTTCTCGACCGCCATAAGGGCCTGCGTGTATCACGCGTAACGGATGATACTTTCCGGGCCCTGGAGCGCTCGGACCTCGCAATAGTCGCCTCTGGCACCGCCACACTGGAAGCCGCCATAATGGAAAGACCCATGGTGATAGTGTACCGGGTGGCGTTCCTTACGGCGATGCTTTTCAGGCTGTTCATCAGGATGTCATATATAGGCCTTCCTAACATAGTAGCCGGATGGAAAGAGGTCGTACCGGAACTTCTCCAGCATAACGCCACCCCGGAAAAGTTGTCGGGTAAAGTGCTTGAGCTGATGAACGATCCCGCGCGGATGGAAAAGATGCGCGAGGACCTGCGGGAAGTAAAAGGGATGCTCGGGGAAAAAGGCGCAAGCCGCAGGGCCGCGGAAGCTGTAAGCCTTTTCGCTAAAGGACTTTAAACACGATGCCCGCGGAGTCGGCCAGTTCTATGGTCTTCTCTTTTTCAGCGACGAACATCCGGCCGCTTTCTATCGCGAGCGCTTTGAACCGGTTCTCGGCAAGCCCGGCCATGGTATCGGGGCCCACCGTGGGGACGTCCCATCTCAGGTCCTGGTTGGGCCGGCATACCTTCACCATCACGCAGCCTTCGCCGGCCGTCTCCCTGGCCCTTATGATCGTCTCATCGGTCCCTTCCATCGCTTCCACCGCCACAACGCATTTATTTTTTACCGCCACGGTCTGCCCCACGTCCATACCGGCTATTTTTTTGGCGATATCATAACCGAACTCTATGTCCTCGTCTATGTGGCTGTCGGGTTTTTCCCGGCTGAGGACGCCCTTTTCGGGCAAAAGATGGGAGAGGTACCTCGTGCCTTCTATCACTTCCACGCCCATCTGTTTAAGGCGGCGGGTGATCTCGCCGAGTATCGAGTAATCTTCCTGGTTCTTCAGGTCTTTCAGGGCCGACCGGAGTTCCGCGTCATGATCGTCCGAATCGTATATGACTGTCTTGTGGACCTTGCCGACCATGGCCAGCCGGCGGACATTTTCCTTTATCAGGAGGAAAATGCATTTTTTGTACTGGCCTATGTCCAGCCAGTATACTTTATCGGAGAGATCATCTATTTCTTTTGAAGCCATGCCTTCTATGGCGAACACCACCAGGTTTTCGCCCTTTTCCCTGGCTTCACGTATGAACTCCAGCGGGAGATTGCCTTCTCCCGCCACCAGCGCCAGTTTTCCTTTGCCGATACCGAATACCATTATTACCTCGTCCTGCGGTTTCGGTTACGATACCCGTTTCGTCTTTCGGCCACGTCTGACGTAACCCTGACCGATACGGGCTTCGTTACCCTAACCGTAACCTTATTAATACTTCATCTGGCCCCTGTCCATCACGCTGAACATCATGTCCGCCTGACAAACAAGTTTACCGTCCACGCTGCCTTCCCCGTGCACCTGAAGGATATTGCTGCGGATGCGTTTTACAAGCGACACGTCCAGCACGAGCTGGTCGCCGGGTATAACGGGCTTTCTGAACTTGGCGTTGTCGATGGTCATGAAATACGCTATTTTGTCCTTGGCCCCTTCCTCCAGCAGGATAAGAAAGCCGCCTGTCTGCACGAGCGACTCCACCTGAAGGACTCCCGGGACGATCGGTTCGCCCGGGAAATGACCCTGAAAATAGGGCTCGTTGATGGTGACGTTCTTTATCGCCTTTATCCATTTGCCTTCTTCATAATCTATGATCCTGTCTATCATGACAAATGGATACCTGTGCGGCAGATATTCCATCAGCTTTGTGATGTCCACCCTTTTAATATTGGCCGCCTTTTCCCTGCTTTTTACCATTTCATGCCTCCTTCAGATATTTCCTATATAACAATCCCACCATTTCAGCGTTAAGTTTGTGCCCCGACTTCCTGGCCTCTACTTTTCCTATAACGGGGCGTCCCAGCATATAAAGGTCGCCCAGGAGGTCCAGGACCTTGTGCCTCACGGGTTCGTTCGGGAACCTGAATTCCGTGCCCACCGGGCCGTTATCATCAAGCACAAGCGTGTTCTCAAGCGTGGCTCCCTGCCCGAGTCCCGCCTTAAGAAGCATCTCCGCCTCGCGCTTAAGGCAGAAGGTCCTGGCGGGGGCCAGTTCTTTCTCAAAAGACTCTTTGTCCGGCGTTATCCGGAAAGTCTCTTTTCTTATGGAAGCGATATCGTAATCTATGTAGTATGATACGCTGAAAACATCCGCGGGGGATATCTTCAGGTAGCTCGAGCCTTCCTCTACCGTTTCCTCTTCCGGCACTTTCACGAAACGCCTCGGGACAGGCTGTTCTTCCGCGCCGGCTTTTTTAAGTTCCGCGAGAAAACCCGCGGCGCTTCCGTCCATGGCGGGCAGCTCCGCGCCGTGCACTTCCACAAGGATATTGTCTATTTCAAGGCTCCACAAAGCCGCCAGGAAGTGTTCCACGGTCTGTATGCCCCATCCGTCCGCCCCTATCGTGCTGCGCCGCGCGCCTCCGTCCGACAACACGGCGTCGGTCAACTTGACGCAAGGCGCGCCCTTCAGGTCGACTCGTTTAAAGATTATCCCCGTATCGGGGCCGGAGGGCCTGCATACCACACTGCATGGAGTGCCTGTCTGAAGCGCTTTACCGGAAAAACCTGTCTCGTTCTTTATGGTCTTCTGGTTCACTTGTTAATGGTCTTTATGACCTCGTCCGTGAGGTCGTATTTTTCCTGCGCGAACATCACGTTCCGGGAATCCAGAACATAATCGTAGTTCCCGCTTTTGGCCATGTTCTCCACCACTTTCTGGATCTCGTCTATCACGGTGCGGAACATATCGTTCTTTTTGTTGAACAGGTCCTGCCGCGTATCCTGGTCGAACGCCTGCAGTTCCTGCAGTTTCTCGTTTATGATCTGTTCCTGCCTGGCCCTTTTGTCCCCGTCCATAAGTTCCGCCTTGTCCCTGAGCTTGGTAAGCTCTTCTATCTTTTTATCGCGCTTGCCCTGGATATCCTCGGCAAGTTTGTTGAGCTCGTCTTCCATGGTCTTGGTCTTTTTGTATTCGTAGAACGCCTTCCTGAGGTCTACATAACCCACCTTCAGGCCCTCCGAATACGCCATGGCCGCCATGGAGGTCACCATGATAAAAACGGTTATTAACGATACCAGGACTTTTTTATTAAGACTCGACATATCTATTCCTCCCCTTTTTAAAATCCGTGACTCATACTGAAATAAAACTCCCCGCGCTGCTTATCGTTATGGTTCTTGTTAAGCGGGTACCCCCAGTCAAGCTGCAGCGGACCGAGCGGCGTCTTTACCCGTACGCCTATACCGGCGCCCGACTTGAAACCCGGATTCTGGCTGTTGGACCACACATCGCCTATATCAAAGAAAACAGCTCCCTTTATTATCTTCTGGTACAGGGGGAACATCATCTCGATGTTCCCTATGAGCATGTAATTGCCTCCTACCGCCACGGCGTCATCGGACGTATCCCTGGGGCCGACCTTTCTCTGGCCGTATCCGCGGATGGTCGTCGCGCCGCCGGCGTAAAAACGTTCGTATATCGGGACCGAATTACTGTCGGCGTATTTCTCCACATATCCGCCGCGGCCCTTGAGCTCAAGGACTATATCCCCTCTTTTCCATTTGAGGTAGTCCTGCATGAGGTAGGGCACCGGCACCGGATAGAAATAACTTGTGTGCATGTATCCTTTGACAAAATCCTTGTCCCCGCCTATGAAACCGCCCGCGTTCTCGAGCGACATCCCGGCGAGTATGCCTTTTGTCGGCGAATATTTGTTGTCGCGGGAATCGTACTGGACGTTCCACGTCACGCGGCTGATCCAGTTGGTCCCGGCTTCGTCCTTCAGGTCCTGGGAGACCTGCGATTCGTCCCTGATATTAGATATATTGACCTCTTCAAGCGTGTACACGACACCGGTGCTGACCTGGTCAGTGAGTTCTTTGCCCAGCTTTAGGGAGCCGCCCGTGCGCCGTTCATCATAATCATAACCCGAATCGGCGAACCTCTCATGCTCTGTCCTGTACGCCGCGAAACCGAAAAGGAAGGGGTAATCAAAGATCCACGGATCCGTCCAGCTGAGCATGTAATTCGTCCTCGCGCTTCCGACTTCGGCCCTTATGACAATGTCCTGGCCGCTGCCGCTGAAGGTCGGGAAGTTCATGATGTCAAAGTTCCTCTGGCGCACCTGCACGAAACCTATAAAGGCGTCTACGGAACTGTAACCGCCGCCGAGGGAGAACTCGCCGGTCTTTGTCTCTTTTACGGTGATGTTAAGGTCCTTTACGTCCGGATCGTCCGTGGGCACCGTTTCAAAATAAACATCCTCGAAGAAACCCAGGTTATAAATACGTTCTTTGCTGTACTTGAGCTTCTGGCCGTCGTATTTGGCCCCCGGGAAGACCCTGAGTTCCCTTCTTATGACCTTATCCTTGGTCTTGGTGTTGCCCAGGACGTTTATTTTACCCACATAGACCACGTTATGGCCCACGATGTTATATGTGAGGTCCATCCTGTCGGTCACGGAATTATACCTCTGGCGCAGGTCGACTTCGGCGTTCATGTAACCCTTGTCATAATAGAACGTGCGGATGTTCTCGATATTTTCCCTGATCAGGTTGTGGTCAAGAGGGTCGCCCGTCACTACAGTGATAAGCCGCTTTATCTCTATTTCGGGGAAGCCCAGTTCTCCCTGGATACTGACGTCCCCGACAAGGTATTTCGGCCCTTCATTGACTATTACCGTTATGTGCATCTCCTGGCCGTCTTCCGAATAACCGAACTCGCTGGTGACCTGCGCGTCCAGGAACCCTTTGCTTCTGTAATAGCTCCTTATTCTGTCAAGATCGGCCTCAAACTTGTATTCGTCGAACGAGCCTTTACGTATGAACCACCACGCCGTTTTTGTCGTCATATAATTTGAAAGTTCACCGCTTGTGAAATGCTCGTTGCCGTCGAATTCTATGCTTCTTATTTTAAGCGGCGCCCCTTCGTTTATGTCGAACACTACCGTGACCTCTCCCGTTTCCGGGTCCGTCTCTATTTTGTAATTGATCGTGGCGCGGCTGTACCCCAGTTCGGTATATAACGCGTCTATCGCGGCTACGTTCTCCGCCAGGATGTTATAATCCAGAAGCTGCCCTTCTTTTATGTCCACTTTTTTCTGGATGCGATTGGTCTTTACGCGGGCATTGCCGCGGAATTCCACGGCCTTGATGATGGGTTTTTCCATGATTATGAACGTGATCACCACGCCTTCGGGGCGTTCTTCTGTTTCCACGGACACGTCCGCGAAATATCCTGTGGCGTAGAGGCGCTTGAGCTCCTTGTTCAGCGAACCCTCATCGAACACATCGCCGGCCTGGATCTTGAGCCTGGTAAGAATAGTGGCGGTGCTTACGGCGTTGTTGCCCCTCACGCGGATGTCCACTACGCGCTGCTCCTGGCTTTGATCTGCCTGGGCGAACGCCTGCGCGCAAAAGGACGCGGCAAGCATGACCGCTACCGTAAGGACGAACAGAGCCGTGATCCTTTTCATCAAAAACCTGCCTCTTCCTCTTCCACCCTTGATAGATTGCTGAATTTCGTGTATTCAGGCAAGAACGCCAGTTTCACGGTGCCCACGGGGCCGTGCCTCTGCTTGGCCACTATTACCTCGGCTATACCCTTGTTCTCTTCCGTGGGATTATAATATTCCTCGCGCAAGAGCAGCATCACGACATCCGCGTCCTGTTCTATCGCCCCGGATTCCCTGAGGTCCGAAAGCATCGGACGGTGGTCCGCCCTCTGTTCCACCGCTCTTGAAAGCTGGCTCAGCCCCATGATGGGTATTTCCAGTTCGCGCGCGAGGGCCTTTAAGGACCTGGATATGGCGGATATCTCCTGCTGGCGGTTCTCCGCCCTGAGACTTCCGGTCATAAGCTGCAGGTAATCGACCACCAGAAGCTGTATGTCATGCTTGGCCTTGAGCCTTCTTGCCTTTGCCCTGAGCTCCAGCGCCGATATACCCGGCGTATCATCGATGAATATCGGGGCTTCCGAAAGCTTCCCTGCCGCCGTGACCAGTTTGGGCCAGTCTGTCTGCGAGAAAAAACCGGTCCTCACCTTATGTGAGTTGACGTTGGCCAGCGAACACAGCATCCTCTGGGCGAGCTGGTCCTTGGACATCTCCAGGCTGAAAAAAGCGCACGGTATCTTTTTGACCGTACCCACATGCTCTATTATGTTTATCGCCAGGGCGCTTTTGCCCATCGAGGGCCTGCCGGCTATGACCAGAAGGTCGGATCTCTGGAGCCCGGCAAGCCTCATGTCAAGATCGTGGAACCCCGTGGGGATCCCGGTTATGTTCTCTTTGCGCTGGTACAGCCTGTCTATCGTCTCGATGCTCTCTTTTACGATATCCTTCATCTCGCTGATCTGCATGCGCCGTTTATGGCTCGCGGTGATGTCAAATATCAGCCGTTCGGCCCTGTCCAGGATCTCTTCGACATCGCTTGAGGGAGCGAAACTTTCAGAGACTATTTTGGTGGCGATGCTGATGAGATTGCGCAGAAGACATTTTTCCTGGACTATCTTCGCGTAATGCTCAAGGTTGGCCGAAGTGGGGATGCTGCCGGCCAGGCCGGTCACATAAGCGGGTCCGCCCACTTTATCAAGGGCGTTCCTTTTTTTGAGTTCCTCGATAAGCGTCACGATATCCACCGCTTCGCCGGAATCGTACAGTTTGACTATGGCGCGAAATATCTCTTTGTTGGCTTCCGCGTAAAAAGCCGAGTCGTCCAGCATTTCTATCGACCTGGCGATGGCTTCCCTGTCAAGAAGCATAGAACCCAGGACCGCGGTCTCTGCCTCTAAATTCTGCGGGGGTAATTTTTCGATAATCGTCTCTGGAATCATATCAATAGTCTCAGGCAGGAGAAGTTACTTTTTAACAACCCAGACCCTGGCCTGTATCTTTACTTCCGGGTGCAGGCGTATCTCCACATCGTACACGCCCAGAGCCTTTATTTGTTCCGGAAGCACTATCTTCCTTTTATCTATCTCGATGCCTTCGCCGCGCATACAGTCGGCTATCATCTCGGAGGTCACGGAACCGAACAGCCTGTCTTCCTCGCCGACCTCAGCCGGGATCGTGAAAGACGCGCCTTCTATTTTTTTCGCGACCTGCTCGAATTCCTCTTTTATCTTCTTGTCCCTTGCTTCTTTTTCGCGCCTCTTCTGCTCCAGTATTTTTACCGCTCCCCCGGTGGACTCAACGGCAAGTTTCCCGGGAATAAGATAGTTCCTGGCGTACCCGTCCTTGACCTTTATCTCATCGCCCATGCTGCCCAGTTTATCCACGTCCTTCAAAAGTATTACTTTCATGACCTCGGCCTTCTTCTTTGAAATGTCCCCTCTTTTATCCGCACGAACGGTAAGAGCGCCGCAAGGCGTGCCTTTTTAACGCCGTTGGCGACCATCCGCTGATGTTTGGCGCAGTTGCCGGAAATACGCGAAGAGATTATCCTCCCCCTGTCGGAAACGAACCTGCCCAAAAGATCGACGTTCTTGTAATCTATGGACGTGACCTTATCCCTGCATAAACGGCAGGGTTTTTTCCTGAAGATCCTGCGTGGTTTTGGCGATGTTTTCTTTTTCATGATATCTGTTCTTTCTCCTCTTGATCTATTTTAGAACGGAACTTCCTCCGAGCCTTCCCGGTCCACATCTATTGATTCGACGCTTCCGTACCCTCCTCTATCCTCTATCTTCTCTTTTCTATCTTCTTCTTTTCCGCCGGAACCCGAGCGCGGCCCGATGAACTGCACGCTGGTGGCCACAACATCCAGGGCGCTCCTCTTCTGCCCGTCCTGGGCTTCCCAGGTGCGGGACTTAAGGCGCCCTTCCACCAGGACCGGACGGCCCTTGGAAAGATATTCGCCGCAGACCTCGGCCATCTTGCCCCACACAACGACTCTTATAAAAGAAACATCCTCTTTTTTCTCGCCCGAAGTATCTTTATAAGGCCTGTTGACCGCTACGGTGAAATTGGCCACCGCGGCTCCGCTGGGTACATACCTCAATTCGGGGTCTCTTGTGAGATTCCCCATCAAAAACACCTTGTTAAGGCTTGCTGCCATGGTAAATCCTTTTATTTAATAGTATTTTCATTAAGTGACTCGTGCCCCGTGGCTCGTGTCCCGTATAGACGGGTCACGGGTCACGTGCGACGGGCCACGACCCACTATCCCTGCTTATCTATAAGCGCACGCATGACATCCGTGTATATCCTGAATTGCCGGGACATCGCCGCGACTTTTTCGGGGGGCGCGCTGAACGTTACTTCGTAATAGATCCCCGTCTGCTTTTTCTGGATGGGATACGCAAGCTGTCTTTTCCCCATAAGGCTCTCTTTTGCGATCTTCCCGGAGTTTTCGGTTATTATGGAAGTAATTTTGCCTTTTACTTCGTCTATAGCCTCTTCCTTATCGGGGTTGATTATAAACAGTCCTGAGTATGATTTTGTCTTTTCCATTGCTTACCACCTAAA
>Ga0272444_10004609_pt1 | contig 12126 bp, 7 predicted proteins | sample SSMForm13_FD_201033 | JGI IMG/M metagenome (GOLD analysis project Ga0272444, IMG submission 201033) | Marine sediment archaeal communities from Little Sippewissett salt marsh, Falmouth, MA, United States - SSM-Form-13 | ecosystem: Environmental > Aquatic > Marine > Wetlands > Sediment ... | reverse complement strand
GTCATGGGCCACCGCGTTGTTGCTGGGGTCGTGCAGGTAGTGCGTCCACTCGTCGATCTGCGAGGGCCGGGGCTTCGCAGTCTTGACCCAGCGACCGGCCGACTTGATGTAGGCAGCGCCGCCCGGGGCCAGAACGCGCATGACCTCCGATCGCGGTACGTCGCCGAGGTCCTCGGAGACCACCAGATTGACCATGTTGTCGATGTACGGCAGGCGATCTCCCGACCATGGTTCGACAAACACATTGCCATAGCTGCCGAGCGTCTGTATGTGCTTGCGTGCTGCAGCGACGTTCTCAGGATCGTTGTCGAGACCATGGACGACGTAACTGTCCCCGGCGTGCAGGGCTGCGGTGAGACTTCCATCGCCACTGCCGACGTGGACCACGAGGCCGCCTCGGACGCCGGTGGCGTCCAATATCTGTCGAGCCTGGTCCTGATACGATTCTCCCGCCTGCGCCGCCAGCAACGGGCAGGACATGCCAATGAGGAATGCGAGGGTGATGTGAATACGCAATCGCGTGTCCATGATCGGGCCTCCACCTGGGTAGAACGGCTCCTGATAACATTGACTGACACAGTGTATCATTTTCTGGCTTCGTCTACAATCGTTGGCCGGAAGGCTAGAAATCGCACCGGACGGTGTACACGACCTGGCCGTCCCTGACCCTTCGGGTTCCACCGCCGGCGACAATGGCCTCTTCGGCGACGGTCGCGATGCGCTCGACGATGTCGCTGATCTTCGTCACGATGGGCAAGCCGTCGCGCGAGTAGTTCAGGTACTGGTCGTTGAAGGGCTCCTTCCACTTGCCGCGAAGCAGGAAGTCCCTGGTGAGGCGATCCGGAATGCAGCCGGCGCCGTTTCGCACGCCGATGAGCCCGGCGCACGTGGCGCCCTGATTGTCACAGTCGTAGCCGGCCGAGACGGCGATCCCGGCGGTCCTCATGAAATCGCCTTTCCCGTAGAGGATCGCCATGATCCCACATAGCCCATTCTGGAGCGACGAGACCACCGACACGCGGGCCTTGAAGTCACCCTTCTGATACGCCCAGTATTTTTCGTGGATGCGCTTTCGCGTTTCCCGCCAGTCGTCGACCTGGCGGTGCCACTGCACTACATCGCGCATGCCCTCGGCGAACGGTCCTGTGTTCGGCACAACATCCATCGCCATGCCAACGAGTTTCTCGACGTCCTGTTCGAAAAATGCGGCGCTATACATCACGCCATAGGCAATCGTCGGGTGCGTGCCCCAGTCGTCGTTGGTGATCCGTGCGCCCCACTGCGCCCGCGCGGCGGCCCTGGCGGTCATGCCCGGATAAAACGCGCTCCAGATCTCGTTGACCAGTTGCGGGTCGATCTGGAACCAGTTCGGGTTGTTCTTCTTGCTTCCGGTCGCCGGCGCGACCAGCCCCTTGTCCATGAGGTTGCGCGCGGTGCGGTTGGCGACCCAGATCTTGCGATTGATGTGCCGTTTCCACATCTCGGTGATCTCGTCGTAGTTGATATCGAGCCCGTACCGCTCCACTGCGTGCAGCGTGACCAGCTCGATGTCCGTATCGTCGTCGGAGAAGGCGCCCTCGAACGCCGCCGCCAGAATCGGGACGAAGCCGCGCAAGTCCTCGCGGTTCATCCGGATCGAGGCATCGTCCTGCCACGTGTAGTAGCGGTCCACCAGAAATGGGCACGGCTCCTTGACGTAGACGTTCTCGAAGGGAAACCCCATGTAGTTGCCCACGAGTTACCCGATCCAGAACCCCGAGATCTTGTCCAGCAACTCGCTTCGCGTAATGGTTCTTTCACGAGCCATACCCACCGACGCGCCGAGTGAAAGGACCGCAACCACAACGAGACAACACGTTCGCCTTTTCATAATGACTCACCTCTCATTGTCTGGAACAGATGGTATGCCGTGCACACCGGCTTAGCGGTTGGCCCGTCGAGCGCCGGCGACCGTTCGCACGTTACAAGCATACCACAGGCGGTTGCTTTGTGCCTGCGGATTTATTTCGAAAGTCGGCTGCTGCGCGACCTTTTGCCCCTACGAACCCGGTTCCGAATCGGCTATACTGTTGCTGCGTGTTTCGGCGACGCGTCGCCGGTTCCTTCGGCGTGCGGCGCGCCGCACCCGGTGCATTCAGCGACGACACAGGGAAAGGAGAACCGATGAAGACGGCCCACCACCCCGATGCAACGTCAATTTCACGCAGGCAGTTTGTCAAAGGCGCTGTCACGACGGCGTCACTGGCGGCCCTGACCGCCGGATTTCCCGTCAGGGCCCGCGCAGCCGGCAGCGGAGCGATCCGCATCGGGCTGATCGGCTGCGGCGGGCGCGGCTCCGGCGCAGCGGTCCAGGCCCTGAACGCCTGCAAACGGGCGCGGCTCGTGGCCATGGGCGACGCGTTCAAGGATCGCCTCGAACAGAGTCACCAGCGCATCGCCAAGCAGCATCCCGACCGGGTGGACGTGCCGCCGGAGCGCCGGTTCGCCGGCCTCGACGCCTACGCCGGAGTGATCGACACCGACGTAGACCTCGTCTTGCTGGCCGCCCCGCCCGGATTTCGCCCGCGTCACTTCGAGGCGGCGGTCGCTGCCGGCAAGCACGTATTCATGGAGAAACCCGTCGCTGTCGATGCGCCGGGCATCCGTCGAGTCGCCGCCGCCAACCGACGGGCCAAACGGAAGGGGCTGGCGGTAGCGGTGGGCCTGAACCTTCGACACCAGAACGGCGCCCGCGAGATCGTCAAGCGCGTCCACGACGGTGCGATCGGCGAGATCGCCTTTCTCCGCGCCTACGGCAACAACGCCGGCGTGTGGGTCCGGCCGCGACAGCCCGGCCAGACCGAAATGGAGTACCAGATGCGGAACTGGTACTACTTCAACTGGCTCTGCGGCGACCTGATCGTCGAGCAGACCGTTCACGCGCTGGACCTGGTCAATTGGACCAAGGGCGACCATCCGGTCGAGGCCCAGGGCAGCGGCGGGCGGCAGGTCCGCGTCGGGCCCGACTACGGCGAGATCTTCGACCACCACGCGGTCGAGTATACCTATGGCGACGGGACGAAGATGTTCCTGTTCTGCCGGCACATCCGCAACTGCTGGAGCGCCTTCGGCGGCGTCGCCCACGGGACGAAGGGCCGGGCGGATTTGAGCAAGGGCGTCTTGGAGTTGCCGGGGCAGAAACCCGTTCGGTTCGAGCGCGGCATCGACGGCCACCAGGTCGAGCACGACGATCTGTTCGCGGCCCTGGAGGCCGGGCGGCCCTACAACGAAGGCGACTATGGCGTCACCAGCACGATGACCGCCATCCTCGGCCGTATGGCCACTTACTCCGGCCAGGTCGTCACCTGGGACGAGGCCATGAAGTCCGAGACCGACCTTGGCCCCGAACGCTATGACTGGGACGCCAAGGCCCCTATCAAGCCGGGCCCCGACGGCCTGTACGCTTGCGCCATGCCCGGCCGGACGAAGCCCTATTGACCGAGCCGCGCGGGAGGTGTGCATGTTTAGACAGATCGCAGCCGTGCTGCTGGTTTCTGTGTCCGTATCGGCCGGTGCCGAGGAGCCCGCGGTGACCACGTTGCCGGATGCACTCGCCTGGCTCGAGCAAGAGGCGCATCGCCTGGTGCGTGCCTCGAGGCGAATGATGCAAGACGGGACCGCTGCGTTCCCCCCGCAGGTGGGAATCGGCTACGAAGCGTTCTGGCTCCGCGACTACGAGTACACGTTGGAAGGGTCCATCGACTCCTATTCCGAGAAGGAGTTGACAGATGCGTGCCGGCTCTTCATACGAAACCTGCGTGCCGATGGGGCCGGCGTTGATTGCATCAAGTTCGACGGCACGCCAATCTACAGGCCCGGCTTCGGATCGATGGGCAGGCATCCCGTGGCGGATGGCTCGCAATTCACGGTGGCCGTCGCATGGCACACGTGGCGAAAGACCCGCGACCTGCAACTGCTGCGCGAAATCGTCGAGCCGCTGGTCAAGACGATGAACGCGGTGCCGCGCAATGCCGATACCGGCCTGGTCCACATTCGCTCCGGCGACGAACGCGACCGCTGCCCTTACGGTTTTACCGATACGATCCGCAAGCAGGGCGACGTACTGTTCTGCTCGCTGCTGTACGTCCAGGCCGGCCGGCAGCTTGCCGACTTGCTCGATGCAGCGGGGCGCGGCGACGATGCCGAGCACTGGAGAGCCGAGAGCCGGCGCGTCGCGGATAATTGCCGAGACGTTTTCTGGGATTCGCAGGTCGGGTTGTTCCGCGCCGCGACCGCGTGCTGCCGCGAGCATGATATCTGGGGCTCGGCGTTTGCCGTCTATCTGGGCGTGGCGGACCCCGAGCAGTCGCGCGCCGTCGCCACATACTTCCAGCGGCACTACGCGCAAATCGTACAGCACGGACAAATCCGCCACCTGCCCGGGGGCGTCAACTGGGAGCGCGCCGATTGCGCGCCGGACACGTATCAAAACGGCGCCTATTGGGCCACGCCCGCCGGATGGTTCGTCTACACGCTCGACCTTATCGATTCCAGGCTCGCCGACCGAACCGTGATCGACATGGTCAACGACTTCAAGGACGGCGGCGCCTGCGAATGGATCTTCGGCACCCGGCGGCAGCTTCCCGGTTACCTGGCCAGTGCATCGCTGCCGCTGGCCGGTATCCGTGCGACGATCCAGCGCAGAAACACGCAACCGCCCAACGGCATCACCGGACATCCGCCGATCTCATGCCCTTGAGATTCCACGCGATTGTGATACTGTTGTTGTTTCGCTGAAGTTTTGCAGAACTCCTGATATCAATGAACCTTTGCACGATGGAGAAGACACGATGAAGAACAAGACGACAATGCTGCTGTGTGTGGCTGTGACGATAGCATTCGGTGCGGTTTGGGCGGGCGCCGCCGAGCTGCCGCAGTTCCGCAAACTTTTCAACGGCAAAGACCTCTCCGGCTGGGTCAACGTCAACACCGCCAAGGACACCTGGAGCGTTCGCGACGGTCTGCTGGTCTGCACCGGACATCCGATCGGCGTGATGCGCACCGAGAAGCAATACGAGAACTTCATCCTGCACATTGAATGGCGTCACATGGAGCCCGGCGGCAACTCCGGCGTGTTCGGCTGGAGCACAGGGACCGTCCCCGAGGGCAAGCGGCTGCCCAAAGGACTCGAAGTCCAGATGCTCGAGCTCGACTGGCCCAAGCTGCACAAGCGCCCCGACGGCTCGCTGCCGCCGGTCGCCTACGTCCACGGCGAGCTTTTCGGCGCCGGTGGGCTGACGGCGACCCCGGACAACCCGCGCGGCAACCGGAGCAAGTCGCTCGAAAACCGCTGCAAGGGCAAGGGCCAGTGGAACGTCTACGACGTCGTCTTCGTCGACGGCACCGTCAAGCTCTCGGTCAACGGCAAGTTCGTCAACGGTCTCAGCAAGGCCTCCGTCAAGAAGGGCTATCTCTGCCTCGAGTCCGAAGGCGCCGAGATCCATTTCCGCAATATCTGGATCATGGAATTGCCACCCGGAATCACCACGCCAGAGCAAACCGCTCCGGTCGTTGACAACAAATAGCGATGCGTAATGCAGGCGGAGCCTCCCATGAACTGGAAACGCTCGGTTGGTCTGTTGGTCGTGGCCGTGACGTCTTGTCTGCATCCGACGGATGCGGAGGCGTCACCGGCCAGGGTCAGAGTGCTCATCGTCGACGGGTTCAGCAACCACGACTGGCGCCAGACGACAAGCATCGTCCGGCGTCTGCTCGAAGCAACGAACCGCTTCGAGGTCGACGTTTCGACCAGCCCGCCCACCAAAGACGCACCGGGCTGGGACGCGTGGCAGCCGGCGTTCGCCCGCTACGAGGTGGTTATACAGAACTGCAACAGTCTCGGCGGGCGCCCGACCTGGCCGCGCGAGGTGGAGCTGGACCTGGAACGCTACGTCCGGGCCGGCGGCGGGCTCTACATCCTCCACTCGGCCAACAACGCCTTCGGCCACTGGGACCAGTACGACCGCATGATCGGCCTGGGGTGGCGCGGCAAGGACCAGGGCGCCGCGCTGGTCGTCGATGAAGACGGCAGCGTCGCTCGTATTCCTCCCGGCGAAGGCAAGCGAACGTACCACGGACCCCGGCGTGACACGGTAATCCGCGCCCTCGGCGACCATCCCATCCACAGGGGCTACCCCCGTCGTTGGAAGACGCCGCTGCTGGAGGTCTACAAATACGCGCGCGGTCCGGCCGAGGACCTGACGGTGATCTCCTGCGCGCACGACCCGGAGACGGAGAAGAACTGGCCCATCGAGTGGGTCGTCCGGTACAGGCGGGGGGCGGTCTACAACTCGACCTTCGGCCACGTCTGGGCCGGCGACGACGAGCCAGCCGGCATGCGCTGCGTCGGGGTCCAGACCACGCTCATTCGCGCCGTCGAATGGCTCGCCACCGGCGAGGTGACCTGGCCGGTGCCGACGGACTTTCCCACCGCCGAGACCATTGCCCTGCGTCCCATTCCCGCCGCTGATGTCACAACGACTCTGGACCACCGATGCTTCCGACCACCGGCCCGGTTCGCCGGTGACTTCGGCGACTACCGCTGCCCGCTGGAGTTCGATGACGGGACGCGCGCCACGACGCCCGCCGAGTGGCAGCGGCGACGAACCGAGATCCAGGAGACCTGGCACGGCCTGATGGGCCCGTGGCCGCCGTTGATTGCCGAGCCGCAAGTCCAAATTCTGGCGCAGGAGCAACGAGAGAGTTTCGTCCAGCACAAGGTCTCCGTCGAAATCGGGCCGGATCGCCAATCGGTAACCGGCTATTTACTCGTCCCCGATGGCGCCGGTCCGTTTCCGGCGGTGGTCGTGGTCTACTACGACCCGGAAACGGCGGTCGGGCTGGGCAAGGAGAATCGCGATTTCGCGCTCCAACTGGCCCGGCGCGGCTTCGTTGCGCTGTCGATCGGGACGCCGGAGTTCGCCAGCCTCAAGCCGCCGTACAGGCCGCTCTGCGAACAGGCCGAGGGTGACCCACCGCTCCAGCCGCTCTCGGCGCTCGCCTACGTCGCGGCCAACTGTCACACCGCCCTGGCCCGCCGGCCCGACGTCGACGCCGAGCGCATCGGGATCGTCGGCCACTCCTACGGCGGCAAGTGGGCGATGTTTGCGGCGTGTCTCTACGAGAAATTCGCCTGTGCCGTCTCGTCCGACCCGGGGATCGTCTTCGACGAGAGCCGGCCCAACATCAACTACTGGGAGCCCTGGTACCTCGGCTACGACCCGAACGTCCGGCGGCAGCGAGGCGTCCCCGATGACACGAATCCCCGGACCGGCGCCTACAAGACGATGATCGAAGCCGGCCGTGATCTCCACGAGCTGCACGCCTTGATGGCGCCGCGACCGTTCCTCATCTCCGGCGGCGCCGAGGACCCGCCCAAGCGCTGGCGGGCGCTCAACCACACCGTCGCCGTCAACGCCTTGCTCGGCTGCGAGAATCGCGTCGCCATGACCAACCGCCCCACACACGCCCCCACGCCCGAATCCAACGCCCAGATCTACGCCTTCTTCGAGCAGTGCCTCAACCCCGCGCCGTAGGCAATCCCGTCTCGTGAAGGGCCGGCGCCACGATCGATCCCACGAGACGCGCCGGGGAATCCGGGGACGGAATGACCGTCACGAGCGTCAAAGCCGGGCACTGCGGTCTCCCCTGTCCGAGCCCTTCATTGGAATCAACTACATAGAATACGTATCTGCCACAATTGACGCTGATACGCGCCGGGACATAGACTGCTTGCCAAAGGTATTGCGCGTGGCATATTCTGTCCGGCCAGGCAACACTTCATTCACCGGGATTTGCCCAAGACACGGCCCCTCGGGCTGAGGTGCGGCGCGCGCACCGCAACATGGGAACGCCTTCTGAAAGGGTAGAGAGATGAAGAGAATCATGTTGGCATCGGTGTGGGTTTCTGCGCTGACGTGTGCGTTGTGTGCCGATTCGGCCAGCGCCGATCACGCGCTTGACGCGGCAGACGGCTCTCCGAAGAATGTCGTCTATGTAGACAATCAGGGCGACGTGGGCATCGGGACGACGGTCCCGGCGTTTCCGCTCGATGTGGCCGGCTTGCTGAATTTGAACAAAGGCAAGACCGGAATCGCACTGCGGGTAGACGGTGCTGAAGCACTGTGGTACGACGGGACCCGCTTTAGCTGGGGATATGGGGGCACGGCCAATTACTTCGCCGATAACGTCGGCATCGGGGTAGGGATGCCGGAGCAGAAGCTGCATGTCTCGGGCGTTGCACGTTTTGACCTGTCCTCCGGCCAGATCCACCTGAGCACGCCGGGAGGCTGGCCCGGTTTGATCGCCTTCTCATCGAATGGGCACCGCAGGGACATTACGTTCTGGGACGGGGGAATGAGGATTGAGGTGAGCCCCTCGTCTGCGCCGCCGGTAGCGGGAAGCGGCATCTCCATTATGGAGAACGGCAATGTGGGCATCGGCAAGGCCCCGGCCGCGAAGCTGGACGTGGCCGGAACGCTGAGGGTGTCCAATGCCGCCGGGGCCCCGGTCGTCGAGCTCGGCGAGGGCCTCGACTACGCCGAGGGTTTCGACGTCTCGAACCCCGATGAGGCCAGGCCAGGCACGGTGTTGGTGATCGACACGGAGCATCCGGGGCAACTGACGATCAGCAGCAGGGCCTACGACCGCAAGGTGGCGGGGATCGCCGCCGGCGCCAAGGGATTATCGTCCGCCGTACGCCTGGGCGTGGGGCAATTTGACTGTGATGTAGCCCTGGCAGGCCGGGTCTACTGCAATGTGGATGCCACCGATGCCGGTGTGGAGCCGGGCGATCTGCTGACCACATCGCTCAGGCCGGGGTACGCCATGGCCGTCACCGACTACGTCAAGGCCCAGGGAGCCATCCTCGGAAAGGCCATGGAGAAACTGGAAAAGGGCAAGAAGGGCCAGATCCTCGTCCTGGTGACCTTGCAGTGACTGAGAAAGGGGACAAGACTATGAGTGCCAGAAACCTCTTGATGGCAGGCATTCTGCTGATGTCGGTGGCCTCATTCTCCGCCACGGCGCAGGAAAAACTGCTGATCGTCGCTCCGGACGACTTCATCGACGAACTGGAGCCTTTGCAGCGTTTCAAGGCGGCCACCGCCAGACGCTGCACCTTGGTCAGCCTGACGAACGTTGATAATATGAACTTTCCGGGCGATCAGGCCGAGCAGGTCAAGCGATGCATCGCATTCTATAAACAGACCGACGGCATCGAGCACGTCCTGTTGGTCGGCGACGTCGACCGATTCCCGGTCCGGTGGCGCTGGTGGGGGCTGCCCGATCAGGAATACTGGGGCGTCTCCGAGCTCTACTACGCCGATCTCTACGAGAACGGGACCACGACATTCGACGATTGGGACTTCAACAACAACGGGCTCTACGGCGAAATCGAATTCTCCCCCGACGGGACCATCAACAACGACCGCATCGACTTCCTGCCGGACGTGTCGGTCGGACGTATCCCGGCCTCGACCGAGGCGGAGGTTGTCGTGTACGTCGACAAACTGATCGCCTACGAGCTCAAGACCAGACCCTCCGATCCGTGGTTCAAGAAGGCCGGCCTCTACACGGGAAGCTGGCTGACCAATGCCAACGCCACAAAGGACGGGGTCGCCACTGTCCTGGCGGACAAAGGCTTCAGCACGATCAAACGGTACTGGGACTGGCAGAGTAATCAGGCCCCGCCCGGCGTGCCCGGGGCTATCATCAACGACCTCAACGCCGGCGTCGGATTCGCCAACTACCTCGGACACGGCAACACGAGCAGTTGGGCCTGTCTGGGCCTGGGCACCAGCCAGCTCGGCAGTCTGACCAACACCGGCCGGCTGCCCGTCGTCTTCGCCGGCGCCTGCGACACGGCCATGTTCGCTCGCATGGCACGCTTCCATCCGTACAAGGACGTCAACGGGCAGGGCCACCGTGGCACGGGCATGGGAGAGACCCTGGCGCCCGGGCCGTATCCGCACAACGGCCTGCCGCGCCCCGCCTGCCTGCAGGATGGGCAACTGGTCCTGGGTGGCACCATCCACGTGTTCGACCGTTCCTGTGTCGCCGAGACCTTCCTGCTCGGCAATCCGACCGGATCGACCGGCGCCATCGCCTACATCGGCGAACGGACTGGCGGCCAGGGCACAATCGTCGACCTGGATCGTGAGTTCTTCGCAGCCTACGAAAACGGGCACCAGATCCTGGGCGACATGTGGGTGTATATGCTCCAGCAGTATCACGCCCAGCACAACCTGGGCGACAGTCATACGTGGTGGCGCGAGCCGAGCCAGTGGCGAGTGGGCCACACGCTGGACGAACCGCAGAAGCTCGTCCTCTTCGGCGACCCGTCCGTGGTCGTCGGCGGGGCCTTCGCCAACACGGTCAGCGGCAGCGCCGCCGACTGGATCTTCCCGTTCTTTCTGAGTTACTCGCGTCGCCGCGTCACTGGAAACGTGACCGTCGCTGCAGGGGCTGCCCTGACGGCCGACCAGGGCGCGTCCATCCTGTTTGAGAGCGGCAGGAAGATCACGGCGCTCGATCCGCGTCCTGCCTTTGGCTTCCATGCCAACGGCAAGCCGAACGCCCCGGTGTACCTGCTCGCCGCCGGACCGCAGCCGTCCTCGAGCAACGTGGTACGCGGCATCAGGATCAAGGGGCAGATGCGATTGCGCAACGCCGGAGCGGTGAAACTCTACTGACAGCATCGAACCGGGCCGGGCCTTGCGATTGATGATGGAGTAGCCTGACGATCCAGGAAGCCATCTTCATATGTCACGCCCGATACGCGTTGAAAAGGGCCGGAATTTAGAATTGCTCCCACGTCGTCCTTGCCTATTTTGAAACGATAGGCATATCCAAAGAAGGCTTTCGTCTGAGCCGCTCTTATCTCAGTCACAGACTCAGGAATCGGATCCAAGACATGGTTTACAAAGAGCTCCGGCGCCACAGCTTTTTGCCTTCTGACAAGCAAGAGTTTCGCAAGCGTGCCAAAGACAACCGCGCAAGCCAAACTCAGTGCACGGAGCCAACGTGATCTCCCACGGTCACAGCATCGAGCTGGATGAATCGAAGATCGAGGACGTTCAAACGGTCTCATGGGAGCGAACGACGTGAAAAAGCCCTTGTTGAAAGGGCCCAGCGTGTTGATAATGGTCCTTCAGGGAAATCAAACCAGCGATTTCCTTGAAGCACGTAAGCCTAATCTGCGTTTTGCAAAGTTTCAGCTATAAGGAGAATATGTATCATGAGCCAGGCTCAAGCAAAAGCCACATCACGTCGTGAATTCTTGAAGCACACCGGTCGCATCGCTGCCGGTTCGGCCCTGGCCGCCGGCATGGTCCCGCGCGCCTACGCCGGGGAGAACAATACCATCCAGCTGGCATTGATCGGCTGCGGCGGGCGCGGCTCCGGGGCAGCCGCCAACGCGCTGTCGGTCAAGGGCCGAGGGCCGATCAAGCTGGTCGCGATGGCCGACGTCTTCGAGAACCGGTTGACCGGCAGCTACACGAACTTGAAGAAGAGGCATGGCGATCAGGTCGACGTGCCTGCCGAGCGCAAGTTCCTCGGGTTCGGCGCCTACAAGAAGGCCATGGATTGCCTCCGGCCGGGTGACGTGGCGATCTTCACGACGCCCCCGGCCTTTCGGTGGGTCCATTTCACCTACGCCATCAAGAAAAACCTCAACGTCTTTATGGAAAAGCCCGTCACCGTTGACGGACCCGCCAGCAAACGCATGTTCAAACTCAACGAAGCCGCCAAAGCAAAGAACCTGAAGGTGGGTGTTGGCTTGAATTCCCGCCACGCGCGGCACCTGCAGGAGCTGGCCAAGCGCGTTCACGACGGCGAAATCGGCGATATCATCCTGGAGCGAGGCTACCGGATGCATGGGCCGGCCGGATCCTTTCACTCTTTGCCCAAACCGGCGGGTATCAGTGAACTAATGTATCAGATTCAGCGATTCCACAGTTTCATCTGGGCCAGCGGTGGTAACTTCAGCGACTTCTACATCCACATCATCGACCATCTCTCGTGGATGAAGAATCAATGGCCTGTCAAGGCACAGGCTCTGGGTGGTCGCCATTACAAGACGAGTCC
>Ga0272444_10004608_pt1 | contig 12129 bp, 10 predicted proteins | sample SSMForm13_FD_201033 | JGI IMG/M metagenome (GOLD analysis project Ga0272444, IMG submission 201033) | Marine sediment archaeal communities from Little Sippewissett salt marsh, Falmouth, MA, United States - SSM-Form-13 | ecosystem: Environmental > Aquatic > Marine > Wetlands > Sediment ... | reverse complement strand
CGGAGAACAAGCGTCGACCTCCGGGGTGAAAATACGTCTGGCTCTAACTCTTCATACCAGCCGGCATTCTTATCTCATTACAATTATGGAATGCCTGGCCCTGGACAGCCGCGAGGTCTATATCCTGTCGGCTCACACCAATTGGAAAGAGACCGAGAAGCGGCTCCAGAGGGCTCTTGAAGAAGGTTATGTGGGCCGTTTCGAAGACGTCCTGCGCGCGCGTCACACAATCTGGGCACAGACCTTCCGCGAGCAGGAACTGGCCGACGCGCTCAACGCCTGCGCTCTGGCTCTGCTGGGAAATGAGCTGGCGGCCCACCGACCGGATTCAGAACCTCTCTCAGCGTCCACCGATCCCGATAACGGATTGTCAAATAATGACTTAACGGACCAGGCTGACCGCTCTCTGACCGCCCACAGGGTGAAGCGGCCAATTGCTCCGATCCCGGATTTTCCAGATTCTGACAGCAGCTCTTCGGACTAATCGCACAGCCTTGGCTCACTCCCTGATGCGACCGTTTCGCGGCGCCTGATGCGAACCGGGCCGCACTTCACCCTCGAATTGTATCGCGGCCGGCAGCGGCGGCGCAACCCCTTTCAAAACAACCGGATAACACCTTCGGAAAGCGCCGATTTCGTTTGACAGGCTATGGACCTGTGACTATATTCTTTGATTATTTTGGGCGGGTAATACGTCTTGTATGCGTTGGGAGTTAACGAAAGGTAAAAACCGAGGAGTTTGCAGCATGAAAGCGTTGCTGGTGTTGATTTTGGGGTTAGTCTTGATTGTTGGTGCCGACGGCATGGCTCAAACGGACATCAGAGATGAATTGCCCTACCTGTTGAATACTCTGCCGAACACTCTGGACTTTACAGGCGGCGGCGCCCGCGCCAAGGGTATGGGCAACGCCTTCATCGGGGTCTCCGATGACATCTCCGCGGTCAGCTGGAATCCGGCCGGTCTCTACCGAATCGACAATCCGTACGAGCAGCCGATTCTCTCGCTCGGCCTGAACGTCTTCAAGTCCAACAGCGGCTACTCGTTTCTCGCCCTTAACGAGGAATTCGAACACAGCGCCCGCTTTACCGACATCGATCTGGCCAGTTTCATGGCGCCGGTGAGAGTCAAGGGACATCCGTTTGTGGTCGCTGGCAGTTACACGCGTCTGGACGATGAGTACACCAGCGCCGCGTTCCTTTACGATACTTATCTCGATTATACTCCACTTGATGACGTTACCGACACCAACCTGTTCCGCCAGATCGGTAATGCTTCTTATCACTCGGCGACTTACGCGGCCAACTTCGGCTTCGGGACCCGCGTCTACGAAAACCTGACGTTCGGTCTATCGATTAACGTATACAGCGGCAAAGCTACCCGCCAGGAAATCTATACTTCAGTTCAGGACGGTGTCACGCCGCCGGATCTTTCCGGCCAGTCGGTCCTTCAGGTCACCCAGTACGTGACCAGCGATACCATCAGCTTCTCGGGCACATACTTCATGATGGGGCTTCGGTACAATGCGGAGAAATTCTCGGCCGGTCTGATCGTGAAAACACCGCACGTCCTCAAACAGACCAACGATGTCAAGCTGGCTGCGGTTAACATGCGCAACGGCAACATGGAGCCCGACAACACCGAGACGATCTACTGGGACGATAATCTGACCGAACTGGATATGCCGTTCGTCATCGGCGGCGGTGTCGGCTACAAAGCAACCGAAAACCTGCTGCTGGCCCTCGACGTTGAATACCGGTCTTTCAGCGGCGGCGAAGTCAACGTTCGCGACTCCATTCGTCTTAACCCGGGTGAAAAGGACACGGAGTTCTTCACCACGACCGACCCGCAATGGAACAACGTGCTGACCGTAAGAGCCGGCGGCGAATACCTGTGGCATACCGGCTCGACTATCTTCCCGCTGGTACCGCTGCGTGCCGGATTCGGCTATGTGCCGATTCCGACTCCGAATGTGACCGGCGACGTTCAATTCGACACGACCCAGGCGGCCATAGCTTACGAGCCGGAGCTCCGCACCGAAAGCACTGCCGCCACCAGCCTCCATGTGGGGACGGGCGTGCACTGGAATCAGATCCATCTGGATTTTGCCTACACCAATCGAAAACTGGATCGCGAGGATACCAAGAGAATCGTTGAGTCTAACCCCTACTTCCGGTCGGAAACATCCACCACCGATCACATTTTCAATGTGACTTTCACGGGGTTCTTCTAACGAAAGTTCGCGGATCGACCGGGTAACCGGTCGATCCCGCCACGGGGCGCCAATCATCAGTAATAATTTGTTGTTGCTTTCTGCCGATATATTCACTTGAAACCAGGGATGCCAGGAGCTTTTCATGCAGAGTAAGGTTAAACTGACCAAGCGTCAGATCAAAGAAGACAAGTTCACCACGTTCATGCTCAGCACCAAACGGCAGTTCCAGGACAAGTGGCAGTTTTACGTAGCCGGTGTAGTCGCCGTCGTCCTGATAGCCGTGGCCGTTAGCTGGTACATCAGCGATATGGCCGCTCACAAGGCCGAAGCCGAGGCCAAGTTCGCCCGCGCCGTGCTTGATTATCAGTCCGGTGACAACCAGGTCGCCCTGCTGGGATTCGATCAGCTCCTTGACGAATACGGTTCTACCGATGTCGCCGAACAGGCGACCTACCTGCTTGGGAATATCCATCTCTCCAACAAGAATTACGAAGACGCCATTCATTACTTCGAGATATACCTGGACCGATATCGCGATGATCAGTTGAATCGGGCGGCCGCCCAGGCCGGTATTGCCGCTGCCCAGGAAGATCTGGGCAATTACGCAGAAGCCGCCGCTTCGTTCGCCAAAGCCGGCGAGATGTTCCCCGATGGCCCCCTGGCGGCCGACTACGAAGCAGGCGCGGTGCGCAACTACCTCAACGCCGGTGACGAGGAGGCTGCCGAGGCTCATTACCAAATCATCAGGGAGAAGTACGCCGATACCGATCCGGGTCGAACCGCCATCGTTCTCTTCAACGAAAAGGGGCACAGCTAAACCGCGGCCCCGCCGAAGCCCGTGGCAAAACCAGCGGCCATAAAAATCGCCATTCTATGGCACATGCATCAGCCGAACTATCGGGAACCGCACTCGAAGCGTCTCCTGATGCCGTGGGTCAGACTTCACGCTCTCAAAGACTATCTGGACATGCCCCTGGTCGCCGGGGAGTACGATAATATCAGGGTTACTTTCAACCTTGTCCCTTCGCTTCTCGACCAGTTGGAGCTCTATCTCAACGGCGGTACCGATCGCCACCTGGAGCTGTCACGGGCCGCTGTCGAGCAACTCCCCACTCACCTGAGGCTGGAACTTCTCGAGAGTTTCTTTTCTGCCAATCCCAGCCTGATGATTGAGCCTTATCCACGCTACCGGGCGCTGCACACGAAGTACAAATCCGGGGCCAACGATCGAGACACGCTGGTCAGTCTGTTTTCCTCGGCCGAAATTCGTGACCTCCAGGTCTGGTCAAACCTGGCCTGGGTCGATCCGCGGTTCCGCGAAGAGGAGCCGGTGGCCTCGCTGCTGGCGAAAGGTCGCCATTTCGATGAAGACGAAAAACAGGCTTTGCTCGATTGGCAGTTGAAGTTGATCGCAAGGATCCTCCCCACCTACAGGAAGCTCCAGGAGGAAGGGCGGATCGAGGTCTCTTTCACGCCTTATTATCATCCAATTCTTCCGCTGCTCTGCGACACCCATGTCGCCACCGAGGCCCTGCCGAGCATCCGGCTTCCCAAACAAAGGTTCATTCACCCGGAGGACGCCGAGCGACAGATCGCCCTGGCCGTGGAGAAGTACCGGAATGTTTTCGGCCGCGAACTCAGAGGCATGTGGCCCTCCGAGGGATCGGTCTCCGAAGAAGCGCTGAGCCTGCTGGCTCGTCAGGGGATAAAATGGGCGGCCAGCGACGAAGAAATCCTCTCGCATTCGTTGACCAAATCCAATATGAGCCAGGCCGAGCATCCGATTCATCGCATCTACGACTATGGGCCGGGCTTGAAGCTGTTTTTCCGCGACCACGCCCTCTCCGATCGGATCGGCTTTGTTTACTCGACCTGGCAGGCCCGCCGGGCGGTCAGTGATTTCGTGGAGCATCTCAAGCGCCTTCGCACGCGTTACCTTGATCGCCTGGACAATATCGTGGTGCCGATCATTCTCGACGGCGAAAACGCCTGGGAGTATTTCCCGGACGATGGTACCGAGTTCCTGGAGACCCTCTATCAGACGCTCTCCGAGGACGATGAGATCGAGACCGTCACGATGAGCGAGGCTGTGGAAAGCGTCGAGGCCACCCCGTTGCGGTCGGTCTTCGCCGGATCCTGGATCAATCACAATTTCAGAATATGGATCGGGCACGAGGAAGACAACGCGGCCTGGGACTGTCTCAAAGCCACCCGTGACACTCTGGCCACGTTCGAAAAAGAGCACCCGGATTTCGACCGGGCCAGGCTCGACGCTGCCTGGAATCAGGTTTACATTGCCGAAGGTTCGGACTGGTGCTGGTGGTACGGCGATGAACACCGCAGCCTGCACAACCAGCAGTTCGATCGGATATACCGTCAGCATTTGACGGCGGTCTATGAACTGCTCGACCTTGAGACCCCTTTGAATCTGGCCCGCCCGATTCACGGCGGCGGCCTGGTGACCGAGACGGTTATGCCCGACAGCCTCGTTACGCCGCAGCTCGACGGCCGGATCAGTCACTATTACGAGTGGGCCGGGGCGGGTGTGTACGACTGTCGCAAGGCCGGCGGCGCCATGCATCAGATGCAGCGTCACATCTCCGAGATCTACCTGGGTTTCGATCACGAGAGCTTCTATATTCGGCTTGACTTCCAATCTAAAAAAGAGCTAGACTTAATATCCGGGCTAACGATGGTCCTCACGCTCTTCACGCCGGAGACCAGGACGTTGGAGATTGACCTTGGCGACGGTGTGACGAAAGGCGAGCAGCCGGGAGAGTATCGCTTCGTGTACGGTGATATCCTTGAGTTGTCGCTGGCCAGGACCTTTTTGTGGCCGGAGGGATTCGGGCCGCTGGGTTTCACAATAGCCCTGCATCAGGGCGAACAGAGGCTCGAAAGCTGGCCCGATCAGGAGCCCATTCAGTTGGATGTTCCGCCCAGGGATCAGGAGATTTTCTGGCCGTCATGATGCGGCCGGAGCGCAAGCTACGGAGGTGGCATGAGCGAATCATTCTTTGACAATCAGTCGGAAGATAAATCCACCGGCGAAATCCCCAACCTGGATGATGCTGCCGGGAGCCGGGGAGACGAAGGTGCTTTTCGGACCGATGAGGGCCGCCTGGCGGCTATCATGGCCTATATTCCCTTCCTGTGTTTCATCCCCCTGTTGAACATGAAGCATAACGAGGAGGCCCGTTTTCACGCCCGTCAGGGGGTCATGCTGTTCCTGATCGAGCTTCTGGCCCTGCTGTTCCTCGTTGACCGCATCGCCAATTTCGTTTTCACGGCGGTCCTTATCGTGGCCGTGGCGTTTGCCATTGCGGGGATATATTTCGCCCTTCAGGGGAAAAACTATCGTCTGCCTATCGTGGGCGACCTGGCGGAAAAGTCGAAGCTGTAGCGCCATGTTCCGAAAACTGCTTCTATTGCTGCCGCTGGCCGCCGGTCTGTTGCTGGCCTGCGTCGCCACCGGACCGGGGGGGAAGACCTCCCTTATCGTTATCCCCTCCAGCCAGGAAGTTGCTATCGGCGCCGGAATGGCGCAGGAACTGGCTCAGTCGGAAACGGTACTCCCCGATTCCGCCTGGCAGCGCTATCTGAACGAGGTAGGGCAGAGGATAGTAGCTGTCTGCGACCGCAAGGATATCGAATACCATTTCACGGTTGTCGAGTCTGATCAGATCAACGCCTTCGCCGCTCCCGGCGGGTTTATCTACTTCTACACCGGGCTTCTGAGAGAGATGGACAACGAAGCCGAGATGGCCGCGGTCATGGCTCACGAAATCTCCCACGTCGTCGCCCGACACGGCATCAAGAGGCTTCAGGCCACCCTGGGGGTGGCGATGGCCTATGAACTGGCCCTGGGGGACGAGGACTCCGAGGTCTTACTCACCGCCGTCAATCTGGGACTCGGATTGCTCTCGGCCGGCTATTCCCGGTCCAACGAGCGAGAGGCCGATGACTACGGCCTGACCTATCTTGTCCGGGCCGGTTACGACCCCGGTGGGATGGAAGGTATGCTGCAAAAGTTGGCCGCGCTGGGAGGGAGATCATCCTCAAGCGTTTTCGAGCAACTGGCCAGCACTCATCCTGAGACCCGGGAGAGGATAGAGAACACCCGGGCACAGACAGCCAGGATGAACATCAACCGGTCCAATCTGATTGTGGGTGAAGACCGCTACCGCCAGATGAAGGCGCGGTTGCCGAAGAAGCAGTCGGGCCAGGGTTGATCCCGGCCTCGCGCTGCCGTTTCCCAAACATCCCTCGGAGCGTCGGGCGCTTTTGGGCCGTCCCAGCGCTTCTGTGAGCGTCTTTCCGCGACTTTTGCTCGGACCTTGGTGGGGTGTGACTCAAACCCCGCATACTGTATCCATTTTTCCCCTTTAACTTATTGTCAATCAATGACAAACATTTGCGCTTATGGCTAAAATTCTGGTCAAAGTTTTTGTTGAACTGGGCCGATGAGAGTATAAAATGGGATTCGGAAGGTATAGGGATTTGACCACATCTCAGTCCATCAGCTGGTCAATATCCCAACAAATGACGTTAGCGTGTTGAGAATCTGGTATCTGCTGTAAGCGAAAGTAGAACGGGCGCTTACAGTGGTTGATGGTTCTCAGCCTGAACGGATGCTCAAAGTTACTACAATCGGGACTGAGATATGTCTCCGGGGCATAGCGGTTTTCCAACATTTCGATCCGCGCAGCTCGCTCAGACATCTCGGTAAGTGTTTGGCTTACAACACATTGGCTGTACGGCTCGGGCCCGAAGGTCTTTTTTCTCGACCGGGGGCAACGAGCCACACTTTAGGCACCGGGCTTGCCGTAGGACTCGGCAACAAAACGCTTAACCGGTAGGGGACTAGCTGAATGATTAAGTACTCGTTGACTCGTCTGATCCTCGTATGGATCGCTTTGATTATCTTCGCTGCCTTGGTGGGCGATGTAGCCGTGGCCGGCTCGGACGTCGGTCGCACCTCTGCCGATTTCCTCCAGATCGGTCAAGGAGCCAGAGCGGCCGGTTTCGGCGGCGCCTATACGGCGGTGTCCGACGGTGCCGTATCGGCCTATTGGAATCCGGCCGGACTCGCCGGCCTGGAGCGAACCGAGGTGTCGCTGGGCCATTTCTCCTGGTTTCAGGATATTACTGTGGAGCAGGCTAGCTTTGCGCTGCCGCTCGATGTCGGGCCTGTTCTGGCCGCTTCTATTACATATGTAAACTATGGCACTATCGATGGCTATGATGCTGCCGGGGTGCCGACCGGCGAGCTGACCGCCTACGACTGGGTCGGCGGAATCTCGGTGGGCTATCCGGTCACCGAGGCACTGTCGGTGGGTCTGACCGGGAAGTTCGTCAACCAGCGGCTTGATGAATACACCGCCTCCACCTTCGCGGCCGATCTTGCTTTCAAATACCGCCTGGCTGGCTTCGCCGTTGGCGGCGCCATCACCAATATTGGCGGCAAGATGACGTTCGACACGGAAAGCGAAGACCTCCCCAGCGCCGCCCGGCTGGGCGTGGCCGCCATGCCTTTTGATGGCGCCCTGATAGCCTCTCTCGACGTCGAGCAGCGCTTCCAGGGGGATTTGATCGTCCGCCAGGGTTGTGAGTTCGGTTTCCAGGAGAGGTACTTCCTCCGGGCCGGCTATGACTATCTGCCTGGCCAGGACGGTCAGGGCCTGTCCACGGCCATCTCCTTCGGCGGCGGTCTCAAGTTCGATTTCGCCGACATTGATTATGCCTATACCCCCAATGACAAGTCGACCTCCGAAGATCTTCATCGGTTCTCCGTGATTCTGAAGCTGGGGCACTAGGCACGACTGGCGGGCCAATTGCCCGCACGATCTCGTATACGGCGACCTATTTTGATTCGATTTTCGACGGACCAGTAGGTCGCCGTTTTTCATGTTATTTTCGTGATTTCTACGCAATCCTTTGCACGCATTGTACCCTATTTGCGCAATTCCGTGACAGTCTGATGACCGCCGGACCGATTCGGTCCACGAATCCAGCCCCCCTTGTCCGCTTTACGTTTCTAAGTACCAGTAAGGCAACCACTTGCGATTTGCGAATAGATCTTAGTGCGCTCTGTTTTGGACGCGGGCATTTTTGGTTTTTGGCAATGGGTTTGCTAAGGGAAGGGAGGCAGATCGCATATCGTACCAGCTATTTATCTGATAATGTGGGAATAACGTGAGTTTGAGCAACGAAAGATCAAGCGTCGAAAACCAGAGTACCGTGGCGACCGGGTCGCCGGCGCTTCGGTATGGGATGACCGATTCATTCGTCGTCAACAGACCTCATCGTTCAATAGCCGTCAGGCCGGTAGCTCCGTCGAAAAAAATGAAGTTTTTTCTTGGCGAGATATCCGGGTTATTGTTTATTGCCTTGTCAACTATCTATGTTTTTATGATGCCTGTGTCGCTGACTCAGGCGGGTGGATTAAAGGCTGTAATGAATCGAACCGTCAAGAGGACGCTTGATATAATCGGCGCCGCGGCAGGCCTGATTCTGGCCGCACCGTTGATGTTGATTGTCGCCGTCCTCATCAAGTTGGATTCTCCGGGACCGGTATTCTATACTCAGGTTCGTGTGGGTGTGAATCGCCGTAAACGCGACCGTCGCTACAGTCAGCATGTTGGCGCCGGTGAACGTCGCGGGCGCGACCGCCGCCGGATGGATTATCTGGGCAAGCCGTTCGAGATGATCAAGTTCCGCACCATGGTTCAGGACGCCGAGAAGAAGTCTGGACCGGTCTGGGCGACCCAGAACGATCCGCGAGTCACCCGGCTGGGTTCATTCCTCCGCAAGACGCGCATCGACGAGATTCCGCAATTCCTGAGCATCCTCAGAGGAGATATGTCGCTGGTCGGACCGCGACCGGAACGCCCGGCCTTCGTTCGCGATCTGTGCACGAAAGTCGACAACTATCAGCGCCGTCTCGACGTCAAGCCGGGGCTGACCGGGCTAGCTCAGGTGGAGAATGGTTACGATTCCTCCCTTGCCTCGGTGGCCGAGAAAGTGAAATTCGACCTCACCTATATCCGCGGCTGGTCGCTCTGGTCCGATGTTCGGATCCTGCTCAAGACGGTCGTGGTGGTGGTGACCGGAAAAGGCGCCTGCTAAACGGGCTGGAAAGCAAGCATGATTTCAATCAGGGCCGCGACCTTCGCGGCCTTTTTTTCTCCATTTATATCTTGTTTGATTATCGCCAATTTCGTATGCTGCCGATACATAAACTGTCGAAAAGTTAATACTACCAATAGAGTTACGGTGTTGAAACGGAATTTAACAATCGTAGGCGCGGCTCTGCTCCTGCTGGCCGTCGCAGGAGTCCAGGCCCAGACCGACAGCGGCCTGGTGGTGCGATCGACACCGCCCGGCGCCGATGTTGTCCTCGAAGGTGACGCTGTCGTCACCGGTATCACTCCCGTGACCATTCGCTATCCCCTGGTCGGTGAATATCGCCTGACTCTGAAGAAGTACGGGTACGAGGACTACCACACGAATATCGTAGTCGATCCGACCAAGCAGATGCAACTGGCGGTGGAGCTGTCCCGCAAGACCGGCGCGAAAGCGGCCGTGCGTTCGATGTTCATTCCCGGCTGGGGACAACGCTATACCGATCAGAAGGCCAAGGGCTTCACTTTCAGCGTTCTTTTCGCCGGTGCCGTGGCCGCCTACTTCGTTGCCGATCACAATTTCGATATCAAACATGACCGCTACAACCGGCGCCTGCATGAGTACGACGCCGCCGTCGACCGCGGCGCCGGACTCACCGAACTGGAAAGCCGGTTGGACGCCTTGACCAGGGCTCAGGAAGATGCCTTCGACGCCGAGGATGTCAGGCGAATCAGTATCGGTGGTGTGGTCGGTATCTGGGGGCTGAACGTACTTGATGCTCTCCTTTTCTCGCCGAGAGAGCGGGCGACGGTCACGGTGGAGGGCCTGGCAATTTCGCCCAAGGCGGATTCTCAGGGGATAGGATTAACTCTGTCAAAGGCCTTTTGAGTCATGATAACACGAGTGATTCAGTATTTGCTTGGCGGACTGATGCTGGCCGCCCTTCTGACAACCGGTTGTGAACGCAAAATCGAATCGAAAGACCCGGTGCGCTCTTTGCCGTCCCGGCTGGATGCTCCTGTCGACCTGACCGTAGCCATCGGCGACCGTGAGGTATTGCTCAACTGGGCGATGGACGACTCGACCGGCGTTGCGCAATATCGCATCTACACAGCGATCGGTGAAGCCTCGCAGTTTACGCGGCACGATTCGACCACCTCGCAGGAAGCCACCGTTTCGGACCTGCCGTTCAACCAGACTGTCCGCTTTCGGGTAACGGCGGTCGGTGACAACGGGACCGAAAGCGATCCCTCGGAAACCGTCTCCGCGGTTGTCGGCCTGCTTTCCCTGCTTATCGATGACGACAACATGTACACCGGTGACCGGGAGGTTCAGATCCTGCTGACCGTCCCCGGTGCCGCTGCCTACGTCATGCTTTCCGAAGATTCCCTGTTCGGCGGGGCGGTGGATCGCATCTTCAGGTCGACCCAGTCCTTTACTCTTTCTCAGGGGGACGGCCCCAAGCGAGTGTACGCGAAGATTACTTTCACGGACGGCTCACGATCGGCCGGCAGCGTCTACGATGAGATTATTCTGGACACTTACGCTTCCATAGATTCGGTCTATTTCGCGCCTACCGGCCAGACGTTCAGCGCCGGTGATACCATTTCCTTCTATCTCGATGCCGGAGGAGAGCTTGACGGGGAGGCGGTCGTTTCCGTCCCCGGGCTTAACGACATTGACCTGCTGGACGATGGCTCCCACGGGGATGCTGCGGCGGGCGATGGCCGGTATTCGTTTGACTATCCCGTGCCGACCGGCCTGACCGTTACCGACGCCAAGGTGACCGGCGCTTTTACCGACGCCGCCGGTAACAGGGCGGTGGCTGCAACGGCTCCGGGGAAGGTCAATATCAGCAGCAGCGATCTTCCCGACAGCGTGACGCTCGCGGTGGGACTTACCGACGCTACCACGGCCCGACTCTCCTGGACCAGAACCGATACCGAAGATTTCGAATCCTATCGAGTCTACCGGGATGCTGCCTCGCCGGTCAGTTTGTCCGATGATCTCATAACGATTATCACCGACAGGAACATCCTCAGTCATAACGACTATCTCCCGAACCCCGGGACTTACTTCTACCGGGTCTACGTGTTCGATTCCCAGGGGCAGTACGTTGCGTCGAACGAAGTCAGTATCACCCGATAGAGAGAGCGGGGGGAGCCGGTGAGCCTGCTTGAGCGGATCAATCATTACTTCCTGATGCTCCTGGATACCGTCAGGCAGATCGGCTTGTGGCGGGTCTGGCTGGTCCTGATCGGCTATTTCCTGCTCAACTGGTTTCTGTTGTACGCCCATTGCGACTTCACTTCGCCGCTTTTCTACGGCCTTATCAAAGTCTGGACTTCGCTGGTCAACGGCAGGCTGGCTCCCATCTTTACGCATTACCCTCAGCATTTCGCGCTGTTGGACCTTTATTTCAGTTGGTCCAAGATCGGTTTGGGATTGTTCCTGGAGGGTCTGGTGCTGGGCGTGGTGGCCCGGCTCTTCGCCGGTCGCGTGTACCGGCAGGCCGGCGCCGAAAGGAAAAGGTCGATCTGGTCTTTGTGGATTCACCTGGTGATCGTCTGGGTCGTACTCAACGGCCTTTGGATGCTGGTGGCCTCGCAGGTCCCGGCGCTGGCGGCGCCTTACCTGACCGGAGCCCGTCGAGCAATGGCCTTTTCTTTCGTAGTCCTGCCGTTTCTGTTTATGGTGGTGTTTTCACTGTTCTTCACCGCCCTGCCGGCCGTGGCCATTTACGGGGATAACGCCTTTAAGGCAATTGCCAGGTCCCTGCGGTTGTTCCTCC
>Ga0272444_10004607_pt1 | contig 12130 bp, 8 predicted proteins | sample SSMForm13_FD_201033 | JGI IMG/M metagenome (GOLD analysis project Ga0272444, IMG submission 201033) | Marine sediment archaeal communities from Little Sippewissett salt marsh, Falmouth, MA, United States - SSM-Form-13 | ecosystem: Environmental > Aquatic > Marine > Wetlands > Sediment ... | reverse complement strand
GGGCCGGGGCCTGGCAGCCCCGGCCTGCTTTATTGCACCGGCGAGGAGGCGGGCCTGAGCAGGCCCATCTCCTGGATGAGCTTAACCATTCCGTCGTGGTAAGGCGCGCTCACGTTCCAAGCGTGCGTTTTAATGTTGCTCTTGGTAGGCGGCTCGGCAGACGACATGAAAGGCAAACGCTTTTTAAATTCATCCAATCTTATCAAAAAAGTACGGGACACTTCGTAGATAATATTTTTTGGGACCCGGTCGGTGGTCACGAGTAAGGTTTCTATGCCAAAGGAATTGATGGAGCTTTGGCTATTGCGCAGACTCGGATAATCGTCCTTCCAGATACAAAAGCCTACATAGTAGGGAATCTTGTTTAGCATCGCCTTGGAGGGCTTTAAGGGCACTATCACGCCTTTTTGGTAAGCCTGCAGGAACTTTCCCAACCTCTGGTTGGGATGTCCCACCATGTAAAAAAAGGCGTCCAACTTTCCCTGATACATTAGGCGCATGGCCTGGCCGGGATCTATGTACAAGGCCTGTCCCAGGTCCGATGGCTTGAGATAGCACAAGCGAAGGGCCTGCACGGCGTTGACCAAGGTTCCCGAACCCTCGGCCCCCAAGGCGACCCGCTTGTCAAGGAGGTCCTTACAAGCACGGATTTTAGAGGACTGCGAGGCAACGCAGACCAGGCCTTCGGTGTAGACATCATAGATGGCGCGCAGGCTCTTTTGCTTGCCCGCCTTGCTCCAGGGTCCCAATCCGTTCCAGGCCATATGCACCACGTCGGCTTGGGATAAGGCCAATTGAAAACGGCCCGACAACAGCCCATTGATATTATCCACCGAACCTATCGAAGCCACCACCTTTATGCGTATGCCGGTCTTGGCGCTTGATTGGTTGACCACCTGGGCGAGCGTTTGGCCGAAGAGATGGTACGGGGAGCCCGCACTGCCGGTTCCCATTACTAAGGTGGTCTCGGCCATGGCCGGAGCGGCCCAGAGATTGATAAAAAAAACGACCCCCAGCACCAACCCCGTGAGCTTGCCTCGTGCGCGCGCCATGAATCTGCTCCTTGCCACCAGCATCCCCCCAAATAACTTGGCGGACCTTGAGATTTCGCCTTTTGAAAATATGACCCCCCCCAGGACGGCAGGCTGTCCAGAGGACCATTTATACTACGGTTTTTTATTGCGGCGGACAAGGCCCTTTTGGGACAAGGCGAAAAGCAAAAAAAGCCCGCAGGCGCTCCGGGGGATGGAGCGCCGGCGGGAGGGATGGATGGGTCAATCGGCCCTAGCCCAGGATGGCCGCCAAGTCCTCGTCCGGAGTGCTGATGGGCATGATGTTGAAGTTGTCCACCAGCACCTGCAGCACGTTGGGGGTGATGAAGGCCGGCAGGCTGGGGCCCAGGCGGATGTCGGTGATGCCCAGGTAGAGCAGGGTCAGCAGGATGGCGCAGGCCTTTTGCTCGTACCAGGAGAGCACCATGGACAGGGGCAGCTCGTTGACCCCGCACTCAAAGGCGCCGGCCAGGGCCAGGGCGATCTGGATGGCGCTGTAGGCGTCGTTGCACTGGCCGATGTCCAGCAAACGGGGGATTCCGCCGATGTCGCCGAGCTTCTTGTCAAAGAAGCGGAACTTGCCGCAGGCCAGGGTGAGCACCACCGTGTCCTGGGGCGCCTTTTCCACGAACTCGGTGTAGTAGTTGCGCCCGGGCTTGGCCCCGTCGCAGCCGGCCACCAGGAAGAAGTGCTTGATGGCCCCGCCCTTGACCGCCTCGATTACCTTGTCGGCCACGCCCATTACCGCGTTGCGCGCAAACCCGGTGAGCACGCTGCCCTGGTCCGAGTCCCCGGCGAATCCGGGCAACTCCAGGGCCTTGTCAATCACCGGGCCGAAGTCCTTGCCCCGGCCGATGCCCGGGATGTGGGGGATGCCGGGCCAGCCCACCAGGCCGGTGGTGAACAGCTTGCCGTCCACGTCGCCCTGGGGCTTTTGGATGCAGTTGGTGGTCATGAGGATGGCGCCGGGAAAGGCGGGGAACTCCTTGCCCTGGTTCTGCCAGGCCGTGCCGTAGTGGCCGTAAAAGTGGTCATACGCCTTGAGCTTGGGATAGGCGTGGGTGGGCAGCATCTCGCCGTGGGTGTACACGTAAATGCCCTTGCCCGCGCTCTGCTCCAAAATCTCCTCCAGGTCCATCAGGTCGTGGCCCGAGACCAGGATGGCCTTGCCCGCCTTGTGGCCTAGGGGCACTTCGGTGGGCACGGGATGGCCGTAGGTCCCGGTGTTGCCCGCGTCAAGAAGCTCCATGGCCTTGAGGTTGATCTCGCCCGTCTTGAGGGCCAGGCCCACCCAGGCGTTCAGGTCCAGGCCGGGGTCCTCCATGGCCGCCAGGATCTCGTGTATCCCGGCGTAGACCGACTCGTCCTCCTGTCCCAGAATGGCGGCATGGTCGGCATAGGCGGCCACTCCGCGCAAGCCGAACAGGGCGGTGTGCTGCAGGGCCACCACGTCGGCCCGCTCGCCCTCGGCCGGGGCCAGGGGATGCTCCCTGCCCTGCTCCACCATGAGCTCCAGGCTGGCGGCGGGCTGGAAACGGGCCGCAGCCTGGCCGAACTCCTGGCTGCCCAGCTTGGCCCTGAGCTGCTCGCGAAACTCCACCGCCTGGGTGATCATGGGCGGAAAGCGCTGGGGATCGAAGTCCACGTTGGTCAGGGTGCTGAACAGGGCCCGGCAGGCAAAACGGTCCACCTCCGGGTCGGCGATTCCCTGTTGCCGGGCCGCGTGGGCCACGATGGCCAGGCCCTTGAGGGCATGGGTGAGAAGGTCCTGCAAAGAGGCCACCTGGGGGTCCTTGCCGCACACCCCGCGCACCGTGCAGCCCGATCCCTTGGCGGTCTGCTCGCATTGATAACAGAACATCTCCATGTCTTGTCCTCCGCTCTAGGCGTGTCTTGCCTGGCTTGGGTCGGCAACTTCCTTCCGGTTGGTTGCCATGTTTTTATTGTAAAGCTTTTCCATGGGTCTAGTGCCATGGCTTTTTTGTTGCATTTAGGTACTAAAATACCTTTTATTCTCGTACAGTCAAGCACTGAATGGCCAAAAACGCATAAAACTTGTATTAGACGTTAAGTCTGGTGGTTATGGGGTGCTTTTCTTGCGGGGAACCAGGCTGGGCGCGGTTGGCGGCGCCTTTGATGAAAGCGATTGACCAAACAAGGCTGGGTTACAGGGAGGCCTCTTGGTTGCGGCGGCGGCCGCTTTTGATGGCGTTTTCCAGGCCGAATTTTTTTACGCGATAGCCTATCTGCCGCAGGGTGAGGCCCAGCTCGGCCGCGGCGTGGGACTGCACCCAGTTGTTGCGCTCCAGGGCGGCCACCACCTCCTGTTTCTCCATCTCCTCCAGGCGCGACAGGCTCTCGGCCCCGGCCTCCGGGGCGGCCGGCCGGTAGAACAGGAAGGAAGGGAGGTCGTCCAGGGAAATCTCCGGCCCCCTGGCCAGCAGGCTCAGACGCGAACAGAGGTTTTCCAGCTCAGCCACGTTTCCCGGCCAGGCGTAGTGGGTGAGCACCCCCACCGCCTGTGGGCTCAGACGGACGCGGCGGCCGCCGTGTTCAAATGCCTGGTCCAGGAAAAAGCGGGCCAGCACCTCCACGTCCTCGCGCCGGTGACTGAGGGGCGGCAGGGTGATGGGCAGCACGGCCAAACGGTAGAGCAGGTCCTGGCGGAAGGAGCCCTGGGCCACACGGGCCTCCAGGTCCCGGGTGGAGGAGGCCACCACCCTCACCGAGACCCGCCGGATATCGCCCCCACCCTGGGGCTCGTACTCGCCCTCTTGCAGCAGGCGCAGCAACCGGGCCTGCAAAGGCAAGCCCAGGGCGCCCACCTCTTCCAGGTACAGGGTGCCGCCCGCGGCCTGCTCCAAAAGCCCGGGCTGGGGACCGCGCCGGCCATTGCCCATCTCCGGCTCCGCGCCGAACAGACGCCGCTCCAGCTCGGTCTGGCCCCAGGCGGCGCAGACCAACCAGGCCCAGGGCCGGCTCCGGCGCTGGCTCAGATGGTGGATGATCCGCGCGGCCAAATGCTTGCCCACCCCGCGGGGGCCCAGCAAGAGAACGGTGGCCTCGGAGGGGGACACCTTTTTGATCAGATCGCAGGCCTGGCCCAGGGCCGGGCCCTGACCGGGTAGATACAGATGGGTGGAGGCAGGGTCCAGGGCCGGCGCGACCGCGCCCTTTTCCAGACGGTTCTTCAGGGCCTGTTGCAGGCCCAGGATGATCCCGGCCACCATTGCGCCGGCAGACACCAGGCGGTAGGCGGCCTGGGGATCGCCTGTCTGCTCCAGGGGCAGGGCCACCACCAGCCGGCCGGCCTCGCGGCCGCTGGCCACCACCGGAGCCGCGGCCACCTGGCTCTGGTTGGCCGCGTCCAGGCCCAGGCTCTCCTCCTGGCCCAGGCCGGCCACCACCCGGGGAGTGCCCTGGGCCTCCCATTGCCACAAGCGGGCCCCCCGCAGGTTCAGCGCCCGCCGTAAGCGGGCCAGCACTCCGTGCAAGGCCAAGTCCGGGTCCAGGGACTGCTCCGCCATGCGGGCCATGTCCAAGACCGCCTGTAACTCTCTCTGCGCGGCGGACAACATCATGTCCCTGTATCAGAGCAAAATCCGTGCCTGGCTATCGGGGAGGGACGATCTTGCCCAGCACGTTGTTTTTGCAGGCTAATTGACAAACGGCCCCGCAAGGGCCTCCATCAATTCATACCTATTTGTAATTTGCGCCAGAGATTTGCTACCCACAGGTAGGAAAATTGGACTTGCGCATAAAATGGCCCGCCCGAGGTGGCCATTAATAACCCACTGGTTTAATACATCTTTATAAATAAACCTTGCATCAGGTTCTTGTTTGGCAGGGCCTTTGCATTCTCTCCAAGGCAACCGGCACCCCTCCTCAAATTGTCGGTGACTACTCCCTCCTAACACTCCCTCTCCCCCCCCCCCGGCCCGCAAGGGCCGGGGATTTTTTTGGGGCCGCGGCCCTGGCGCGCCGGCTTTGGGCCTGCTAGTTTTTAGCTAACGGGCTGGCTCATTCAGGAGGACGCGAGCGTGCTTTGATTGGTGATAAACCTGATCCGGTGGCTCAGGGACCACAAGCAACCCATGCAGGAATGCACGGCCGACACTCCGGTGCAGCCCATTTTGGACCGCCCGCCCGACGACCAGAAGCAATAGCCGTATCTACGACCAGGCGCGCCTCAATCGCCCGGCGCCCCGGCCAGGGGCAGGACGAGGCGGGCGGTGGCTCCCTTGCCCGGGACGCCGCATAGCTCCAAGCGCCCGCCATGGGCTTGGGCTATGCGTTGGCATATGGGCAGACCCAGACCGGTGCCCTTGGCCTTGGTGGTGTAAAAGGGCTTAAACACCTTGATTGCCTCGCTTTTGGTTAGCCCTTCCCCCTGGTCGATCACCTCCAGCATGGCCCAGCCATCCTTCTGCTGGGTGACCAGCCACACCTGCCCGCCGGCCCGGGAGGCCTGCAAGGCGTTGTGCACCAGATTGCCCAGCACCTGCTGCAAACGGCCCGGATCTGCCAAGACCCAGGGGGTGGGCGGCCGGGGCTCGTCCACCAGGCGCACCCTCGCCTTGCGGGCCGCGGGGCTCAGAAGCTCCAGCGCCTCGGCCACCGCCTCGTGCAGGTCCAGATACACCGGCCTCGCCTCCACGGGCATGGCGTACTCCCGCACCTCGTCCAGCAGGCCCCGCATGCGCTCCACTTGGCTCAGAATGATCCGGACCTGCTGATTTTGCGGCTGATTCAGCATATGGTCGGCCAGGAGTATCTCGGCGTAGCCGCCGATGACGTTCAGGGGGTTTTTAAGCTCGTGGCTCACGCTGGCCGCAGCCCGGCCCAGCTCGGCCAGGCGCTGGTTGGCCCGATGCCAGGCCTGGGAGCGGCGGTGCCGGTTCACCAGCCACCCGGCCAGCAGGCCCAGGCTCCACAGCAGGCCCAGGTCCATGGCCTGGGGCCAGCCCAGGCGGGGGCCGTACAGGGCCACCAGGGCCAGGGACCCGGCCGTGGCCAGGGCCAGGCCGCCCCGCAAACCAAAGCACAGCGCCGCCACGCCCAAGGGCAGCCACAGGGCCCGGGTGATCCATTGCCGGGCCAATTCCTGGCTGGTGTCCAGGATGCTCCACAGAACCCAAACCACCAGGCAGGCCAGGGCGCAGGCGGCCAAACCCAGCCGGCGCCCGGGTGGCCGCCACCCCGTGAACCAGATCATCGCTTTACATGCTTGCAATTGCCGCCCCATATTTTGCCAAAAAAATTTTTCGCCGTTCCCGCTCATCAAACACACCTAGCTTCTGCAAGGGCCATGCCCGCGGTCCTTTCCAACGGCTATCCAGGCCAACAAACGGAATTGACTCGGCAAATACAATCACTCCCCACCGGGGACTCCCTACCCCCTGGTAGGTGGGGGCCCATGGCACCCCCCCTGTCCCGCGCCCCGGCCGGACCGCTTGGAGGAGGCTGGCAAAATACCTAACCATTATGGGCGGTTGCCCTTGACTTTCCCGCACAGCGTATATATAATCCATACGTTTGAACGCTCGTCCTATACGCACCCGCCAGAAGCGACCATTCCTGTGGTTCCTGAGGAGACTGATGGGTCAATTTCCTTGGCTGCAGCACTATGACCCCGAAGTGCCGTCCAGCCTCGAATATCCCGAAACCGACCTGTACGAGTTGCTCCGCGCCACCGCGTCCAAGGTGCCCTCGCGCCCGGCCGTGGAGTTTTTAGGCGCCAGCCTGCCCTACCAGCGCCTGTTCCATTTGGCCGAGAACCTGGCCGGGGCCCTGAGCGCCCGGGGCGTCAAAACCGGCGACCGGGTGGCCTTGCTGCTGCCCAACTGCCCCCAGTTCGTCATCTCCTTTTTAGCCCTGATGCGCCTGGGGGCCACGGCCATGCTCCTGAACCCCCTGAACGTGGAGCGGGAGCTGATCTTCAAGTTCAACGACTCGGGCTCCCGGGCGCTGATCGCCCTGGACCTGCTGTCGCGGCGGGTGAACAACATTCGCAAGGAGATCGCCCTGGACCTGCTGGTCTACACCGGGCTGCAGGACTTTTTGCCCTTTCCCAAGAACCTGCTGTTTCCTCTCAAGCGGGCCCTGGACAAAAACATGCCCAAGGTGGAGATCGCCCGCGACAGCGTCACCCACCGCTTCAAGGACCTGCTCAAGGATGCGCCCCGGGCCCCCCGGACAACGATCGACCCCGAGTCCATGGCCGTGCTCATCTACTCCGGGGGCACCACCGGTGTGAGCAAGGGCATCATGCTCTCCCACAGGGCCCTGATCGCCAACCTTAGCCAGGCCTGCGCCTGGGTGCACATGGAATCGGGCGACTCCATCCTGGCGGTGCTGCCCCTGTTCCACGGCTTTGGCATGAGCGTGTGCATGAACGCGCCCCTGGCCTATGGCGGCACCATGACCCTGCTGCCCCGCTTCGAGGCCGGCCAGGTGCTGGACACCATCGACCGCGCCAAACCCAGCCTCTTCGCCGGGGTGCCCACCATGTTCATCGCCCTGAAGGAGCACCCGGACATTGACAAGTACGACCTCAAGAGCCTGCGCGGCATCTTCGTGGGGGCCGCGCCCCTGCCCCTGGCGGTGATGAGCGAGTTCGAGCAACGCACCGGGGCCAAGCTCATCGAGGGCTACGGCCTCACCGAGGCGGTGACGGCCGTCTCCTGCAACCCCTTGGATGGGATGCAAAAACCGGACACCATCGGCATCCCCTTCCCTGACGTGCAGTGGAAAATCATGGACCTGGAGACCGGCGAACGGGAAATGCCCCAGGGCGAGGCCGGGGAGATCGTGCTCACCTGCCCGGAGTTGATGACCGGCTACCTCAACCAGCCCGAGCTTACCGCCAAGACCATACGCGGCGGCTGGCTCTACACCGGCGACATCGGGGTGATGGACCCGGACGGCTACATCACCATCGTGGACCGCAAAAAGGACCTGGTCATCGTCAGCGGCTTCAACGTGTTCCCCAGCGAGATCGACGAGGTTTTGCACCAACACCCGGCCGTGGCCGAGGCCGTGGCCGTGGGCCTGCCCCATCCGTCCAAGGGCGAGTTCATCAAGGCCTATGTGGTGCTCAAGGCCGGCCAGCAGGCCACGGGCCGGCAGATAATGGACTTTTGCCGGGAAAACCTCTCGGCCTACATGGTGCCCAAGGAGGTGGAAATACGGGCCGAGCTGCCCAAAAGCATGATTGGCAAGGTGCTAAGGCGCACCTTGCGCGAGGAAGAACAGGCCCAATGGGCCAGACAAGGGGGGTGATTTAATGGTGAGAAGCTACGTTTGACAGTATCCGGCGGCTACGGTTTACTTAGGCCCTGCGGTCCCGACGGGCCAAGACCGCCTTGCCGAACTGCGGCACGCCGCCACACGGTGGCACAGACTTTTCCTGATCTAATGAACCCAAGGGGGTCCTTAGTTTAAGCTTTGTGAGGTAAATGTGTATAAAGTTATGGTTTTTATAGATGGCACTTGGCTCTACCGCACTCTGCCCCGCCTGGCCGAGCAAAGCGGTAAAAGCGAGTTCAAAATCGATTACGGAGTGCTCCCCCGGGTGATAGCCCGGGAGCTGAGCGAACGCCTGAGGGTCGGCCAGGAGGGGGTGGACGTGGTGCGCAACCACATCTTCGCCAGTCTGCCCACCAACTACGACCCCCTGGACGAAAACCTCATCACCCGGCAAAACGAGTTTTACAAGCTGCTCAGAGAAGATTACCACTACGAGACCGAGCTGTTTAACATCGATTTCCGGGGCCGCCGGGTGCGCCACAGCGACCGCAGCCCGGAGGACAGCTTCCAGCCCCGGGAAAAGTGCGTGGACATAGCCCTGGCCTCCAAGATGCTCTATCAGGCGGCCATGCCCTTTGGCATGGATATCGCCGCGGTGGTGCTGGGCGACCGCGACTTCACCCCGATGCTCCAAACGGTGCGCCATCTGGGCAAGCGCGTGGCCCTGGTGAGCGTGCGCTCCTCCTGCGCCCAGGAGCTGGCCGATCCCGAGGATCGCGAGGGGGTCAAGGACTACGACGTCATCTGGATGGACGACCTCATCGAAGAGTTGGAACTGCGCTACGAGCCCCAGTGGCTGGAGTGTCAGTCCCCGGACCACGAGGGCGACCGCGCCTTCCAGACCACCTACCGCCCCCGCCGGGGGGAGCCGGTCTACTGCGACGCCTGCCGCCAGGCCTATGCCCAGCGCCGTTCCAACGGGGTCTATGACGCGGACCAGGACCAGGACTACGACTACGGCCCCGTGGAAGGCATGCCCGCGGTGGGCGAAACCCTGGAAGGTATGGTTGAGTTCAAAAAGGAGGAAAAGGGCTACGGCTTTGTCACCACCGAGGAAGGCGTAAGCTTCTTCTTCCACCTATCGGACCTGGAGGACCTGGACTTCGAGGAGCTGGAGGAGGGCCAGGAGGTGATCTTCGAGGTCAAGACCCTGCCTTCCGGCGGCAAGGCCGGCGCGGCCCAAAACGTGCGCGCGCCCGAGTCTGAATAAGCCCCGTCCAAGCGCCAAGGCAACGGGGAAGGCAATAGCGCCTTCCCCGTTTTGTTTTGCCCCACCCGGCCGCCCGCATGGCTATAATGAAGCGTTGCTTCGCATCCAGCCGAGGAGGGGGTTTTCATGCGCAAGTTTATCTGGATCAGCATCCTGGTGGTGGTGGTGGCCGCCGCGGGGGCGGCCTATTGGGCCTATTCCAACCTGGACCGCCTGGCCAAGCAGGTGATCGAACAGGCGGGCAGCCAGGCCCTGGGGGTGCCGGTCCACGTCCAAAGCGTGGACATCCAGATCGCCAAGCGCCAGGCCACCCTCAAGGGCCTGATGGTGGCCAACCCGCCGGGCTACACGGGGCAGGCGGCCATGTCCATTGAGAGCGTCACCGTGCAGATGAGCGGGATCAAGGGGGACATCAAGCGGATCGTGGCCGTGGCCCCCCTGATTCGGGTGGAGCTCAAGGGCGGGGTCAACAACCTGGAGCAGCTCCAGGCCAAGGCCAAGCGGGCCGCGGGCGGCTCCTCCCGCCCGGTCCCGGCCGCCGGGGGATCGCCGGCCCAAATGAAGGTGATCAAGGTGGAGCTGCTGAAGGTGAACGGTGCCCGGGCCATTCTCACCGGGCCCAACCTCAAGCAGCCTATCAACCTCGGGGTGAGCAACCTGGAGATGCGCAACCTCAGGGGCACCCCCCAGCAGCTCGCCGGCCAGATTCTCGGCCGCCTGCTGAACATGACCATGGCCAAGGCGGCCAGCGTGGCCGCGCAGCGGGGCCTGGGCAAGATCATGAACAAGGGGACTGGCTACGGCCAGGGGGTGACCGACCTCCTGGAGAAGCTGGGCGGGGTCAAGAAGTAGCCGGCCGCTATACCAAACCGTGCTGAGCCTGGAACTCCCTCCACTGCGCCAAGATATCAGCCAGCATTTCGGGGATGGGCAGCTCGTAGGGGCAGCGCGCTTCGCACTCGCCGCATTGGGCGCACTCGGCCACCTTGTCCATGACCCGGCCCGAGAGCCGGCCCAGCTCCTGGGGCGGATAGCGCCGCACCTGGGAGGGGAAGAGCATGGCAATGGGGATGTCTATTTCATTGGGACAGGGCAGGCAGTAGCCGCAGCGGTGGCAGAAACGGCTGCCCAGCTTCTGGCGGATGCGCTCCATGGCCGCGCGGTCGGCCTCGCTCACCGGCCGGCGGTCCGCGTAGAGCGCGGCGATCTCCTCCAGCTCGGCAATGCTCTGGATGCCCGGGATAGGCACCACGCCGTCCACACCCTGCAGCCAGCGAAAGCACAGGTCGGCCCGCTCCAATAGGCCCCCGCCCAGGGGCTTCATGGCGATGCAGCCCATGCCCCTTTCCCGGGCCACGGCAAAGACCTTGCCCGCCGCCTCGTCCTCCACAAAGTTGCAGGCAAACTGCACGGTGGCGAACTTGCCGCTGTTGATGGCGCTCAGGGCCACCTCCGGGTTGTGGGCCGAGAAACCGATGTGGCGCACCCTGCCCTCTGCCTGGGCCTGGGCCGCGGCCTCATAGGCCCCGCCTGGCGCCATGACCTGCTCCAGTATCTCGGGCTTGGCCAGGTTGTGCAGCTGGTACAGGTCCAGGTAATCGGTGCCAAGGTTGTCCAGGGTGGTGGCCAGGTCCTGGGCCGCGCCCTCGGCGGTGCGGCTGATGGTCTTGGAGGCCAGCACCACCTCCCCGCGCCGGCCCTGCAGGCCCCGGCCCATTTTGGCCTCCGAGTCGCCGTAGAGCCGCGCGGTGTCAAACAAGCTGACGCCCAGCTCCAGGGCGCGGTGGATGATGCTCACCGCCTCGTCCTCGGGCACCCGGGTCAGGGGGATGCCGCCAAAGCCGAACTCAGAGACCGTGAGGCCGGTGTCGCCCAGAGTGGCCTGCCTCATGCCACCTCCCGCGCCGCCATGAGCGCCGCGCCCAGGGCCCCCACGATCTGGGGCTCGTCGGGCACCGCGATCTCCACTCCCAGGCGCTCGGCCATGAGCTTGACCACGCCCGCGTTCTTGGCCACCCCGCCGGACATGATCACCCGATCCCGCACCCCGGTGGTGCCGGTCATGGCCGCCACCCGGTTGACCACCGCCCTATGCAGGCCCTTGATGATCTGGGGTATGGGCTGGTTCTTGGCCACCAGTGAGACCACCTCGCTCTCGGCGAACACGGTGCACACGCTGGAGATGCTCACCTCGCCCTCGGCCCCCAGGCTCAGGCGGCCCAGGTCGTCCAGGGTCACCCCCAGCTTGACGGCCATGACCTCCAAAAAGCGGCCCGTGCCCGCGGCGCACTTGTCGTTCATCACAAAGTCGGCCACCTTGCCGGCCTCGCCCAGACGGATCACCTTGGAGTCCTGGCCGCCGATGTCAATCACCGTGCCCACGTCCGGGAACAGGGTGTATGCCCCCAGGGCATGACAGGAGATCTCGGTGATCTTCTTGCCCGCCAGGGGCACCGCCGCCCGGCCGTATCCCGTGGCCACGGCGTAGGCCAACTCGTCCCGGCCCAGGCCGGCCCGCTCCAGGGCAATGTCCAGGGCGGCCTCGGCCGCGTTGGTGGAA
>Ga0272444_10004606_pt1 | contig 12134 bp, 9 predicted proteins | sample SSMForm13_FD_201033 | JGI IMG/M metagenome (GOLD analysis project Ga0272444, IMG submission 201033) | Marine sediment archaeal communities from Little Sippewissett salt marsh, Falmouth, MA, United States - SSM-Form-13 | ecosystem: Environmental > Aquatic > Marine > Wetlands > Sediment ... | reverse complement strand
GCTATTTTTTCTTGCCTTTTTGTCCCCAACTTGTTACGGTCTCGAGCGGAAGACTAGATCTCCCAACCTAATTTCGGCTCGGGCAGGCGCAGCACGGCATCGAGTTGCTCCAGGAGCTCGGCCGGCCCGGCCAGTTCGTCGGTATAGGCCAGCCCCGAGGCCGGCCGCACACCCAGCCACATCCGGCTAAAGGCACCCACCCCGGCAGCGAGGGTGGGCAGCGTCTCGTCGGTGCCCGCTTCCGCGTGCGAGGCCGGCCCCAGTGTGACCACGTAATCGCCGGCCACACCGCTCCACGGAGCCCCGTCGTCGAGGGAGTCGGCGATGGGGTCGGTGAGGCGCAGGTTAAAGCGCACCGGGCCGGACGAGAGGTGGGTATGGGCCAGGCAGCCCGGAAGATCGAGGATGCGGATCTGCCAGTAGGCCGTGGCGCGGATGCCATGTTCAAAATTGGAGCCCCGCGTCGCTACACGGCCACGAAAGGGATGCCGGAGTAGGTCTTGCAGCTGGATACCCTGCGGCTCGAGCATCCGCACCAGACGCACCTGGTCCCCCAGACTCTGCAGAAGCGCCATCAGTTCCAGGAACTGGTCGCGTGTCTGGTAGACTAACCAGGCAACGAAATAGGGTCCCCGCTCCACGGCCTTGGTAGTACACCAAAGGTGATGGGTCAGCTCACCGGTTGGTCCATCGCAATAGCCCAGGCCGAAGCCATTATCCATCTGTTGCATCGCACTCTGCGTCATCTCCACGGGGGTGATGTTGATCGAACCATGGCCGTGGAGGCGGACCAGCCGCGCAGCGTGCACGAGGGCTGCCTCGTCGCGGGTGATGCGGCGAGGTACCCGCGGCTTGACCTGGATGTCGAGTTGGGCCGGGTCGAAGGCCACAATGTGCTCGTAGGGACCGGTGCCAAAGCCGAGCTGGTTGTAATAGCCCTGCTCGAACATGCCCAAGCCGGCGACGAGCTTGCCGTCCGCGGCATCGAGGGCCACAGCCTGGGCCGTCAGCCGGCGGGCCAGACCCTGCTTGCGTGCTGGACGACTGGTGGTAACGGCGGCAACGGCGGAAAAGCCCAAGTCCGTATCGAGATAGCGGATCGTGCCGGGCATGGTGTTGACCAGGCACTCGGCCTCCCCGGCGACGTCGGCTACCAGGGTGCGGCCGGCCGCGAGGAATAGATCCATATGCTCCTCTTTCCCCGGTTGTGTCCAGCCGGTCTCATACCAGATGCGCCGGACGGCGTCAAGGTCACGGTCGGGATCGTAGGTGCGGTAGTCCATGGGTGTCTCCTGGTTCGTGAATAATATTGGCCTGTTGCTGTAAAGTTTGGCCTTTTTCAAAGCCAAAACTTTATAGGGGCACATTCCTCCGCTGCGGTTTCCAGCCGGAAGCGATTGTACCACCGTCCACTGGGATGGTCAAATTTCTCTGCATTTGATTTGCCAAATCAGCTATTTGATGATATAATTCCTCACTTGGAGGCGGGCTAGTGCCTCCCATCTGACCTTTCTGTTCCAGGCCTGGCAACCTCGCGAGGACCCGGGGCAAACCCGTAGAAAGGAGGCTATATGAAGCCATATGAACTGATGTACATCGTCAATCCCGAGCAGGACGAAGAGATCATTGCGGCCCTGATCGAAAAGGTCAACGGCGCAATCGAAGAATTGGGCGGCAAGGTCGAGGGCGTTTTTCAGACAGAGCCGTGGGGCCGTCGGCGTTTGGCCTACCCCATCAATTACCAGGAGGAGGGCTACTACGTCCTCACCCACTTTGAGGTCGAGAGCAAGCCGCTGGACGATCTGGAACGGACCCTCAAGCTGATGGAGGACGTCTGGCGCTATATGGTCACTCGTCGTATCCAAGAGTGAACGGGAGGTAGAACATGGCATCGCGAGGACTGAACAAGGTCATGCTCATTGGCAACCTGGGCGCTGACCCCGAGATGCGCTATACACCGACCGGCAAGGCCGTCACGACCTTTCGCATTGCAGTGAACCGGACGTGGCGCGACCGGGCTTCTGGGGAACAGCAGCGGGACACCCAATGGTTCAATATCGTGACCTGGGAACAACTGGCCGAGTTTTGCAGCCGGTATTTGTCCAAAGGGCGGTTCGTCTACGTGGAGGGCCGGCTGCAGACCCGTTCCTGGGATGCCCCAGATGGCACGAAGCGCTATATGACCGAGGTTGTGGCCCAAGAGATCATTCTTTTGGACCCGCGTCCCACGACCAGTACGCCTGAGAGCGAATTTCCGGTGGATGCGGGTGATTTCGACCAGCCACCCCCCGAAGACGATTTGCCTTTCTAATTACGCGAAACGTAGCCAGGCATCCAGTCTGAACAGGCCCGTGGGCACCGGATCAAGTTGCGGGTCGTCGTATGCCTTGTAAAAGTTGGATCAATTGAATATTCTTAGCCAATCAACGCGAAGGAGGAACCGTGCAACGTAATCGCCGAAAACGCCGCGGTCGTCGCAAGGTCTGCGCTTTTTGTGTGGACAAGATGGATCATATCGATTACAAAGACGTCAAACGACTGCAGCGCTACATAACTGAACGCGGCAAGATCACGCCGCGCCGCCGCACCGGCACTTGTGCCAAACATCAGCGGGCGCTGTCTGTGGCCATCAAGCGAGCCCGGCATATGGCCTTACTGCCCTTTGTCCGTACACATACAGCCCATTAAGGGCAAGCCAGAGAGGAATACCGATGGCCAAGAAAAAAAAGCTGGTCAAGCCGCCGCGGCGGATGACCAAGAAAGAGCGCTCCCGTTGGGAAAAAGAGCGCCGCATCCAACGCACCTTTATCACTGTCCTCGTTGCCATCGGCGTCGTGGCTGTGCTGCTATTGATCTTTGGCTTCCTCTACGATCGGGTTTGGTATCCGCGGGGCGTTATCGCCGAGGTCAATGGACAGTCGCTCACGCGGCGCGACTATTGGCAAGTGCGCCGTATGGATCTGGTCACCCAGTGGCAGCAGGTCTACCAAAATCTCCAGCTTTATCAAAGCCTGGGGATCACGCTGACTGAGGACCAACAGGAGAGCATCCGGGCCCAACTGACTTCAGTCCTCTACCAGTTGGGCAGTGTGGAGCAGGAAAGTTCGCCGGATGAAACGGCTATGCAGCAGTTGATCGAGGAGACGGTTGTTTTTCAGTCAGCCAGCGATCTGGGCATCGAGGTGACGAACGAGGAGGCGGACACCTTTCTTGTCCCTGATCCAGAGACCGTCAGCCCGACCTCGCCCTTTGGCAGCGAACCGCTCACCGCCACCCAGCCAGCACCGACTCCGGTCAGTACGTTGACTCCCCAGGAGCGCGCCACCCAACTGCGGGATGGTGTGGCCAGCTTTTACGAAGGCCTCCGTCAGGATATGCGCAGTTCCGGGGCTGGTTCGTTGGGTTTTTCCATCAATGACTACCTGGGGATGGTGCGCCGTAGCGCTCGCTTCAGCCTCGTGGAGCAAAAGGTCAAGGATCGTCTGACCGAGGATCTGCCCAAGACCGAGGAACAGGTCCAAGTGTCTCATATCTTGGTCCAGAGCCGCTTGGCGCGAGCCCAGCTAGCCTATCAAGGGGCTAGCCAGGCAGCCGCTCAGGGGCAATCGCTGGCGCCGGTCGTGGTCGAGTACTCGGACGACGCGGCCTCGCGAGACCGGGTCGGCGAGGTCGAGATTCGGCGCGGTGAGGTCTCTCCCGCCCTGGAGGAAGCCGCCTTTGCCCTGACGGAGGATGTGCCCTACAGTGAGGTGATTGAGGACGCGGCCGGCGTGCACCTGCTCAAATTCGTGCGCCGCGATGAGGCGGCCGATTCGGTGATTGTTCAGCACGTGCTTATCTCAGCGGATCGCAGCGCGGTCGCCGAGGAGGTATGGGCGGAGGTTATGACCCAACCCGAGTCCTTTGCCAGCGTAGCGATCTCCAGATCGGAGGATGAGGCCACCGCCAGCAGTGGCGGCGACCTCGGGTGGATCACCAAAGACAGTGGGCAGCTCAGCCCGCTCGTGGAAGCGACCGCCTTTGCGCTCACGCAGACCAATGGGGTCAGCGCGCCTATCCTCGATGAAGAGGGCTACCATATCTTGCAGTTGGTGGAGCGCAACGACGCCAACCAGCAAGTCCGCGTACGCCAGATCCTCATCCGCAACGGTGCCGGGTTGGCGGAGCAGCTCCTCGACGATCTCCGCGCTGGCACCCGCGAGTTCTCCCCGGTGGTGGTGGACTACTCGGAGGATCAGGAATCGCTCGACAAGGCTGGTGACATCGGCTGGGTGTCGCGGGGCGATGAAGTGCTCCCGACCGAGGTAATCTCCGCCGCTTTTGCTTTGTCTCCCACGGGCAGTCTGACCTCGATCATCGAGGTGCCCGAGGGCTACTATTTCGCGCAGTTATTAGAGCGCGACGATGCCAACAATCGGCGTCACCTGCGGATCATTATGCTCAAGCGCGCCGAGTTGCTCCTCCAAGAGATCCGTGACTATATCGTTGGCGGCGATGCCGAGACGCGGGTTGCCCGATTTATGGAGATGGCGCTCAAGTACTCGGACGACACCGAAAGCAATGAGAACGGTGGTGACCTGGGCTGGTTTGGACGGGGAAAGACCCCGAACACGATCGAGATCGAGGATCGCGCCTTTGCAATGGAGGAAGGCGAGGTTAGCGAGGTCTTTGAGGGGGAGAGCGGCTGGCACTTGGTCTGGGTGCGGGACTATGACATGAACCACCCGATCGACCAGGAGACGCTCGAACAGCAGGCCCAAGAAAAGTACGACGAATGGAAGGCCGAGCTGGTCAACCAAGCCGAGGTTGTGCGCTACCCGGCGCCGACACCGACGCCGACGCCGACCCCACCGCCGTTCGTGCCGACCTTGATTCCGACGACGGAGGCGGTTACGGAGACGGTGACGCCGTAGCAGTGTGGCCTATTCGAGTTGTGCAGGCGTGGGTCTTTTGGGCCACAGAGAAGCAGAGGACTATTCAGCGAACCACGAAACACACAAAATACACGAAAAGAGATGCTAATGGTTTTTCGTGTGTTTCGTGTATTTCGTGGTTTGTTGGATATGTTCTGCATCCTCGCCACAAAAGGCCAGCAAATATGGGAGGAACGCCATGAAACGAACATATCTGTGGACCATCATTCTGGTTTTGCTCCTCACGAGCCTGGTCGGTTGTGGCGGCCAGCCGGCCCCCACGGCGGGTCCCACTTCGGCTCCGGGCCCGACGGGCCGCCCCACTTCGCCGCCGGATGCCGGAAAGGTGCTCTACGTCGCCATCATCTGGCACCAACACCAGCCGCTTTACTACAAGGACCCCCAGACCGGTGTCTATGTCAAACCCTGGGTCCGGGTCCATGCGGCCAAAGACTATGTCGATATGGCGGCGTTGGTCGAGCAGTACCCCAAAATCCACGTTACCTTTAACCTGACCCCTAGCTTGCTGCGCCAGTTGGACGACCTGGGGGAGGGGAGCAAGGACTATTATTGGGTGCTCACCGAAGTGCCAGCGGATCAGCTTACCCGCGATCAACAGGTCTTTATCTTGCAGCGCTTTTTCGATACCAATCGCCAGATTGTGGCCCGCTTTCCCCGCTACCAGGAGTTACTCGACAAGCGTGGCAGCGATCTCAGCGACAGCGGTCTGCAGGCAACCGCCGCTGCCTGGTCGGCAGAGGATTTCCGTGACCTACAGGTCCTCTTCAATCTAGCCTGGACCGACCCCGACTGGCTGGCCCAGGAGCCGCTCCAGTCCCTGGTGCGCAAGGGGCGCAGCTTTTCCGAGGAGGACAAGGCCATCGTGCTCGGCGAGCACCTGCGTCTGATCCAAGAGGTTGTGCCATTGCACAAGCGCCTTCAGGATGCTGGCCAGATCGAGGTCACGATGACGCCTTATGCGCACCCGATCCTGCCGCTGTTGGTGGACACCAACCTGGCGACGGTGGCGCAGCCGGACATTGAGCTGCCCAAGGAAAAGTTTTTTTACCAGCAGGATGCCGTGGCGCATCTGCAAAAGGGCATCCAGTTCTATCAGGAGCACTTTGGCCAGGCCCCGCGGGGTATGTGGCCGGCCGAGGGCTCTGTCGCCCAGGAGATTGTCGGGATGGTCTCCGAGGCCGGCATCCAATGGATGGCCTCTGACGAGGGTGTGCTCGCCGCTTCCCTGGAACTGCCGGGCTTTACCCGCAACAGCCAGGATACGGTCGAGGAAGCCGATGTCCTCTATCGCCCCTACTACGTCCAAGAAGGGAATCTGCCGCCCGTGGGCATCGTCTTCCGTGACGTGGTCATCTCCGACAAGGTCGGCTTCACCTACTCCGGCACCCCAGGGGAAGAGGCAGCCCAGGATTTCATCGATCGCCTCCACGCGATCAAGAAGCAGCTGGACGACAGCGGGGTCACCGGCCCACACCTGGTCAGCGTAATCCTCGACGGCGAGAACGCCTGGGAGTATTATCAAAATGACGGCAAGGCTTTTCTGCACGCCCTGTACGAAAAACTTTCCAACGACCCCGATTTGGTCACGGTGACGCCCTCCGAGTATCTGGCCCAGTTCCCCGACCAGCCGATGATCGAGGACCTCTGGCCGGGCTCGTGGATCAGCCACGACTTTACCACCTGGATTGGCGAGGAGGAGGAGAACACCGGCTGGGCGTACTTGAAGCGCACCCGTGACGCGGTCCAGCAGTACGTACTGGGCAACAAAACTACGGATCAGGCTACCCTGGATCAGGCGATGGAGCTGATGTACGCCGCCGAGGGTTCGGACTGGTTCTGGTGGTACGGTTCAGACCAAGATTCGGGTGATGACGCCTCATTCGATGCCCAGTTCCGCAACACCTTGATGGACATTTACAAGATCTTGGAGGAACCGATCCCCGATTGGCTGTACGTTCCGGTCATTCCGGCCCAGCCGGCCTCGCCCACGCAGGCGATGACGGGCTTGATCACGCCCCAGATCGACGGCCTGGTCGAGCCAGGAGAATGGGACAAGTCCGGGGTCTACACGATGCCGGGGTCCAAGCACATCACGGACTTTGCCTACGGCTTTGATGCCCGCAATGTCTACCTGCGCTTGGAGTCGCCTCAAGCGTGGGCCGCGTGGCCGGATGAAACCACAATCGAGGTCTATCTGTCCGTGCCCGGGGCGGAGCTGGTCAACTCCTTTTCCCGCTACGGGGCTGGGGACGACCCGCGCACCCTCCTCGGCTTTGGCGCGGCCTACGAGGTACTGCTGCGCACCGAAGCGGGGACGATGACGGCCCAACTGGCCCCTGCCAATGGTGACAATACCTGGGGCGAGGCCACGGCCATCACGGCAACCGCGGCGGCCAGCAATACCCTCGAGGTCGCCGTGCCCCTGGAACGGTTAGGCGAGTTCGAGCCGGGCAACGTGCTTTACATCCGCGCAGTTGTCTCCGCCAAGGAGCAGGATGTCGAGATCGTTCCGGCTAGCGGTGTGGTCAAGATTGTGTTGCCCGACCTGGGCCGAACGACCAACGTCTTGGTGGTCGCTGACCCGTCGGGTGACGACCACGGTCCTGGCTCGTACACCTACCCGCAGGACGGTGCCTTCCAGCCGGGCAACTTTGATATCCTGACCTTTACGGTGGGCTACGACGACAACAACCTCGTCTTCCAGGTCTACCTGGCCGGCCCGGTGGAGAATGCCTGGGGGTCGGGCAACGGTCTCTCACTGCAGACGCTGGACATCTATATCGACCAGGATGGTCCGGGCGGCGGCGGAGCGCGCCAGCTCTTGCCGGGGCGCAACGCGGCCTTTGCTGAGGGTGATGGTTGGGAATACGTCATCTGGGCCGAGGGCTGGACGCCGGGGATCTACAAGGCTGGCGCGGATGGCACGCCCGAGGAAGTGGACGCTACATTTGCCATCATCGCCGACCCGGCGCAGCGTAAGGTGACGATCCGCGTGCCCAAGAGCGTTTTGGGCGATGCACCGGAGCAGTGGCGCTATGCCGCTGTCGTGCTGGGGCAGGAGGGCTATCCGCCGGCCGGTGTCTGGCGCGTGCGCGACGTTGCCTCTTCAGCGGCGCAGTGGCGCTTTGGCGGTGCCCCCGCCGACACCAACCACACCCGCATCATCGACGTGGCCTGGGATGGCTCGCCGGCCCAGGAAGCGTTCCTCAGCGACTATCCGGCGTCCACGGAAGCCAATATGGACAACCTGACGCCTGACGATTTTGCCTTCATTCCGTTGCTGGAGGTAACGGAGTAAGAGACAAAACCCTGCGAGGGTTTTCAAACCCTCGCAGGGTTGGCGAAAATTTTGAACCGTAGCGCACTTGACGATGGTAGGGGACGGCAAGAGTCAAAGACTCTCGCAGCGTCCTCTGGATGGCCAGAATTTGTGATGTGAAGGCTTCCCTTGACGCCTTGGACAAGTAGGGGTAAAATACCCTTGTGACTGAATAGACAATCGCACGGAGGCAACAGGATGATTGTAGGCGAACAGAAGAAACTCGAGGAAATTCGAGAGTTGATCGCTGGCCATAAAAAAGTGCTCATCCTCGGCTGCGGCACCTGCGTGACAGTGTGCTTTGCCGGCGGAGAAAAAGAGGTGGGCATCCTGGCCTCGGCCCTGCGCATGGCCGAACGGCTGGACGGCAACGAGGTCGAGATCGTCGAGGCCACAGTGCAGCGACAGTGTGAGTGGGAGTACCTGGACGAGGTCGCTGAGCAGGTTCAGGAGGCCGACGTCATTGTTTCCCTGGCCTGCGGCATTGGTGTGCAGGCCGTAGCCCAGCACTGGCCCGACGTCTGGGTCGTACCTGGGCTCAACACCACCTTTCTCGGCCTGCCGGAGAAAGAGGGCCTCTGGGTGGAGCGCTGCCAGGCCTGTGGGGACTGTCTTCTCGCTACGACCGGTGGCATCTGCCCCATCACCCGCTGTTCCAAGAGCCTGCTCAACGGGCCCTGCGGCGGTTCCCAGAATGGCAAGTGCGAGATCGATCCCGAAGTAGACTGCGCCTGGCAGTTGATCTATGACCGCCTTAACCATTTGGGCAAGCTTGACTTGATTATGAATGTCGCCGGGCCCAAGGACTGGGAGACTTCGCGCGACGGTGGACCGCGGCGCATCGACCGGCCGGACCTGCGGCTGGATGAAGAGGACGAGGTTGCGGTTGAGGAGAACAAGTGACCAGTTTGCAGTTCTCAGTTTTCAGTTTACAGCCTGCTGCCCTCAACGTACAGGTTTTGCTTTCATCGTGATTACTGAAAACTGCGAACTGGAAACTGTAAACTGATTCCCAAGGAGAACTCGATGAATGCTGGAAGCAACTTGGAAAAAATCTTTCGCGCTGGCCATTTTGCCGTCACTGGAGAATTAGGGCCCCCGCAGAACGCCGACGCCGCTGTCATCGCCCGCAAGGCCGAAATCCTCAAAGGTTATGTGGACGCCGTCAACCTTACCGACAACCAGACGGCGGTGGTGCGGCTGTCCTCGATTGCCTCTGGGAAGCTTTTGCTGGAGGCCGGCCTGGAACCGGTCATCCAGATGACCTGCCGGGATCGCAACCGGATCGCGATGCAGAGCGACCTCCTGGGCGCCTACGCATTGGGCATGCGCAACCTGCTCTGCCTGACGGGCGACCACCAGGTTTTTGGCAATCACCCCACTGGCAAGAACGTCTTTGACCTGGACTCGCTGCAGCTCGTGCAGATGGTCCGTGGTTTGCGAGATGGAAAAAAGTTTCTCTGCGGTGATGAGCTCAAGGGGCAGGAACCGTGCTTCTTTGTCGGTGCTGCCGCCAATCCTTTTGCCGACCCCTTTGACTTTCGCCCCTACCGCCTGGCGAAGAAGGTGGCCGCCGGGGCCGAATTTATTCAGACCCAGTTGATCTATAACGTGCCACGCTTTGCCGAGTACATGGAGCGGGTGCGCAAACTGGGGCTCCACGAAAAGACCTTTATTATGGCTGGTGTCGGACCGATCAAGACAGTCGGCGCGGCCCGTTATATGCGCGACAAGGTGCCCGGGATGGACGTGCCTGACGAGATCGTCGAGCGGATGCGAAACGCTGCTGCCGGCATTCCCAAAGAGGACAAAGAGGCCCGCAGGGAGGCCCGGAAGAAGGAGGGGATCCAGATTTGCGTGGATATTATTCAGCAGGTGCGCGAGATTCCTGGGGTGGCCGGCGTGCACATTATGGCCATTGAGTGGGAGGAAGCGACACCGGAGATTGTGAAGCTGGCTGGACTCTATCCGCGTCCGACTGTTGAATAGCGGCAAAAACCTGGCGAGAGTTCTAAAACTCTCGCCAGGTTCCCGTCGAGGAGAAATAGAAATGCCCCGTACAGCCGATGTCGAAACGCTCCCTTTGGCCGAAACCATCCAGGAACGCTGCGGCGAGAACGTCTACCTTTGCTACCAGTGCAAAAAGTGTTCGGCCGGTTGCCCCGTGGTGGATTATATGGACCTTGCGCCTCACCAACTGCTCCGTGCGGTCCAGTTAGGCCAGAACGAGCGTGTTTTAAAGTCGCGGACGATCTGGATTTGTGCCAATTGCCAGACCTGCGTGACCCGCTGCCCGCACAATATCGACCTGCCGCGGGCAATGGACGTGATCAAACAGTTGGCCGTTGAGCTCGACATCAAACCGCCCATTGCCTCGATCCCTGTCTTTAATCAGGCTGCCCTGCGCGGCATCCAGATGTTTGGGCGTATGTACGAGTTGGGGCTGCTGGGTGAACTCAAGACGCTCACTTTGCTCAAAGGGGCCGTCGATATCAACCAGTTGGTGAAAGACGTCCGTATGGGCATCCAGATGTTCCTGAGCGGCAAGATCAAGCTCCTCCCTGAGCGCGGGCACATTCCCAAGGATCTCGCGGGCATTCAGCCCAAGGCGACCCCTGGTGCCGTGGCCTATTACCCCGGCTGCTCGCTCCATTCGACGGCCAAGGAGTATGACCTTTCTACCCGCGCTGTCTGTGAAAAGTTGGGGCTCCAGTTAGAGGAGCCCAAGGGTTGGGTTTGCTGTGGAACGACACCGGCTCACGCTGTTTCCCACAAACTGGCTACCCTCCTTCCGATGCAGAACCTGTCCTATATCGAGGCCCTCGGCTATGACGAGGTGACTGTGCCGTGCGCCGCATGCTACTCGCGCTTCAAGTTTGCCTTGCACGATATGGAACGCTACCCTGAACTGCGCGAGGAGATCACTGAGGAACTGGACTATACCTATCGAGGCAAGGTCAAGGTTAACCACATCTTGGATACGATGCTCGAACGCGTTGGCGCGGAACGCATCTCGGGTTGGGTCCTCAAGCCGCTCGCCGGCCTCAAGGTAGTCTGTTACTATGGCTGCCTGATCACCCGCCCCAAGACAGTGACCGGAGCCGAGCACCACGAGTACCCCATAGGGATGGACAGGTTGATGAAGGCGCTTGGCGCCGAGGTGCTGGATTGGAATTTCAAGACGGATTGCTGTGGCAACAATCTCACCTTGACCGAAACCGATGTTGCGCTAGAGATGACGCATCGCATCTTGCATGATGCCAAGGCGGTCGGGGCTGATGCCGTTGTCGCGGCTTGTCCGCTGTGTCAGGTTAACCTGGATTCCCGCCAGGGGCAAATTTCCGAGGACTTTGAGGAAGAGTTCGACCTGCCCGTCTTTTACTACACCCAGCTGATGGGTCTGGCGTTGGGGCTGGAGACCAAGCTGCTGCACCTGGATACACTTTTTGTGGACCCCAAGCCACTGCTCAAGGAAAAGGGGCTGCTGGAATAATAGGTTCGAAAAAGGTCTCATACCCCGGGGGCGCCACCAGCAATGCGAACGTAGGGGCGGCCCTGTGTGGCCACCCCACATGGTCTCGACGTCTTGTCCGGGCGGCTACACAGGGCCGCCCCTACGTAGGGCTTCTGCTTCGAGTCTTGGGCTGCTACACAGGGCCGCCCCTACGGAGGACTCCTGCTTCGAGAATAGTCCATGGGCGACAATACGCCCAATAGGCGCTGTTTTTATTGGCTGTGGTTTGTCTTCACGGATGAATGTTGTTTTCAAAATCAGGGTGAATTCACTCCCTAGTGTAGGAGGTGTGTGGTGCGCTACGAGACCGACATCGTCCATATGTCCCCATACAAGCGTTTGTTAACCTTTGCCGGCTGTATGCGAC
>Ga0272444_10004604_pt1 | contig 12135 bp, 8 predicted proteins | sample SSMForm13_FD_201033 | JGI IMG/M metagenome (GOLD analysis project Ga0272444, IMG submission 201033) | Marine sediment archaeal communities from Little Sippewissett salt marsh, Falmouth, MA, United States - SSM-Form-13 | ecosystem: Environmental > Aquatic > Marine > Wetlands > Sediment ... | reverse complement strand
GAGTCATGTCTGCCCCGCAGAATTTGCAGCACACAGGCTGGTTTGTTTTGTTTGCAGGAACCACTTGTTCTCTCTTGCAGACAGGACATGTCCGCCTGAGCCGCAAGATGGTGCTAATCACCGCCATGAATGGATTCATCGCGCCCCCCTCTTTCTTCCGGACCATCTAACAGACACATGGCCTCGCCGAGCCTTCCATGTGGTCCAAGAACAAAAAGCTCATCGTTGAAGTAAAGCGGTGTATCCGCCCCGGGGTTGGCCAGTATCTCTCCCTCCCGTCGGATGGCCACCACAGTGACCCCGCAATGCCTTCTCAGCCCTATCTGGGCGAGGGTTTTCCCAATCAGTGGTGATCCTTGCGAGATTCTAAATGTGCTGATATCCACATCGGGAATTTCAACTTTCAGGTCAGAAAAATCTGCCGACGCCTTAGAGAGCCCTCGAAACATCTCATAACCATCCGATCTCACTTCACTGACCAGCCTTTCGATGTCATCTCTGGGGATGAAGTATTTTACCAAGACTCGGGTAAAGATTTCCACTGATGTCTCAAATTCCTCTGGGATAACGTCGTCAGCCCCCAACTCGAAAAGGGGCTTCACCTCTTGGAGATAGCGGGTTCGTACGATCAGGTGAATGGCTGGGTTGAGCCTTCGAATCACTGCGGTCGTTCTACGGGTGGCCGCGGGATCGTTAATGGCAGCCACAACAACCCTGGCATCTTTCAGGTTTGCATGCTGAAGCACGGCCTCTTGGGTTGAATCGCCGTAATAGATCGGCTCGCCCCGTGCCTGTTCGCTCCTTACTGTCTCGGGATTCATTTCAATGATCGTGTAGGGGATGCCCGCTCTTCTGGCAGCCCGTGCCACATTTCTGCCGCTCACCCCAAACCCAAGGATAATCAGGTGATCTCTCTTGTCCTCAACCCGTGTCTCTGAAGCAGCATGAAAGCCAGACACCAACCTTTTCGGAAGGGGCAACTGAAGGACCATATCGCCCAGCCTGGGGGCAAGGCCTATAATGAATGGTGTTGCGGCCATGGTAAGGACAGAGAAGGCCAGAAACATCTGGTACGTACTTGCCTCAAGTAAACCATATTCAACGCCCGTTTTGGACAAAATGAAGGAAAATTCGCCAACCTGGCCGAGAGCAAGACCGACCAGGACCGCCGTGCGGAGCGGAAGTCCTAGTAGAACCGTTGCAAAGGTGGCAATGACCGATTTCAAAAGGAAAACGCCCAAGGCGATCAGCCCAATAGTGCCGGGATGCCGGAAAAGAAAACCTACATCCAGGAGCATCCCAATGGAGACGAAGAAGAAGCTTGTAAAGACATCCCGAAAGGGCAGGATGTTGCCCAGTGCGTGATGGCTGTATTCAGATTCGGAAATGATCAATCCTGCCAAAAATGCGCCCAGGGGAAGGGAAAGACCGACACTGGAAGTTATCAGCGCCGTGGCCAGACACAATACAACGACGGTCAACAAGAAAAGCTCCTGGCTTCGCGTTCGGGCGATTTGATACAACACCTGTGGTACAAGCCATTTAGCGCTGACGATGACCAACCCGACGATTCCGATGACTTTGGCAATGAGACCGGCAACGGATGCGCCCCCTTCTCCTGCGGCGCCGGCCAGCAGGGGCGTCACCAATATCATGGGCACAATGATGATATCCTGAAAGATCAAAATACCAAGAGTGGTCCGTCCATGGGGGCTATCAACTTCAGCTCTTTCCTGGATCAGTTTGAGCACAATAGCTGTGCTGCTAAGGGCGATAAGAAATCCCATGAAGATCGCCTCATTGATGGGTTGCCCCAGGTGTCTGGCTATGACAAAAGCAGCCAGAAGGGTGACCAGCACCTGAATGGAGCCTCCCATCAAGACTGATTTCTTGATCTGCAGCAGCCTCTCCAATGAAAACTCGATCCCGATGGTAAAGAGCAACAGCACAACGCCCACTTCCGCCAAAAGCTCAACTTCATGAACTGCCTTGATGAGTCCAAGTCCGTAAGGCCCGGTCAGCATCCCGGCGAGAAGAAAGCCCACAATCGTCGGCACGCGAAGGCGATGGCACATAAAGAGGATGCCCACAGAGAGCCCAAAGATGATGACAATGTCGTTTAGAAGCACGATCTCCATGTTTCAATTCACCTTCTAGCCTGGTGCCCATCCACGGATGCCCATGAAGAAGGTGGGCACTGGCGTCAGTTTACAATGGAACCCTCCCCGCGGCAAGCCGCCCGGATTGCTGTAACGTTTCCTTTCCTGATTTCGGGCTGGAGGACCCGACACGAGGAATCCTCGCCCAAAGGATAGGGCTCTGACCTAACCCTAAAAGGGTTTGATACTGTTTTTCAAATCCCATTCAACGCCGCCGAGCGGAGTGGTTGCCCAGGGGAAAAGGGGCCAAACTGTGTGAGCGAAGCGAGTTTTTGGACCCGCCGCAGCCAACCGCGGAAGCGAGGGTAGCCGAAGGCCCAGTTGAGGGCGGCCTTTCTTTTGCGACCTTTTCTTTGGCCGTCAAGGAAAATGAAGCTAAGACCCTTCAGGCCGAAAATGCCACTGGCTCCCAGGCCCCTAGCGCGTCAACTGGCGGTATTTGATACGCCTGGGCACAGCGGCCTCTGGGCCAAGGCGTTTTTTTCGGTCGGCCTCGTATTCTGTCCAGCTGCCCTGGAAAAAGACCACCCGGCTGTCTCCTTCAAAGGCCAGGATATGGGTGGCGATGCGGTCCAGAAACCAGCGGTCGTGGCTGATCACCACGGCACAGCCTCCGAAGTTGTCCAGGGCCTCTTCCAGGGCGCGCAGGATGTTGACGTCAAGATCGTTCGTGGGTTCGTCCAAAAGGAGGACATTGGCGCCCTCTTTGAGCATCTTGGCCAGATGGAGCCGGTTGCGCTGGCCGCCAGAGAGGGTCCCTACTTTTTTCTGTTGATCGGAGCCTGAAAAGTTGAAACGGGCCACATAGGCCCGGGAATTGACCAGCTGCTTGCCAAGGGCGATCTGGTCGTTGCCCCCTGTAATCTCCTCCCAGATAGTCTTGTCGGCGTCCAGATCGCGATTCTGATCCAGGTAGGCCAGTTGCACCGTGTTCCCTATGCGGACGGCCCCACTGTCGGGCTTTTCCCTGCCGGCAATCATGCGAAACAGGGTGGTCTTGCCCGAACCATTAGGGCCAATGACACCAATGATGCCGCCCGGGGGAAGCATGAAATTCATGTCTTCCAGAAGCAGGCGGTTTCCAAAGCCCTTTCTTACCTTTTCCGCCTCGATGACCACGTCGCCAAGCCGTGGTCCCGGCGGAATATAGAGTTCGAGGCTCTTTTCTATCTTTTCCTCTTCCTGACAAAGGAGCTTCTCATAGGCGCTGATGCGGGCCTGGCTCTTGGCGTGGCGCCCCTTGGCGGACATGCGGATCCACTCCAGTTCCCGTTGGAGCGTCTTTTGCCGGGCGCTTTCAGACTTCTCCTCCCGGCGGAGGCGCTCCTGTTTCTGATCCAGCCAGCTTGAGTAGTTCCCCTTCCAGGGAATGCCGTGTCCACGATCAAGTTCGAGAATCCAACCGGCCACGTTGTCCAGAAAATATCGGTCGTGGGTGACGGCGATTACCGTTCCCGGGTACTGCTGCAGGTGGTGTTCCAGCCAAGCCACGCTTTCGGCATCAAGATGATTGGTCGGTTCGTCCAGAAGCAAAATGTCGGGTTTTTGGAGCAGCAGCCTACACAGGGCAACCCGGCGTCTTTCGCCGCCTGAAAGGACCCGGACCTCAGAATCGGCAGGGGGACAGCGCAAGGCATCCATGGCCATTTCCAGACGCGCGTCCAGGTCCCAGGCATCAGAGGCATCAAGGGCTTCCTGGACCTCCGCCTGGCGCTCAAGGAGGGCCGCCATCTCGTCGTCGCTCATGGGCTCGCTGAATCGCATGTTGATGTCCTCGAACTCCTTGAGCAGGTCCACTGCTCGCTGAACCCCTTCTTCTACGACCTGTCGCACGGTTTTGTCCACATTCAATAGCGGTTCCTGTTCCAGATGGCCCACCGTGAGGCCTTCTGAAAGGATCGTTTTGCCGTCAAATTCCTGATCCTCCCCGGAAAGGATGCGCAGCAGAGAAGTCTTTCCCGCACCGTTTAGTCCCAATACGCCGATTTTGGCGCCGTAGAAATAGGATAAGGAGATATCCTTTAATACGGGCTTTCTGTCGTAATACTTACTCACCTTGATCATGGAGTAGATGACTTTGTTCACTTCACTGCTCACGACCAGACGTCTCCTTTCTTCTCCTGTCCTTGCCGTTCCACTCCATTGCGCTCATGACCAGTGAGCAGCCTTTTATGGCCGGCAGTTCCTGGCCACGTCAACGGCCTTGGCCGACTGCGCCAAAGGCCTGGTGATGCATTTCTCTCATCTCTTGAATCCATTTTCGGGCCAGATTTTCTGTTCGAAAGATCGATACCGCAATTTGATCATTCTCGATGGTTGTTGCCAGCATCCTGCTCATATCTTCGGGGACATTCCTCCTGTCAAGTGGAAAGTGTCAAAAAGTAAAGTTTCCTATGTTGGTGGCGTCAGTTTCCCATTCAGAAATGACCAGTCTTTTTATTCAAACTGCCTCCTAAACTCCTGAAAGGCCCCTTTTAGATCCTCCAGTTCCTTTCTTAGGGTTTGGATCTCCTCTTCCACGGCCTCCATACGCCCCGAGTCTATGGGCGCACCGTGGTCCCCGGCAACGTCCATGCCTTGTGCTGTAAGCTCCGGTTCTCCTGAAAGAAGATGGACATAGCGCGATTCCTTGTGTCCGGCCAGCCTGGGGAGTCGTCTCACGAAGCCCCCTTCTTCCAGGTGGGTCAGGGTTGCATGCACCTCTTCCAGGTTTTCGAAACTGCAAAGCCGCTCTGTTCGCCCCCGTATCATGCCCGGCGTCTGGGGTCCTCGAAGGAACAGGACACACAGGACAGCCGATTCCCGAGGAACAAGGTTGTGCTCCCGCGCAAAATGCTCCTCTACCTTGGGAACCCGGCCCACAAGACTCTTAAAGGCTATCCCCTTCTTCTCCAGATCGTCAACGGCCTGCTCCACCGTCTCCTCGTCATAGGAAACCACGGGATCACGATTCGATTTCTGATTGCAGGCATTGGTGAGCGCGTTTAAGGACAGGGGATAATAGTCTGGAGTGGCAAGCTCTTTTTCCATGAGGCTGCCGAGCACCCTGATCTCGGTCTCGCTGAGCACCATGTTCACAGGTCTTTGTCTCCTATCTTCTCCCATTGCTGTAACGCTTCCTTTCGCGATTTCGCCCATCTGTCCCCTGAATCCGCCGGTTGTGAGGCGCCTTGCGCCGAGCAATGCGCAAATGAAATCCGTAGCGTGTTGTTGCCGGTGAGAAGCAGCCGGCACCAACGGTGCGAATAACCTGGACAAAAAGCGCCAGCTTTTTGGATCAGGGTTAATCCGCTGGTTAGCAGTGATTGACACGAGTTCCAATTTGCGGACTTCTACGCTGTCAGAACCGTTTTGGGCATCGTCTTCACCATCTTGGGCATTCGGCGACTCCCGGTTCCACACCCCAAACTGGTGATCTAACCGGGGCGCTATTCAGGCACGCCGCTGTCTTTATTCGTCGGTAATTTGGCAATCTCCGGCAGCCTGTGGGGTGCCGGAGATTGCCGACAAGTGCCGGAAATAGGGTTGGGCTGTACGCAACTAATGTTATAAACAGAGCCGGCAACTGACAGTATCCGCACCATTACAACGATGGGCCCGTTCGCATGCACAGGAACCTACCGACAGCGACGTCTCCATCCACGGCGCATCCGGTATTAACCGGCAGTATCCGGCAAATGCCATGTTGCCGGTTAATGCCGGATTCATCTAAGTTCCCGTTCAGCGCGTACGTATTCGGTTGACCGACCTTTTCCCCGTACCCGTAGGTAGCCCAAATCCACAAGCTCCTTCAAATCCTTCCTTGCTTGGCGTTCCTTAATCTCTTTTCCGAACTCATTCCTGTACTTTGTCATGTTTGTCGCTTCACCGGGTCTCAAGGTCTTAAGCAATCTCCGCTGTCGCTCATTGATTTCCAAACTGACCTTCTGCCACCTTAGAACCACCGTAATGCCCCCACCCATCTCTTTCCACTCGGGCTCCGGTAGCTTCGCTTGTTTAAAAGCCGTCAAAATTCGCTGAATACCAGAACCCACACGTTCGATATATCCACGAAGAAGGAACACATGAGCCATATCGGGGTTGTGGGGCCGCGAAACTGTTATTGTCTTGAGGCTGGACAGTGAGATACCTTCCGGTAACGAACCAGCGTTCCATATCTCTACCCTATCCGCATACACAGACACGATGACCCCTCCATCTGGTGCCGCGTAATCACGATGGACCAATGCGTTCAGCAATGCCTCTCGAACTGCGGGAAACGGTATGGCTGGTTTTTCTTGCCGACGGAGCTCATCTGTAGGAATTGCCGACTGAACAGGTATATGGGCTTCAAGAAAAGAAATGGCCTTGCCCAGCTGTGTTAATGCGTTGCCTTCGAATACACGGTTATCAGCCAGCCTATCTCGTCCTGTCCCCGAATATCTTACCGCTCGAATCCGTGTTTGGGGAAATCTTCGTGCAGGGCGCTGACCGAAAAGCACTATGGCTCCGTTGCACAACGCGTCTCCCTCAACGAGCCCTAACTCTTCGAGTACCGAATGAGGTGTAAAGTTAATCCCGAAATCAGCCAAATTGGATTCGTTCCCAGTTCTTGCGGTCATCATAATCTCTTTGTCATCGAGACTCTCAAACGTCTCGCCATGTGCAAGCTGTCTCTCCCACCTTGCGTATCTTGGATGGCGTTCGGTAATCAACTCGCGGATAATGGTCCCACTTGCTTCAACAGTCTGTGTGGCCTGTCTCACGAATATTTTATTTCCACAAGTGTATGGAATTTCCTCAGACGACGGCACGTCAACAACAATTAGTTGTTTTCCCTTAGATATTTCCACAACGGCAGAAGCGATGTACAACCGTGGAGATATTGCCTGACGCACGGCCTTTCTCAAAGCCATATTCTGTTCTTCAGCGTTTTTGACACCATCAACGTGGCCCCGATTTGTGACGCCCACGATCACGGTTCCGCCTTTCGAATTAGCAAATGCACAGACGGTCCTTGTGATTGATGTCAAATCTGCATCGCCCCTCTTGAAGTCTAGGGTCTCGGATTCTCCATGTTTCAGAAGCCGTTTGACAATTAAGTTATTCATCATATGAATCCTCGCTCAAAAGATTCTTCTTGGCCAGATTCCCCTGGGATTCGATAACTGAGCCTCGATTTGCTGAAGCAAATCTGCTGGCGATTGGTATTCCTGAACCCAGTTTCCAGACCGTTGCTTCAACGGAACGGATAGCCGCATCGCTTCTTCGTACATATCGATCACGCGGATATCGTCGAGATACGTGGTCGGCTTGAAGACTAAGCTCTTCTTTCTCCCTTGACCATCGTACCGAAACTGCTTCAGCAACTGGCGCGCAACCACGACGTCGTGGTTCACGAATACCCAGCGCCGCTTGTTCAACTCAATCGCATTGAGCAGTTCTCGATGAGTGATCGAACGCGTGCGCGATGTTTTGCCACTGCCATATCGCCCCCGAATAATTCCCAGAAAAGCATCACATTTCTTCACAGCCCGAAGACAATTCTGGAAGTTGCTGAACTTGGAATTGACCGGAAGTGTATTGTTGTGGGACATCCACACTCGGTAGCCAAATCCTCGTAACACAGCATCAATCTGGTCGAGAGTTTGCTCAAATCCATAGACTGATGACGATACCATGATGATCGGAGGTCCTTTTCTCGCCACAACGTTCTCCTAGCTTACGACTAATAAATCTGAAGAATATTTACTCGTAAGACTCATCCTCCATTGCCATTGCTTGCAGCGATCCAAAGGAAGTACACCTGGCCCATTCGGTAGCAGATTAAATTGCTAATCGGGATAGGAAGGGGCCTCACGGCCGCCTCCCTCCCACACCACCCGGCATACGGATCACGTACCAAGGCGGTTCGGTTGATTAAGTCGGGTTGTAGAGGGGGACGTCGATTGAGCTTCCTCTATAGCTCCTAAGCCTCACACGCTGTCATCAGCAAACGTCCCAGCGGAGTGAGGGAATACAGAAAATTGTCACGGCTAAAAGCATGACGGTATCCTGGAATCTTAACCGACTCTCCTTTGTCTTCTACAATACATCCCGGTCGGACAAGATTCATTAAAGACATGTCGATTTCTGAGATTGCCACGTCTAACTGTTTTGAAAGTTTGTGCACGTTACGTTTGTGGCCCTTTCCTCGGAACATGTTCCCAAGGCTGTAAACATCCCTGAGGACCAGTGTATCTATGGGCTCAAGATTGGAAAGAATGTCGACGAAGACTTTCTTGATGTTGAGTCGTTTGTCGGAATCTGTCGCATTCGCGATAAGGGAGGCCCACATCTCTTGGACTGAATTCTCGTCCTCTAACGACGCGTGCCACATCAGGGGGATTGCGAAGCGTGGTGTTATAGGAATCGGTTTACCCTCAGCTCGCCGCCCACGGTGGATTTCAAGGACTTTATCCATGATATTTAGAAAATTCTTGTACCGGTATAATTTGCTCTTGTCATGCCAAGACCGACCGTATTCGATCAGGGCCTCACCGAACACAGTCTGTAGAAAACTGCCCATTTGGGTTGCGGCTTCTATTCCTTTACCTGTTGCCTTGGCTATTTCCTGATCAGCTTTGGCTTCTTCAGACATCAGCTCACCTACCATTAAACGATGTCAGTGATAGAAGGGGGACATCCTTTAGTCTTCCACATTCGGCGTTCATCTTAATTGTGGGATGCATCTTCGCCGGGAGCTTCCAAACAGGCTCCTTTTTGTACCTGCTCCAATCTTCTCTCTTGCGATTGTCTCAAAACCGCGGAACTAAGGACCGTCCCCAAGATTTCATACCGTCTCCTCGTCACAGGAAACCACAGGATCACGATTCGATTTCTGATTGCAGGCATTGGTGAGCGCGTTTAAGGACAGGGGATAATAGTCTGGGGTGGCAAGCTCCTTTTCCATGAGGCTGCCCAGCACCCTGACCTCGGTCTCGGTGAGCACCATGTCCACAGGTCTTTGTCTCGCATCTTCCGCCATTGTTGTAACGCTTCCTTTCCTGATGTCGCACATCCGTCCCCAATCATTCCTCTGAATCCCCCCGTTTTCAGGCGCTTTGCGCCGAACAAGCGGCGGATGACATCCGCAGCGTGTTGTTGCCGGCGAGAAGCATTCGGCAACAACGCTCACCATCACTGGCGAGCATGGCACCAAGCCGAATATTCAAGAAACCAATAGCCTTTTAAAACCGGTCACTCTGAAATCGAACACCGGCCCTGCCCGTCCGTGTGCATGGTGTTGTTAGACGTTTTCGCTTGGCTTTTCTCTTGTAAGATCATCGATACCATTAATCAAATCCACAATATCGTCAGGAATCTCTGCCTTTCTGAAACTACTGACGATAGCAGTTCGTGAGATGGAAATCTTGAATTTGCCTTGAAGATACTGATTTAGCATTGAGATCACCTGTTTACCTGGGACTATCTTTCGGCGTTCTGAAAAGTCCCGCCAGAGGTCGTCAAACTGCGAAATGAGGTTGGCATTTATGGTGGCGTCATCATAACCAGAATGTCTTCGTTTCTCATGAGGCTTTCTTTTACTGAGGTACTGCCCCTGAATGGCCACTTTCAACTTTTCTGTAATCATTTGTAAAATGTCGGAAACATCTTCATCGAAAACGGTTTCTTTGCCGCCCCGACGATTTCTTTCCACAACTCGTCGTGTTATCGCACGTTTGATGACTTCTGGTTCCAAAAGGTAGTTTTCAATTTCTTTACGTTCGAGAATTCTGGCGAAGGAACAAATCTTATTGAGTTGCCTAAGCACATCTTTTACTTCGCTCTCAGATCTGTAATCCCTATCAAAAATAGCCCCTTTAATAATCGGTGCTCCTAAGGTTAGCTCCATACCCTTGGTAAACTCCCCAACTTTTTTGGAATTAAAGCCCTCGACCGGAATCACTGCAAAGTCTGACCTGTTGGCAACGTGGTTCTTTCCCAACTTTCTGGCAAAAGACGAGAGAATTTGAAAGTCCTTCCCTTCAACGAACAGCGCCCTCTTCGATTTTGCCAATTGGGTGAGCGTTGGATTTAAATTCGATCCAAGGACGCTGAAGACGCTTTGAAGCTGGTTAGGGTCTTTGATTCTCTTGGCTGATTTGAATTTTTTGTTTACTATCAATAGGTCGTCTGGCTCTGCTTCGGAAATAATTTCTGTTGAATGAGTAGCAATAAGGATATCGGGGCCAGAAGTTTTGAGAATGGCCACTAGTTGGCGTTGCAGATCGGAGTGCAGGTAAATATCCGGTTCATCTATTATAAACAAAGAGGCATCTCTTGCTCTGACAATATGGGTAAGCATCTGACACCAAACCTGAAATCCAAAGCCTGCCCAAAATATTTCTCTAGGGTATCGTTCCTCAGGACAGAACATGTGGAGCGTTGGCGTCTTCGCCATATAGTCCAGCTCAGGTTTTTCAATATCCATCCCTGGCCAAGTTGATCGTACGAGATCTTGGAATTCAGAAAAGTCCTCTGGATAGTGGTACCATATATTCCTGAAATTCCGGGAAGCTCGGTGAGATAACAAGGCAAGACGAGCAGCTTCTAACTTGTAGAGAGGCTCATTGTGCTCCACAGGCCCCAGTATTGGCACAAATCCGATCCTAACGCCGTATTGCCGCTTGAATTGTGTTGGAGTCCTAACTGATGGCCCACTCGTTTCGCATATTAGAAGACACTCATCGATTGCCGGGAAATAAAGTTGAAGGTGGTTGCCATTCGACAAACGGAATTTTACGAAGGCTGGTTCGCTATCATGGTAATCGGTGAATATATTTTCTGTGGCAATTGGCAAGTCTCCCAAGGGAATACGATAGCCCCAAGTGTCAAAATCGGGCCCGCTTATATATTCAGGCTTGCGGGCAGAAGCCTTCCGAATACCTTCGGACAGAATTCTAAAGGCACCAAGGATCGTTGACTTTCCAGAATTGTTCGGGCCCACTAGCACATTGAACGCTCTTAGTGACACAGAGTACTTCTTAAACGCCTTAAAATTTCGGAACCTAACGGACGTAAAGTGATTTTCGTCTGGCATAATTCATACCGTCTCTATTAATTACTCTTTACGGCATAATGAGAGTATCAATAGCCCAAAGTGACCATTTTTCATGCAAAAACTACCTAATTTCCGTGCAAAAACTACGGGGTCTCTCGCCCGGTCCCCCTTCGACTCGGCTCAGGGTCACTAGAGCTCTCAGAGAGCTCAGAGATTCTTCCTCATCAGGATCAAACCCTGATGAAGCCTTCGAGGCCAACGAGTCTGGGTGAGCAGCGAAGCCGATAAACCCGAAAAGACGTGCCCGCTCACGAGGACTCCTGACACTAGGACGCCCCTTCAGTAAAGCTTTCGGCAAAGTGCTTTCGTACCTGTTTGTTGCCGACAAGCCTCGATAGCAACTTATAGTTATTCTGCTCGTACCGGATTCTTCCTGCAATGATCGCGGGATGAATCTTCAGCTTTGCCGCCAAGGTATATACCTCAGAACTCGTCGCCTTGCCCGCAATTGGCTTTTTATCCCAAATCCTTTTAGGAATAAGTCCATCCGTTGTCATTTCATCGGCCTCTTTCTCCATTATGTCATCGGCCTCGCCCTCTCTTCCTCGCAAGTCCAAATCATCGATAATGAGCCGGTCCGATGCCGATAGATGCTTTGAAACATGGGCGAGTTCATGGAGCAGGCAAAACCAGAAATTGTCAATTCTATCGTAGCGAAGCGTTAGGCCGATGACCGGGGTCTCATCTGACAACAACATGGCGGCCCCATCGAGGTAGGTTTTGGGGAGGTGGGGAACCACAATCAGATGAATACCGTGTTTCTCAAGGTATTCTCTGGCAAGCAAAGGGCCGTTGTCAAAATAGCTCAACCGTGCAACTTCCTGCAACGTACTTAATCTGATTGAGCCCTTCATATATCTTGTTTTCAAAGGGTTCTTTCGGGCAAGGGACAGC
>Ga0272444_10004602_pt1 | contig 12135 bp, 8 predicted proteins | sample SSMForm13_FD_201033 | JGI IMG/M metagenome (GOLD analysis project Ga0272444, IMG submission 201033) | Marine sediment archaeal communities from Little Sippewissett salt marsh, Falmouth, MA, United States - SSM-Form-13 | ecosystem: Environmental > Aquatic > Marine > Wetlands > Sediment ... | reverse complement strand
GGTGTCCTCTACGCTGAGCGTGACCCAATGCTCTCCAGCACCGCCGAAGTCCCTGACCGCCGACGCCCCAGTAGCATCCGGAGTCTTTCCAGAAGCTTGGCTTGCCCTGCAGTCGAAGTACCACTCCTGCGTGTTGGGCACGATCGAATCATCAGGATCGGAGCTGCCCGCCTCCGAATACTCGAACTCCACGACGCCTTCCGTGCCTTCGCGAGGGGCCCACGTGAAGTCGGGCTCGGGCGGAAGGTCCCGTGGCGTGCAAGAGAACAGCCGCTCTGAGCTGTTGCACGTCTGGTCCTGCGCCTCGATCCCAACGATGACTGGCGCGATCTCGTTACCTACGACGTCGACGTCTGCCGCGGCGTACGTGTGTTCCGTCGTTGGCGCATCGCGCCAATCGGTGTCCCAAGAGCCGTCATTGTCGAAGTCCCATCGGAATTCGAGAGCCTCTCCCTGCGGGTCGGTCACGGAGCTAGCGTCGAACTCAAGGCGACAGGCTATCCCCTCAACCGGTGTTGCCACGATTCCGAAGGGATCCGCGTCTTCGGAAAACTGCGGTTTGAGCGGGGGACCACACAGGAGGTGGCCGCAGGGGCCCGCTGGCGGAATCGCGATGTCAAACAGAGGGAATGACACGCTCAGCTCCGCCACCACAAGGTCGACCGTCAAGCCAATGCTCGCCTTGATCCCGCTGTCCATTACCCACCATGGACCTTCATCACTGGCGAACGGAGGCGAGCTGAACGGCTGGATGGGGAAGATGCTTGGATCGTGAAGCCTCGTCTGGAGGAGATCGGCGGCAAGCGTCGCATACAACTTGGTCGACACGTGGGGACCTGCAGCACCATAGAAGAGAAAGTTCAGCTGCGGCCCAATCTCCACTCCGCCCGTGAGGTAGGCGAAAAGACTCGACTTCAGGTCGCAGATGTCGAAATCGTCAGCTGATGGACTGGGGATCGGAGTGAACGTGACACCGCAGCCACGAATCGAATCCCACTCGTCGAGTCCGTCCTGCGCCCCGAGGTCCTTCCCTTTGATCTCTATGCCATCACGCTCTGGTATGACGCCCCAACTGCCTGGCTCGTCCTCCTGGTTGTATTTCACTCCCCCCACGAGATCGAGGGTTTGCGCGAACCCTACGTCGATACCGAGCGTGACGTCGCCGGTCGCCTTCACCTCAACCTCAAGGACGGGGCGGATGATGACAGGAACCGGTCCGATGCAGAATTTGATCGTACGAAACGCCTTCTCGAATAGAGTCTTCTTCTTCTCGAAGCTCTTGCCCGCCGCGAGTCGAAGCACGACGCTTGAGTCTTCAGTCAAGCGTGCGTAGAGATGGAAGTGATCGGACTTCGTGAGGCTAAACCTCAACCCAATATCCACCTTCAGTGTGAGCGCGAACGCCGCTTCGATCGTAGCTTTGCGGCTGCCCTTCTCATAAAGCGTCCATGTCTTCTCCGCTGAAAGCCTTCCTGATACTCCCTTTACGGGAGAGGCCCGCGTCTCGGAGTGCTCGTTCACCGCTTCATCCCTGGTCCTCGCATGCGCTCTCGGATCTACTCCTCCTTCACTCGCGAGGCCCTCTGGCCACTCCGGCCAACCAAGCGGTGGCTCGTACCCGTCCACAAGGTCGACTTCGGTCAGCTCCAGCTCGGGGAGTACGATTTCGCCCTCAAGAACTACATCCTTGAGAGTTGCCTGAGATGTCTGAATGATCCGGTGTCTCGGCGTTCCTCCGATCTCCTCGACACGGCGCAGAAGCCCGTCGGGCGCTGCACCACACTCCTCTGAGACGATGATGTCTCCCACTTCCAGCGACTCGATCTGGCCGATCAAGTCACAGAACTCCACCTGCCCCGTGGCAAGACTGAACGTACACATCGCGTCGCGCGCACCTTCATCCAAGACGACAGTCCCCGGAGCGATGATCGCAGGGGACGCAAGCCCAAGGATGTACTGCCCGATCAAGTGCGCGTCCTGTTCTGTCACCTGGCCATCGCCAGTGAAGTCAGCGCGTTCATGCTCGCCGCTCGACAGCGTGATCAGCCCCTCCGCGTGCTGCATTGCGAGGCGCACGTCGAGCGTGTCGACCTCTCCGTTCCCATCGACATCGCCGATCTCGTCGAGGTCAACTGCGCACGCCGCCATCCCGCCTGCGAGGGCAAACACAACCAGCACCAGAACGAAGGTCCAACATCTGAGAGGGGTCAGACGCATGTGATTTCCTCCTTGGGAGACGTACACACCGAAATCGGCGAGATTCGAGCTGGGACGTCAGCCTGTGTCAGGCTGCCGGAAGGCACTCGGGAGATGAGTCTGGAACTGCAGCTGCACGGTTGGCGGACGGCAGAGCCCGATCCCGAAATGGAAACGTGGGACCGTCGCCTCCCCCCATCGAAGGACTTGTCGATACCGGCCGGCCCACCCAAGACCCTGCCGGAATCGGCACCCCTGCCGATTGCCGCCTCCTTGCGCTATACTTCATGCCACACGGACAGAGTTGTCCTCGGTCATTCTAGGGTGTATCTGTCTGGCTTTGTAGAGTTTTTCCGGAAACTGCGATACGCAAAGGGATCCGAGTCGACGAGTTAGGTTTCGAGGCTGAATCTTAAGTTCTGGCCTGGAGGAGATCCGAAGAGAGCGCCATGCCAAGAGAAAAGCACTTAGTCCTCGATTACCACGTGCATCAGCTTCTCGTGGGCATGCGCAAGAAGACCGGGCTCCCAATGCGCCGCATCGGAAACACCATCCTTCGATGCAGCCTGCGAAGCTGGGGCACGCTTCACCGGCTTCTCGGCGCTGCCCTACGGGAAGTGGCCGGTGTGAATGAGAGCCAATTCGAGGAGGCAATCAGCATCGCGTTCGAACATCTTCGAGACACAGCGCTCCTTGACGACGAGTTCCACTCAGGTAGCACGCCTTCGACCGAGTGGAAGGGCTGGGCAATCCGCACTCTGGACGGCGGCACGCGCGGTGGAAGCCGTATCTTGGAGTACACGCTCACCAGCAAGCGACTCCAGTCGATGCCCCAACACCATCACGATGAGAACGTCCACCTTCTGAGCCTCAACGGGCACGTGCTCGTGTCGATAGGTGGCACGCAGCAGATCCTCTTCCCGAACCAGAGCGTTGATATCAGAGCAGGCGTTGTGCATTCCCTTGAGCCGCTTGCCTCGGATGTTCGTCTTCTTGCCACATTCACCAACCACGTTGGCGCCAGCTTGGGCTAGCGCGGGCTTCCTTTGCGGCAGCTTGCAGGCGAGATGGCCTCTTGGACAATCGCGAGAATCACCAAGGCAAGCCGATCTTCGATCTCATCATCTGCGCATCACGCCCTGCTGTGGCATAATCGGAGTCCTGGGTCGAGAAAGGAGGGGACATGGAAGGCGACTACTCTGCGTTTGTCTACTTGCTCATCACCGCGATTCTGCTGATGAAGGTCTTTGGGTTCGGCTGCGGCGGCACCTGCAGCTAGGCACCATTCGGTTCCGAAGCACGCATGATCTGCTTGCGAATGCCGGAGGACTCACGGTCCCCCGGCAGCTCGTTCGTGTGAGCGCCCATTCCGCCCGGGCGCCTGCAACTTCGCGGCTACCAGCGAATCCGCGTCGTCACGTAGAAGAGTTCCAGGCCGTTCTGACTCGCCGAGACGGCCAGACCCGCGTGAAGCCTTTCGTTGATCGGCAACTCGAACGACGTGTAGACCATGCCCCAATCGAACAGCTGGAACGACTGCCCATCGAAGTAGACGTTCGCCAAGAAACGCGACTCACCGCCGCAACAGCCTCCGCCACGCACCACCTCGAGCGAGAGCATCTCGAAGTAGTCCGAGTAGATGCCGTAGCCCTTATCGAACGCCATCGCCTTTGACATGAACTGGCTGCCCGACGTTTCGGTCGTGATCGCGTAGCGGGCCGAGTCGAGCACCGTCACATCACGCACAGTCACACCATTCCACGTGGCCGCGAACTCGAAGCCGACAACCATGATGTCCTCGATGATGTACGGTGCCGTCGGCGTCGACAGCGCCAGATACGGCGTCAGGCAGAGCATGGTCCCTACGGCGATCGTCGGCTCCAGCGTCAGCGACTTCGTCTCCGTCTCGAAACTCAGCGTCACGTCACCCTTCAGCCACGGGAGCCCGAGATCGATTCCCTCTGCCGTGAACGACGCGTACTCGAACCCTACGCACGACATGTAGACCGTGGCTGTCAGATCATCGCACCGCCCCAGCGAGAACCCGCCGACGGTCGCCTTCTGCCCAGTGAACCCCTGGCCGAAGACGATTGGATCGGTCGCGAAGTGGTACTCCAGCCCTGTCGCCGCGTGAACCATCGTCATCCCGCCGAAGTCGTCATCCTCGATGCGTGCGCCCAGCTCGGAGATCAGAACCACATCCATACTCCCAATGGATCCCGCAAGACGGATGGCCCCGCCATCGGCCGGACCGTCGACCACCGCACTCGAGATGTTGGCCCCGTGGATTGCGATGTCAACAGCGCCAAGACTGAATGCCGCGATCGCTTCGGCGTAGAGGTAGTCGGCCGTCGACGGGCCGAACAGCACGTTCGTTTGCCAGTCGAACGCGCCCGCCGTGCCGCGTGCGCCGAAGTCCTGCCAAATCCAGAGCCCTGGGAACGTCAGGATTGACGTGCTACCCAGCTCGATCCCGCCGATCGTGTACCGCACATCCATCCCAACATCGAAGGCTGTGAAGAGCGTGTCGTCATCGAGCCCCAGCCCGAACCACATCTCTCCGGAGAGGTCGGCCCCAACGAGCATCGCGGACGAGGCGAGCAGCATGGACACGCAGCAGAGGACCTTCCGAGCGCTCAATTCGCCTCGACCTCCTTGGTGTAGTACGCCTTGTCCGCTACGAGGTCGTAGTGGGTGATGTAGGTGTTCTGGTCGCTTCCGAGCACGACTGCGCCGAGCTTCGTGTCGTCGAGAGCCGGACTGCCGTCGCGGGAGTATTGGAGTTCGACCACCAACCCATCCGTGAGGCCGCCGACCGTTCGGACAGCGACGAGCTTCATCACGCCGTTGCCGTCATCGAAGCTCGAGCTGATCACCTCGAATCCGCTGTCACCGGCAATCGACAGATCCTTCATCCCGCTGTAGAACCCGGGGTCGGTCTGGATCTCGATCGAGGCCAGCCCCCCATCGGCGATCTCGGTCACCGAGATCGCGAACCTGCCCCCCGATGCGGGACTCAGGATCAGCGCCCCTTCGATCTTCGGCGTGAACCAACCGCCGGTACAGCCGCCGAGAATCAGGGTCGCCAGCAACACGAGTACGCCGAGCGCTCCCCTCCCCAACCTCATTCCACTCTCCTCCTTCTCTTGACTCCCTGACCAACTCTGAACGCAGTCCGACGGCCAACTCCTACGGCAACTGCTCGAGAATCCTGTGATCGTCGCCAACCACGATGACATGCCCCGTACCGTCGCCCCATACATCCCAGAGGTTCTCCTCAACTCCGACCAACCAAGGGAGCCAGTATCCGCGGCCGTCGTAGTGAAGAACCGTCCCGTTCGATCCCACCGCGTATACATCATCCGGCGCGTTGCCCCATACAGCGTACAAGTGCTCGGAAGTGCCGCTGCTCATAGGCCACCAGCCATTCTCGTCTCGACAGAGAATGGTCCCGTTCGATCCCACCGCATAGGCCACACCTACGCCCACCCAGACGTCGAAGAGTGCCGCGTAGAATGGCACCGGGTACACTTCCTCGGTCCATGCGGAGCCGTTGAAGTGGAAGAATGCTACGGAATCAGGCCCGCCGGCGCGCCCCGATCCGTCGCCCACAGCAATCACGTTCGACGCGCTCGAGCCATGAATTCCCCTAAGCCAGATGCTTTCCATCTCCGGCCCGACACCGGGATCGTCTAGCACGAAGTCCTCGCCTTTGATGGTGCCGGGCTTCGTTTCCTCGACGACGCGAACGTAGCCCGGGTTCGAGGTATCCCTGCCTACAATGCCGGAGATGAACAAGTGGCTCCCGTTCTCCGACATCCAGAGATCGTAGGTTACAGCTGACTCGTCAATCCCGTCATCCAACGTCTGCCACCCCCAGTAGCCGTACTCATGGACGGAGTGAGCTTCGCTGGCACCGCCTTCTCCGTCGGAACCCAACAGGATAGGCGTGGACTCAGTGCGGCAACCCCAGAGGTCACGTGGTATTTCTACGCCCGCAGGCAGGCCGATCCAGTCAAAGTCTGGTTCTGTCTTCCATCGATGCAGTACCCCGAACACGTACTCATCGTCCGAGTCGTTGTGCCCAGCGAGGTAAAGGGCCGGCTGCCCATTCCCCCAAACATGCTCATAGTTCACGATATCCGGGTGGAGAGAGCCGGCAGAGTCTCCAAGATCATTCAGCGTTGGAGAGAAGACCAACGGCTCGTCGCTCAACGGCACGTCATAGACTGTCGTTCCGTCGACTTCGACACCACGATAGGCCGAGCCGCCGATGGAGAGGACTTCGCATTGCTCCTTCGTGTAGAAGCTCCCGGATGCTTCCACCTCATAGTAGCCGCTGGCCAAACCTACGCTGAACTGCCCATTGAGACCCGTGGTGGTGCTTACGGGAGAGAGACCCTGCCCCGCGAGCGGAGTCACCGAAACCCCAATCCCCTCGAGGCCGGTGTCTACGACGCCATTGAGGACCGTCATCTGGTCGGCGTCGAGCGTCAACGATACTGGAACCTCGACCGTCTCCTCCTCGCTGTTTGAGACGGTGGCTTCCGAAACGATGTATCCAGCTTTGCCGACGGCGATCATATGCGCGTCAATCGGAAGGTGATCTCCATCCAGAAGAGCTTCGCCAAACTCGTTGGTCGTTGCGTTCGCTTGAGCGTAGAGATGGACGAAGACATCTGCTCCCTCGATGGGGCCTCCTGTCACCGCATCTGTCACAGTGACTTTGATGGAGCCCAGAGGAGGCGGACCGACTTCGAGGGATTTCGAGCAGACACCTTCTGCGCAGCATGGGTTGCTGCTGTCCACACCAACGTCCTGCCCATCCGGGACGTTCCCTGTCCATGTGCCACACTGCTTGTCGCCAACATCATCGATCAGCCAGAGGGAGATCGTGTACGTCCCCTCCAATAGGGTCGTTTCGAAGGCGACGTCGTCGAATGAGCCTACGCCGTCGCCGATCATCTTACGAGTGACGCCGCTCGATCCGTCGTTCTCGATAATCCAGCAGGCCCTCTTCACAAGCCCGGGATCATTGGGGACGTCGTCATCGATGACCGAGGCGTCGATTCGAACCTCGCAAGGGGACTGCTTGTCCTCAGCTGTGAGCATCAGGTCCTGGTAGTTAGGATTGGTCTGGTCGACCTCAGGACGACCCTGGTAGAACTTGATCGTCCCATACGGGATGTCGTTGACAGGCGTCACGATCTTCGTTTCCGACCCAGATCTGCCGAAATCGTCCGTCAACGTGAGCATCACATTGTGATCGGAGTCATCGGGGAACGTGTGAGTGCAGTTCCGCACGCCGGTTGCCGTGGTTCCGTCCCCGAAACTCCACACGGCTGTCGACCAGTCAACCTCACTGTCGTCGTCGGTCGCAGACCCGACGAACGAGACGACGAGTTCTGCGTCTTCTAGCCAATCGAAGTCCACCACCGGAGCTTCGTCCTTCGGGAACACTTCGCCCGCCCTCTCGACCGTATGGCACGTTGCATTCCTCACTTTGAACGTGACTTCTTTTCGCACGAGGCTTGCCGGGGCCGCTGCGTACTGGTGGGATAGGGTGAGGCTGCTAGCCCACCCGGATCCTTGCCCGTCCCCGAAGTCGACGAAGTACTCAAGAGCTGGACTGCTCCCCGTCCAGTCATCGATGTCGGAAGGGAACGTGAAGGTCACAAGCCCTGCTTGAGTGCTGCTGTGCGCAATCGCGACGTCCTCTGCGGCGAAGACCGGACCAAGTGGGCCTCCCTGCCAGGCCAGCGCATCGGCCGCATCCGAGTAGAACTCGATCAGAACTCCGTCGTCATCCGTATCTTCCGTGTCCAACCGCATCTCGAATAGCGTCCAGCCCTTGCTGATGGTGATGAGCCCCCAGAGGATGTCGAGCGTGATTCCGGCTTCCGCCGTGACCCCTGCCGCGAGAGTTATCCATGGTTCGTCGCTCGCCATGAAATTGCCATCCAGCTCGCCGAAGAGCTCCATTCCAATGTACGGCCCGCCAACGCCGTAGAAGAGGAAATCAAGCTGAGGCCCAATCGCGAGTGACGTGTTGAAGCCGGCGCTCACCGTGTCGTTGATGAAGTCGCAGAAGTCGAAGTCATCATCGAACGGATCCGGGAACGTTTCGATCCCGATCCATGCTGCCTTGACGACGTCCCACCCGTCGCTCTCGCCTAGATCTCCACCCTCAATGGTGTAGTCCCCAATCGGCTGGAGGACCTCCCACTCCCCACTGGTCGTCGCCTGGTTGTACTTGACGCCCCCGACCAGATCGAGTCCCTGCGTGATTCCTCCCTCCATGCTGCAGAAGATCGACCCGTCAGCCTTGATCGACACGACCAGGACAGGCCGGATGATGACTGGCACCGGACCGATGAAGAATTTGATCGTCCGGAATGCTTTCCGAAAGAGGACCTTCTCCCACTCGAAGCCAACGGAAGCCTCGGCTTTGATCGTCAGCGACGAGGACTCCGTAAATCTCGCGTAGATGTGGAAGTGATCGGGATTCAAGATACTGAAGCGCATCCCGACGTCGAGGGCGATCGTCAGATCGAAATGCGCGTTGATGGTTACCGTCGCACCGGCCCCGACCGTACTCCCTTCAGCCGTCTCACGCCCGACTAGCGTGTACGACTTCCCGACCTCCTTGTTGAATTCGATGAGTGCCTGCGGCTTGGGTGCGGCGTCGCCCGGCGGCGTCCAGTCACTCTCCCCACTCACTAGGGATTGATCCCACTGCGAGGGGTCGACGGTTTCCGTGTCGTGCTCGCCGAGAGTCTGTCCAACGACAACAACGGGCCAGTCATCGGCAATAGGATAGGCATCGTCGAAGTCGTCCTCCGTGAGCGTCATGACTTCATTTGCGAGCTCCGCTTCTCCCTCTTTGACAATGTCGCTGAGGTTCGCCTGGCGCGTCTCGACGACGACTTGACCCCCGCTCGCGTGAATACCTTCGACTACGCGGAGAAAGCCATCTGGTGCCTCTTCCGACTCCTCGGAGACGAAGAAGTCCCCGTCCTCCAGCTCCAACAGGAGGTCCGTCCAGCTATCGAACACCAGCTCGCCGCTGCTCGGGTCATAGCTGCTGAGAGCGTCTCGCGTCTCCTCGTCGGCGATCTGTGTGTTGGGTGCAATCACTGCGGGAAAGGCGAGACCAAGGATCATCTGCCCGATCATGCGGCTATCCTCTTCCGTCACCTGCCCGTCTCCGTCGAAGTCGGCACGCTCTTGCTCCACCGCGGTAAGCGTGATCAGCCCTTCTGCATGCTGCATAGCAAGGCGCACGTCGAGAGCGTCTACTACACCGTTCCCGTCAACATCGCCGATCTCGTCCATGTCAACAGCGCAGGCGAGCGTCCCAGCCGCGAGCAGAGAGGCAATGAGAATCGGAGCCAGGGTTTGCCATCTGAGAGGGGTCACGCGCATCTGAGTTCCTCCTTGGGAGTCGTGCTGACCCGATCAGCCAGCGAAGTTGAGAACAATGGAGCTCTGGGAAGAAACTCCAAGTGCCGAAATCGGCGAGCAGCTACGAAACTCGTGTCTGTGGAGCGCATCTGAGAGCGCGAATCCGGAGCGTGCGGAGAGCAGTTCGTGCCCGCAAGACGATGCATCCTCGCAATAGAAGCGGGGATCTGCGTCATCCCCTCATCACTCGGTTTGTCGTTTGCGACCGGCCCACCCAAGACCTGGCCGCAATCGGCATCCGTGCCTATTGGCCGCCTCCTTGCGCTATACTCGGGTAACTTGTGCTGAGTATTGGAGAATCATTCTAGGGTGCGACAGAGAGTGCTTCTAGTGTTTTCCCCGCAAAGAGGAAGGGGACGAAGATTGAATGCTGCGGGTTAAGTCTGCTCGGCTCAACTTAACTCGTGAGCTCCGAACACGCGAACGGAGATGCCATGCCGAAGCACAAACATCTGGTCCTTGACTATCACGTTCATCAGCTTCTCGTGAGCGCTCGAAGACGCACCGGCGTCTCCATGCGCCGCATCGGCAACACGATTCTCCGTTGTAGCTTGAGGCGCTGGGCAACGCTTCATCGTCTTCTCGGCGATGCCCTTCATGAGGTTGCGGGCGTACGTGAAGATCAGTTCACGAGAGCCATTGCTATGGCGTTCGAGCGGCTTCACGAGACATCGCAGCTGGATAGTGACTTCTGCACCGGTGAGTCTCCTTTGCAGGTCTGGAACGGCTGGCGCATTCGCTCCCTCGACGACGAGATGGAAGGATCTACGCGAGTTCTGGAGTACACGCTAGTGAGCCATCGACTCGTTGCGATGCCCCTTCATTGCCACGAAGAGGATGTTCATCTGCTCTGCCTGAACGGCCACGCCCTTCTGACAATCTCGGGCAGTCAGCAGCTTCTCGCTCCCAATCAGAGCGCCAACATCAATGCTGGAGCAGACCACTCGGTGGTTCCTCTTTCGCAGGACATTCGCTTTCTCGCAACCTTCACCAACCTGGATGGAGTGAGCGACGCCGTTGAGGGCGGGCTGCCGGGGGTTGCTTCCCTCACAACACACGAGCGGTAGAGACCTCGAAGCGAGACAGCGTGGCTGGCTGTCCCCTTCGCATCCCGCCTCGACCCGTGCACAGGCTGGCTCTGCGGCATCGCGGGAGTCGGGCAAGGATGCGCATGCGCCGCACTCCTGTTCAGCACTCAGATCTCCAGGCTCTTCTTGGTAGAGCGTCGGTTCGGTGTCCTGTATCCTCACCGTATGCGCATCGGAATCGCACAGACCGCCCCAACGTTCGGCGAGAAGGAGCGGAACATCCGCGAGGCCCTCGATCTTCTTCGGGATTCACCCGCCGACCTTTGGGTGCTTCCCGAGTTCTTCGCGACAGGCTATCAGTTCACGTCGCGCGCTGAGGCGGCCGCCCTCGCCGAGCCGGCCAGCGACGGCCCGACGGCCTCGGCTCTGACCGACTTCTGTGAGGAGATGGGCTGCCATATCGTCGCAGGACTCCCCGAGCTTGCCGGTGACCGGCTCTTCAATTCCGCGATCCTGGTCGGACCGCAGGGCGTTCTTGCGTGCTACCGAAAGGTCCACCTCTTCGGCGACGAGTCGCTCTACTTCGAGCCGGGCGATCGTCCGTTCTCCGTCCAAGAGGTCGGCGACGTGAAGGTCGGTATCATGATCTGCTTCGACCATCTCTTCCCGGAGTCCGCGCGATCTCTGGCCCTTCTGGGAGCAGAGGTGATCGTTCATCCGGCGAACCTGATCCTGCCCGATCTCGCACAACGCACGATGAGCATCCGCGCTCTGGAGAACGGGGTCTTCACCGCCACAGCCAATCGCGTCGGCGAGGAAGCGAGAGCGGACACCACGCTTCGCTACACGGGCCAGAGCCAGGTCATCTCACCGAAGGGCGAAGCTCTCGTCAGGCTCTCCGGCGACAAGCAGGAGACGGCCGTCGTCGAGATCGATCCATCACTTGCGCGATCGAAGCGCATCACGTCGAGAAACGACAAGCTGGCCGACCGGCGGCCGGACCTCTATCGACTCTAGACAGGCTGGGAGACCCATGATCGAGATCGGAGCAACTGCAGAGCGCATGTGGACTGTCGAGTCTCGGCACCTCGCGACGGCCCATGGCAGTGGAGACGTGGACGTCCTGGCAACGCCGGCCCTGATCGCCTTCTGCGAGGAGACGGCTCGAGAGCTGGTCGCTCCGAACCTGCCGGAGGAGCAGACGACCGTTGGAACGTCCGTCGAGATGCAGCACACGGCCGCAACCCCGCCAGGACTCTCCGTGTCCGTGACGGCGCAATTGGTCGACGTAGACGGGCGGCGCCTTCGCTTCGATCTGGTCGCTCGCGACGAGGCGGAGGAGATCGGACGAGGGTGTCATGAGCGATTCATCGTCGATCGTGAACGCTTCGAGTCGAAGGTCGCGGCCAAGAGAGGCTCCAAAGCGGCCTGATCTCGCTGTTTCGCC
>Ga0272444_10004600_pt1 | contig 12136 bp, 9 predicted proteins | sample SSMForm13_FD_201033 | JGI IMG/M metagenome (GOLD analysis project Ga0272444, IMG submission 201033) | Marine sediment archaeal communities from Little Sippewissett salt marsh, Falmouth, MA, United States - SSM-Form-13 | ecosystem: Environmental > Aquatic > Marine > Wetlands > Sediment ... | reverse complement strand
AGAAAAACAAAAATTTTTTATTTGATAAAATCTTTATTTTTCAACTACTTATCATGTATATGATCATCTACTTTAACTTTTTCTTGCAAATAGTTGAAAAAAAGCTTGATTTCCATTTTTTGTTTTGCTATTCTCCCCCTCGATCAATGGTAAATAAATGTTAACAAGAGCCGTCCAACCGGGAAAAGGAGGCTCAGCATGGGCGAAAAACTCGATATCTGCTGCAAAGATACGAAGAAGTTGATCGTCGCCCATCTGGCGGGCACGCTGGGCCGCGAAGGCCGCAAAGCGCTTTTGCACCACATGCGTTCCTGCCCGCGTTGTTGGATGCTGGTGGGCGAGATCGCCCGCGGCAGCGAGTTGCCGTACACCCGCGTCGCCCCGTACTCGCAACGAGCGATGCACGTTTAGCCCCCAAGCCCGGCTCCCGCCGGGACCCCATATTCGCCGGCGTTGTCCGTGCCGCACACTCTTTGGCGACGCCGGCCCTTCTTTTTTAAAAAGCCGGTCGAATATCAACAAAAAATTCTTCGACAAAAAATAGAGATATTTTTAAACGCGGCTTATCAATATCACTATTCGCTCAACATCACCAAAACCGCGCGCGCCTGCACCGGCGTCTTGCGGCTCCAGAATGTGCGCGGGCCGAGGGCGCGCAGATCGGGCTTGGTCGCCAGTTCGGCGGGGTCGATCACCTCGCCGGACAACGGGCGGTAAATGACCGTCTTATCCGCAATCACGCGCGCGTCGAAACGTTCGCGCAACAGCTTCAACGAATCGTCGACCCGTCGCTTGAAATGCAGTGCGCCGAAAAAGTCGCTGAGCAACACGTAGTCGCCCGGTTGCAGGCTTTCCAGGCGATCCAACGGCAGCAGGTTGCGTTCGGCCCAGTAAGGTGACAAGTAAAGATCATCACTCCAGACGCGGGCTTCGGCGGGGGCCAACTGCGCGACCGCGCGACCGATCGCCACCGTTTCGCCCCATTTGTCGCGTTCGGCGCGCACCCAGAACACGGCGCTGACCAGGCACAACGCCAGCACCAGCCCCGCGACCGCCGGCCGCAAGCCGCGCCAGCCGGGCAAAGCCGCCAGGCCGACGCCCGCCAGCACGGCTGCCCAGGGCAGCAAAATCAACAAATAGCGACTGGTCCAGTTGTAGCCGGCGGCCATCGTCGCCACGTGCCCGAACATCAGGTAAATCAGCAGCCACAGCGCCGGACGCTTCAGGCGATAGCGCCCCATTTCCCAACCGCCCGCCACCGCCAGCGCCGCCACCGGCAAGGTCAACACGACCGGTAGCGCCAGCCATGTCAGCGCAAACCACAGCGGAAACTGCTTGATCATCATCAACGTAAACAATTGCGAATAGTCGCCGGCCCGCGCCGCCTCGTTGTTGAGCATCCACGCCAACGCGACCGCCCACCCCTGCCCGACCAGCACGCCCCAGGGCAGATCGCGCCAATGCCGCGCGCGCAAGTGCAGAAACCACAGGTAGGCCAGCACCGGGGCAAAGACGATAATCTCGTACTTCACCACCGCCGCCGCTCCGGCCAGGCCGGTGGCCCATAGTAGATCCCGCCGTCGCCGGTTTTGATGATAAAGCAGGGCGAAATACACCGCCGGCACATACAGCGCGAGAAACATCGTCTCCGGCCGCACGCGCACATCCCAAGCCAGCGAAAGCGGCGCGACCGCCATCAGCGCTCCGGCAAACCAACCGGCCAGGTCGGATTCGGCCAACCGGCGCGCCGTCAAAGCGACGAACACGACCAGCGGCGCAGCGCAAACAGCGCTGACCACCCGTGCGGCAACGAAGGGATCGCCGACCACCCGGGCCAGCAAGCCGTTGGCCAGCGCGTATCCCGGCGGCCAGTAACCACCGATCTTGGGCATCAACTCGCGCCACCACATCGGCAGTTGATCCTGCAACAGCGTCGGATGCCAGAACAGCAACGCCATGCCGAGCCCGTCCGGCTCCAGACCCTCCGGGCGATACAGCAGATACAGCACCAACCGCACCGCGACGGCCAGCGCGGCGACCAACGTCAGTACCGGCCAGAATCGCTTGTTCACCACGCGCTCCCGTTGGTGATCACCACCCGCCGCTGCGGATTGTCCAAACCGATCATCGGCACCGGATCGCCCGGCACGTCGACCGGTGTCAGCTCCGCGCCTTCGCATCGCAGCGTCGGCGCCCAATGAAACGATACCACCGCCCGACCCTCCGGCGCTTCGACTTGATCGAATATCAGCCGATCGTAATCGACTTCCGCCAACCGGCCCCGGCCTTCCAGGAACCAGCCGTTCGGCTCGCGGACCCGCCACCCGGCAAACGGCGGCGGCGCGTCGATTCGCTCGACCAACTCCGGATGCGCCGACAGCGCTTTATCCGCCCGCTGCGACCAGGTCAACAAGTGAGTAATGGCATACTGCCGAAATGCGGCCCCCAACTCCTCGCCGGTCCATTGGTCGATCGGCCGGTTCATCCACACGCCGCTGTAGAAGTTAACCACATTGTATTGCGTGAAAAAGCCGGAGTACTGGCCACCGAGCAGCGGCGCGCGTGTGTACTCGGGCAGCACCAGCGAAACCCGGCCGAACTGTTCGTTCCAGGGGATTTGCTCGGCGTTTTTTTCGAACGAGCTGAAGGTTTCGACGTTGACCCGCCCGCGCGCATCCAGATTCTCGATCCAATCGGCCATCAGCTTCAATTCGTGCGACGGCGAGGCGACGACCGGATGCTCGATCAGGTAACGGCTCGAACAGGGAATCACGCTCAACAGCACGCCCAGCGCCAGCACGACCACCGCCGGTACGACTGCCCGCATCCGTTTGCCCGCCAGCGCCAAGACTGCGGGCACGGTCATCAACAGATAGAAATAGGCGATGTAGCGGTTGGGGTCGTAGGGTCGCAAAAAGCCGACGAACGATCCGCCGTAGCAAAAAAGCACCAGCACCAGCAAAATCAAAAAATAGCCGAACCGCCGCAAATGAACGCGCGCACGCCACAGGGCCGCCGCCGCGCCCAGAATCAGCAGGTCCATAAACAACATATCGCCCCAAAAGCCCTGCCGCCGGGCGACGCCGATCTTCGAGTAGGGGTCGGTCAGATCGCGCAGGAAATGCCACGGATCTTTATTCACCCAGTAGGCGGGCGTCGAATCGAAAGCCGACAGCGGCATATAACGCAGCAGCGGAACGATCCAAAACAGGTTGACGACCAACGTCGCCAACGCTGCTCCGCCTAACAGCAGCATCTTTTTTCGATCAAGTTGCCTCCACGACCAGACCAGCATAATCAACGCACCGCCCGCCAGCGAAAACACGGCCGTCTTATGCACCAGCAGCGCCAGCGGGGCCAACAGCAGCAGCCATCGCCCGCGCCTGTCGCCGCGCAGCACGGCCGCGACCAGGCCCAGGCCGGCGAAGGAAATCGGGAACACAAGCAAGCCGGTGAGCATACCCACCGACCACATGATCGAGGCCGCCGTCAGCCGGAACCAGAAGACACCGGCGAGAGCGCCGACCAGGGAAAGTTCGCGCGAAAAACCGAAGCCGCGCCAGCCGAGGTAAATCAGCCAGGGCACGACGGCAGCCGTCAGCAGCACCAGTAGCTTCAGCACCGCGCCGCTTGACAACCAGAAGCCCAGCAAGCCGGCCAGTTGCACGAACACGTTGCTGTTCCAGATGAACGTCAGCACGCTGCCGCCGAGCATGAACGGGTCGTATCCCCACAGACGCAAGCTGGAAGAGAAGAAACCGCGCGCCGCGTTCAACTGATAGCTGAGCACGCTGTAGTCGAACGCCGCCAGCGAGGAATCGTTCAGAAAAGACGAAAGCGGACGGAACATCGGCAGGGACGCCGCGAGATGTGCGACGGTCATCAGCGCCAGCAGCATCAAGGCGGAACTGCGGCGTAGCTTCGATGATGTCCCGAATGGTTGCATGCGTGTATCGTACCGTTTATCGCGGCGACCAGAAACCACCCAGCCGGATAAAAAAGTAACGCAGGGTCAGTCGCAGATAAATCATGCCCATGCGCAAAACGGCGAAATTGCTCAGTCCCTTTTTACGGAACGAATAAACCGTCGGAACTTCCTCGACGCGCTTGCCGTTGGCGCGGGCCTTGATTGCCATCTCCGGCGAAATGGAAAAGTCGGTGGCCTTCAACTCGAGTTCGTCGACCAGCGAACGGCGGAAAGCGCGGAAGGCGTTGGTGATGTCGTGCACCGGCAAGTCGAGCAGCAACCGCGTGAAGGTCGAGTAGGAGTGGCTGCCCCATGATTTCATTCCGCGCAACTCGCCGTAGTCGCCGCCGGTCGCCGCACGACTGGCGATGACCAGGTCCGCCCCATCCATCACCTTGCGCCGCATTTCCCAAACGTCTTCGAGGCGGTCGGAACAGTCGGCCATCACCCAGACGATGATCGGGTTGGCGGCGTGCGCCGTGCCCTGCAACAACGCCGCGCCCATGCCATGGTTGGTTTCGGCGGTCACCACCGTCAGCCACGGTCGCTGCTGCTGTTCGCGAGTAAGCAACTCGCCGGTCGCGTCGGTGCTGCCGTCGTTGACGACAATGACCTCAACCGCGCAGGCGGCCGACAACACCAGTTGTTCGACCGACACCAGCAGCTCCGGCAGGTTGTCGCTTTCGTTGTAGGCAGGTATCACCAGCGAGATGTCCAACGTCGCTCCCGTTTGATCAAAGCAAGCGGCGCTATCCTATCACGCTTTGTTATACCCACCAACACGATTTTCCGGCCCCCGCCAACGGGCCTGAATTCGCGCATTTTGAATATAATTTATATCATAATAAAATATTGACGGCCTTGCATCTACGCTCGTGACAACGTTTTTTAGCAATCTTTTCCAAACAGACATGGCTTGTGGATAACATCGGCTTCCATTGTATACTTTTCTGTGAAAATAAATATCGCTATCCACAGGCTGTGGATTCTTTTTTCGTTTCATCTCAATCAATTAGAAAAAAAATAAAAAAATGTTAAAAAAGGGTTGCCACAGTTTTTGAGATCTGTATTGTTTGGTCTTCGGGTTTTGGGTCTAATTTTAAGACCTATCAAGTACCGCCGCCAGAGTGAAATCGCTTCTGCAAGATACCACGTAGTGTGGTGCGTGGAAAGTGCGGCCGTTATTTTGATTTTGCGGCTCTTGCCGCCGTGTCGCGCGAGCCTTGCTCAGCGCGCTGTTTTCTGGGAGCCCGCGAGCGGGCCAGAGGGGGAAGCAACCATATGGATCATCTTTGGAATCGTACGCTTGGAATTTTAAAAGACGAAGTTGATGAAAATGGTTTCAAAAATTGGGTTAAACCTTTAACGCAAACCGCCGCCGATAAGCACACCCTGCGCTTGATTGCGCCGAACCGTACGGTGCATCGCCGCTTCCGCGAAAAGTATCAAGCGGCGGCGACCGCGGCGTTGCGAAAAATCAGCGGCCGAACCATGAACATTGAAATCGAAGTGGGCGACCGCACCCAACTGACTTTCGACCAAACCGTCATCGGCCTCCCCGGCGGCGGCAGTAAATCGACGGCACGCAAACGCAACGGCCGTCATCTGCCCAATGACGAATACACCTTCGACAACTTCGTCGTCGGCGACTCCAACAACTTCGCCTTCGCCGCCTGCAAAAACGTGGCGAACAATCCCGGCCGCGGTATGAACCCGCTGTTCATCTACGGCGGCACCGGCCTCGGTAAAACCCACCTGCTTAACGCCATCGGCCTTACCCTGCTTAAACGCGACCCCAATACCCGATTGATGCTGGTCAGCGCCGAACGGTTCATGAACGAACTGATCAGCGCCATTCAAGGACGGCGCACCGCCGCCTTCCAAAAGAAGTATCGCAACCTCGACGCACTGCTGATCGACGACATTCAAATCATCGGCGGAAAGCACGCCACTCAGGAAGAATTCTTTCACACCTTCAACACATTGTACGAAGGTGACGCCCAGATCGTGCTGGCTTCCGACAAATACCCCAAAGAGATTCCGCGCCTGGAAGAGCGCCTTTGCAGCCGCTTCGGCATGGGCATGATCGCCGACATCCAACCGCCGGAGTTGGAGACTCGAATCGCCATCGTCAAGAAAAAGGCGGTGTTGGAAGGTGTCAATCTACCCGACGACGTCGCCTTCTTTATCGCCAGCCACATCCCCGACAACGTGCGCGAACTGGAAGGCGCGCTGCGGCGGGTCGCCGCCTTCAGCGAATTACAAGGCGGAAAAATCTTGTTGGAAACAGCCAAACGTGCGCTGCGCAACGTCATCGGCGATCCGGATAAACCGATCACCATCGAGCAGGTACAGCGTTCGGTTTGCGAATATTACCAGGTTAAGCACAGCGATCTGATCGGCATTCGAAAATACAAGGCAATCGCCCGGCCGCGCCAAGTGGCGATGTACCTCGCCCGCAAACTCACCGACTCGAGCCTGCCCGACATCGCCGCCAAGTTCGGCAACCGCGACCACACGACGGTGCTGCATGCGGTGCGCAAGGTCGAAAAGCTCAATGGTGAAGATCGCCAATTGTCGACCATTCTGGAAACCTTGGAAAAGACGCTGCGCAACTAGCCCCTTGAACAAACCTGTGGCAGAACTGTGGAAAATGATGTATAAATCCTGGGCACAAGTAAGACATCACAACGGACGGTTAAAAACCGCAAAGACCTGTTACCAGGTTGAACACAAGAAGGGGCTTTTTGCATCAATGCCTTACATGTGTTATCCCCAGTTTTTAACGCGTCCTGCTACTACTATATTTTTAAACCCATAAAGGGTTGAAGTAGAACAGAAGAGGGAAAAACAAATGCAGTTCACAATCGCCAAAGAAGAATTTCTTCGCGGCTTGGCACGTACCCAGGGTGTCATTGAAAAGAAAACCACCCTCCCCATTTTATCCAACGTTTTGATTGAAGCCTCCGGCGCCACCGTCACCCTCGTCGCCACCGATCTGGAAGTCGGCGTACGCGGCAGTTACGAAGCGGACGTGGATACCGAAGGTTCGATCACCGTGCAGGCCAAAAAGCTGTTCGAACTTTGTCGCGAACTGGACAGCGAAAACATTTCGATCAAAGCCATGGCCAACGATTGGGTAGAAATCAGCGGCGGCAATTTCTCCTCGAAACTGGTCGGTCTTTCCGCCGACGATTACCCTGTGCTGCCCTCGGTCGATGCGGCCACCGAATTTACCGTCAATGGCGAAGTCATCGCCGAAATGATCGATAAAACCCAATTCGCCATCAGTACTAACGAAACCCGCTATTACCTCAACGGCGTATTTTTCGTTACTGTCGACGGCAAACTGCGCATGGTCGCCACCGACGGACACCGCCTGAGCTTATGCGATAAAGATTTACCCAAAGGCGCCGATATCAGCATCGATCCGGGCATCATCATCCCGAAAAAGGGCGTGATGGAATTGCGCAAACTGCTGGGCGAGATCGAAGGCGACATCGTCATCGGCGTGAAGGAGCGCAATATCTTCGCCCGCGGCGGCGGCGTGGAATTGATCATTCGCCTGATCGACGGCAATTATCCGGATTACGATCAGGTGGTGCCGAAAAAAAACGACCGCATTGTCACCTGCGATCGGGAAAAGCTGCTGCATGCCCTGCGCCGCGTGGCGATCATGGCCACTGAACTTAACAAGGGCGTTAAGCTGGGCGTGGAGCGCGGCAAACTGGAAATCAGTTGCAAGAACCCGAACCTGGGTGAAGCAAAAGAAGAAATCGAGGCCAAGTACGAGGGTAAGGAATTGGGTATCGGCTTCAACGCCCGTTATATTCTCGATGTGCTTGGTGTGCTGAGCGATGAGGATGTCATTTTACAATTCGCCGACCAGTTGTCTCCCTGTATGCTCAAAACGCCGAGCGATCAGGGATACCTGGCGGTTGTGATGCCGATGCGGCTGGAATAGTCCGGGCCGACGGCAATCAAGAAAACGGAATTTTTACGATGGATGGGGTCCGGCGTCTGTTTTGGGTAATGCTGCTGTGCCTGGTTGCCGGCGCTATCGTGTTGGCCTGCGGCTCGGGCGATGATGACGACGATGACGACGGTGCGGGATTCACTGGCGACGTCGGCGAAGAATGCGACTTCAATTGCTACGACCCGTGGTGTAAAAACGGCGAGTACGTCGACTGCGCTTCGAAATTCTGTATCGGCGAACCCGACGATTTGTATTGCAGCGTTGCCTGCGATTTCGACTTCGAATGTCCGGAAAATTATCGCTGCACCATCGATTGCAACAAGTCGGTGGCTAAGGTTCCCTTGTGCGTCAAAAACAAGGATTATCAACTGCTGCAGGAATTGGAATACTGCCCGGAATAAAAAGTTGCCCGGGGTGGACACGGTTGCCTTTTACCCAACGGTGTGAAATTATGTCCGGCCTTGCGGTTGTTCAATGAGTAATAACGTGAACACGACATCAATTCGCATGAAGGAGGATGCCGTGAATTTTAAACGAGTAATCATCTCTCTCATCGTTTTAATCATTAGCCTCGGTTTGGCCGGATGTGGCACGCCCTCGGGCTTACAGCCCTACAGCGAGGAACGTGTCGACCTGAGTAAAGCCGACCGCGACGCTTTGGTTGTCGCCGCGCGCGGGTTTTTAACCGACGCAAGCTATCAACCGGATGACCTCAGCGAAAACCTGACCAAGCCCTACGGCAAAGACGTGTTCGTGACGGTCTTCGCCCCGCGTAAAACGATGATGCGCGCCATCGCGCGGAAAAAGAGCATCATCAAATCGCTGGAAGCAGCCTGCACGGAGTTGCGGAAAAGCGCCAAATTTACCAATCGTTTCGGTAAGCAATTGAAAAAAGCGCGTATTGCCATCCACGTCATCGACGAGGTGAAGCCACTTAAGTCGGCGAATGCCAATAAACTTCGGCGCATCGTCGAGCCGGGCATCCACGGTTTGATCTTCGAAAAAGAAGGCACACGCACTTTTCAGCTCGGTGAAGATGTGCTGTTCCGCGGCTGGGGCATGAAAGGCTTCGGCGACCGCGACCGCGTCATGGGCCGCAAAATGGCCGAGTTGCAATTGAAGAAGCTGGCCAAGGCGGCCAAGGTGAAAACCGACGCGTTGTCGCAAGGCAAACTCTATTTTTTCACGGTTCACCCGATGGTCGAGCGCAAACCGGGCGGGAAATCGCTGCGCACGTACCGCGGTATGAAACTGTACAAAAAGAAAATTCCCCGCAAGCAACTGCTTGAATCGGCCTGGCTGGCGGCAAACAACCTGGCGATGCACACCGATCCGGAAGGCAAGCTGGGCTACCATTACATGATTCACAATGACGAGTTCTCTCGCGGATACAACATCGTGCGCCACGCCGGCAGCGTCTGGGGTCTGTTCACCGCTTATAAAGCGACCGGCGATGTGGCCCTGCTTGAAGCGGGTCGCCGCGCGCTGGATTACCTGGGCAAGTCGATCATGATCGCCAAAGAAGACAAGACCGTCGCATACCTCGATTACAAAGGCCGTTCATTGCTCGGCACCAATGCACTGGCAGCGATGAGCCTGGCCGAGATTCCGCAGGAGTTGCTCGACGACGAATGGAAGAAAAAGCGCGAGATGCTGGGCAACGGCCTGATCGCCTTCCAGGTGGAAGACGGTCGCTTCTACACCTCCTGGGATCAGGTGCTGAAAAAGAAGATGCCGAAAGAGCAGGCGCGTTACTTCCCGGGCGAAGCGTTCCTCGCGTTCATGAAGTTGTACGACGTCGATCCGCAACAGAAGTGGCTCAACGCGGCCAAGAAGTGCGCCAAGTGGCAGATGGACGAATACGATAAAAGGCCGAGCCAACAACCCGACGCCTGGGTCGTGCAGGCGCTGAGCAAGCTCTACCGCGTCGAAAAAGACGAGCGGATTCCCGACGTCGTTTTCCGCATGGTGCAATGGCACTTCCGCCACCAGTGGGGCATGGAAGAAAAAATGAAGGGCCGTAAGCTGCCCTTCGCCGATTACTACGGCGGCGCAGACAACTCGACCCCGCCGCGGTCCACCCCGACCAGCGCCCGCAACGAAGCCAACGTCGAGGCCTGGCACCTGGCCCGTTTCATCGGCAACGAGGAAATGGAAGCCAAGCTGGCCAAGTCGGTGATGGCCGCGCTGTGGCACAACATTGTCGACCAGGTTTACCCGGAGACCGGCTATTGGGCGCGCAGGCCCGATCACGCACTGGGCGGCATCCGCGGCGCGCTGATCTCCGGCGACGTGCGCATCGACTACAACCAGCACTACCTGTCGGCGGCGATCAACGCGCTGGATCTGGCCGAGCAGCTTTACGGCGACGGCGCGTTCAGCAATTTGTCGCAGGGAAAAATCCTCGACGTGTACAAGTTGAAGATCACCGCCGACGAAGCGGCCAAACGCATTGCCGGTCAGGCGGCGGCGGAACAGCCCGCCGAACCGGCACAACAGTAGGCAAAGAAGAAAAGACGGGCGGCGCAACCGCCGGGCAGGTTCCCGGCCGAGCGTCGCCTTTACTTTATGGTGAGTAAAGCGCCGGACTGCAATACGGCGGCAAGACCTTCCGGTTCGGGTTTGTAAGTGGCTTTGCGTACCGTTTTGGTTGCGCCTTCGCAGTAGAGTTCGACGGTGATGTCGTCGGTTTTCTTTTTCAAACGCAGCCAGCTTGCGTTGGCGGAGTTGACCGGCAGATCGAGTTGCCCGCTCATCGATGCGTCGATCTCGATGCCGGCCTCGCGGATGTCGAACACTTCCAGAAAACGGTAATTCAACGGACTCAAGGTGGCTTGCGAATCAGCGGGCACGCGCCAGGAATGATTCTGCGCATCGAACACGGCGACGACTTCGGCCGGGGCGCGGGTGATGCGTACTTTGGTCGGCAAGGTCGGCACCAAAACCAGCACCGCGTCTTTTTCGCCTATGCCGTCGGCCGGTTCAAGCAAGCCGACAAATGCGGGCAGCTTGTCCAACTCGGCGGACGATTCAACTTGCAGGTTGTCGCGGGTGCAGCCGAGCGGCAACAAGACCGCGGCGATCAGAACGAGAAACATGATTTTCCGCAACGCGTCCCTCCTGGCTTCGCGTGGTTCGCGATTAATATGGAGCATTTGCCCGCCGGCGCAAGCCCCTAATTAAAAAACAGTAATTGACTTACATCGATTAGGAGTGTAGAAACGAGCACAACCAACCGATAGCGAGAAGGAGACTTTCAGGTGAAGGAGGATAGCGGTGGAGACCGGCGCCGGTCGCATTCGTATTCTGACCAGCACCATCCGGCGGCTGCTTAACCGCCGTGCCACCGCAAACCTTGTCAAAATAATCAACAAAACCCACTCCGCTGACCTCGCCCTCGTTTTCAAAGGACTTTCGCAAAAAGACGGCCGCGTTCTTTTCGAATTGCTGCCCAACGTGGAAATCGCCGCCGAAGTACTCGCCGAGATGGAAGAGCACGTCCGCGAATTTTTCCTGGAAGAATTGCACCCCGAACGCCTGGCGCGCTTGATTCAGGAAATGAGCGGTGACGATGCCGCTGAAATTCTCGAAGAGGTGGAAGACGAGGAGCGCAAGAACAAGATCCTCGAATTGATGAAGGACGAGGATTCCGACGAAGTCGAGGAACTGCTCAGCTACGGCGAAAACACAGCCGGCCGCATCATGTCGCCGGATTACTTCGCCCTGTCCAAAGACATGGAAGCCGGCGATGCCATCCGCGAACTGCGGCAGGCCAGCGAAGCCGAGATGGTCTTTTACGTCTACGTGGTCAACGACGAGAAACAGCTGGAAGGCGTGGTCAGTTTGCGCCAGTTGGTCACCGTACCGTCCGAGCGCAAACTGGCTGACATTATGGAAACCGACGTGGTGTTCATCGAGACACACGTCGACCAGGAAGAAGTCGCGCGCTTGGTCGCCCGTTACAACATCCTGGCGATTCCGGTTACCGATCAGGACAAGCGGTTGGTTGGTATCATTACTGTCGACGACGTCATCGACGTCATGAGCGACGAAGCCACCGAAGACCTGATGAAGTTGGTCGGTACCAGCGAGGAAGACATCAGTTCCTCGTCGGCCTGGCGCAGCGCGCAGATCCGCCTGCCCTGGCTCTTCGTCTCCTGGATCGGCGGCGTGCTGGCCTCGCGCATCATCGA
>Ga0272444_10004598_pt1 | contig 12139 bp, 19 predicted proteins | sample SSMForm13_FD_201033 | JGI IMG/M metagenome (GOLD analysis project Ga0272444, IMG submission 201033) | Marine sediment archaeal communities from Little Sippewissett salt marsh, Falmouth, MA, United States - SSM-Form-13 | ecosystem: Environmental > Aquatic > Marine > Wetlands > Sediment ... | reverse complement strand
CCATGTACTATGGATTGGCTCCTGCGTCGGGTAATTGTACCATTACAGTAACAATGGATGCAGATACTTCAGGGCTTGCAGTCGGTGCAGTTGTGCTCAACAATATGAAACAGGAAGCCCCAAAATCTTCAAGCAGTGCTTCAGGAAATGGCACTGACCCAACGACAACTCTGCGAACCCATGTTGCAAACTCCATCATAGTTGAAGCTGTTTCATGTGAGCCAGGGGACGAGGACATCAGTGTTAATTCCGGCCAAACAGAACGCAACGAGCAGTCCGGCTCATTTATCCGTTACAACACATCAACAGAATTAGTTGCAAGTGCCGGTCTACAAACCTGTGCATGGTCAATGTCTGGTGCTCAACCCTGGGGTATATTTGCCGCTACTTTTGAACCGTATGACCAGGATACTGAAGTCAACTATTCATCCGGTAGTGGAACAGCAACTCTGACATTTGCAAGCCTGACTGTCACCGATGCGATGGCAGAGCAGGAGATTGACGGAGTTTACATTGACCTCAACGGTGGCGATATTGACAGCGTTGACGACTCTACCGATGTCACCTCAACGGATGACATCATTGTCATCCCCACGGGCACGGATGCCGGAAGCCTCAAGTTTCAGCATGACATAACGATTGACCACACGGCACCAACCATTCCAGGTGATATAGGCATTTTATATAATGGCAGTTACGAGGCAGACCATGACGGCGGCGGTACATTTGATACAGCAGGTAAAACCATAGACATCTTGCTACCAATCGATGGGCAAGTATATACAGTCGGTAATCCATATCATCCAATTTTATCGCTGTATGTTGGCCCAGCAACGACAACAGTAGGATATGCGTACAGTCTTGGTCCGGTGCAGATTTCCGGTACTTGGTACTTAAAAATGCGCCTGACCCTGACGGCTGGAATGCGGACGGGAGACCTTCAGACACTTGCAGTAGGCAGCGCACTCGATCTGAATGGATGCACTGTGCAAGATACAGCAGGAAATGACCTTACCGTGACCCTACCCGAGACAGATGTGGGACAAATTGTGTTAGCAGTTCCCAAAGATTGGGATTTATCTTCTGGTGGGGATTATGCTGATTTTTCAGCATTTGATACGGCTACATATTCTGTCTCAGGGGATAGTTTTGATGTTAATTTTACAGGTAATTTGGATACGGATGAACCTGGGACTGAGAATTCTCGTATAACGGTTACAGGGCGAATAGACGGTAATGTTACGATTGACGAAAATTATTGGACATTAGATGATTTAAATATTACTGGATCGCTGACAATAAGTGGAGATTATTTGGAGATAAATCCATGACAGTAAAACTAATTGCAGAAAATATTTTAGATACAGATATGTTCTCAAGTGCAACCGAAGAGGATGGCGAACATATTGGCCAACCCGAACCCGATAGCAGTAATGAAGGTAATTTAAGGTTATTAACAACAGGCGATATTCAGGACTTTACATATTCGGGGACAGCCACGGGTGACGGAAGCACAACAACCATAGTGGATTCATCCCTATGCGTTTATGGTGATGATTATTTTATAGGGGCAACGATTACATTTACGGATTCGGGTAATTCGCCGGTTGGTAATACATCGGGCAGTAAAACAATAACTGATTTTGCACAGGCAACGGGAACACTCACATGGTCTGGGGCTCTCAATTCAACAATTGCAGGTGATACATTTACATTGACGTTATCATTTGCCACCCGTGATTTTGAGGTTGAATTAATAAATGGCGGCGATGTGGGAGATGCAGATTTTAAATGGTCACATGATGGAGGCACAACCTATTTAGGCCGTGATGACCCTTATCAAGCAGACTGGTTAGCCCTTGCAACTATCGTAGAAACAGTGGCGAATTATGATGAAAATCTCCCCCGTATGATAGAGGCAGACAATGGGGATTTAGTTATGACCTATTCCGCGAATGGCGGACTTGGGGCTGCAAGTGCTGTCATATCATCGGACAAGGGCATTACATGGGGAAGTCCAATTTCCATTAATGCCAGTTCTTATAACATGGATTTGACAAAGCAAAAGAACGGTAGGCTTTTATCTGTAGTAAGAAATGTTGAAACAGATCACATTATTTTTTACAGTGATGATAATGGAAATACATGGAATGAACTCAAAAACTTAGCCAATCTTGGTACTTTTGTAGCTATTTTGGAATTACATAATGGTTCGATTATGGTTGCATACGATACCGGTTCCGAAATCCATTGCAAATTATCTTATGACGGGGGGTTGAATTTCGGTTCGGCGATAGAAATTGCTGCTGATGATAATAGTCAACTTGGTCCGGCACTCACTCAAGCGGAAAACGGTAATATTGTGTGCGTATATTATTCAAGTGAGGATGCTTCTCCGGCGCAATATGAAATAAAAGGTGCTTACAGCACGGACAATGGAGCCACTTGGACATCTGAGGTTGATGTGATTAGCACTGCCGTAAAAGAATGCCCTCATGTAATTAAAGATATTGATGGAACGCTATATGCTATCGGTACAGATCGGGCGAATGATTTAATAAAAATGTCAAAGTCAACAAATCATGGCGTGACATGGACGCATAGTGCGGCAATTACAATTAAAACCGACACAACAAATGATCCGCGAAATGCTGCTTTATGTTTAAAATCTGATGGAGATATGATTTGCGTCTATCACGGTGATGCATCCAATGATATCCATCAAGTACGGCGCGGAATGTGGGAAGCATATACGGGGGACGATTCACCACCGACAGCCAATGAATGCCCATGTGCTATTGAAAGATTTAAACAGCATTTGTGTTGTGGTGTAAAATTATTATGGCAGGGAAGCGCCGGTATTGCCGAAGACAAATGGACATTTGATCCTGAATATTATTATTCAATGGCTAACATTATTGATGATAGCCCCGGAAAACCCTGGCGGAGCGAAACAGATAACGCAGCTTGTAATATTGTTATTGATACTGGCGCTAATGTCCGGGTATTAATCGATGGGGTTGCGTTTTTTGGATGCAATGTCCGAACCCTTTCTTTTCAAATGAATGCGGCGGATGCCTGGGGCGGACCATCAGTCGATGAGTCGGTGAGTTTTGATTTAACTACTGGTACGGTGGATGCTGTCGCTGGACGCAACATCCAGGATACAAGTCTACTTGCTAATTATAAAGACCATGCGCTCAAAGGATATTATTTACGAGCAACAAGCGGCACTGATAGTGGCCTCACATGGAAAATATTAGATAATGTTGGAACGTGGATTGTTCTTGACACGGAATCTTCGCACAATGTAGCTGCCGGATCTCCTGCGGATACATTCGTTATTTTTCAACCGTGGATTGCCTACACATTTACAAACACAACACCTTATCGATATATACGCATATCAATCGGTGCACAGCACACGGCTGAGGATTATTACCAGATTGGCATGGCGGTGATGGGAAAGGCAATAACTTTGAGCCGAGCATATCATATTAATTTTAGAAAAAGCAATGTGTACGATGTCAAAATGCTTCGAACAATTAGCGGTGGGCTTAACGTCATTAAAAACGCAGACCGAAAACGAAAGTTTGAACTTGAATGGAAGGACAGTGAAGATACATACAATGAGGTTATTGCAACAGTTGATCATCTTGACGGTAAAAACCTCTGTCTTATCCCAGATAGCAGCGCATTAACAGACTGCTATCTCGTAAAATCAATCGGCGATATTGTGGCTGAGCATGTTAAAAGCGATGAATACAACTTCAACCTTGACCTTGAGGAAATTCTGTAAATGTCTTTAGCCGATAATTTCGAAACAGATCAGGAAATTGTATTTTTAGTCGAGTTAACGGTTGAAGATATGATTTTGCGATTTGCTACAAAGGATGTCAATGTCCCATACTTTGGAAGGGACACGGTTATCAGTTCAGCCGCATCACTGACATTGAGCGGTAACTATAGCGAAATATCAAATATGCATATAAGCGGAAACGTATCAATCACCGGGGATTATAACAAACTGGAAAACGTTGAAGTAGATGGCAACTTGACTATTAGTGATACGGCATTGTCAACCGAATTAAAGGGAGTTACGGTACACGGTCTATATACCAATTATGGGACAGACACTGTAAGGATTCATGTCAATAATGACCCAAAGTATTTTGATGGGGTTATTCTAAATGACATATCGGTACGCAATTACTTTGATTGGAATAGCCTGAGGTATTCTGCGGCCAGTATATCATTGAGGTTGGTAAATGGTGACAGGTTACAAGATCATGAAGTGTTACGCCGCATTGACAACGCCACGGCTAAGATATGGGTGTGGTCTGAAAGCAGTGGATGGAAAGACATTGAAGATTATCCAATATTCCAGGGAATAATCAGAAAATCTGGGTATAACAAGTTTTACTATGATATTGATATTCTGGATTTTGCTGCGACAAATAACGATGGCCTAGATTCATTGAGCATCAGCGCCCAACATCCAGCTAATACGATACACGGAATTTTGACCGGTAACACCAATATTGATATTGATCGCATTGATGTTGCGTCAATCGAAACGATGAAAGCTGTTTTGCCGGGGCTCAAAATGGCGACTACCGTTGATACGTGGGTGGGATCATTTGATTTGATAGATCGTATTTTGATGCAATGCCTGTGTGCAAGACATCAAAAATGGGGAAAAGCATCAATTGTCAGTTTCGATGTCAATGGCCCGGTATTGTGGCATATCGTCCCCAATCAGATTATTGGGGAAACCGTCAATATCGGTTTTACGGCGTTTGAAAAGATTGCGAATAAACTCAATATATCTTATGGGCCTGCTGCTGGGGCATGGGGATCAACAATAAACAAAGACAGGACAAATAACGATAAGTGCAAAAAGAGTTATTTGAGTTATGGAACCTTGCCCAAAATCGATTTGAAGTTGACCGACTGTGCTACCCTGGCCAATGCCAATTACTGTATTGACCGTTACTTGGAGTTTTTCGCGGAACGTCACGAAATTATTGAAATAGATTTACCCTATCATGTTGCGTTTAAAATGGAGTGTGGGGATGTTGGTAAATTAACCATCGAGGAGGGGTCATCCCTAGACGGTGAGGGGTGGGATGCGGAGCGCTGTATCTTATACGAAAAATCGTATTTATCAACACACATCAACACCAAATGGTGGAAGATTTCATAACATGAAAAAAGGTGCCACAAATAAATGTAAACGGATAACAGTTAGATTTGACCGTTATCCTGAAATATGGGAATTGGTTGTCAATAATGCTCATGACCATTGCAGGTCTTTGAATGATGAAGTTGTATATTGTATCAAAGAGCAGTACAAATTTGAAAACGAAGTAAAAGAATGGGAGAAAAATAGATGAAAAAAATATTATTTGGATTGGTTGCGTTTTTCTTTATGTGTGGGGTGGCGTTTGCTGGGTCTAATGTCACTTTTACATGGGACGCCAACAGCGAGTCAGACCTGGCTGGATACCGGCTTTATCAATCTCAAACATCAGGGATATATAATAATCCTCATGTGGCAGAGATACCGGCAGGGACGGAAGAGGTTACGCTTAATGATGTGTCGGATGGGACTTATTTCTGGGTGCTGACTGCTTTTGACGACAGTGGTAATGAATCGGGATTTTCAAATGAGGTCACGGCGAGCCTGGATTCGACCGCACCGGTACCGCCTTCCAATTTGTTAATTGATGCCATTGAAAAGATCATAGCCGGGTTGGAAGACATAAAGGCGTATCTGATCGCACAGGCGAAATAGGGATTAAACATGACAACACCAAGCAGCAGAACAGTTACCATTGCCGCCGAAAGTAGAACGGTTACGATTACATGAATATTATGCGAAGATGGATAAAGTTTGTATTACAAAGATTAAGAAGGTTTTTTATGGGAGAATGGGTAGAAAGATTTGATGATAGTTATTGGGAAGTTTGGCCAGACACCCCCCTTGGTTCTTGGGATAATCCTAATCAGGAATGGGATAGTGAAGAAAGTGGGGGTAATAGGTGGCTTTATCTGTCAGAAATTGGAACCTGGGTAGAGGGCTTTAGACCATTTAAGATAAGAGTCACTTTTACAGGAGCAGATAGTCTTTATATCAGTCTGGTAGATAGCGATTTAAATGAATTATGTGGAGAAGTAGTTTCAAGTGGTGAGACTATAAATCTTACTGATCATGGACATAACATCATGCTATTTGGAGCAGTTATAGGAGAAGATGATTTCAGCATAACTAACATTGAGTTTTTTGTTGAATCACCCCACAAAACAATAATTATAAATCCTGAAAACAGAACAGCCGGGATAAACGCCGAAAATAGAAAAACCAGTGTAAAAATTGCTTATTGATAGGAGAACAAAATGACCGAAGCAATATTCATAAAAGACCCTGATGCAGTGTTGGACTACGCATTTGATTGGACGGAATGGCTTGCAGATTCACCGGCTGAAACGATCAGTAGCCATACTGTCACTGTGTCAACCGGGCTGACAAAAGATAGCGATAGCGAGGCCGATGGTGTGGTGACAATCTGGCTGTCAGGGGGGACGGCTGGCAATAAATATAATGTAGCATGTAAGATAGTCACTGACCAAAGCCGGACTGAGGAACGATCTATTACGATAGTCATGCAGCAGCGGTAAACCTACAGCAGAGGGGAGTCATGGTAGAATGCCCAGATCCGAAATGTAGAGAGTCCATATTTCAAAAGATAAACGAAGAGTGCAATAATATAAGAAAATGTTTAAACCAAAAAGTCTCTATTGGCATTTTAACCTGGTCTTTGATTGCGATGCTGAGTTGTGTCGGCATAATCGCCGGAATATCTTACACAGCATACAGCCGGGGTCAGGATGAAAAACAGGAGAGAATCGACAACTGCCAAGAAGCTACAAAAAGCCTTGATAAGTCCATTGCTATCATAACGAACGATATCGAGCATATTAAGGAATCCCTTCAGAAGCAGGATACAAAGCAGGAACAGATACTTAAGATGTTAGACCGGATTGAAAGGAAGTCTAATGGACGAAATCATGACTGACGACCAGACGACAAAGGAACTCGAGTATCTCAGACATTGCCTTCTTAACAGTTCTGTCAGTCTTGAAGATTGCTTACATCAGATGGAAAATATTCTCCGGCATATGACGGATTCTGTTAAGATATACCGTAAATCTTTAAACAGGATACAGGATGACATTAAGGCAACAACAGAGTAAGTTTGCTCATATGATGGCGCTTTTGATATTATATGCTTATGAGCAGGGCTATGAAATTACATTTGGTGATTTCTGGGCTCATGCAGAGGATGGCAGGCATATACAGGACAGCTTTCATTATAAAAGGTTAGCTGCGGATCTGAATTTATTTCAAGATGGAAAATATCTATCGTCTACCGAATCTCATAGATTGTTAGGTGAGTTTTGGGAGTCCCTGGGCGGGTCTTGGGGCGGCAGATGGGAGGACGGCAACCATTACAGCTACGGTGAGGGAAGGGAGGTGAATTAGATGAGAGCAAAGTTTGCGTCTGTTTTATTATTGGTAGGGGTATTGGTAGCGGCTTGTGCGTACAATATCGGGTATGTCAATACGACCTATGATTTATTGGCAGTCTCAAAGGCCAGCTACGAGACAACCATTCAGACCGTGATTGACCTGCATAAGCAGGGACGAATATCGGATGAGGACAAAGCCAAAGTGTTTGAGATTGGCAAGCAGTTTGCCATAGCACACAATGCAGCGGTGGAGGCCCTGGCCAAGTATGAGGAATCCGGCATGATGATTGGTCAGGAGCAGTTGGAAAAGCAGATTACGGCGGCGGCAGAGGCCTTGAGTAGCCTGCTACAAATCGTTAAACCTTACTTACAGGAGGGTTAAGCCATGAACCCAGCGGTTATTGTAGCCATTATCGAGCTACTTTTGGAAAAGGGTGTACCGGCATTCGTTAAGCTGATGGGAACCTTACAGACAGATAACCCCACGGCTGATGAAATCAGGGCGTTAAAGGTTAAGATGCCCGAGGAGTACGAGTGATGAACAAATGGATGGAAAGGTTGCCCTGGGAATCATTAGGGCCGCTCATTTTCTTATTTGCAGCTGGTGGAGCGTGTTTTCTTCTACCGCCTGATGCACGAAAAGAAGCGGTGTACCTGGTGATTGGGGCAGCGATAACACGGGTAAAAATCAGTAAGAAATAAAAAAGCGTGGGCACCATCCAATACCCACGCTGATTTGGCCTCTCTCTCAAAGGCCGTTACCCTACCAGACGGTTAATCGCCGTCTTTAAGACCCCGTATTCAATAACGGGGACTTCCTCAAAATTCTTGTAGCCTATCTCTTCCAAGGCCTCCTGCGTGACATCCCGCTCCGCTATTTGATTGGCTCCCTGGCACCATGCGATCATAGCATCTATTTTTTTCTGGCGCTCATGCTCACCGGGGGCCAGGGGTGGCTCTTTCGGGGGCTGGCGATCAGCGATATATTGATCCACTTTCTCTTTTTTCTTTTGGAGCTGATCCCGAAGCGTGCGGTCTTCAAGAAAGTCAATCGTTTCCTCATTAATTTTATACTGCTTAAGCCATTCCTGAGCGTTCTGGAGCGATGTTGACGGTCGGGCCACCCTAAGCCATTCAATCATGTTCGGTTGCGATTCTGGTTGCTCCTGTGAATCCTGGGCGGATGTTTCCCGCTCTTCCAGATCCTTTTTCGCCTGCTCTCGCTTACGTTCAAGCTCCGCCTGGGCGGCTTTGAGTTTTTCCTGTTCAAATGCTTCCTGCTCTGCCTTGATGGCAGCTTCGGCGGCGTTGGCCTTTTCCTGGGCTTCCCGCTCTTCTTCTGCCGTCATGTGCCGTGGCAGATCCGGAGCCTCATAGGTGCCGTTGGGTTGGGGCTTCAAATCAATGGATTCGACAATCTCTTCGGTGGTGTAAAACCCCAACAGAGCCTCCGGTATATGCACTCTGGCAAAGAACATGGCCGCCCGATAGGTAAACATCAACTTTCGCATGGTGTTCCACTTGGACGGCATCTGCGCTCGGGGTTTGTCCCATCCTTCGGCCTGCACCATCTCCCAGGTGACTTCGGGGCCGTTAAGGATCTCGCCGGTGGATTTCTCTTTGGCATATGCGAAGCACTCCACCACCTTGCCGTCAGCGTCCATCTTATACTCGTATTTCAATGGCTCAAACCGGCCCGACGTGTTGATCAGAGCAATGGCCAGCTTGGCCTCGATACCCGGTTTCCCGTGGACGATATAGGTGTTCTGAAACACCATCAGGGGGTCTGCGTTCATCCGGTCTGCCAGGTTTAAGCCGATCAGGCAGTTGCCGATATTCCGGCGGTAGTGCTCCGGGATCATAGTAGCCTCGGCGAAGGCTTTGGCCAGGCGCTGGGCGTGCTCAAATTTCTGGACGTTAAAAAACAGGCTGTCCGATTGGCTAAATGATTGTTTCGTTAGCTCATACTTTTGTTGCTCTTCCATCTTTTTATCCTCCTATTCGTAAATGCCATACTCCAGTTGACGTTTTTTCCATTCGGGTAGATCCAACGATGTCACCAACGGATCATAGCCCGGCCAGTTGTTGTGCTCTTGACAGGTGTCAATGATCTTTAACGCGCTCTCACAGAAGTGCATCCCTTCCCGCTTAAACTCTTCACCTGCCTCATATACCATGATCTCATACGGCGGCTCTTTTTCCTGCACCACAAAGATAAAGTCCACATCAAAAAAATTAACATCCCGGTCAATACAGGACAGGGCAAACGAGTACCAGGCCGACTGCACATGATACCGAGAATTAAATGCCATACCCGTAAATGGCCATTCTCTGGCGTCCCTGGCCGTCTTGTAGTCCACCACAATTTTGGGCGGGATGAAATAGTCAAACCGGACTTTACAGGGCAGGTGATAATTCGGATCTTTAAAAAATCCGCTGATCTCAAACTTTCCATTATTAAGATACCGTTTGCTTAATGGGTGGGCTAAAAGTTTTTTCTGCATGGCAAAGATCTTGTCACCATCCGAAGCGGATAATAGGGTCTTTCCTTTCTCGTCTGCCATCGCCTTAAACGCCTTACCGTCTTTAGTTCTAAGGTTTAGATCTTCCGGCATAACGCTGTATTTTGTTGGAAACAAATCAGGCTCAAGACAAGCCATATGGCAAGCGGACCCGAAAATCATGGCCGGTGTCTCTTTAAATTCTTCCTTGGCCTTGTAATGCGCGGGGCTGAAGTCTTTAACGAGGACAAGATCGGACCGGCTGTAAGCGGGGTCTTTGTGATACGTTTGCATGGGGATATTCTCATAAAACCCGGTGTCCATATTACCCTCCCATCGGCAACCAGCAGCCGATAAAATAGCCTGCTACAATACCGATAATAAAACCAGTGATAGCGAAACAGGCTACAACGTAAAGGTCTGTTTCCTTTTCTTTATCTATCTTATTGAGTTTTTGAAAGAATTGCTGTTGTGTCGGGTGCGGATACATTTTCTCTCCATTCTTTAAGAATTAACTGTTCAACTGCTTTTCTGGTATTCTCATACCCATCATCTAAATGCTCATAAAATTGGATTAAATCGTTGAGATACATGATGGCCTCCATTTATAACGCTTTCCCCGGACGATTTTCTTCCTTAATACACAATGAGGCATACCTTACTAAAACATTTGTGGGTTCTGTTCTCCATCCCTGCACTTCTTTTTTCGCTTGTTTTAATAACCTCTCTCCTGTTTGCTTGGTTAAAGGATTGTCTGAATCAGCAGGGAATAGTGTTTCAATAACATCAATAGCCTCTTCTCTTTCCATGATGGCCTCCTAAAAATCCCTGTCATACCGGCTCCTGGCTCCAATGCCGAACCTAATCGGCTAATACAAGTAAGTACCGGCTCCCATGCCCCAGGTCAAAAGACCATGACAGGCCAATTTCATATCGTTATGGGGCCGATTCCCCGAGAGCTAAAAGGTTAAGCTGAAAGTTAAGGAGTGACACGCTCTGGCCGGTATCCCAATCAACCGTGCGGAATCGAAACGCTTTTTTGGGTGTGGTTCCTGGCTCCGGGAGTCGGTTGCTGAGATTGGTTATAATCTTATCATACTAAAACCGTATGTCAAGGACTTTTTTTGTATCTACCTAAAAAAAGTTGTAAGCTATTGATATATAAGTAAAAGAAAAATAAATAAAAAAATGTGTTGACAAACGATACGAAATTTGTTTTAATTTTAGCCATTATGGAACTCAAAGACTTAAAAAAATCGGATATGGTTGAATTGGCTAAGAAAATTGGTAGAAACCCCATTCATTTGCGGAAGATTGCCATAGGGGAAAGACCCTGTACGGCGAGATTAGCCGCAAAAATCGAACAAGCCACGGGAGGGATGATAAAGAAGGAGGATCTTGTTAGCTGGGGATAACGGACAGAAAGGAGGTCAATGACATGGCAAAAAGAATGACGGCAACAATCGTGATAATGGTATTTTTTTCTGTATCTATTTTTTCATGTGCATCCAGTCCTGATGAGATTAAGGGTAATTATGTTTCACCTAATCGTTATTCATCATGGGATTGTAAGCAGATTGAAGAGGAGCTTTACCGAATTGAAAGCAGATTAAAACAGGTTGAAGTCGCTCAAAAGAAAAAGGCCAATACGGATGCTGCGGGTATGGCAGTCGGCATGGTTTTATTCTGGCCTGCTCTTTTCCTGTTGGCAGCTGGGGATGATTTAGGGCCGGAATTAGCGCAGCTAAAGGGCGAAAGGGACGCTTTGAAAAGTATCCTCGAGAAAAAATGTGTTGGGCAGCAAGATAGAATCGAGATTAAAGCTAAAGAGTTATAGCACGGTAAATATTTTACGTTAGTGTTTGGGAAGTGATGGGAAAAGAAAGACGATTTTTTAATTCAAAAGAAAAAGAAGCGTTAAGAATTTTTGCCGGAGGGAGATGTGAGAAATGTGGAGAGCCTTTAGGTGATGTTTGGCATGCAGATCATATTGAAGAATATTGTGATGGTGGAATTACAGATGTGATTAATGGCCAAGCATTATGTCAGGAATGTAATCTTAAAAAAGAACAAAAAAGAAGGAGGGATAAGAGATTGAAAAGTAA
>Ga0272444_10004597_pt1 | contig 12144 bp, 8 predicted proteins | sample SSMForm13_FD_201033 | JGI IMG/M metagenome (GOLD analysis project Ga0272444, IMG submission 201033) | Marine sediment archaeal communities from Little Sippewissett salt marsh, Falmouth, MA, United States - SSM-Form-13 | ecosystem: Environmental > Aquatic > Marine > Wetlands > Sediment ... | reverse complement strand
GGAGAATGGAAACGCGGATGTCGATGTCCGTTCCCTCGATTTTCAGGCGGACGTGGCCGTCCTGCGGTTTCCTGGTTTCGGCGATGTTGAGATTGCTCATTACCTTGATGCGCGAGGTGATTGCCGCCCGCAGGCGCTTGGGCGGAGACGGTATCTCATAGAGCACGCCGTCGATGCGGAACCTGACGCGGAGGACGTCCTCGTCCGGATTTATGTGCACGTCGGAGGCTCGGTCCCGGACGGCCTGGGCCAGAATCAGGTTGACCAGCTTGGTGACCGGAGCTTCGTCGGTCAAATCCTTCAGCTCCACCAACTCTTCGGCTTCTTCCTTGATCCTGGTTACTTCCAGGTCCTCGATCATATCCTCCATCGAGCCCAGCTGGCGGTATTGCTGGTCGAGGACGCGCTTGATGTCGCGGGGGGAAGCCAGAAAGGGATCCACTGTCATCCTGGTCGCGGCGGAAACCTGGTCCAAGGCCTGTACGTTACTGGGATCGGCCATGGCCAGACCCACGCTGTCGCCCAGGGAGTAGATGGGCAGAACCATATGGCGCCGGGCCAAGTCTTCGCTGATCAGCCTTATCGACTCCTCGTCCATCTTGTAAGCGGCCAGATTTATGTAGGCCACTCCCATCTCTTCGGCTATCAGTTCGTAGACCGTATCCTGCTCGACGAAGTTTAATTCGATCAGGGCATCGTGCAGGGGGTGCTTGCCGGTCTGGCGCGCCTTCTCGATCTGTTCCTCGTTGATCAGGCCAGCATCCAGGAGGCGGGTGAGGATGACCGGTTGCTCGCTTTCCCGGTAGGAGGAGGCCTGTTTCATTGCTCGCTCCTGATCAGCTCCCGGATTCTCTGCAGAAGAAGGGCGGAATCGAAGGGTTTGACCATATATTCGTCGGCTCCCGCCTTCTTCCCGGTTTCCCGGTCTATTTCCTGGCCCCGGGCCGAGAGCATTATTATGGGAATGCGGCTGTAACGGCTGTCGAACTTAAGCAGGCGGCAGATCTTGAACCCGTCCATCTTGGGAAGCATCACGTCCAGGACGATTATTTCGGGTTCCACGCTGCGGGCCTTTTGCAGGGCTTCCAGCCCGTCCCGGGCCACCTCGACCTCGTAGCCGGCGGCCAGGAAACGTGCCTTCAGGGCCAAGACGAGGTCTTCCTCGTCATCAACCAGGAGAATCAGGTTTCCGTTTTCGCTCACTGAATTGCACTCCTTGCCGGATTTTCTTCCGAGTTTTCTCCCAGCGAATCTCGGACCGCGCCGATGAACTCATTCATGCTCACCGGCTTGTGCAAGGCGGGAATCAGCCGGTGGCCCAGGCCGTTGAGCCGCTTCTGGTCCAGTCCGTAAGCGGTGAGAATTACCAGGGGGATGTTGCAGGTCTGGGCGGATTCCTGCAAGCGTCCGATGACTTCATAGCCGTTCATTCTCGGCATCACCACGTCGAGCACCATCAGGTCCGGGGTTTGACTGCGCGCCTTTTCCAGGGCTTCTTCACCGTTGTAAGCCACCTCGACGCGATAATGGTAGGGAGCGAGAAAATCCTTGTACATCTCGACCAGGTCGGGATCATCGTCGACCAGGAGGATCTTGGGAGCTTGGCTGACGGGAATGGAGAAGTAAAAGCAGCTGCCGACTCCGCTTTGGCTTTCCACCCACATCCTGCCCCGGTGCAGCCGGATGATTTCCCGCGAGATGGCCAGTCCCAGGCCCGCCCCCTTTCGCCCGAACTTGTGTCCGTCCCGAATTTGTTGAAACCGGTCAAATATCCGCTCGTGCTGTTCGGGATCGATGCCCACGCCGTTGTCCTTGACCCAGGCCGTGACGATTCCCTTCTCGCAGCGTGCCCCCAATTCTATCTTGCCGCCGTCGGGGGTGTATTTCATCGCATTGCCCAGAAGATTGATCAGCACCTGCATCATCCGGTCGGGGTCGAAATGGAAGCGGGGAAGTTCTCCTTCCAAGTTCAGGATCAATTCCTGATTCTTCTTGGCCGCGGCAGCCTGATAATCGCCGCGGACCTGCCTGAGAAGTTCCGAGAGGTCCAGGAGCCGCTTGTCCAGGGTGATTTTTTCTTCGTCGGCCTGGGCCATTAGCAACAGGTTGTCTATGATGCGGGAGAGGCGGTCTATGTTGGATTCCACCCTTCCCAAGTATTGCTTTTGCTCCTCGGTGATTTCGCCCACCACCCCGTCGACCAGGAGAGACACGAATTCTCGCATCGCCGTCAGCGGGGTTCGCAATTCGTGGGAGGCGTGGGAGACGAACCGGTTCTGCAGTTCTTCCAGGTTCTTGCTTTCCGAGATGTCCCGGGCGATTATCATTGCCCCGATCACCTCCCCCTCCGCGTCGCGGACGGGCGAGGAAGCACAGGACAGGTTAACCACCCCGCCCCGGACCTGGACGGCATCCAGGATGAACCGGGGGTTCCCACCCTTGAGGGTCTCCCAGAAATTCTTGATGGCCTCATCGCGGCAGTTGCTGGTCAGCAGGTCATAGAAACTGCGGCCCAGCCATTCGTTGGCGGAATATCCGAAGATCTCCTCAAACTTGGGGTTAAGCTCGGCAAACCGGCCGTCGCTCTCCAGGATCAGGATGATGTCGTTGGCGTAGTTGAAAAGGTTTTTGTAGCGCTCCTCGGTGGTAAGCAGGCTGACCCGGCTTTGCCTGATCTCGGCTTCAAGCTGCGCCTTGCGCCGCATCAGGACCTGCTTGCGGTCCCGCTCGAAGCCGCTGGCAATTCCGATCAACAGCCCGATCAGGATGAAGATGACCCAATCAAGGTTGATCTCGTTGAGGCGGGGGAAAAACCCGCGGATGGCCAGGCCGACCAGGAGTCCCATACAGGTTCCGACCAGGGAGTTTTCCAATACTCCCTTGGTCACGACGAACTCGGCTTTCTTATTTATCAGTCCCACGTTTGCTCGCGAGGCTTGGGGGTTGGTTGCCATTATTAAGCTTACCATCTGTTGTCGGCTGGGTCCATCCCTCGGGTTAACGCAGGCGGTCCTTGATTTCCCTCAGGCGCTGCAGGGCTTCAAAGGGGGTCAGGTGTTCCAGGCGCAAGTTTCGCAGCTCTTCCAGGACCGGATCGGGTTCCTCGGCGAAGAGGCTGAGCTGGCGCACCGCGGCCAGGGGCCTCTGTGGCTTGGGGGCGAACTTGGGCAGTCCCTCGCTGGAAAGTGTTCCTTCTTCCAGGCCGGCCAGAATCTTGCTGGCCCGGACGATCAATTCCTCGGGCATTCCCGCCAGGCGGGCTACCTGGATCCCATAACTCTTGTCGGTTGCTCCCGGCAGCAACTTATGCAGGAAGATGACCCGGTCGTTCCATTCCCTTACGGCCACGTTGTAGTTCTTCACCCCTTCCAGGGCCAGGGCCAGTTCCGTGAGTTCGTGGTAGTGGGTGGCGAAAAGGGTTCGGGCCTTGCGGGTGGGCTTGTCGTGCAGGTATTCCGCCACCGCCCAGGCGATGGAAATTCCGTCGAAAGTACTGGTCCCCCTCCCGATTTCATCAAGGATGACCAGGCTGCGGGGGCTTACGTGGTGCAGGATGTTGGCGGTTTCGGTCATCTCCACCATAAACGTGCTCTGCCCCCGCGTTAGTTCGTCCGAGGCTCCGACCCGGGCGAAGATCCGATCGGTGCAACCGATGCGGGCGGACGCCGCCGGAACAAAGCTGCCGACTTGGGCCATCAGGACGATCAGGGCCACCTGGCGGATGTAAGTTGATTTTCCGGCCATGTTGGGGCCGGTGATGATGTGCAGTTGGTTGGCCTTGCCGTCCAGGAGGGTGTCGTTGCCCACGAACGGATTGCCGGGAAGGGCCGCTTCCACCACCGGGTGCCGCCCCTCCCGGATGTCCAGGATTACGTCCTCCACCATCTCCGGGCGGACGTATGAGTTTTCCAGGGCGGCGATCGCCAGTCCGGCGAGAACGTCGATCACGGACAGGGCACCGGCCGTTTCCTGTATGTCGCTTCCCCGCTTTCGCACGCTTTCCCGCAGTTCCTCGAAAATTCCGTATTCCAGGGCCGCGGCCTTTTCCTGGGCTCCCAGGACTTTCTCTTCGTACTCCTTCAGCTTTTCCGTGATGAACCGTTCGGAATTGGCCAGGGTCTGCTTGCGGACGTAGCTTTCGGGGACGAGGTCGAGGTTGGCGTTGGTCACCTCGATGAAGTAACCGAACACCTTGTTGAAGCGAACCTTGAGGGACTTGATCCCGGTCTGTTCTATCTGCTCTTTCTGGAACGAGCTTATCCAGCTTCGTCCCTCCCGGGCCAGGGCCCGAAGTTCGTCCAACTCCGGGCGGAATCCTTCCTTGATGATTCCACCATCCTTCAGCGCGGCCGGGGGATTGTCGACCAGTCCCCGGGAGAGAAAGTCCACCAGCTCTGAGAATTCCCCGATCCGCCCCACGGTATGGAGCAGGAGGGAGGACTCCGTCCCGGTCAATTCATCCTGCAGGCCCGGCAGCCGTCGCAGCGATTCCCTCACCGCCGCCAGGTCGCGCGCATTGGGATTTCCGCAGGAGATCCTTCCCATCAACCGCTCCAGGTCCCTCACTCCGCCCAGGCGGTCCCGCACCGCCTCCAGAGTTGACCGACGGCGGATGAGTTCGTCGACGGCATCGTGTCTTCCCACTATTTCCGGGAGAGCGACCAGGGGCTGGAGCAGCCAGCGGCGCAGGGCCCGGGTCCCCATCGGGGTTACGGTTTTTTTCAGGACTCCGAACAGGGTGAAGCCTTCCGTTCCCCGCCGCATCGGCTCCACCACCTCGAGGCTGGATCGGGTAGCTTCGTCCAGGCACATAAAGTCACTGGGATCGTAGACGGCCAGACCGCGAACGTGCTCTATGGAGCCCCTTAGATTCTCTCGGGCATATTCGATCACGGCTCCGGCCGCCGCCACCGCCGGCAGCAGGGTCGCACAGCCGAAGCCGTCCAGGCTGGAAGTCCCAAACTGACGAGTAAGGGCTTCGTAGGCCATTTCCACGTCGAACTTCCAGTCCTCCAGGACCGTGAAGGCATCCCGGAGAGTTGTTTCCGGCAAGCGGATTTGCCGCAGCTCCTCCAACATACCGGCCGAAGCCAGGATCTCGCCTGGGCGGATACGCTCCATCTCCTCGGCCAGGTTCTCGATCTCAACCGTCTCGGTCAACCTGAACTCTCCGGTGGAAATGTCGAGAAACGCCAATCCGTAGACTTTCCCCATTCGCTGAACGCCGGCCAGGTAGTTATTCCGGCCGTCGTCGAGGAATTCCTCCTCGATCATCGTTCCCGGCGTAATGATCCTGGTGATTTCCCGGCGCACTATTCCCTTGCTCCGGCTCGGGTCTTCGACCTGATCGCAAATTGCCACCTTGAGCCCGGCGCGGAGAAGCTTGCCGATGTATCCGCCCGCCGCGTGATGGGGGATTCCGCACATCGGAGTGGTTTGACGGGCGGTCAAGGCTACCTGGAGGATGGGAGCCGCCGCCTTGGCGTCTTCCCCGAACATCTCGTAGAAATCGCCCAAGCGGAAGAGGAGGATGGCCCCAGGGGCCTGGGACTTGGCCTGGCGGTATTGGCGCATCATCGGGGTCAACTTAGCCATTGCTCATTTTTCTCCCCTCCCGTTCTGCGGCGGACCTTTCCGGGCACCGAATGATCCGGGTCGAATTTCGGGGTCCGGAGGAAACATAGCCGGGCCCCGTCCCGGTCGCCAGGAGAAAAACCGCTCGTTCCGCCGACAGCCTCATCCCGCTTCCTTCCCGTATAGGCTGAGCGGGGTGGTTTTCTCGATTTCAATCCGGAGTAATTTTCCGGCCAACCCATCTCGCCAGGGAAAGAAGGTCAACTGCCCCTGACGGGTTCGCCCGCCTCCCCTCTCCGGGCGCCGGCTGTTCCGACCTTCAACCAGGACCTCCACCGTTTGCCCAACCAAGGCCCGATGGCGTTCTCGACTTATCCCTGCCTGCAGGGCCAGGAGCCTTTGCAGGCGAGAGTTCTTCTCTTCGACGGAAACGTCGTCGGGAAGTCGGGACGCCCTGGTTCCGGGACGGACCGAGTAGGTAAAGGCAAACACCCCCTCAAAACCGACTTCCTCGACCAGGCTCAGGGTCTCTTGAAAGTCTTCCTCGGTCTCGCCGGGGAATCCGACTATGAAATCGGACCGCAAGGCCACCCCGGGAATGCGGGCGCGCACCGCCGCGACCTTGTCCAGGTATTCGCGTCGGTCATAACCCCGCCCCATCGCTTCCAGGATGCGGTCCGAGCCGGATTGGGCGGGGAAATGCAGGTCTTCGCAGACCGACCTCAACTTTTCCACCTTTTCGATCAAGCGGGGAGAAATGTCCTTGGGATGGGAGGTGACAAAACGCATTCTTGGCAACAACGCCGTGCCGTCAATCCGCTCCAGGAGTCCGGCAAAGTCAAGCATTTCCCCCGACAGGGTCCTCCCGCGATAGGAGTTGACGTTTTGTCCCAGGAGGACCACCTCCGCCGTTCCCTGCTCGACCAGGAGACGGATTTCCTCTTCGATCTCCTCCGGGGGCCGGCTGCGCTCCCTCCCCCGGGTGAAGGGAACCACGCAATAGGCACAGAAGTTGTTGCAGCCGCGCATCACCGTAACGCTCGCCTTCACCCCCGCCGGTGCTTGGCGGGGAAGCCGAAAAAAGGCCTCATCGTTGCTGGGCGAGAACCCGCTTTCCGTCACTGGCTGCGCGGCGGCATCATCCAGGGCGGACAGGACGTGATCGAACTTACCCGGCCCCAGGATCAAGTCGACTTCGGGCACTCGCCGAAATATCTCGTTTTTGAGCAGTTCCGCCATGCATCCCGCCACGGCGATCAAGGTTCCCGGTTTTTCCCGCTTGAGGAGACGATATTCGAAGAGTTTTCCCCATACCCTCCGTTCGGCGTGTTCCCGCACGGAACAGGTATTGAGCAGGAGCAGGTCCGCTTCCCCTTCGTCCCGGGTTCGCGCCCAGCCGGCCCGGCACAACGTCGCCGCCAGCCGCTCCGAATCGTGGCGGTTCATCTGACAGCCGAAGGTCCGCAGAAAAAACTTGCGTCTAGGTTCGTTGTTCATCGGTGTCCCTTCCCGCCCTTGCTTCGCTTGCCGAGAGCTGGACTGTAGCACGAAGGACTCGGGGGAGATGAGGGTTTTTACCTGCCGCCTGGCTCTTGCCTCATTTTTCCCCGCAGCAATTCCCAGGCGGGCCCGGTCCCGCCCTGCCCCGCCGGGGGAAGCTTCAAGCCTCCCGCCCGAGCGCGCTCGAGGAGGAAATTTCCGGCCGGGTCATCGGGAAACAACCGCATCAACTCCGCTCCGGCCAGGGCAGCGCCCAGGAGGTCGCCGGCCCGCCCGAGGTTGAGTCCGCTTCCGATCAGGTAGAGGCGCAGGTGAGCTGCCGCGAAGGGAGCATATTCCTCCTCGGCGATCCCGTCGGCGTGGCGGGCCAGGAGCCTCCGGGCCAGGCCGTATTGGGCGGCTGCCTCCAGGCAGCGTCCCTCCCGGTCCAGCGCTTCGGCCAGAAAGCCTCGAACCCGGAAGAGATCAGGTTCGCCCCGTACGGCGCTTCGGGCCACGGCCGTCTCGCTGCTCCAGAGCGAGGCCTGCTGAAGGGTGAGCAGGCCAAGGCACGCCGCGATCGCCGCGGTTGCCGGGGGAAGCGTTCGTCGCCAGCCCTTCCGGTCCAGGAGAAACCGCAGGGTTCCCGCCGCGGCCAGGCCGCCGCCGCCCAGGGCGAAATAGGAAAAATGCTCGCCCCAGAAAACCGCGTCACGCTGAAGATAAAGCGGCCGCAAGCCGCTGAAGGGGAGCATCGCCGCCAGGAACCAGAAGATTCCCAGCCCGATCCCGGGTTTCCTGCGACCGCTGATCGCCGCCACCAGCAGGGCGCCGCCGGCCAGGGCTCCCAGCCAGGAAAGGGTGCTCCAGCCCACGGGGATTGTTCGATAGAAATGCAGCCCGGTGGGGAAAAACAGGAGACGCAGGGTGGTGACCAGTCCGGCGGAGGATGCCCCCAGACGGGGGAGCAGCGGCGAGGTTTCCGGCCGCAGGAGGGAGAGCTGGGGAAGGAAAATCTCCCGGCCCAGAAGGTAGGCGGCCGCCACGGCCCAGAGGAGGACCAGGGGGGTAATCCGTTCCCGCCGGCTGCGTTCCCCCGCTTCCGGGGCCAGGGAGAGCAGCACCGGCAGAATCAGGGGACTTTCCTTCCAGAGCAGACCCACCGCCATCAGGGCCGCCGGCAGCACTTGGCGGCCGGGTCGATTCGACCAAGCCCAGATGGCGCCCAGGCAACAGGCGCACGCCCCCAGGCCGCCCAACCCGGAAATGTAGGCCACCTCCTCAACTTGCAGGGGGTGGAGCAGGAAGATTAGTCCGACGGCCGCTCCCCCCCGGCGGCTTCCCAGCCGTCCGATCGCGATCAGGGCCAGGAGCCAGGCATTGAGGGAATGCAGGCAGATGTTGAGCAGGTGGAACGGCACGGGGTTTGGGCCCAGCAGGCGCGTGACGGCCCCATAGGCAAACAGGGTCAGGGGGCGATAGTATTGGGCCTCTCCGGACCCGGGCACGCGGAAAAAAGGCTCCAGCCAGCAGGCAAAAAGTTCCGGGGCCTCCCCGGGGCCGGCAATGTGGAGGTAATCGTCCGCGATGAAGTCTCCGTCCAGGCAGGGGAGATAGATGACCAGGGCGAGAGCGGCAAAACTCAGGAGAATCAGGCCGGCCCCGGCTTGGCGTGATGCTGTTTGTTTTGCTAACATACTCAAGAATCCAGCTTAGGTTTCCGATGCACAAGAATATATCCGGAATTATGGTTGCTGTCTTGCTTTTGCCCCTGCCCTTGGCGGCGGTTTCCCTCTCCCTTCTTGAAGTGAGCAGGGATGGGGCGGTTGACTTCTATCAGTACTGGGCCGCCGGCCGGATCAGCGCTCAAGACGGCCCGGCGGTGCTTTACCGCCCGGCCGGCCCCGAGCTTCGGGGATGGAGCGAGCTCTTGCGCATCCGGGCGGGCCGCCGTGGAACCACGGGCCGGGAGCTGGCGGCCGCCAGGTTTCGCCGGTCGCTGGAATTCTACTCCACCCCCCTGCTCTTTGGGACGCTGTCCTTTCTTTCCCCTCTGCCTTATGATCGCGCCCTCGACATCTACCGGCTCCTGGCGGCCGGGGCCCTGCTGGCCTTTTTCTATCTGGCCGTCCCCGCGCTGGCCCTGCCCGCCTGGCTGGCTCCGTTGGGTGCTGCCCTGACCGCCCTGCTTTTTCTGCCCTGGTCCATCGACTTGCGGGTGGGAAATGTCAACTCGCTCCTTCTGGGCGGATCCGGGTTGTTGCTTTACGGCTTGCAAAGACAGATCCGGCGCCCCGGGCTCTTCTGGGTAGGCGCGTTGGGCGGGTTCCTGGTTCTCTTCAAGCCGGTATTTCTTCCCGCCCTGTTTCTCCTGGCCTTCTCCCTGTCCCGGGCCCGGCTTCTGCGGCAATTTCTCCCGGGAATCGTGGTTGGGACGACAGTGGGTTTCCTCTTGCCCCTCCTGTTTTTTGCTCCCCCCGCGTCCTGGTTTTGGTGGGTGAAGGCCTGGCGGGAGATGCCCCTGGAAGTGATTTCTCCGGCCAAGGGGAATTTCGCGCCGTCCGCCCTCTGGGGCGGGAACCGCTGGTTCTCCCTGGTCGTCCTGCTCCCGGCGGTCTGGGCGGTGTTGCGTTCCCGGTCGCGGCCGGGAACGACGACGGAAAGCGACCTACGCCCGGCGGCGGCTCTTAGCCTCGGCTTGCTGGGAGCGCTGGTGATCTCCCCCCTGGTCTGGATACACTACAGCGTCCTGGCCTTGCCCTCCCTCCTTTTACTTCTTTCTCCCGGCTGCCGTGCGCCTTGGCCCTGGAAACTTGCGGGAGGTGCGGCCGGGCTGCTTCTCTTCCTGACCCCCCTCAACCTTGTCCTGGGGGCGGGAGGTCCAACGGTGGACCTGCCCGCGATGTTGCTTGGCTTACTGGGACTCTACTCGGTGCTGACGCTTGTCCTCGGGGCCGGGTGGTGCTCCGGAAAAATCAGTCCTGCCCTTCCCGCTCCCGGTCATCGACGAGTTCCTTGACCTTTCCCCCCGTCTTTTTCAGGGCCTCCACCGTGGTGCGGGCGGCGGAGTCGGCGGCGGAACGGAGTTGTTCCCTTACCTGAGCTTGTTCCTCGGGGCTTTTCTCCCCGTAGAGGAGGTAGACTCCATAGACAACGGCAGCCAGGAGTAGCAGCAGCAGGGCCTTGAACAAAAACCGGATCATTTTTCTTTTTTATCGCTTCCCGGGGATGAGTAAACCGTCCGCCCGGCTACGATCGTTCTTTTGACATTGAACTTTTCATCCATTATGACCAAATCGGCATCCATCCCTTCCCCCAGGTCGCCCTTGCTGGACGAGATGCCCAGGACCCGGGCCGGGTGCAGGGTGACCAGGGCCAGGGCTCGGCTGAAGGGAAGGCCGACAAACTCGATGATGTTCTTCAAGCTGCGGTTGAGCGAGACGGTGGAGCCGACCAGGGTGCCGTCGCGCAGGCGGGGTGCGCCCTGTTCCAGGTTGACTTCGCGTCCGCCCATCGAGAAGGTGGTCAGCCGTTCGCCCAATGCCGCGGTCCCGTCCGTGACCAGGATGATGTGTTCAAACTCCTTGAGCCGGAAGAGCAGGCGGATCATCACCGGGGAGACGTGAAACCCGTCCGCGATCAGTTCCAGATCTACTTTCTCGGCTTCGAGGACCGCAGCCAACGGCCCCGGCGCTCGATGATGAAGCGGAGGATAGCTGTTAAAGAAATGCGTGGCGTAGGAAAGCCCCTTTTTCAGGGCCTCGACGGTGATTTCATAATCCGCCTGGGTATGTCCTGCCGCCGGAATTACTCCGGCTTTCTTCAGCCGAGGGACCAATTTCAAGGCGCCTTCCAGCTCGGGAGCCAGGGTCATTATCTTGATCAGACCCTCTCCTTCCTTCAGGATTTGATCCAGCAAGGAGATGTCGGGCTGGCGCAGGGCGCGGAGAGGTTGGGCCCCCCGCTTGCCGATGCTGAGAAACGGACCCTCCAGGTTCACGCCCAGGATGGAGCTGCTCAGGGTCCCTTCTGCCTTATGTTCCCGGATGAAGGAGAGATAGGCGAGAATCTCTTTCGGAGAGGCGGCCGAGAGTGTGGGCAGCAGGGAGGTTGTTCCCAGGCCGTGCAGGGTGCGGAGGATGCTTTCCAGTTTGCGGTAGGGGGGATCGAGAAAGTGCCGGCCTCCGGCTCCGTGGACGTGGAGGTCGATGAAGCCGGGGCAGACCCGGCAATTGTCCGCGTTGATCCTCTTGACCGAACGGGGAAGGCTGGGGAGTTGGTCGGGAAGGATCTCCAGAATTTTCCCGTCCCGCAGGAGAATGCTGCCTTTCCTCGGTTCCTGATTGGGACGGGTTATGACGGCGTGAATTATGGCCGTGGTTATGGTCGGGTCTTCTGTCATCTTGGTGGCCTTTCGAGTTTCTTTCCGTCCAGGAGGCAGGTCGCCTGACCCACCAAACGCAGGGAACCGGCAACCAGGATAACCCCGCCCGGCTTGGTGAGACGATAGCAGGCATTCAGGCCGTCCTCAACCGAATTTCTGAGTTGTATCGTCCGCTCGGGGTTTTCCCGGCGGAATAGTTCGTCCAGTTCCTCGGGCGGCAGGCCGCGCTTCCCCCCGGGAGGAACCGCGACCACCTCGGCCGTGGCGGGCAACAGTGCCCGCAGGATTCCTCTCGTGTCCTTGTCGGCCAGGATTCCGGCCAACCAGACTGGCGGGTTTTCGGGACCGAACAGGTTCAAGGCCCGGGCCAGGGCCCGGGCGCCTTGGGGGTTATGCGCTCCGTCCAGGATGATGGTCCGGTTGCGAAATCGGCGTATCTCGAACCGGCCCGGCCAGGAGACCTGGCTCAAGGCGGCGCGGATGACCTCCTCCCCTCCCCCGTCCGTTCCCAGCCACCAGGCCGCCAGGGCCGTCAGGGAATTTTCCACCTGATGCCGCCCGAACAGGGCCAGTTCCACTCCGGATATTTTCCCGCGGGGGGTATGAAGGTCGAAATGCATCCTGCCCTCCCGGGCCGTCACGCGCCGGGCCTGGAAAAGGCTTCCGGCCGATATGAGCCGGGAGCCCGCGCGCTGCGCCCCCTCGGA
>Ga0272444_10004595_pt1 | contig 12149 bp, 13 predicted proteins | sample SSMForm13_FD_201033 | JGI IMG/M metagenome (GOLD analysis project Ga0272444, IMG submission 201033) | Marine sediment archaeal communities from Little Sippewissett salt marsh, Falmouth, MA, United States - SSM-Form-13 | ecosystem: Environmental > Aquatic > Marine > Wetlands > Sediment ... | reverse complement strand
TTCCGCTAAAATCTGGGGAGGGTAAAAATGGATGACCGGGAAAGGAATCAGGTGCAGGATATCCTTGACCATCACAACAGGAAGTACGGCGTGCAGATTAAGGACAGGGCCGCTGCCATCTACCAGCATTTGGGGGACCAGCCTGGCTGGGACTGGGTCTGCTATGACCCCGGGACGGGTGATGAAATTGCCCTGGTGGTAAAAAGGCTCACCGAAGCAAGTCCGGAGGAGATGGGAGATATCATCAGGGTAGTCTTGGCGGAGCTGGAGGATAGCCTGGCCGGTAAGCTGACGGGTACTTTTAGCCTGGGCGTGGAGATTCCAAGTGACTACTGCTTTCCCAGAAAGAATGACAAAATACAGTGGAATAAGATACACGAATTCCGAAGGCTGCTGGCTTCTGTTGTCTATGATAAGGCGCCGACGTTGCGGCTGGAGGAGCAGCGAGACCTGACAACTCAGATAACCAATAAATTGTCATTTGCCTTACCTGAAAGCTTCCGTTGCCAGCTGAAGAAGACCGGTTATGAGGGTAGTGTGCTTACCATTAGCCCCGAACAAACGGGCTATCCGGCTCCAGGGTATGGTGCCAATGAAATAGAGGAGTTCGAGCACCTGGTTTCACAGGCTAACCAGCAGCTGAGAATGGCCGGGACGAGGCAGAAGTGGCTGGTGTTTATTGAAGAAGGGGATAGATCGTTAGACTCTGCGGTGGTAACGGAGGTACTGGCCCGGATTAATCCGGAAAACCGCTCTGAAATTACCCGGTTCTACTGTCTTGGCGGTGGTGAGGTAGTGGAGATTATGTTGCCCTCTCCTCTGGGATAAATCGTAGTATTCCGTTTTCTTGAGGTGGTTCTCAATGACATCGGGTACTCTGGGGTTGGGAGACCGTCGCTTGGGCAGATGGGATACGGGTGAAGTGTCGATTGCGGGGGTGCTGGATGCAGTGGAAGGCTCAGGCCCCGGGCTTCCTCAGCCTGGGCAAGAACATGCCCTTACTCTCTATATAGGACAGATATACTAGCTCGAATTTGTTTATCAGTGCCTGCTCTTCATACCGTGCTTCACGATACCAGAGCACACTGAAGACAATTACCGGGGGAATAAGCCACGGTGTACGAAAGAAGAATATGCAGGCGATATTCATACAGATAATGCCTGTGTAGTAGGGGTGACGTACTATCGAGTACGGCCCGTCCAGTACTACTCTGTCCACTGCTTCGGGATTCATTCGTGACTGTTTGATACGGCGAACAGAGATGAAGGCAGCCAGAAAAATGGCTGTCAGGGCACCGCCGCCCTCTATCAGGATATAGTCGCTGAGGTTTAGCTCGGTCCTTAAGAATATAATTCCTATTGCAGCAAGGACAGCGAAATTGATGGCAGTCAGTTTTGGTGGAGAGACATAGAGGTTATTTCTCATGGGGGCTCCGGTTTCTCCCGGTGTAGTATTGTCTACTTCCAGAATGCTATTATATCCTATCTCGCCCGGCTGACGTAAACAGTAGCTTCCGGCCCCCTTTTTCTGGAAGTGACTTGGCTCTCAGGAGAACATTTCAAACAAATCTTAATCGGTGTGTCCCACTATGGCATTCTGCGCACAAAACAGGTTTTCGCCACAGAAAAGTTACCTTTGGTGCCCCCAAGGGAAATCGAATCCCTGTTACCGGCTTGAAAGGCCGATGTCCTAGGCCTCTAGACGATGGGGGCACGCTACTCAAAGTATAGCAGAGGCGGCAGCCGGCGGGCAATGCCGGGTGGTCTTTATTAGATCCGGGACGACCACCCCCCGTTTCGGGATGCCCTTCTGCTGGGGTTTCTTTAACCCGTACGTTCTCTTTTACGCTCTCCCCTTCCGAATATGCTAATATAAAGACTAAATGCGCAGTATATTTAGTCGTGATAGGCAGTCTGGCCAGAAGAAGGATTGGCTGGAGGCAGTCCTGAAGGGAAGAGTCCTCCCGGTTCTGGGCATCGCCACGGTGGTTGTTATTACGGTTATCATCATACGGTATCGAGACAGCATTACCGAGCTCGGTGCTTTAAGCTACCCTGGTATTTTCCTGGGCAGTATGCTCTGGAATGCCACTGTTCTTGTCCCTATCCCCAGTTTCTGGATCTATTTCGGCCTGGGCACTATTCCTTGTCTGCATCCTGCCCTTATCGGATTGGCTGGCGGCAGCGGGGCTGCTGTTGGTGAGATGACCAGTTATATGGCGGGGTACAGCGGCCGGGCCATTCTGAATCTGGAGAAGCGGAAGACCTATGACCGGGTACAGAGGTGGATAAAGAAGTGGGGTTTTTGGGTTATCTTTGGTTTTAACCTGGTGCCTGTATTCCCCTTTGACCTCTTTGGGATAGCGGCCGGCGCCCTGCGCTTTCCCCTGTGGAAATTCTACCTGGCCTGCCTGGCGGGGAGGACCCTTGCCTACGGAGCGATAGCCTTTGCCGGCGCTCAGGGATGGATACCACCGCTATCTTTTCTTAATCCCCCATAGCAACGCTGAGCTGGCAATAAGAGATATGAAAGCTGTTAGGAGCATAGCTGAGTAGCCCGAGCCGGGGCTGCGGGCGTTAAAGAAGTCAATCATCGGTCCGTTTAAGCGGGCCAGCGCCGAGCCGCCGGCAGTAGCCAGGTTAGTCAGTCCGATATATTTCCCGGCTTCGCTCTTGGGTACCAGGTCTACCGCTAGGGCCCAGTTGCTGCTCATCAGGCCGCCGAAGCCGATTCCTATCAGGCTGGAGGAAAGCAGCATCAGGTGGTAGCTATGAAGGAAGAACAGGAGCGCAATCCCTGCAGCACTGATAATTCCCGAGGCGAGGGCGACCGGCCTCCGCCCTAACCTATCCGAGAGGCGGCCGGCGGGGTAGGTCACCGCCAGCATACAGCCGCCGGAGACCAGGATGAAGTTGCCCATCATCGCGGCGGGGTTGGCAACACCGGCAACATCACGGAAAAAATATAAGCCGAATACCTGAAAGGTGGTCAGGGGGATAACAAAAAAGAGACGGGAGAGCAGGAAACGGATATAATCGGGGTTTGTTCTGATATCAATCCTGAAGCTTTTCGACAGCATCGTCAGGAAAGGCAGCCTTGGTCTGCCGGCTCCGGGCGTCTCCTTGACCGTCAGTATGGTAAAGACCATGGTACCCAGGAAGACGGTGGCCAGTATGCCCAGGCTCAACCATAGCCACTGGCTTCCCTGTCCGAGAGAGTAGTTGCCCATTAGCTGGCCTACCAGCCAGATGAAGGTAAGTCCACCCAGTATGTCGATCAGGTTTTTTACTCCCGAAGCCAGCCCTATTTTCCCTGCCGGCACCAGGTCGGGAATAAAGGCTTGATAAGGTCCCAGCGCAGTATTAGCGCTGGCCTGTAGCAGGTAGTAGATGGTAAAAAGGATAGCTAAACTACCGGCGAGGCCTATTCCGGGGAGGAACGATAGCGTCAACATACCGCCGATAAGAACGAAAGGCCGCCGCCGCCCCCACCTGAACCCGGAGCGGTCACTGACCAGCCCGGCTATCGGCTGGACGGCTATAGCCAGGAGTAGGCCGGTAAAGGTAAGTAGCCCGAGGTAGGTCGCCTTCTGTGATTCGGGGACGAATTCCATTATCCTGAGCGGCAGGATAATGCTGTGTAGGCTGCTCCAGAGAGCCGTCATGGCGAAGCCGAAGATGGTAATCTTGACATAGTCGGCCGGACGAAACTCTCTGGTGTTAACAGCGGGGTCGATATTACTCTCTTGCTTTCCCACGCCATAGATTAAAGCACAGTAGAGACAAAACCACTAGCTGTATCAATTACTCGATTAAATTCAACCGGTGAGTGCCATTTTTCGGTAGGCCGTAAGGAGTCTCCTGCTGAAAGCCCCTGGTCTCCCTGAGGCAACAGGCTTCCCTTCTATCTCGGTAAGGGGCATCACCTCAATAAGCGAGTTGGTCAGGAAGGCTTCCTGGGCCTGGAAAAGATCACTCGGCCTGATGCTCTCTTCAAGCGTCTTGATACCCAGCTTAAGGGCCAGCTCCAGAATCACTCCCCGGGTGATTCCGGGAAGAATACCGCTCTTTTCCCCTGGTGTTCTCAGTATACCGTCGCTTACCAGAAAGATGTTGCTCATACTGGCCTCGGCAAGAAGCCCCTTGTCATTGAGGCAGACGGCTTCGTCAACCCCTGCTTCTCTAGCCTGCTGCCTGGCGAGCAGGTTTTCCAGGTAATTGGCTGATTTTAGCCTGGAGAGGGGTGACTGACTGTTGCGGCGGATGGACGAGATAACCACTCGGAACCCCTTCTGGTAGACCTCTTGGGGGTAGGGCTGATAGCGTTCCGCCAGTACCAGCACCGTAGGCTTCTGGCATGTACCGGGGTCAGGGGGCATATCTCCCTCGCCGGCGGAGATAGTAATGCGTATACGGGCGTCGCTAAGCTGGTTAGCCTTGATGGTATCCCTTACCGCATCTTTCATCTCCGGCGCTCTAACTGGCAGGCCCAGCAATTCGGCGGAAAGTGCTAGGCGACTTAAGTGGCTCTCCAGACGAAATACCTGACCCTCATAGGCGCGCATGGTCTCAAAGAGGCCAAAGCCGTAGAGAAAACCATAGTCCAGAACGGATACCTTAGCCTGGCTGCGGTGTATCAGGGAGCCATTTAGGTAGACAATCTCACTCACTAACCTGCTCCTTAGCCCAGCTCGGCTGTGAAAAGTCGAGGAAATTCTTCAGTATATCGTGGCCGACATCGGTCATTATTGATTCCGGGTGGAACTGTACCCCCTCGACGACATATTCTTTATGCCGGACGCCCATCACTACCCCGTCGCCGGTCATTGCGGTTAGTTCTAACGCCGTAGGGAGGGTATCCTCTTTTATTACTAGGGAATGATAACGGCCTGCTTCGAAAGGCCTGGGTAGGCTCTGGTATATCGTCCTGCCATCGTGATAGACGAGGGAACTCTTGCCATGTGTGGGAACAGGGGCATGGACAACCTGACCACCATAGACATACCCAATGCATTGGTGACCCAGACAGACGCCGAGTATGGGGATACTTCCGGCGAAGTGGCGGATAACGTCGTTAGAGATGCCTGCCTCGAGCGGGGTACCGGGTCCCGGGGAGATGAGAATATGGGATGGACTCAGTCCCCCGATTTCTTCCAGGGTTACCTGGTCATTGCGGTAGACCAGCGGCTCCCATCCCAATTCACCCAGGTACTGGGCGAGGTTATAAACAAATGAATCGTAGTTGTCAATTACTATAACCATATCCGGCTTTAGTCACCTCAGGTTGCTGCTGTATTGAGGGTGTCAATCAGTGCCCTTGCCTTATCCAGCGTTTCCTGATACTCGGCCTCAGGATCAGAATCATATGTAACCGCGCCCCCCACCTGGAAGTAGGATTTACTCCTTTTGACCAGAAAGGTACGAATAACTATATTGAGGTCAAGGTCGCCGCTAAAGCTCAAATAGCCAAGATTACCGGTATAGAGGCTCCTTTTGGTAGGTTCCAGTTCGTCGATAATCTCCATTGAGCGTACCTTGGGGGCTCCCGTTATGGAACCACCGGGAAAGGTGGCTTTAAGCAGGTCGATGCCGTTCTTGCCCTCCCTCAGCCTGCCTTCTACTGTAGAGGTGAGGTGAAAGACGGTAGGAAATACCTCCAGTATCACCAGTTCGGTCACATTGACGGTGCCGAAGCGGCATACGCGGCCCAGGTCGTTTCTCTCCAGGTCGACAATCATAATGTTCTCAGCTCGCTCTTTTGCGCCATCGAGAAGCTCCCTGGCCAGTGCCTCGTCTTCCTCCGGAGTCTTTCCTCTCGGGCGGGTGCCCTTGATGGGGCGTGTCTCTACCCGGTCTCCTCTTAAGCGGAGAAATCTCTCCGGTGAGGCGCTTACCACGGTAACTTCATCGAAGCCGAGATAGCAGGCAAAGGGTGCCGGGTTTATCCTTCGTAACCGCTTGTAGAGCTCATATGGGGTAATGTCAAGCTCAGCCTCGAAGCGTTGAGAGAGATTAACCTCGAAGATATCACCGGCAATAATATACTCCCGGGCTTTCTCGACAGCCCTGACGTATTCCTGATGAGTGAACCCGCCCTTGAGGGTCACCGGCTCTGTAGAGGGGCATATCGGTTTAGGTGGTGCCTTTTGTCCGGGACTCGGTATATTAGCCAGCTTGGCTTTCATTTCACTGAGGCGTTCGGCGGCCCTTTTTCTTCTTTCCCCCTCTCTTAGTTCAGGGAAACCGGTGGAGACGATATATGCCTTACCCTGAAGGTTATCAAACGCCAGGATCAGGTCATAGAAGCCGAAGTAGCATTCGGGCAGCTTGAGGTCATCGACAGCGGTCTCGGGTAGCCGCTCAATGAAATGGCAGAGGTCATAGCTGAAATAGCCTACGGCACCGCCGATTAATGGTACCGGTGAGGGGTAGGAGTCCAGCCGGTAGACTTTCAGGAGGCGGTTGAGTGTATCAAAGGGATTGCCGCTCAGGCTGCTCTTTTCGGCACCTCGGCTAAGAGTAATCTCGGTACCGCGACTGCTCAGTACCAGGAAAGGGGTTGAGCCGATAAAAGAATATCGTCCCAGTTTATGCGGGTCCATCCCGCTGTCCAGAAAAAAACTGAACGCCTCGTTCCTGAATAGTTCGAAGGTATCGAGCATTGATGATTTCAGGCCGATTTCTTCTATCAGTGGATAGCGAGCAGCTTTACTCATGAATCCAAAATGTCGGACCTGGATTGTGTCGGTGGTTCCGCCTTGTCTCTAGTTGTCTGCATCATACAACAGCGGACAGCCCCCGTCAATTGAGCTTGGCTTGGGCATCCTCTCTGCTTAGAGCACTAACCGGGGCTGTGCTATAATATCATTGTGAGGTAATTCGGATTATGCTGGACCGTTTGGAGCAAATTGAGCAGCGTTACCAGGAGTTGAGCGAGCAGATGGCGGCACCTCAATTAGCCTCTGATGTGAAGCAGTTGCAGGCACTGGCTCAGGAGAGAGCCGGCTTTGAGGAGCTGGTGGTAAGTTATCGAGATTATAAGGCAACTGCAGGTTCCCTGGAGGAAACCAGGACAATGCTGAATGACGAGATGGATGAGGAGATGGCCGTTCTGGTAAAGCAGGAGATAGAGAGTCTTGAAGCGAAGTTGGAGCAGCTGCTTGCGGGGCTAAAGATGGCTCTTTTGCCCCGGGATGCCAATGACGAAAGGGATGTGATTATGGAAATTCGGGCAGGGGCCGGTGGTGATGAAGCCGCCCTGTTTGTTGCCGAGCTCTTCCGTATGTACAGCCGGTATGCTCAATCTAAGGGCTGGGCGATAGATATTATTGATAGTAATGAGAGTGAGCAGGGTGGCTTCAGGGAAATCGTATTCGAGGTAAAAGGTATCGGTGCTTTCAGCCGTCTTAAATACGAGAGGGGGGTGCACCGTGTACAGCGAGTGCCTACCACCGAGTCGGTAGGGCGAATTCATACCTCGACGGTTACTGTAGCCGTTCTGCCTGAGGCGAGTGAAGTGGAGGTATCAATTAGTCCCAATGACCTGAAGGTTGACTTCTATCGTAGTGGAGGGGCTGGAGGCCAGAATGTGAATAAGGTGGCTACTGCTGTCCGCATTACCCACCTGCCGACTGGTATCGTAACCACCTGTCAGGACGAGCGTTCACAGTTGCAGAACAGAAATAGGGCGATGGCGGTACTCCGTGCCCGTCTGCTGGATATCGAGCAGCGGAAACAGGAAGAGGAGATAACCGAGCAGCGCCGCTCCCAAGTAGGCACCGGCGGCCGGGCGGAAAAGATACGGACCTACAACTTCTCTCAAGACCGCGTTTCTGACCATCGTATTGGGTTAACCCTCCGTAATCTGCCACGAATTATGGAGGGGGATCTGGACAGACTTATCGATACCTTGTCTAATGATGACCAGGCGAAGCAGTTGGAAAAGCAGGTGGTATGACTATAAGAGAGGCGCTCACTCGTGCTAGAAAGGCCTTCGCCAGTGGTAACGTCGAGGATGCTCGCTTGGAGTCCGAGCTGCTGCTGAGGCACGCTTTAGGAATAGATCAGGTCCGGTTATATCAGGAGCCGGATCGTAGGTTGACTCCCCATGAGGGAGCAGGTTTCTGGCGATTGGTTGAGCGCCGCCTCGGTGGTGAGCCTACCGCTTATATTACTGGGCAGCGCGAGTTCTACGGCTTAAGCTTCTCTGTTAACAGCAGTGTCTTAGTTCCTCGTCCGGAAAGTGAGTTTCTGGTAGCCGAGGCTCTTCGGGTTGCGTGCAACCGCCCGGTTACGAGGGTAGCTGAAATCGGCACCGGTTGCGGTGCTATCGCCATCATTCTGGCGATGAATCTACCCGAAGCCAAAATATATGCTACTGATATATCGGCACCCGCTCTCAAGGTAGCCCGGCTTAACTGCCGGAACCACGGAGTGGTGGATAGAATATGTCTCCTGGCCGGTGATATGCTTAACCCTTTACCCGGACCTGTCGACCTTATCGTGGCTAATCTTCCTTATGTCCCGGAATTAGAAGTCGCCCGGCTGGGACTGGCGGATTTCGAGCCGCTGCTGGCGCTCGACGGGGGTTGGGATGGGTTGGAAAAGATAGGACGGTTGTGTAGTGAGGCAGGTAATAGTCTAAGTCCCGGGGGTTCCCTGCTTCTGGAGATGGGACAGGGACAGGGAAGTCACGTGACCGCCCTGCTGCGCCGTCTTTTCCCTTCAGCCGGGATAGAAGTAATCCCAGACTTGGCTGGTATCGACCGGGTGCTGGTGCTGTCCACTGCTGCAGAGCAGAAAGAACCTGTAGTAGCTTGACAGAGGATGATTGAACCGTGCTAGAATTGTGTCGGAAGCTGGGGATAGCAGCTTTTCTCACCGGGAATCATCCACCTTTCTTTAATAACTAGTGTCTACTAGTGTTTTTAGTTAGTGTCTACTAGTATTTCTAGCTGGTTTTTGTTATTATTTATTGTGTTATGTCTGTTGTAGCGACAGAGACTCAGAAGCAGCGCTTGCGAGAATTGGGCAGTACCGACCTGGAAGGGAAGGTATTCCGTGATGTTAGGGAAAGGGATACCAGCTTTAAGGCTATGGAGAAAAGGTTGGTTGAGGAGGAGAGGCGGCGCCTGCAGGATCTCCGTGATCAGCATCTCCCCCCTGTGGTTTGCCGGATGGAGAGGGCCCTTGCCGATAGGCTCCTCTCTGAGGGTTTTGCTCAGGTGGTTACCCCGATAATAATAACCAGAGATTTCTTGGAGAAGATGTCTATTTCGGCAGAAAACCCCCTGACTGCCCAAGTCTTCTGGATTGGTAAGAATAAGTGCCTGCGGCCTATGCTGGCGCCAAACCTCTATTACCTTTGGAAGCGGCTTATTCGCCTGTGGGAAAAACCGATTCGGATTTTCGAGATAGGTCCGTGCTTCCGTAAGGACACTAAAGGGAGCCAGCACCTCAATGAGTTTACCATGTTGAACCTTGTTGAGTTGGGTCTGCCTCTGGAGAGCCGGCTTGAGCGACTAAAGGAGTTGGCTTCCCTTGTTATGGAGGCAGCCGGGATAAGCGACTATCAACTGGTGTCGGAATTGAGTGAGGTCTATGGTGAGACGTTGGATATCACCACCGCTGATGGTACCGAGCTCTGTTCGGCAGCGATGGGGCCCCATCCCCTGGATGACGCATGGGGAATAGTTGCCCCGTGGGTAGGTTTAGGTTTTGGTCTGGAGCGACTGGCTATGGTGAAACAGGGTTATCAGAATATTCAGAGAGTAGGACGAGGCCTGATGTATCTTGATGGAGTTAGGCTGAATATTTGAGTAATTAGATGTAGGGAGGGCAGGCTATGTGACATAATAATTGATACTCTCATCTAGCCGGGCTGATTCTGCTGGTTAGTGCGATGAGCCCAGTTGGAGAGCGTTGACTTGAGAAAGTAAGAGAGGATCCTAAAAATAACAAAGGAGAGTGAAACTATGGGAAACGAGGCATTATTGGCAGAGGCAGGGCAGTCAATTATTGACTACGATAAGGACAAGGCTGAGGCAGTTGCCCGGAAGGCACTAGCGGCTGGAATAAACCCGAATGAGGTGATAACGGATGGGTTTGTTCCCGGGATAACCGAGGTTGGTGATCTCTTTGACCGGGGAAAGTTATTCCTGCCGGAATTGATGCTGGCGGCTGAAGCAATGAAGGCGGCGTCGGCGATATGTATGGAGGCGTTGCCTGCATCGGAGGTTAAGGCAGCCAAGAAGGTAGTCATCGGTACCGTAGAGGGAGATGTCCACGACATCGGGAAATCGATGGTGGTGTCCTTCTTGTTGGCTAACGGCTTTGAGGTCTATGATCTTGGTAGAGACGTGGCTATTGCCGACTTTGTCAAGAAGGCCCAGGAGATAGGGGCGGATGTAGTTGGCAGCAGCGCTCTACTGACCACCACTATGCAGAACCAGAGGGTGCTGGAAGAGGAACTGAAGAAGGCTGGTATTCGGGATAAGGTAAAGACTATTGTTGGTGGAGCACCGTGCAACGAACCATGGGCTAAGCGGATAGGGGCTGATGCCTATGCGGAAAGCGCTGTTGACGGGCTGAATAAGATAAAAGAGCTAACCGGGTTAGCTTAATAAGCTGGTATTCAGATTGTGACAAGAAACGATACTTGTTTCCTGACAGAGGAGATATTAGCTAAGGCACTCTGCGATGAGTCTCTGAGCAGGGGGGAGATTCTGTACCTGCTCAACTTAGACCGGGCTGAAGAAGTAGGGAAGCTTTTTGCTGCGGCCCGGAAGTTGAGGTACCGATATTTCGGGGACAAGGTCTTCCTTTACGGCTTCCTGTACTTTTCCACTTGGTGCCGTAATAACTGCGCCTTCTGCAGCTATCGTATCTCCAACAGGTTGTGTCAGCGATATCGCAAAACCGATAGCCAGGTTATTGAAACAGCCCTTGAAATGGTGGACTCGGGGGTTCACCTGCTTGATTTGACTATGGGTGAGGACCCCTTCTATTACGGTAGAGAGGGTGGTTTTGACTCCCTGCTCGACCTGATAAAGGAAATCAAACGGCAGACCTCTTTACCGATAATGATTTCTCCGGGATCTGTTCCCGATAGGGTCTTGGAGAAGCTGTTTGAGACAGGGGCGGAGTGGTATGCCTGCTATCAGGAGACCCATAACGAAAAGCTCTTCCATCAGCTTCGCTTGAACCAGGGTTATCACGATAGACTCAGGGTAAAATACAAGGCAGCCAGCTTGGGACTGCTTATAGAAGAAGGTATCTTGAGTGGGGTGGGGGAGTCTTTGGAAGACGTGGTTGATTCGATGGGGGTGATGAAGGATATGGGGGCTCACCAGGTAAGGGTGATGAATTTTGTTCCGCAGGAAGGGACTCCTATGTACGGTTTTCCGCCACCTGATAAGATGCGCGAACTGCGGATTATCGCTGTTTTACGCCTGCTGTTTCCCGATCGGTTAGTGCCGGCATCTTTAGATGTATATGGCATTGACGGCCTACGGGGCAAACTGGAGGCTGGAGCCAATGTAGTGACTTCACTGATTCTTCCCCGTTCGGAAATGGTGGGTGTTGCCCAGAGTACCCTGGATGTCTCGGAGGGCTATCGTACGGTAGATGGTATAACCCCTATCCTCGACGAATTGGGACTGGCTAAAGCGGAGCTTGGCGGTTATATCTCCTGGATTGAGCAGGAAAGGAAGAGTTATATTACCAGATACTGTGCTGAGGAAAAGGTTTTATTATGAGAGTGGCGATTGTTGGAGGAAAACTGCAGGGTGTTGAAGCCGCCTTTCTGGCTCGTGAAGCGGAGTGGGAGGTGCTTCTGGTAGACAGGAAGCTGAGCCCACCGGCGTCAGGGTTGTGCCACTCTTTCTATCAGTGCGACGTTGTGAAGGATACGCCGGCTCTGTGCCGGCTGGTAGAAAAAGAAAATGTTGATCTGATTGTCCCGGCACTGGAAGATACCGTTGCCCTGAGGTCTTTAGAGAAGTGTGCTGGCGCAGTAGGCATCCCTTTAGTCTATGATGCCGCAGCGTATTCGGTTACTCATTCCAAGAAGCGTTCCAACCGCCTTTTTGAAAAGCTGGGTATCCCCCTACCGCGAAGCTGGCCTCAGTGCGAGTTACCGCTTATGGCAA
>Ga0272444_10004594_pt1 | contig 12151 bp, 10 predicted proteins | sample SSMForm13_FD_201033 | JGI IMG/M metagenome (GOLD analysis project Ga0272444, IMG submission 201033) | Marine sediment archaeal communities from Little Sippewissett salt marsh, Falmouth, MA, United States - SSM-Form-13 | ecosystem: Environmental > Aquatic > Marine > Wetlands > Sediment ... | reverse complement strand
ATTTCGATGAAGTCGGAATTGTCACCTGCCGCAACATGACAGTTGGTTTGTCAACAAGTCCCCCGGATTTGGACACAATATCTGACACAACAAAGTCTATTGACATTTATCAGGTTGCCTCAGTTCTTGACATCTTCGCAGGAGAAGTCGTGAACTGACGTCCGATAATTAAGGAACCTGTGGGACAGTCTCTTTTATTTTCGGGTCTGTTTTTATGACTCGGAAGATTCTATATCCAGCTCGATTATCGGCGTGTCGGTGTCGACCTGGTCACCATCGCCGAAATTGATCTTTTTGACAACCGCGGCAGCGACGGCGTTAATCTGATGTTCCATTTTCATCGCCTCGACAATCACCAGCGGCTGTTTTTCGGCTACCTGATCGCCCTGGCTGACCAGCAACTTGACTATCTTGCCGGGCATCGGGGCGAATATCTTGTCTTTCTCACCGGCCGATCCGGCGGCGTTTCCGGCGGTAGCCTCATCCTCGGCGGGAATAGTCAGCTCCAGCAGGAGCCCCTCGAAATCAATGAATGATCTGTTGTCTTTAACGACACAGCAGATGGTCGATTTTTTCCCGTTGAGATCGATTTCGTATTTGCCGGACGACAGCGACTGGATAAGGTAGCTGTTGCCGCCGATAGTGACACGGATATTATCATGGCCCACTTCGACATCGGCCTGGATGCTTTTATCGCCGAATATAAATTCATTAATCATCTGGATATCCTCGCGCCGATTTCCCAGGGTCCGATAGACTGCCAGGGTGAGTTTTGAACGGTTGAAACGGTCGTTTTCGTCGGGGAACCCTGATCGGCGGCCAACGCGGCCGACGAGGCGGCCACGGCCAGCTCGAGAACGGCCTCGAAATCAGGCTGGATGCCGCTCATGTGCTCCTCGATAAAACTGGTATAGGTCAGGCCGGCTTTGAATTTCTCATGCGAAAGCACATCGATCATAAATTTGCGGGACGTTTTTATGCCCAGGATAGGATAGTCTTTGAGGGCTTTTATCATTTTGCTTATGGCCAAATCCCGGGTGGGAGCATAGACGATCAGCTTGGCCAGAATCGGATCATAGTCGACACCGACGACGATACCCGAACGAACCCCGGAATCGACCCTGATACCCGGCCCGGAAGGTTCCTGGTAGTAAACGATCTCGCCCGATGACGGCAGGAAATTATTGTCGGCATCCTCGGCATAGATACGGCATTCGATGGCGTGACCGCGCTGGACGGCGGTTCTGGCATATTCGGAAATCTCCCGGCCGGCGGCGATTTTGATCTGTTCCACTACCAGATCGACGCCGGTGACCATCTCGGTAACCGGATGCTCGACCTGGACCCGGGTGTTCATCTCGAGAAAATAGAAATTGCCTTCTTTGTCGAAGAGAAATTCGACCGTACCGGCGTTTTTATAATCGACCGCTTCGGCGACTTTAACGGCCGCTTCGCCCATGCGGGCCCGGGCCTCGGGTGTCAAAGCGACCGAGGGCGTCTCTTCGATTATTTTCTGGTGGCGGCGCTGGATGGAACACTCACGCTCGAAGAGATGAATGGTATTGCCGTGATGATCGGCTAAAACCTGGATTTCGATATGCCGGGGATCCTGGATGTATTTTTCGAGATAGACGGTATCATCGCCAAAAGCCTTCTTGGATTCCCGCATGGCCGCTTCCACCGATGACTGGAGGTCATCGGCTTTATGCACGATACGCATACCTTTGCCGCCACCTCCGGCCGCGGCCTTGATCAGCACCGGATATCCGGCGGCCTCGGCGGCCCGGTGGAAGGATTCGATATCATCGCCGGCAGCCTGCATGCCGGGAATAAGCGGCACCCCAACCTCGGCCATTTTTATCCGCGAGGCGATTTTGTTGCCCATCAGGCGCATGGCACCCGACGGCGGACCGATAAAAGCCAGATCGGTCTTTTCACAGGCTTCAGGAAAAAGCGGATTCTCGGCAAGAAAACCGTAACCGGGATGAATGGCGTCACAGTCGTGGGTTTTAGCAGCTTCGATGATTTTGTCGATGGCGAGGTAGGACTCGCCGGGCGGCGGCGGGCCGATTTCGATCGCCTCGTCGGCCAGACGAGCGTGCACGGAGTCCTTATCGGCGGTCGAATAAATGGCCAGGGTGGGAATATCCAGCAATCGGCAGGCATTGATAATCCGGACGGCGATTTCACCCCGATTGGCCACCAGAATTCTATTGAACAGCTTTTCTGACATTATTTATCCACCCATTTCGGTTTTCTTTTTTCTAAAAAGGCATTCATTCCTTCCTGCCCCTCTTTGGAAATCCTGAGCCGGGCGATGACCTCGGCGGTGTACGGCTTATATTCACCCTCGGACATGCCGGGTATGGCCGATACCAGTTTTTTTGCGACGGCGACCGCCTCGGGGCCCGATGATTTGATCATTTTCAAAAGGCCATCCAGAAGCTCATCGAGCTGATCATCCTCGGCCACGGTATTGACCAGGCCGATCCGACAGGCCTTCTCAGCCTTCATGCGCTCGCCGGTGATGAAAAACTCGCGGGCTTTACCCTCGCCGATTTTTTTGACGACATAGGGACCGATACAGGCGGGAACCAGGCCTATTTTTACCTCGGAAAAAGAGAAAACGGCCGAAGCGGCGGCGAGAGCAATATCGCAGACGGCGACAAAACCGACGCCGCCTCCAATCGCGGCACCGTTGATACGGCCGATGACCGGACAGCGAAAATTATAGATTCTGGCGAAAAGGCCGGCCAGATCATTCGACTCTTTCAGGTTTTCCTCGAAGGACTGGTTGATGACCCGTTTCATCCAGTTGAGATCGGCCCCGGCGCAAAACGACTTTCCCTCACCGGTCAAAACGACGGCCCGGAGCCCTGATTCCTTTTCCAGTTTCGAAAAGAGATCGGTCATTTCATAAATGACGGTATCATTGAAGGCATTGTGAACATCGGGACGGCAGAATTCGACGAAGGCCACGTTATCCCGTATATCGTATTTGATCGTTTTCAAGCTGATCATCTCCCCTACATGCGGAAGACACCGTACCGTTGATCGGGTATCTCTTCATTCAGTGACATGGCGATACCCAGCGCGATTGCCTCACGGGTTTCGGTCATACCGATGATACCGTCATCCCATATTCGAGCGGTGGAATAGTACGGCGACGATTCCGCCTCGTATTTTTCGAGAACGGGTTTGCGGATTTCTTCGATTTCCTCCGGGGTCAGTTTCTTTCCCTGGCGTTCGAGCTGTTTGACCTTGACGGCCGCCAGCACATTGGCTGCCTGCTCGCCGCCCATGACGCATATTTTGGCATTGGGCCACATCCACAGAAGCCGCGGGAAATATCCCCGGCCGCACATGGCGTAATTACCGGCTCCGTAGGAACCGCCGACGATAACGGTGAACTTGGGCACCTGGGCGTTGGCCACGGCATGGACGATTTTGGCCCCGTCGCGGGCAATGCCGCCGGCCTCGTACTGGCGACCGACGATGAAACCGGTGATGTTCTGCAGAAATAGCAGGGGAATCTTGCGTTCGGTGCACAGTTCGATGAAGTGAGCCCCTTTAAGCGAAGACTCCGAAAAGAGAACCCCGTTGTTGGCCAAAATGCCGACCGGGTAGCCCATGATGCGGGCAAAACCGGTGACCAGGGTGATACCGTACAGCTCCTTGAACTCGTGAAACCGGGAACCATCGACCAGCCGCGCGATCACCTCGCGGATATCGTACGGTTTGCGGATATCGCCCGGGATAACGCCATAGAGCTCGTCGGGATCGTAATAGGGGTCCTCGGGCGCGGCCATATCCAGCGGGAATTTCGACGGGCGGTTGAGATTTTCGATGATATTGCGGCAGATCGCCAGGGCGTGCTTGTCGTTCTGGGCGTAATGGTCGGTCACCCCGGAGGTGCGGCAGTGCACATCGGCGCCGCCCAGATCCTCGGCCGAAACGACCTCACCGGTAGCGGCTTTGACCAGCGGCGGGCCGCCGATGAAAATCGTTCCCTGCTTGCGGACGATGATGGTTTCATCGGACATGGCCGGCAGGTAAGCGCCGCCGGCGGTACAGGAGCCCATTACGACCGATATCTGCGGAATCCCCCTGGCCGACATCCGCGCCTGATTGTAAAAAATCCGTCCGAAATGATCCTTGTCGGGAAAGACACCCGACTGCAACGGCAGATAGATACCGCCGGAATCCACCAGGTAAACGCAGGGCAGATTGTTTTCCTCGGCGATTCGCTGGGCCCGGGCATGCTTCAGAATGGTCACCGGGTAATAGGTGCCGCCCTTGACGGTGGCATCGTTGGCGATAACCATCACCTCGCGACCATGGACGACGCCGATCCCGGTGATAAGCCCCGAAGCCGGAGCATCGTTGTCGTACATGTCGTACGAGGCCAGCGTGGAAAGCTCCAGAAAAGGCGTGTTTTTGTCGAAAAGGCTGCTGACGCGTTCCCGGGTGGGCAATTTGCCCCGCTCCAGATGAATCTTCTGCGCCTTTTCCGGCCCGCCCTTTTTGATTTTTTCCAGACGTTCCTTGAGACGCAGATGCCTTTCTTTCTGGATGCGATAGTTCTCTTTGAAATCGTCTGCCGCGGTATCTATTTTGGATTCTATTCTAAACATGTCGGCCCTATCCCAATAGCGGAAATTATCAAAAGGGGCCGAATAATCGACCCCTTCCTGTCAGCTGATCAATCTAGTACCATTTGGGTACGAACTTATAACCATAGCTAAGGACACCGTGATGGGCGTCCGTCTGGATTCGGCGAAATTCAATGCGGACATCCATGCCGACTTTAATCTTCTCCACGTCGCAATCGGCGATCTGGGCGAGCAGCTTGACGCCGTCGCCGAGGTCGGCGATACCGACCGCATAAGGAGCCTGGTCGGTGAACTGCGAGGGAGCCACCCGAATGACGGTATAAGACATGAGCTTCCCGGTGTCGGGCAGGATGATCTTTTCGAACTCGCGGTCGCCGCACTCCGGGCAGATCAAGCGGTACGGAAAAACGATCTTGCCGCACTTTTTGCACTTACCGGCTTCCAGGCGATAACGATGTTTGCTTTCTCTCCAAATGCGTGATGGAAACATCAGGCCACCTCCAGAATATGCACCAGGGTAGATCCACCTGAACCACCCATATTTTGAGCCATACCAATTTTGGGACTGTTCGTCAATTGCCGACCGTTTTCGGCCTCGCCACGAAGCTGCTTGACCAGCTCGACAATCTGCGCTACCCCGGTGGCACCGACCGGATGCCCCTTGGACTTCAGGCCACCCGAGGTATTGATGGGAAAGGATCCCTCGAGAGCCGTTTCGCCTTTAACAACCGCCTCCCCGGCTTTGCCCGGGGGATACAGGCCGAGCGATTCCATGACGACTATCTCGGCGATCGTGAAGCAATCGTGCACCTCGGCAAAATCAACGTCTTTGATAGTCTTGCCGGCCATCTTGAAAGCCTGTGCGGCGGCCTCGGTGGTGGCGTTGAGGGTAGTGATATCGTCGCGCGAATGGAGAGCAATGGCATCGGTGGCATGACCGGAACCGATTACCTTGATGATCGGCTTGCCCAGCTTTTTGGCGATATCGACCGTGGTCAGAATGACGGCCGCGGCGCCGTCGGTAATCGGCGAGCAATCGAGAATCCTTAAGGGACTGGCCACCATGACCGAACTCTCGACCGTTTCCCGGGTAACCTCGAACGGATACTGGGCATAGGGATTCATGGCGCCATTGTGATGATTTTTAACGGCCACGGCCGAAAGCATCTCGCGCGTGGTACCGTACTTCTCCATGTGGGCGACAGCCATCAGAGCATACAGCCCGGGAAAAGTCGCCCCGTGAAACACCTCGTATTCCTGATCGGCGGCGGCGGCCAGAGCGTAGGTGGCACCATCGCCGGAGATATCGGTCATTTTTTCCACGCCCCCGGCCATGACGATATCCGACATACCCGAAGCAACCTCGATATAGGCATTGCGAAAAGCCAGACCACCGGAAGCGCAGGCCGATTCGACCCGCGATGCGGCCAGATTTTTCTGCCCGAGATAGTCGGCCAGAAGAGAGCCGAGGTGTTCCTGACCGACAAACAAGCCGCTGGTCATACAGCCGATCGTCATGGAATCGAGATGATCGACTCCGGCATTATCGATAGCCGCCAGAGCCGCCTCCACGTACAGATCACGAAGGGAATGATTCCAGAGTTCCCCGAATTTATTGATACCTACGCCGACAACTGCAACGTCTCTCATCAGAATCACCTCCTAATTGTTCTTCAGTATTTTCCGCCGGAATTTGGCGTAGGTTCCATAGTCAACATATGTCAGATTTTCATCGAGCAGTTTCCGCGTCCGAACAGCCTTGTCGCGCACCTCTTCGATCCGTTCGGTGACTTTCCAGACAAAGGCATCGGAGCCGGCCCCGGATCCATAAGAAACCATGAGAATCTTATCACCCGGTTTGGCAATGTCGAGAGTCGAGGTCAGACCGATCGGCGAGGCCCCGGAATAGGTGTTGCCCAGCGTCGGCGACAGCCAGCCCGGTTCGATTTGCTCTTTGGTGAAACCGAGCATCTTGCCCACTCGCATGGGGAATTTACCGTTGGGCTGATGAAAAACGGCGTATTTAAAGTCCTTCGGCTTGAGGCCGGTTTTTTCCATAATGGCTTTGGCCGCCCCGGTAGTATGGGCGAAATAGGCCGGTTCACCGGTAAAACGACCGCCGTGTTGGGGATAAAACTCATGCTCGCGCCGCCAGAAATCAGGCGTATCGGTCATGAATGAATGGGTTTCGACAATTTCCGCGATCAGGTTTTCGGTGCCCATAATGAAAGCGGCCGCCCCCGCCGCCGCGGAATATTCCAGGGCGTCACCGGGAGCTCCCTGTGAGGTGTCGCCGCCGACGGCCAGACCGTATTTGATATAACCCGACTTGACCAGTCCCAGGCAAACGAACATCGCTTCCGAGCCGGCCTTGCAGGCGAACTCATAATCGGCGCAGTGAATATGCGGCGTGGCGCCGAGCGCCTCGGCGACAATCGTCCCGGAGGGCTTGACCGCATACGGATGAGACTCGGAGCCGATATAAACGGCGCCGATCTCGGCGGGGTTGACACCTCCCGCCCGCCTGAGGGCGTTTTTGGCCGCCTCGACCGAAAGCGTAACCGTGTCACAATCCGGCGGCGGAACCGATTTTTCCCTTAACATCAGTCCTTTTTTGTAACTGGGCGCATCGGCACCCCAGACCTTGGCGATTTCCTCGACCTTGATCCGGTGTCGTGGGATATGCGCCCCATAGCCGACAATTCCTACCATACGAATACCTCTTTGCAGTATATCAGAACATCTCTTTTGCTTTCCGGAACGCCTCAAGAGGCGTTCAAAAAATAAGCCCAGAAATATACAAATTTGCCGCTCTTTTGGCAATAGCTTTGACGAAATAAATTGGTTGCCAATTGAATCCCGGGGAGGTAACTTACTGTATAACCATTTAAAAAAGCAGGGGGGGTGACTGTGGCAAAGAATCTCTTGTTTCTTTTATCAGGGTTAATTCTGATGGCTGCGGGCGCAACCGGCAGTCTCGCTCAGGAGAGTCCGCGAAGTGACGTGGCCGTTTATTCGGGAGACTTGCACGCCTTTCAATTGAAGCCGCCATCCGGGTGGGTGCTCGACCTGGAAAACGCATATACCAACGGATACACAGCGGTTCTTTATCCGGACAGCCAGATTTTCGTCGAGGCCTCGATGATAATCTATATCTGGGCTTATCCTCTCGATTCGCTCGGCTTCCAGGAATATATCAGCGCCGACTCGACTTTCTATCTGGAGAGCAACATCGGCCTGGAATTCATTTCCACCGATACCGTTTACACACCCCAGGAGTTTTACTGGGTTATTCTGGAAGCGGCCGATCCGGGAGCCGAATCGGATATTGCCCTGATCGGCTATCTCGACGGAGAAACCGATATAATCATCTATCAGCTCGACATAACCGATCGGATATCATGGGCCGATGCGGCGCCCAAGTTCGCCGAGGCTATGGCCAATCTGACTGTTCTCGATTATTCGGACTGAACCGCGTCCGAAGGCAACGAAGAGATTATCTCTGTACTGTCTCTTTTTCGGCGACAGGCATGACTTTAATATCACCATCATCATATTCTATTCGTACCTGTTGCCCCTGTTTTATCTCTCCGGCAAGCATCATGGTGGCGATTCTCTGCGCGAACTCCTTATTGATCAGCCGTTTGATCGGCCTGGCCCCGAATGAGGGATCATACCCGGCCGAGGCAATATAGTCAACGGCGGCGTCGGTCAGCCAGGCACGCACATCGCGGCTTTCCAGAAGAATCCGGAGTCTTTCGAACTGGAGACGGACGATCTCCCTGATCTCGGACCTGGTGAGAGCTGAAAAGACAATGGTTTCATCGATCCGGTTGAGGAATTCCGGGCGAAGGTTTTTTCGCAATATCTTAAGCACCTCGCTTTTCATACGGCGATAGATTTCATCGCGATTGCTCTCGGTCAACTGCGACGATTCCGATTGAATGTATTCGCCCCCCAAATTCGAGGTCATGATAAGGACGCTGTTCTTGAAATTGACGACTCTCCCCTGATTGTCGGTCAGGCGTCCGTCATCGAGGACCTGGAGAAGAATATTAAAAACCTCGGGATGGGCCTTTTCGATTTCGTCGAGAAGAATCACTGCATACGGTCGCCGTCTGACCGCCTTGGTCAGTTGTCCCCCTTCTTCATAGCCGACATATCCGGGGGGTGCCCCGATCAGCCGCGAAACCGAGAATTTCTCCATATATTCGGACATATCGATACGAACGATAGCCTCCTCGGTACCATAAAGGAATTCGGCCAGCGCCCTGGCCAGTTCCGTTTTACCCACCCCGGTCGGGCCGAGAAAGATAAACGAGCCGACCGGCCGGTTGGGATCGGAGAGTCCGGCCCGCGACTGCCGGACGGCATTGGCCACCGCCTCGACAGCTTCATCCTGGCCGACGACGCGCTTATGGAGATTATCTTCCAGGTGTAGAAGCTTTTCCATCTCGGACTGGCTCAATCTCGAAACCGGGATACCGGTCCATTTGGAAACAACATCGGCGACATCATCGGCATCGACTTCTTCTTTCAGCAGCTTACGCTTCGACTGGATGGAGGCCAGCGAATGGGCCAAAAACTGGAGTTTCTTTTCGGCGTTAACCAGCGAGTCGTATTTGAGACGGGCGGCTTCCTCATAATTGGCGGCCCGTTCCGCCTCGAGCGCCTGATGTTTGAGTTGCTCGGTTTCTTCTTTGATCTTGCGAATACCATCGACCGTTTCTTTTTCCTTGAGCCACTGTGTCTTGAGGTCGTCGCGGGCGGCATAAAGTTCTTTGAGTTCCTCCTCGATCGGTTTCAGCCGATCACCGGCATCCTTTTCCCTCTTGACACCCTCTTTTTCGATTTCCAGTTGCCGGATTCGCTTTTCGACCGAATCGAGTTCCTCGGGCATGGAATCAATGGAAATGCGCAGCTCCGCGGCGGCCTCGTCAATCAGATCGATTGCCTTGTCGGGCAGGAACCGGTCGGCGATATACCTGTCGGACAATTTGGCGGCGGCCACCATGGCCTCATCTTTTATTTTAATCCCGTGATGGAGTTCATAGCGTTCCCGCAAGCCCCGGAGAATCGAAACGGTCTCGTCGACGGTCGGCGGCTCGATCAGGATAGGTGCAAAACGCCTTTCCAGTGCGGCGTCCTTCTCGATATTTTTTCTGTACTCATCGAGCGTGGTGGCGCCGATACAGCGCAGTTCGCCGCGAGCCAGGGCCGGTTTGAGCATGTTGGAGGCATCCATGGCTCCCTGGACGGCGCCGGCACCGACGATAGTGTGCAGCTCATCGATAAAAAGGATAATTCCGCCCTGGGCCTTCTCGACTTCCTTGATGATGGCCTTGAGCCGCTCCTCGAATTCGCCCCGGAATTTGGAACCGGCGATCAGGGAACCGAGATCGAGCGCAATCACGGAGCGATCCTTGAGTGTTTCGGGCACCTCTCCGGAGGCGATCTTGCCGGCCAGCCCCTCGGCGATGGCGGTTTTGCCCACGCCCGGTTCGCCGATCAGGACCGGATTGTTTTTGGTTCGTCTGGACAGGATTTTAATGATTCGCCGGATTTCATCGTCGCGGCCGATGACCGGATCGAGTTTCCCGGCCCGCGCCTGAGCGGTCAAATCCCGCGAATATTTTTCCAGAACCTGATATTTCGACTCGGGATTGTCATCGGTAACGCGTGTATTGCCTCGAATATCGGAGAGGGCCCGAAGGATATCATCCTGCTTCAGCTTGTGCTTTTCGAGGACGCTACGGGCCTCGCTTTTGGTCTCCAGTATCGCCAGAAGGAGATGCTCGACCGAAACGTACTCATCTTTTAGTTTGGCGGCACCCTGCTCGGCCCGGTTGAGGACATCGGCCAGTTCGTCCGACATGTACAACCGGCCGCCTTCCTGGCGAGGAAGTCTTTTCAGCAGCTCATCGACATCATTGCGTAGAGAATCCTGATCGGCGCCGATTTTCTTGATGATCTGTCCGACCAGCCCTTCTTCCTGCTGCAGCAGGGCCGCCAGAAGATGCATCGGCATGACCTGCGGATGCTGTTCCGACTGGGCCATCTGCTGAGCATAGTTGAGGGCGTCGGCCGACCTCTGTGTCAATTTATTCAAGTTCATATATATCTCTCCTGCCTTCCCTGTTTTAATCCGACCCGAAAACCGGATACCCGACCACCGGCGCCCCAGTTTCCATCATTAGCCAATATAACAATCATCTCCGGGCGTCTCCGGAAGCGGCCGTCTTCCCGCCTTAGATTACTTTGGCCAACTCCTCCAGAACCCGGCGCTGTTCGTCATTGACACTCCGGGGAACCTTTATATGAGCTTCGACATAGAGATCGCCCGTGGAACCATTGACCGACAGGCCGAGACCCTTGAGGCGCAATTTGGTGCCGTGTTCGGTTCCCGGTGGAATGGTCACGTTAACCGTTTTACTCAGCGTTTTGACGGGTACCCTGGCGCCCAGGACAGCCTGCGGAAAAGATATCGAAACGGTCGTATGAATGTCTTTTCCGCTCCGATGAAACTTCTGATCCGGTTTTACATTCACGGCTATGATCAAATCTCCTTTCGAACCGCCGTTGCTACCGGGATAGCCCATGCCGCGAAGGCGGACACGGCCTTTATCCTCGATTCCGGCGGGTATTTTGACCTTTATTTTCGTTTTCTTTTTTATTGCCCCCTCACCCCGGCAGGTTTGACAGGGGCGATAATCAACAACGCCTTTACCGAGACACCTCGGGCATGGCCGGGAAATGGAAAAACCACCATGCACGAAACTCACCGAGCCGCGCCCCTGACATTCAGGGCAAACCTGCTGCCCGTGAGCGGCGTCGTGTCCGCTGCCGCCGCAATCGGGACAGGTAACCGGCTTTTTGAGTACAATCGTTCGGGTCGTACCGGAGACGGCCTCCCGTAAATCGATACTCAGCCTGATCAGCAGGTCCTTGCCCCTTGATGGGCGCCGACGGCGACCGCCGGCGGTGGCTTGCCCGAAGATATCCTCGCCTCCAAAAAGAGAGCTGAAAATATCGGCGACCGAGCCGAAACCGCCCAGGTCATCGAAACGAAAACGACTCCGAAACTGTGAAGGATCGAAACCAGGCGAACTCTGGCCGAAGCCGGTCCCCTGATCATAGGCACCGTATTTCCGCATCGTATCATACTGCTGCCGTTTCTGGTCATCGCTGAGGATCTCGTGCGCCTCGGAGGCATCCTTGAATTTCTTTTCCGCCTCGGTATCGTTCGGATTGCGGTCGGGATGATACTTCATGGCCAGTCGGCGAAAGGCCTTTTTTATATCGTCCTTACTCGCCGTTTCCGGCACCCCTAATATATCATAATAGTTCTTCGGCATATCGTCAAATCAGTCCCTGCTCCGGCGGATTATATTTCAATATACGCATCATCGCTGGAGACTCTAACAAAAAAGGGGCCCGAAGGCCCCTTTAGTTCAGTCATTAACCACCTCGAAATCGGCATCCACGGTCTTATCGTCATCGGGGCCCGATTTCTTCCCGGCCGAGGACTCAGCCCGGCC
>Ga0272444_10004593_pt1 | contig 12153 bp, 14 predicted proteins | sample SSMForm13_FD_201033 | JGI IMG/M metagenome (GOLD analysis project Ga0272444, IMG submission 201033) | Marine sediment archaeal communities from Little Sippewissett salt marsh, Falmouth, MA, United States - SSM-Form-13 | ecosystem: Environmental > Aquatic > Marine > Wetlands > Sediment ... | reverse complement strand
ACCAGCCTCGTCCGAGACGCAATGACACGAGGAGACACCGTCGAACAGGCGATCGAGCTCAAGCTGCCTGAACCGTTCGCCGCCTGGCAGGCCGTCGAGGGCGGCGTTCGTGGCCTGTATGAGCGCTTCGGCACCTAGAACCAGCAAGCCGTTCTCGGTCAGGCTCGCGGGCTCGCGAGCCCTACTCGGTCATGTTCAGCAAGACTTCCGCTGAGCCTTCTGAGAGGTAGGTTCCGACGAACAGATCCAGGTCGCGATCACCGTCAGAATCGCCAACGCGGCTGGTGCCGACCTCGTCCGCCCCTTTGACGTGAGGGCGGGTCGATACGAAGTGCTCGCCATGGGCAGTGTGTCTCGCACGACGAGCCCGGGCATCGCTCTTGCGATGCAGCCCAGCTCGTGCGTTGACGCTGAGAGAGAGAAGCAGCCGGCGAGGCTATGCGCTGAGAATCTTCTTCATCGGCTGATACGGGAAGACGGCACCGTCGAAGCAGGGCCCGCAATAAGCTCTTGTCGTGCGCTTGTACCCGAGCGCTTGGTAGAACGGAACGGCGTAGAGCGACGCCAGCAGCTTGATGACGTTGACGCCCGCGTCCAGTACTTCCTTCTCGAAGGTCATGACCAATCGTCGGCCGACTCCCAGACGATGGCAGTCCTTCCGGACAAAGAGGCTGTGCAACCGTCCGGGACTTCCGCGCAAGACGCCCACAATCTGATCTTCGTGGACGGCAACGAGGATCCGCGGCGCTTCGATTACCGCAGCGATTCGAGCCTGATGATCGCTATCGTCGGAGTGCGCGTGGCGAAAGGGACCGAGGAGTTTCTCCTGTTCCTCGTCGGAAGCGTAGGCGAGGTTGAACTCGCGAAACGTGTCAGCGATCAGCCGCCCGACCTCGACGGCATCGGACGACCGATACGGGCGAATCCTCATGCTCATGCTGCCTCCGACCGGGCAACTCTCGAACCAAGCCTCCTCAGGCGGTAACGGATGCCTCGCGCGGTGCAGGCTGCATCACGATGAGGTTTCGCCGCGCATGAGGGCTCCCTAGCCTGCATGTTCTGGGAATGATCGACGTCCCCAGGGCAATGCGCAAGCGTGCTGACTGGAGGCGCAGGATCGCGCCGCGATACACTGTCGTACCGAAGGAGGACTCATGAATCCCGTCCAACTCGAAGACCTGCTGTCTTACCGGTTTCTTTCCGCGATCGAGATCGCGCCAGGAGGCCGCCACGGTGCATTCACCGTCAAGCACGCGAACACGGAAGACAACGACTACACATCCGACATCCACCTCGTCGACCTGGCCACGCTGACCTCCTGTCCGTTCACTGCCAGCGGGAAGGACGGGGCCTTCATCTGGGGCTCCGGCGGATCGGAGATCTTCTTCCTGTCGAAACGTGTCGACGAGGAAGACAAGTCTGCCCTGTTCAGGATTCGCTTGGATGGCGGCGAAGCAGAGAGAATCGAGACGCTGCCTCACAAGGCCGAGGCTCTGTTTCGATGTGACGACGAGACGGTTATGTACACTGCTCGCGTTCCGCTCGATGAGCCATCAGACGCAGATGACGCGGGGGACTACGAGGTTCTGGAGGAGATCCCGTTCTGGATGAACGGTAAGGGCTTCACAAGCCGGCGCCGTCTTCACCTGTTCCGATTCGATCGCGAGAGCAAAGACGCGACCGATCTTTGCGAGCCGAACATCGAGGTGGATGGCGTCGATCTTCGCGAAGGCGAAGCGCTCCTCGTCGGACGGCGGTTCGAAGGAGTTGCGCCCACCTTCCATGAGCTATGGCGGATCGATCTCGGCAGCGGTACGCGTCACCAGATCCCGATCGGCGCGTTTCGTCTGGACGGCGTCCGATGGCTTGATGAGAACACGTGTGTCGTCCTCGCCTCGGATTCGCTCGAGTACGGGCTCAATCAGAACCGCGAACTCTACGCAATCGACCTCAAGACCGGCGCGATGACCTCTCTCACGCCCGGTTGGGACAAGTCGGTCGGCACGTCGATCGCAGGCGACTGCCGTCACGGAGGCGGTCCGACGCTTCGCGTCGACGGCGATCGCATCTACCTGACCGTGACCGACCGCACGCACTCTCAGCTGATCCGCCTCGGGGTGGAAGCACAACCGGAGGTCGTCATCGACGCCCCCGGATCGATCGACTCCTACGCTGTCTCAGGCGATGCGATCCTGACCGTCCAGCTTAGGCGACAGGCGCTGCAGGAGCTGTACGCGCACCTAAACGGTGAGACGCAAACCGTGACGACACTGAACGCGGAGAGTCTTGTGAATCGAGATCTCTCCGTGCCGGAGCCATTTGGGGTCCTCTCCTCCGACGGGACCGAGCTCGATGCGTGGATCCTTCGTCCCGCGAACTTCGATCCGGCGAAGAGCTATCCTGCTGTCCTGACCATTCACGGCGGCCCCCGAGCCGCTTACAGCGACATCTTCTTCCACCAAATGCAGGCGATGGCGGGCCGAGGCTACGTGATCCTCATCTCGAACCCGCACGGCGGGTCGGGCCGCGGAAACGCGTTCGCCGATATCCGCGGCAAGTACGGAACGATCGACTACGACGATCTCATGGCCGTCGTCGACACGGCGCTCGAACGCTTCCCGTTCATCGACCGGGATCGTCTCGGCGCGATGGGTGGATCGTATGGCGGGTTCATGACCAATTGGATCATCGGCCACACCGACCGATTCAAGGCGGCCGTCTCTCAGCGTTCGATCTCCAACTGGATCCACAAATTCTGCTCGACCGACATCGGCTACTACTTCAACAAAGACCAGATGGCGGCGACCCCGTGGGAAGAGGGCGGGGATGAGAAGATGTGGTGGCACTCGCCTTTGCGATACGCAGACAAGGCAAAGACGCCGACGCTGTTCATCCACTCCGAGCAGGACTACCGCTGCTGGCTTCCGGAAGGCATCCAGATGTTCACCGCGCTTCGCTATCACGGCGTCGAGAGCCGGCTGGTCATGTTCCGCGAGGAGAATCACGAGCTCTCAAGGAGCGGGAAACCGAAGCATCGCATCCGCCGACTCGAGGAGATCTTGGCCTGGTTCGACAAGTACTTGATGGCCTAGCGGGTCGCATCGCGCCGAGCGCAAGTACGACGGACCCCCTGCCCTCCTACTTCATGGGCATGGTGCCAAGCCGATACAGCATCGCGGCGCCGGTTCGGATGCCTGAGAAAAAGCGTTCGACGTCCAGGTTCTCGTTCGGGGCGTGATTCGCCTCGTCGAAGTTGGCGTAGGGAACAACAAAGGATGGGATCCCGAGGATCTTTGTGAACACGTAGTCCGGCAGTGTTCCACCCATCGCGGGAACGAGAAGTGGCTCCTCTCCCTGCGCATCGACGATCGCCTGGCGGATCGGCTCGGCAAACGGTGACTCGATCGGCGTCTTCGACGGCTCCATTCCGCCGAGCGGGACGAATTCGACGTCGGGCGCGTGTCTCCGAACGTGCCCCTCGACCTTGGCGAAGATGTCGTCGCGTGACTGGGCGTGCACAAGCCGGATGTCGCACTTGGCGATCGCCTCACACGGCAGGACTGTCTTCGGCCCCTCGCCGCCGTAGCCGCCGTGAAGGCCGTTGATCGTTAGCGTCGGCCAAACGCCTAGCCGGTCGGCAATGCTGCGATCAAGCGGTACGTCAAGCTCCTCCAAGCCCAGCTCCCGCTTGATCTTCTCGACATCGAACGGTAGGGCGTCGAGTGCTTCGCGCTCGAGCTGCGTCGGTGGCTGAACGTCATCGTAGAAGCCGTTGATCATGATCTCGCCCTGCTCGTTCTTCATCGTGGAGAGCAGGTGCACGAGTCGCCAGAGTGGATTGGGCACGATTCCGCCAAGATTGCCGGAGTGCACATCCCGAGAGGCGCCCTTAGCGCGAAGCTCAAACACCGCAACGCCCCTCACGCCGAACATCACGCACGGCCTCCCGCTCTCGTGAATCCCTCCATCCGACGTAATCGCGAGGTCGGCCGGAAGCCGATCCTTGTGGTCTCGGATGAACTCGGCAATGTGCGGGCTGCCAATCTCCTCTTCCCCCTCGAGGAGGAAGAGGACGTTGCACGGCAATCGGTCGTGACGGGCGAGCCAAGACTCGATCGCGAGGAGGTTGGCGAAGTGCTGGCCCTTGTTGTCACCGATCCCGCGGGCATAGATCCGGCCGTTGCGGATCGTCGGCTCGAACGGCGGCGAGATCCACGCATCAAGCGGGTCCGGAGGCTGGACATCGTAGTGTCCGTAGCAGAGGACCGTCGGCGCATCGGGATCCTCCATCCGTCGGCCAAGTACCATCGGCCAGCCATCGGTCGGAACGATCTCGCTCTCAAGCCCGATCCCATCTAGCAGGTCAGCTAGGAACTCGGCCGTTTCGGCAATTCCGATCCCGTGCGCGCTGATGCTCGGGCTCCGGACGTACGCGAACAACCGCTCGAGAAACGTGTCCCGGTTGCGCTCGATGTGCTCGAACACCTGCTCCAGGTCTTCCATCGCGGGCCTCCGATCCGAATCCGCGTGAGGATACTCGATCCCGAGTGAAGCGCCGATAGCGGCTGAGACATCACGAACGCTGCTCGACCTATGCTTTCGTAGACTTGTATCCGTAGACCGGATAGGTTTGCTCGCCTCGGAAGCCGAGCTTCCGGGCGACCGCGGCGGACGCCGGATTGTCCGTCTCACAGCTCCAGGTGACCGACCAGCCGCGCTCGAGACAGCGCTCGATCACGTGTGCAGAAACGATTGTGGCAAGGCCCTGGCCGCGGTGTTCCTCGGCGCTGATCACCCCAATCTCCATGATCGATCGGCCGAGAAGCGGTGCGTACCCCTCGGCGAGGAGCTCGTCGCCCCGACAGAGCGAGAGCCCGAAGCCATGATGCAGGAAGCACTCGGCACTGCCGCAGAATGCGAGGAGCATATCTCGCCAGAGACAGTCCTCGAAGTTCGCCGCGTCGACCTCCCGAAGCTGGATCCCCTCAAGCGGACGTCGCAGGACCTCGCGATATCCCCCCTCAATCGCATCGAACTCCGTGAACTCGATCCGCTCAACCTCGATGTCCGCCTCAGGCGGCGTCCAGATTTCGGAGCCATCCGGCCGGCGTACGAGAACGACGCCTCCCGTTTTGCGCAAGTCGGCAAGCGATAGCTCGAGGAAGGCTTGGCTCACGCCGTGACTGGCAAAGGTCATTCGCACGCCGTTTCGAACGAGGCACTGCGTCGGACGATCTGGATCATCGACGAGAATCTCAGCCGGGCCTCGACCCTCCAGGATCGAGAACAGCATCGCCGTACCCGGGCCATCACCGTCGAAGAGATCCAGCAAATCCGGCTTAGCACATGACAGGCTATACACGTCGACCTCCTCGGCGTCCTCCGCATCCCGAATCGTGGCGCTTCATCTATGAGTCGCGCTTGTCCGTGCTGCGGTTCACGTCGCCTCCCAAACCGGTTTCGACAAGGCTTGACCGATCGGTGAAGATCAGCGCATGGACACCCTTGAAACGATCAAAGCGCGTCGCAGCACGCGCGAGTTCAAGAACGATCCCATTGACCGCACCACAATCGAGAAGCTCCTCAGCGCGGCCGTTCTCGCGCCGTCGGCTAAGAACAGCCAACCGTGGAGATTCACCGTGGTCGCGAAGGCGAAGCGAGAGGAGATGCTGGCCGTTCTTCGCAAGGGTATCGCGAACCGGAAGGCGGAAGGCCAGGATGTCGGCACGGTGGAATCGACACTCCAGTGCATGGAGCAAGCCCCGTTGACAATCTTCGTCCACAACGCAGACGGCATTCACCCGTGGAAGGCTCGGAAGGAACACGAATCGTGGTGGGATCTCGCGACCGTACAGTCGGTCGGCGCCGCGATCCAGAACATGCTGCTCGCCGCGACCGATCTCGGCCTCGGCTCTCTCTGGATCGCCGACGTGTGGGAGGCATACCCGGAGATCACAGAATGGCTCAACACCGACCATCAGCTGGTCGCCGCCATCTCCTTCGGCTTCACGGACGCCGCCCCGGCCGTCCCGAAGCGCAGGCCAACGGAGGACGTCGTCCGCTGGCTGTCGTAGCCGACGGCTCCAAGAAGGAGGCTCTGATGGATCACGACGTCGTCACATCACAAATCCGTGCATCGCTCGCGATGCTTCGCTCGACCATCGAGAGCTGCCCTGGCCCGCTCTGGAATCGAGCATCGGATCGGAACGCATTCTGGATGCTCGCCTACCACGCACTCTACTTCGCGCACCTGTACCTCTCGCCATCGGAAGAGGCGTTCGTGCCGTTCGAGCGGCGGGTCGAGGGCCACGAAGGATTCGGCTGCACCCATCTGGGAGACTGGAGCACGCTGGCTCCGCAGGATGTCTACTCGAAGGAGGACGTCCTCGCCTACTGCGATCATGTCGACGCGCTGGTCTCCGAACTCGTGCGGTCGACGCCGTTTGGCGCCCCCTCGGGCTTCCACTGGCTTCCGTTCTCGCGTGGCGAGGCCCACCTCTACAACCTCCGTCACATTCAGCACCACGCAGGCCAGCTCGCCGACCGCCTGCGTCAAATGGCCGACGTAGGAAGCAAGTGGGTTCACGCCGTACCGTAGCCGTTCGCCGTTCACTGCCTCAACTAGGCAAGAGACGAAGAAGATCGCTTCGCCGCTTGCCGGAAGCATTGCGACGTGCGCGATCGTCGCTGCGCTGGGGAGAGGGAGCTGCACTCTGTGGGGAAGGCGTACGCGTCCGCAGCTCAAACAGACCTGGATGGGAATGGCGTCGCGTCCTGCATTCCAACATCAGGATCCTTTGCAGGTTGTCGAAGACCGTTTGCCAGCCGAAGACGTGGTGTAGCATGGCCGGAGTCTCCGTACCGAGAGACTGCTTGGCCAACAAAAACACCCCCCGACGAGATCATCTTCTCCGCGTTCTGGCAGTGGAGGATTCGGACTCGGTCGACCGCAGGTCAGAAGCAGCGCGATGCGGAATTCGCCTCCGATGATGCTCCGCGACCTGCACTCACGCTGACGCGGCAGCCTACAACTCCTCAATCAACTGCTCGAGCAGATCCTTGGCGAAGCCCAGGAACGTGAAGCCCTCCCAGCCATGAGCGGGAGTGCCAAGGACGTGATGGGTGAGGCCCCAGGCGACGACGTGGAGTCGAACGACGAAGACCATGTCGTCGAGCCTACGCTGATGATCCGGCGCTGCTTCGCCGAAATACTCGTTCAGGATGATTCTGCGCTGCCCGTCCGACAGAGGCACAAACTCATCGCAGGCCACAACGAGCGTCGCGAGATCGAAGAAGATGTCGCCCACACCCGCGAACTCCCAGTCAATCACGCGGACAGGGTCAGCGTTGAGAATGTTGCCGGCGAAGAGATCATTGTGACAGAGGGCGACACATTCAGGCTTGAGCGGGCCGCGCGCGGCTTCGATCCCGGCAAGTCGCTGGAGGATTCGGTCGCTCTCATCTGGAAGTGCAACCTGATGATCCGAGGCAGACTGGAAGGCACGGCGAATCCGGTCGATCGGATCGAAGGCATGGTCGATTGCCGGAAGCGCGTGGATTCGCTTCACGACTTGGACGATCGACCGTAGGACCGCCGGCTCTCGGTATCTATTAGGCGTCTGCCCGATCTCCTGCGCCGGCAGCCACCGCATGATCATGTGGCCTTCGGGCAAGACGTGACAGACAACCTCCGGCCCGATGCCGGCCTCATGCGCCAGGCGCAGGACCGCGCCCTCAGCCTCGCGGCTGATCCCAAGTCGATCGGCATTGGCGCTGGCAAGGCGGACGACGAAGACCTCATCGTCAATCACGACGGCGAAGTTGCGGTTCGACAACCCGCGAAGAGGCTCGATGCTCTCCGGCTTTCCGAACCCATCGATCGAAGACAGGAAGTCGAGCAAGTCCTGCAAGGGCTTCCTCCTCAGGATGCAATTCTCTTAGGCCGGAGATCATCGGCCATCTCAACGTCTCCTCACTGGGCACCACATGTCTTGGTCTTTGGATCGTGGCAGATACGGCCGCTGTGTGAGATCACAGGGTAGTTTCCCGGCATGTTCGTTGGTTGACCGAGCCCATGTTCTGCAGCGACGTCCACGCGTCATCAAGCTGCGGGAAGCTGATGTAGAGGAAACCCTCGTGCGACGCGATGCACTGGTCGCCGGGAAGAACACTCCAGATGCACAGCGAACAGTACAGTTCGATGACCTTTGCATGCAATCTCCCATCGAGAGGGCGAGTGGATCCGAGGTGTGAGAGAGCGTACCGAGGACGTAGGGCGGTCACGACATGCGTTCCGACGGCAGCGCGCCGCTGCGACAGGCTGCGCGTGATCATTGCGTAGCCGGCGGATAGAATGCCCGCCGACGCGTACCGGCTCCTCAAGAGAGTTCGTGCTGGTGGCCCCGCCCACAGAACTCAGCAGGAGACGATTCCCGGAGTGCTCGGATGAGCGTAGGCACAGTCCCACTACCACGCAAGATGCACGGCGAAACAAGGCAAGCCAAGGCAGGAGGAATCATGATCGTCACGCTGCGAAAGGTCACGAATGATACATTCCGCGAATGCATCCAGCTGGAAGTCAGAGAGGATCAGAAGCACTTCGTCGCGTCGAACATGTTCTCGCTCGCCGAAGCGCAGGCGGACGGCGTCTCCAATCCTCGAGCGATCTATGCTGACGAGCAGATGGTCGGCTTCATCATGTACGACTTCGAGCCCGAGGAGAATCGCGGCTACATCACCCGCCTGATGGTCGCCCAAGAGCATCAGCGGAATGGGTACGGTCGGGCGGCGATGGAACAGGTGATCGACCTGTTTAAGGCAAATCCGAACTGCAAGGAGATCATCACCTCGATCCATCCGGAGAACGAGAGCGCTAGGACACTCTATCTCAGTCTTGGTCTCGAACTCACCGGAGAGATCGATGAGGGCGAAGCGGTCCTCCTCATGAAGATCGAGCGTTGAGAGCGCACGCCACGTTAGGTGAGTTCTCACAGGACGAACCGCTCAAGGCCGCCATACCGGCTTGCGCGGCGATTCGTCCGAGCGCCTGGGAGGATCGATGCTTCAAGAGATCCATCGGATCTGCGCCGGCATCAACTGCTATCTGATCCGTGGTCGCGAAGGCTTTGCCCTGATCGATACTGGTCCAGCGATGGCTCGACGAAGGCTTCTGCGCGGTCTCGAGCGCACAGGCTGCGGCGAGGAAGATCTGCGTCTGATCGTTCTCACGCACGGTGATGTGGATCACATTGGCAGCGCCGTCCAACTGCGCGAGATGTTCGGCGCCCAGATTGCGGCACACCAGATCGAGGCGCGAGCTCTGGAATCCGCAGGCAGGCAGTCGAACCGCAAAGAGAAGCCGGATCTGACTCCTTGGTTCTTCCAGGCCTTGATGCCTCTCGGCAGGCTGTTTGGGGGAGTCGATCCACTTGCTCTCGACCTGATCCTCGAAGATGAGCAGAGCCTGTCGCCGTTCGGGATCGACGCGACCGTCCTGCATCTTCCCGGACACTCCGGAGGATCGATCGGCGTCCTGACCGAGGACGGCGACCTGTTCTGCGGCGATCTGTTCTGGAACATGCGACGACCACGCCTTCACCCGCTTATCGATGATCTCGAGGATGCTCGAGCCAGCATCCAGAAGCTTCGCGGACTCCCCATCAAGACGATCCATCCCGCCCACGGCAAACCGTTCCCGGCAACTCAGATGGCGAGCGTCTAGCCACCAGAGGCAAGCGCATTCGAACATAGAGCATCACACGGCATCTTGGGCGGCTCTAGCGCGGGGAGTTTGATGCCAAGGCGATGTCGCGAGCCTTCCGCAGAAGCGTTCCGGCCTAGCTACTCAGGCTTGGACGTCTTGGAGGATGCCGCCGAGTCCTTGGACTCGCTCTGATCCTTTGAGCCCTTCGAGGAACCCGCATCACTCGAGGTCTCAGCTGAGCTGGAATCACCGGAGTCGGTCTCCGAGTTGCCTTTGTCCGACCGCTGGCTGCCTTTGCGTCCGTGGTCGGTCCTGTAGTAGCCGCTTCCTTTGAACTGAACCGCCACGAGAGGCAGCTTCCGACGCGTCGAGCGGCTCCCGCAGTTGGGGCACGCCGGTTCCTCGTCCGGTGTGCCGGGCAGGACGAGCACTCGGAATCGGTGCCCACAGACCTCACACTCGTGCCGATGAAGCGGCATCTCCAGACCTCCTACAATGCACGTACAATACCATGCGTCTACGGCGCTTTGTCCAGCCGAAAGCCTCTCGATAGACGACGGAGGTGGACCGTCTCGTTGATCGGTCCGTCCGCACCGAAGTATCGCGCACAGAACCGCACGGCGCGAGTCAGCCTTTCCTCCGCTCGTTGGGTGGACCGCTCGCCCTGCACCAAGCGGCTGAACTCGCCCCACTCCAGCGTACCCTGCTCCGGAAGGCTGCCGGCGATCGCCTCAGAATACCCGGCCTGGCCGGCCGCTTCCACTGCTCTCGCCGGCCGACTCCACCGGCAGAGCGTCGGGCCGCCACCCGACCTCCCGGCGAGGATGACCGCTGGGACCTGCACGCGAAGCCGTCGGACGGGAAAACGGCGTACCATCCATCGAAGTACACTCGTCAGCTCGTCCCGCGCGTCGCCGTAGTCGACATCGACCGGACAGGCCACCTCCTGGCAAGACCCGAGGAGATCGATTGGATGGGTACTGCGACACTTGATCCCCAAGGATCCAAGCACGTGGCGCATGGTATCCGTCGATCCAGCCAGTCCGAGGCAAAGCGTTTCGTTGAGCGCGAGCGTCTTCAGCGAATCGTTCGACATCACGGCATGATTTCGGTCGAGCACACGCCCGTCGCTCGCCACCACGATGTCCCGATCGTCTCGCACCGCCAGGATGAGGCTCATTCCGAGCGCAGCATAGCGCGGTCTTGACCTCGATGGAAGCGGATCGGGTGTCGGAACGCTCTACCGGCAGAAGAAACTCCTATCAGAAGAGCTTTTCTGCAGAGACGCCAGCCATGCCGGCCACGCCGAAGTGGCCGTGGGGAATTCAGCGCCGCGCAGCGTGCCAAGAATGCGGGGTCGACCGAAAGCCTAGCGGCCCTGCTGTAGCCAGCTTGGCACGTGTCGCCAGATGGTGCGAAGCTCTGCCCGTAGGCAATCAGCGTCCGGTTCATGCATCCGCAGGAGATTCCAGAAGGCCGGAGAGTGATCGGTGTGCTTGGCGTGGCACAGCTCGTGGAGGATGACGTAGCGGACGAGCCGCTCCGGCAAGAACAGCAGCTGGGCGTTCAGGCTAACTCTGTTCCGTGGCGAGTAGGATCCCCAGCGCGTCTTCTGGCAGCGGACGGAGACGCGCTCGATCCGGACGCCGGCCACGTGCGCCATCCTTTCGGCCCACGGAATCAGGTGCTCACGGCCTTGCGCCATCAGCCAGCCACGCAATGCCGCGCGCCACGCGTCCGAATCGTCGATCGATCCGGACAATCGAAGTCGGGAAGGAGCGATCGCCGCGACCGAGACCGTCTCTCCTGGAATCTCCCTCCACTCGAGCTGCCAGCTCTGTCCGATCGCAGGAAGCTCGATCGACATCGGCTGTTGCTCTGGCGGAGGCAGGTCCGCCCGATGCGCCTCGATCTGCTTCATCGCACGGCCCACCCACTCTCGCTTCTCCTCCAATAGCCCGGGAATCCGCCGCCGATCGAACCCCTTCGGAATCACGACAACGAGGCCATCGGAGATCGAGACCCGAAATCGAACGTGTTTGGCGCGAGTGGTCTCTCGGACGGTGTACTCGGGTAGCAACAGGCTCTTCCTTTCGTCAGCAGGACACTTGCGACCTATCCCTGCTCCGACTCCAATGCACGCTGAAGCTGCAGGAGTTGACCCAGGTGATAGGCATTGTGGTCGGCAACGAGCAGAATCTCGCGCAGAACCGTCTGGCCGGTCCCGTGGGCGATGGCCTCGAAGAGGTCGATCCTCGAGTCTCGCACGAGGGACTTCACCGACTCGAGATCGGCCAAAAGCCGATCGACCGACGCCAGCCACGCCTCGCCGCTCGGCGGCTCCGATGTCGGTGGCCAGTACCCGTCCGGCCAGGCGGGAGATTCGTAGGTCTCATCGATCGTGAACCGGAGGATGTCCTCTTGCGCGATCCGGAGGTGTTCGAGTAACT
>Ga0272444_10004591_pt1 | contig 12156 bp, 13 predicted proteins | sample SSMForm13_FD_201033 | JGI IMG/M metagenome (GOLD analysis project Ga0272444, IMG submission 201033) | Marine sediment archaeal communities from Little Sippewissett salt marsh, Falmouth, MA, United States - SSM-Form-13 | ecosystem: Environmental > Aquatic > Marine > Wetlands > Sediment ... | reverse complement strand
ATTTCAAGGCGTTCATATGATGATTCGGTGCACGGGATGATAAATTTTGAAGCTTCCGGCAAGAGAGAAAAGGGTTTAAAATAAATAGTTTCCATCCATAAATGGCCCTTTTCTCTCCGAGCCGTAGGCTCTACGAGCCGGAGGCCGCAATCTCTGCGTCAAACTGCGTCCCGCCCGTGCGGGATTTTCCTTGACCTTGCGAAAAATTGCTCATTTCTGGATTGGAAACCCGCGGTGTCCACAATCACATGAATGGATGGACAGTAAATAGGTTCCGAACCGTATTCCCTTCCGGATTTTACGGGCATCAGGAGCATTGTCACGTCAAATATTGATGCATTCGCAAAAAATCTCAAAACCGTCATGCCGGACGTGATGTGACATCCATAACTTTTTGAAATTACTAGCCTTCGGCCTTCGAGACTGTGTCATATTTCGAGAAAACGTCATTCCGGACGAGCAGATCGAGATCCGGAATCCAGGAAGGGGCTATCATCCCTGTTCGTTCTGGATTCCGGCTCGCGTCCTGCTTCGCTGAACTTGGCCGGGATGACGAAATATGACCCAGTCTCTTCCGTGGGAATGACGAAAACGGGCGATTTCCGACTTTTTGCGAGACCATCAATATTGAAGAGGTGATCTTTGGCATCCTGGGTGACGCCTGCCTCTCTTCCTTTTGGCTGGGGCGATTCGGTTTCTGTGGGCCTGACGGCAGATCCACCCACGTGCAATCATGTGAGGTTCTTTCAACTTGTTAATGCGCCTAAGTCGTTTGGACTTGACCACGCCCCCTTTCCGTATGATAGGGTGACCATCGATGCATCGTAAACAGAACAGACCTTCGGCTCTTGCCGAGGGTCGGGAGATACCATGTCACAAGACGACCATTTGAGTTCAGGGGACAGCCCCATTGCAACCATTGAAAACAGAGATAATCCCTCACAGAGCATAGATGTCCTATACAAACGGGAGGAGAATGCCTTTGTCACGTCAGGCATCCAGGACCATTTCGGGGAAAAGGAGATCCTGATCCCTGCCCATCTCGTGGTGATGGATCTTCAACTGATCGGCGCGATTGTGTCTGCTATTCTGGAGAAAATCTCACAGGCCCATGACCGGGACAGCACCTTTTCCTATGTCCCACGATTCGATGTCCTGGATAAGACGTATACCTTGGAGAATTATGGGGCGTATGTAAAGCTGGCCACTGCTGCTGGATAGGGTGATTTGCTGTCTCCAACGAAGAGCATGTCATTCAGACGAAATCTGTTCGGCTGTTTCTTTCTGGTAGCGGAACAATTCCTGGCTAATGGAAACGGGATAGGGTGGCTCAGCCGGTGTTATGCCGTGCACCAGTTTCGGGAGGCAGGCTGTCTGTTGGCGAGCGTGTTCCCGTGCGGCTGCAAGATCGACATGCGCGGCCGGAAGTCGTTGACCGTTTTGCATGACTATGGTGAGCAAGGGCTGGCCCGGAAGATTCTCTCCCCATCGCGCGATCACATCCCCCACATCGGAGCCGTTGCCGCTCATTCGGAAAACCTGCTTGCGGCCCGGCAGGACCGGTTTGCCGCTGGAGAGCTTGAGCCGTCCTTTGCCACCGTACTCGCACAGCTTATAGGCCATGTCCAGGTCGGGTGCGTCGCTGGATACGCCCATACGGGTACCGATGCCGAAGCCGTCGATGGGGGCGCCTGACGAAAGAAGCGCTGTGACCGTGTCTTCATCAAGGCCGCCGCTGGCAAAAATCTCCATCCCATCAAGACCTGCCTCATCCAGCAGTCGACGTGTTTCCCTGGAAAGGTGTAGGAGGTCGCCCGAGTCGAGTCGCACGGCCTTGACTTTAAACTCTTTGGCGAGGGTGTCTCTGAGATCGATGACCTTGCGTACTCCCGCAAGAGTATCATAGGTGTCCACCAGGAGTATGGTCTCGGGATAGAGACGGACGAACGCCTGAAAGGCCTCAAACTCGTCCTGATGCGCCTGAATATAGCTATGCGCCATGGTTCCTGCGATCGGCACGCCCAATTTCTTGCCCGCCAGCACGTTGGAGGTCGCGGCCACACCGCCGATGAAAAAGGCGCGGGCCGCCTTTATTGCGGCATCAATGCCATGCATTCGCCGTGCCCCGAAATCCACGACAGGAAGCCCCCGAGCCGCGGTCACCACGCGCTGGGCCTTGGTGGCCAGGAGGGTTTGAACATGGACCTGATTCATGACAAAGGTCTCGACGATCTGGGCCTGGGGCAGTGAGGCCGTGATTTCGAGAATCGGCTCGTTGGCAAATACGGGGGTGCCTTCGGGGACAGCATACACATCCCCTGTAAAGCGGAAGTCCTGAAGCCAGTCTATAAATCGATTGGAGAAGGTGCCCAGGGATTCCAGATAATGGAGATCGTCATCAGCAAATCGAAAGCCCTCTAAGTAGTCGAGTACCGTTTCGAGACCACAGGCCAACAGGAAATTGCGTCGGGCGGGCAGGCGGCGAACAAAGAGGCTGAAAACCGCTTCCTCGGTCATTCCCTCCTCGAAATAGGCCTGGAGCATGGTGAGTTCATACAGATCCGTAAACAGCGCGAGGCCGTTCATGGGCTTGTCTCTCTTTACAGGTTCGATCATAATACCCTTGGAATCTTTTGCATGAGTACCGCCCTGCACGATTGGGTACTGGTTTCCGGATACTCGATACTCGTCGAAGCATAGCGTAGATCCCGCTGAAAGCGGGACTGGATCTTAAATATTCGATGTTGGAATTTCACGTATCACGCATCACGTTTCACGTGCGACACGATGAGGCAATGCGTCTTTTGGGGACTGCATGGCTTGAGACTGTCCAGACGATATGCTTGCATGTTCAGGGTTGCGCGCACATTTCTCATGAAGCAACTCCCATCTTCTTCAGCTGCTTTATAATGTCCGGCTCCGACAGAAAACCGGTATGCTGATAGACCGTTTTCCCCGCTTTGTCGAAAAAGACCTGTACCGGTACAGCCTGGACACCGAAACGCCGTGCCAGCATCGGGTTCTCTCCGGCTGGGATGACAACCACATTCACGGCGCTCCCATAAGCCTGTTTGATCTTAGCGAGGATCGGTTTCATCATTTGACACGGTGGACACCCTGCGGAACTGAACTGGGCCAAGGTGGGTTTGCCTGACATGCGTGCCCGGTCCAGCGGGTTATCTCTCGCAGCCGCCACCTTTTGCCTGACCCAGTCCCGGTTGAGTTGCATGTGGCATCCTTTCGCAACCTTCATGATACGCGATTCCAGGGTCTCCTGTTTTTTCTGCTGCAGGAGCATTTCTTTGATGCTGTCTTTTAACTGAGAAAAGGGTATGCCCCCCACCATCGCCTGATTTTCATCATAAAATTTCTTGGCCGCCTGGTCCGTTATGGTGGCCCCTTGGGTCACCCGGTCCACATAAGGCTGAAGCGACTCATCATCCATCCTTTTGATGGTAATGCCCATAGAAGCGGCATCATGTCTGATGATGGATTCCAGGACTTCCTGATTCAAAAGAAGAAGCATGTTTTTCTTGAGTTCCGCCTGGAGTCCCTGAGGCAGCTGGCTCAGCATTTTTTCAGCAAAGGAACCCCGTATTTCAAAGTTCTCGCTCTTAAGAAGGAGACCCTCTTCCAATTCCACTAAATGCGCGTATTGCAGGATGCCTGCTTCGAAATCCGGGTAGGCCTCTGACATGACGGGTGCAGCCTGGATCTGGCCCGGCATGATAAAAAGGGTGATAGCGGCGAGTGCCCCCATAGCCAAAAAGGTGATAACTCTTATGACATGTGGTTTTCTTATCATGATTTTTAGTCTCCTTCACTTCGCTTTCTTGGATTCCTTTTTCAATTGATCCGCGACAATCTTCTGAATATTGCGAAGGTCGCGGCTGTCAATGCGTCTGCCGTTCATAAACACGGTGGGGATGCCCCGGATTTCAAGGCCTTCACCCTCTTCGTGGTCTTCTCTGATCCGCTTTAGGATGAGAGGATCTTTTCGGTCTCTTTCAAACGCGGCTTTATTGAGGCCCAGGTCCCGTGCGATTTCACCGATCTTCTTGTCATTCAGATGCCTGTATTGCTTAAGCAGTTCATCATGGAATTCCCAGAACTTGCCCTGAGCCCCCGCGGCAAGGGCCGCCGCTGCCGCCTGTTCGGCAAACCGGTGGCTCTTGAGTGGGTAGTTCTTGAAGACAATACGGACCGAGTCGGGAAATTGCTTGAGCACCTGCTCAAGTTCAGACGCGAGTCTGGCACAGTAAGGTCACTGAAAGTCACTGAACACGGCCAGGACAATGGGGGCGTCGGCGGCACCTTTGGAGGGTGCCCCGGAAGTCTCGATGGTTACAAAGAAATCGAGGTCAACAAACCAGACCTTCTTTTTTTCAGGGCTGGTAACAAAAAGTCGTGTGCCATCAGGATCCATTTTGATCTTTTCCGCCCCGTCGCCCACATGGATCCGATTCTGCAGGATCCCGTTTCGGTCATAAACGGCAACATCTCCGGCACTCGTCAGCACGCATATATGCTTGCCGTCCGGCGTGGTCACCACATTAAGGGGAGGATGGGCCATGGACAGGGTGTGAACGATTTCCATGTTGACGCCGGCGGATGCGTTCCCTGAAAAAGCGATAACTGTCACGAGGGCAAAAGCGAAAAGAAATCCAAACTTCTTTGGGTGGATCATGATAACCTCATTTTGAAAATGCCTGGCGGGCGCATTTCCCGCTTTTTGCGGTCCCGCTTGCAGCGGGATTAGCTCGCCGAGTGTTAAATCCTCCAGTCGAAGATCCCGTCTTCAGCGGGACGGAGGGCCGCAAAGCGGCATTTAACCGGGCGAGCGAACTCCAAAATAATCAGAATTCCTTACATTTGGGAGATTCCCTGTCCCGCGGGGCGGGACTGCAGGGTTCTTCAATTTTTACGCTTCCCATGTCCGTGTGAAGAACATGGCTCAAATGAAGGTGATACTTTCGTATAACTGGGTCAAAATGTCAAATTAAACCCGCGGAAATGGGCTGCATCAAGGGGCTGATTTCAAGGATCGAAACGTTGTCCTGTCTTCTATTCAGAGGAGATCTCGACGCGGATTCAACCGAAACAGCGCGAACCCCGCAAATAGGGCGAGGCCCGCTGCTAAAAAAAGGGCCTGAAACCCGCGCCACTCGCCAATGTACCCCAGGATAATGGAACCTGAAAATACCCCTGCATCGATTCCCCCGGTAAATATGCCGACGATTTTCCCCCGAAACCCCTTTGGCTCGCCACGGAGGGCAAAGGCGTTCATGGAGGGAAAGAGGAGGCCGTGACCACATCCGGACATGAGACCTGCCAGGACGAGCAGGGTCTCTCCTCCCAGCGCCATGAGAATGAGAAATCCGGCGCCTGTAATAATGAAGGCGTATGGGATAATGCGCGCCTCGCCCACCCGGTCAGCCAGTCGGCCTCCGAAAAAGCGGGTTGTTGCGGCGGCCGAAGAGTAGGCGAGGTAATAGAGGGAGATGAAGCTAATGTGACGCTCTGCAGCATAAGGGGACACAAAGTTGCTTGAGGCCGCAAGCCCGAACCCGAACAGGAGGGATAACATTGCCACCAGAACCATCTTGCCTTTGATGAGTACAGAGAAAAAGGAGATTTCGGATCCACTTGAGCGGGCATCATAAGGTTCCTTTAACGGGAGATGGAGGCCGAATCCCATGAATGACAAGCCGCCTGCCAGAAGGAAGAAGGCCTCAAATCCCCACTCCCGACTCACGATCTCCGCGACGACGGGACCGACGGCCATGCCGATGAGTGCTGTCACGCCAAACATCCCGATGCCTTCGTTCAGGCGCTCGATCGGGACAATGTCGGCGATATAGGTAAATCCCGACGTAAAACAGATCGCCAGCCCCACGCCATGCAGCAGCCGGACCAGGAACAGGGGCAGATAGAACCCGGAGAGTTCTCCCCGGAACATAAGATAGGTGAGCGATACCAAACCCGTTATGATACACCCAATGCCGTAGCTCTGCTTTCGGCCGAACCGGTCCACCATTTCTGAGATCCAGGGCCGGCAAAATACGGAAGACAGGACGGTCGCCCCCATGATAACGCCGATGTCCGCCTTGGATCCGCCGTGACCTGTAATGAAAAGGGGCAAAAGGAAAAAGCAGCCCAGGCCGGATACCGTAAAAAAATTGGCCGTGGCGATCAGGGTAAACGAGGGCGTATAAAGTGCTGGTTTGTGGTTCAAGGTCAACGCATTACCATTGTGTAAACTTACTCGGAAATAGCATGGCTCCTGCTCATGGCGTGGACATTCTCACCTTTTTTCCTGCAAGGCGTCAAGGGACTACCGAATGCGGGTCCGTCCCGAGGAACGTAAAATATTATTGAATGCGAGAACTGTTTGAACCACCCGCCCCGTCCCAGGGGCGTGATGGATGATTGAGGCCCGGCGGATGATCCCGTGCAACCCAGTGTCTTCAGGGAAAAACATTGCAGGTTGGCGCAATTTAAGGTAGCTTTCGACATTAAGCATAAAAATGGATTCGGTATTACATATCTGCGTTGGTACCGTATCCCCTGGTTTTCTGTCACAAAAAACAAGAAAATGTATGTGCAGCTCTGTATGATCCGTCTCATTTCATCACGCGAAGCCACGAAGAACACAAAGAAAAGGACCTTTTTGGGTTCGTTACAATAAAAATTTTTTGTGTGCTTTGTGTCCTTGTGTGAGTCCCGCGCGGCGGGATTAATTGCGGTTATCTGCGTTAGGGTAAATAGGTGGGTGAACAATGAGGGCGATCCAATGAAAGAGGAGCGGGTTTTTTTTGAATCAGAGGGCCTGAAAATTGAAGGTCTCATCCGTGAAGGCCTGGGTTCGAAGGGGGTGGTTGTGACGCATCCTCATCCCCTTTATGGCGGAGAAATGCACAACAATGTGGTGGAATCGCTTACCCGGGCTTATGGGAAAAAGGGCTGTACCACGCTCAGGTTCAATTTCCGCGGGGCGGGCAGGAGTGAAGGGACCTATGACGAGGGGAAGGGTGAACAGGCGGATGTCAGGGCCGCGGTCGCTTACTTGACGCAACAGGGCAAGGCCGCCATTGATCTGGCGGGATATTCCTTTGGCGCCTGGGTGAATGCCCAGTGCATTGAGCGACTGAGCCACGTCAATGCGATGGTCATGGTCTCCCCTCCTGTCAATTTTATGGATTTTACCTTTTTTAGGCACTGCTCGAAGCTCCAATTGGTGATCGGTGGTTCTGAGGACGATATTGCACCGCCCTCCATCATCCAGCAGATGCTCCCGGTGTGGAATCCTGAGGCGGCGTTTCACGTCATCAAGGGTGCGGATCATTTCTACTGGGGCCGGACCGATGAAATCGAAACCATGATCAAGGACTTTGTTGACCGGGAAGGGTAGGACCTCGGAATATGGATCGGATCGCCCTTCTGCAAAATGAGATTCAGGCGTATGCCTGGGGTTCCAGGACCGCCATACCGGAACTTCTGGGCCTTCCGTCGCCTTCTGACGGGCCGGCTGCGGAACTATGGATGGGGGCCCATCCCAAGGCCCCTTCGCTGGTGAGGGTCGACGGCGTGTGGGTCCCGCTAAACGAGGTGATTCGGCGAGAACCGATATCGGTTTTAGGTGCGACGGTTGCCGAAGAATTCTCTGATGCGCTCCCGTTCCTGTTCAAGGTGCTTGCGGCCGATCAGCCGTTATCCATTCAGGTCCATCCCAATCTCGAACAGGCCCGGGAAGGGTTTGAGCGGGAGAACCATCTTGGGATACCCCTGAATGCTGCCGAACGCAACTACCGAGATGCCAATCATAAGCCCGAGTTTCTCTGCGCCATGACTTCCTTTGATGCGTTGAAGGGCTTTCGCCCACCCCACGAGATGTTGGCATTTCTAAAACAGGTTTGTGGTGAGATGCTGGCCGATGAATGTGAGCGGCTACGAGAGGCCCCTGACAGCTCGGGATTGAGGCAGTTTCTGGCCTCGCTCCTTTCCATGGATCGTGCCCGAAAGGAACAGATCATTGAGACTGCCGTGCGTCATGCCGGGCAATATGCAAGACAGGACCGCTTATTCGGGTGGATGATTGAACTCAACCGGGCGTATCCGGGTGACATCGGCGTGCTGTCTCCCCTTGTTTTCAATCTCATTACCTTGGAACCTGGGGAGGGCATCTACATCGGGGCCGGTGAACTCCATGGCTATCTAAGAGGGGTGGGAATGGAACTGATGGCCAATTCCGACAATGTGCTGAGGGGGGGGTTGACTCCCAAACATGTGGATATTCCGGAACTGCTCAAGATTGTGGATTTCACACCGGCGTCCGTGCAGACGATCCGTCCCACACCCGGGGCCCCGGGCGAGGGCGTATATGAGACACCTGCCAAAGAGTTTCAGCTGTCCGTGATCCGTGCCTCGGATGGAATGCCTTTCGAGAGTCAGGGGGAGCGGAATGTGGAAATCCTGATCTGCACCCGGGGCCGGGCCCGCATCAGTGGACGGGATCGCACGCATTCCGAGGTCGTAAAGAAAGGTGCCTCCGTGTTGATTCCGGCGGCCGTCGGTCCTTATCAGATCCGGGGGGAGGCCGTCTTATACAGAGCGTCTGTCGGTGTATGAGAACTGGATTCAGGAGAGAAGGCTCCACGGAGCATACCTCTCGCGAGACATCCACTTCTCCGTGACCTTATGACCTGACGCATGACAATGGACCCGATCCCGGTCTCGGGTATGATGGCCCGACACCAAGATCGGTCAACTTGGCCGGGTGTGGCAGGTGGGGCCGCTATTCCCCGTCGGCCGCAAAGACAAATCCTCTTTCAATGGCCTTCTGGTTCTGTTCGAAGAATTTCTCTTTCCCCTTGAGGGCCGCCTGCATCCCTTTGATGGTCTCTTCTAACGACAGCATGCCTGTCTTGGCACACACGGCGCCGATCATGACCATGTTGCCTCCGCGCTCTGAACCGGCCTCGCGGGCCAGTTCCAGGGTGGGGACCGATACGACCTCGATATCCGTGCGCGTAGGTTTTTCCTCAAATAGCGACGTGTTCAGAAAGACCGTGCCTCCTTCGACAATGGTGGGCTCAAATTTTGCCAGAGACGGAAAATTCATGGCCACCACCATGTCCGGATTGGACGCCACCGGCGAGGCGATCTTTTTGTCCGACAGGGTGACCGTACAGTTGGCCGTGCCCCCCCGCATTTCTGCCCCGTATGAAGGAAAATAGGTGACATTGAGTCCTTTATGCATAGCGCCATGGCTCAACACATACCCCATCAAGAGGACGCCCTGGCCGCCGAAACCTGCAAACGTTGTTCTGGTAATCATTTTTTGTCCTCGTATCCGGTGGTATCTTTGATCACGCCTAACGGGTATGTCTTCACCATCTCGTTAGTCACCCAGTCCCACGCCGCCTTGGGCGTCATCTTCCAGTTGGTGGGGCAGGGCGACAAAAGCTCAACCAGGGAAAAGCCCAGGTCATCCAACTGGCACTGAAAGGCCTTCTTGATGGCCTTCTTGGCCTTTCGGATCTGTTTAAATGAACTCAGGGAACAGCGTTCCACAAATACCACGCCGTCGCTGACAGCCAGCATGCGGGAGATGTCAATGGGTCTCCCGTGAAGACGCGGGTCCCGGCCGCCAGGGGCCGTGGTGGCATTCTGCCCCAGGACCGTCGTAGGGGCCATCTGGCCGCCGGTCATGCCGTAAATGGCGTTGTTGATAAATATGGTTGTGATGCGCTCGCCCCTGTTGGCGGCGTGAATGGTTTCTGCCGTACCGATGGCCGCCAGATCGCCATCGCCCTGGTAGGTGAGGACGAGTTTATCTGGATGGACCCGTTTAATGCCGGTGGCCACTGCAAGGGCTCGACCGTGCGGGGCCTCCACCATATCAAAGTTAAAATAATTATAGGCCAGGACCGCGCACCCCACCGGTGGAACCCCGATGGTCGTTTCGCGAAGACCCAGTTCATCCAGGCACTCGGCCACCAATCGGTGTGCCACCGAGTGACCACACCCGGGACAGTAGTGGGTGGGATTGTCCTTTAAAGACTCCGGCCTGCTGAATATCTTGGTATATTCTATCTGCTCGCTCATACGTCAATCCTCCGGCCCACGGTTCCATCGCCCTTTACAACGGATCGGATGAACCCGGCCACGTCAGCCGGGGTGGGAATGATGCCTCCTGGCAGACCATGGAAGTAGATTTCCGCCCTCTCCCCCACGGAAAGGATCACATCTTCCACCATTTGACCCATGCTCAGCTCAAAGACCGCGATTTTGGGTACCTTCTGAGAGAGTTCTCTCAGAGCGGGGAGGGGAAAAGGCCACAACGTGATGGGTCTGAAGAGCCCGGCCTGTATCCCGTCTGCCTCGAGTTCTTCTGTCGCGCTTTCAGCAATACGCGCCGCGGTGCCGTAGGCTACGATAACCACTTCGGTGTCGTCGGTATTTTTTGTCTCCCACCGCTGTTCCTCCGCGGTGATGCGGTCATATTTCTCATGAAGATGGAGGTTATGTTTATAAAGCTCCCCCTGCTGGCCCAAGAGCATGGAGTAGAGTGCCCTCGGTTCACGTCCTTTACAGCCGTCCAGTTTCCAGTCCTTTTTGGGGAGACTTTCCAAATCAATAAAATCCGGGAAGACCACCGGTTCCATGACCTGACCCATAAGGCCGTCCCCCAACAGCATCACCGGATTGCGGTATTTGTCGGCCAGATCAAAGGCCACAAATGTCAGATCGGCCAATTCCTGGCCGCCGGCCGGTGCCAGGACAGGCGTCCGGTAATCACCGTGGCCCCCGCCACGGGTGGCCTGGAAATAGTCGGCAGCTGACGGGGCGATATTCCCTAACCCCGGTCCGCCGCGCATCATGTTGATAATGACCGCGGGAAGTTCCATCCCAGCCATGTAGGAGATCCCTTCCTGCTTCAGGGAGATCCCGGGCGAAGAGGAGGATGTCATGGTCCTTCCCCCGGCGACCGAGGCGCCAAGAACCATATTGATGGATGCCACTTCGCTTTCCCCCTGGATAAACGTACCCCCCACATCCTGCATGCGGGAGGACAGATATTCAGGAAGCTCATTTTGCGGTGTGATCGGATAGCCAAAATAGTATCGGCATCCGGCTCGAACCGCGGCTTCCCCCACTGTGTGGGAACCGTTCATTAACATTTTTTCACTTGGCACGATACACCTCGATAGCTACATCGGGGCAGACGGTTGCGCATTGGGCACACCCAATGCATCCCTTCTCACCCTCCTTGACGGTTTCCTTGAACCGAGCCGGCGCATACCCTTTTGCGTTTAAAGAAGTATCCACCTCGATCCGGTCATTGGGACAGGTTTCGATGCAGATGTGACATCCCTTGCAGCGCTCCCTGTCGATCACAATCTTTCCTTTTTTTGAATTCTTGGCCATGTTCTTTGTTCCATTTCCTTGAGAAAGATGGCCCGGGACCGGGCGGCCCCTCTTGCAAGGGGAGACCTGAACCCAAAACCGGGCATTGCGACTTGAGTCCCCGCTCAGCCAAAAAATACCCTGGATGGTGTCGCAGGGGATGCGTGCCCGCACGATTCCGAGAACTGAATCAGGGCCCCGCCCTTCGATATTAGGCAGATGGCCCATATTGAAAGCGTTTTGGAATCAAACGGTTGGGGATTCCTGCAGTCCATGGCAAAACGGGGGAATTCTTGACGACAAACGTCTTCAAAGCGGAAAAATGTATTTCGGGTGTTTCGATTTGTCAAGTTTTTTTTTAGGTTTTTGCAGGTGCCCGGTGAGGCTCGGGACGATTCCTGTTGAAGAGGGGGCTCGCGTGAGGAGGTCAATTTCGTGGGGGTATATAGGATGTATCGGATTTTTCTTGACAGATGGAAGCGCCTTTAGGATAAATATGGGTCGCTTTGACAGGGCACCGGTTCGGGATCTGCCCTGTGCTTCACTCAATACGTACAACGACGCCCATGGTTCCAGGTGACCGGACGGGAGAGGCCCCGTACGGTGCGTTCCCCTACAAAGCTCAAAACCCATTACACGGTAAACACAATGCAACTGACACAACATCAGATCGACTATTGCATGGAATGCGGTGTCTGCACCGGTAGCTGTCCGGTCAGCCGTGTCCTTCCGTCATTTTCGCCGCGT
>Ga0272444_10004590_pt1 | contig 12159 bp, 12 predicted proteins | sample SSMForm13_FD_201033 | JGI IMG/M metagenome (GOLD analysis project Ga0272444, IMG submission 201033) | Marine sediment archaeal communities from Little Sippewissett salt marsh, Falmouth, MA, United States - SSM-Form-13 | ecosystem: Environmental > Aquatic > Marine > Wetlands > Sediment ... | reverse complement strand
CTTTTCGTCTTAGATTATTTAAAGAAATTAAGCAGCGCGTGCAAATTACTCATGGGATGGGGCGGGCAGCCCGGGATAAACAGATCCACAGGCAACAGCGTGTCCAGCCCCTCGGTAATTTCAGGACTGCCCCGAAACGGACCGCCTGAGATGGTACAGCTCCCCACGGCGATAACCACGCGTGGTTCGGGGGTGGCCTCGTAAGTCTGCAGCAGCGCAGTTTTCATATTGCGAGAGATGGGGCCGGTGACGACAATACCGTCGGCATGGCGCGGAGAGGCCACGAAGTTGATGCCGAAGCGGGCCAGGTCGAAAAACGGGGTGGCCAGTACGTTGAGATCCGCTTCACACGCATTGCAGCCGGCGGCCGATACCTGGCGAAGCTGCAGCGACCGACCGAACAGTTTCTTGAAATGCTGACGGGAATGATGGGCCAGGTCAGGAATGTCGCCCTGGGTAATTAAATGGGCTTTTTCCGCCACGGCCACGGCAAAATCCTGGGTAAAGGTGACGAACCGTCCGTCTGCGATGCGGGCGCAGGTTCCGCAGAACACGCAGCGTCCCATATCGATGGTTTTGGCAATGCTGTCAATGGCGTCCTGGGGACAGGCGGCGGCGCACCGACCCACGATATCGGACGGTGTATCCGGCTGAATGATTGGCCGCCCCCGGTAACGGGGCAGCAACTGGACGTTTTCCTCGGGATAGCGGGATGTCTTGCATCCCTGTTCAAACCTGTTTTTCAGCACTTTTAGCATAATCGGTCGCTTTTGTGAGTTGCCGGGGTTGTTTGTCAGTACAGTAAATGCAGCAGTTACACTGCTGCTATAAATGCTGTGTACTGGAGTCGTTTACAAATCAAATCCGCAATAGGACAGGTTGTAGCTCTTGTTGTTGAGCGGAAAATCGGAAATCCCCGTGTCCCTCAAGGACATGGACAACCCGTTCCAGTTGTGAAACGATGGATCCTTGATTTTATAGCGCAAGATTTTCCCGTTGGCATCGGTAAGGATGCAGTGCGACAATTCGCCCCGCCAGGCCTCGTTCAAGGTGACCACCAAGGAATCGGCCGCCGGTGTCAGATCGGGTTGGTCGATAACTTGCGTCTCAACGGGTTCTTTGATAAGATGCTCAATGATTTCAATTGATTGCATAACTTCGTCGGCACGCACCTTGGCGCGCGCCCACACATCTCCCGTGGGCACGGCATTTTCCGGAATATCGATCCGGCCGTAATGCTCGGTGGGAAAACAGCGCCTCACATCATAGGGCAGACCACAGGCCCGTCCGGCTGGTCCCACCAGACCCAGGGCGCTCGCATCCTCAAGGCTGACCGCCCCACATCCTTCGAAACGACTACGCACACTGGAAGTGGAAAAAAGAAGTTCGATGGTGTGGGCCACCTGGGGCCCCAGTTCGCTGATGCGAGCGGCCAGGTCGCGGCGGTTGTCGTCGTCCATGGGAAAACGAACCCCGCCGGGCCGGACCAGCCCCTTGCCGAAGCGGTTGCCGCACAGGAGCAGGCTCATATTGAGAAAATCACCGCGCATCCGGCCGCAGTAGTTGGCCGGCGGCAAAAAGGCCACGTCACCGCTCAATGCCCCCAGGTCACCAACATGGTTGGCGATCCGTTCCAGTTCCAGACCGATGGTACGGATGATGGTCGCCCCATCGTCGATTTGAATACCCCCTAGTGCCTCCATGGCCTGGGCATGGCACAGGCTGTGTCCCACCGAGGTGTCACCCGCGGTATTTTCGGTGATAAAGGGCAAGCGTTTGAGATCAGCGCCTATCAGAAGCTGCTCCACGCCGCGATGCTGGTATCCCAGTTGAATCTCCAGATTCAGCACCCGTTCACCAATGCAGTTGAAACGGAAGTGGCCCGGCTCGATTACGCCCGCATGCACCGGCCCTACGGCCACTTCATGGATCTCCTCTCCGGCGACCTGGTAATACGGGTATCGGCCGGGGATATCTTCCGTGTAATCGTTGCCAAAGACATCGGCAGCACCGCGCAGGTTGGGGTGGTAGCGCACCATCTTCAGCCATGGATGATCCTCGGGGCGGACACCGTACTGCTCGGCGATCTCCCGCTCGAACATGTGAAACTGAGGGCAACTGGCGGTCAGCGAGGGGTATGTTTCCGGTGCATCGCAGCACGCCGCCAGAAGCTGGTCGGTGCGCAGGACCGCCATGAACCGGAGCCCGCCTTGTGCCGGGTAGGCGAAAAATTGTACTACCTTGCCGCCCTGGGCGACAATTTGCTTGGCCTGGTCGGAAAAATCAGCAAACGACAGGAGGGCAATATCTGGAATGCGGATCGCTTGTCCGTTGGCAATGGATGTGAAATTCGTCGTCATTTAGAAACCTCCACCAATGCCTTTAACCGCATGAATAAGGGTTTGGTACAGGGTGTCCGGCATCCAGAAACAAAGCACCAGGGATGTCATCAACAGCACATATTGGGGCAGGACCATACTCACATGCTCCTCAACCTGGCCGGCCGTTTGCGGCTGGCCAAAAGCAATTTTTAGGATGTTGTTGGACAGGCCGGCCAGGATGACGCACAGGCTCAGGATGAACAGGCCGACCGCGATATAATGGCCGCTTTGAAAGGCGGCAATGATAATCAGGATTTCACCGATGAAGATGCCAAAGGGCGGAAACCCGGCAATACCGGCAAAACCGCTTAAAAAGGCCACAAAGGTCTTGGGCATGCGCGCCACCAGACCACCGGTGTCGTTGATCAGGCGGCTGCCGAAGCCCAGCAGAATATTGCCCGAGGTCAGAAACAGACTGGATTTGATCAGGCTGTGGTGGATCAGGCAGATCAGCGCGCCATAGGCGCCCAGACCGCCAATCCCCGTGCCCACGGCAATGATGCCCATGTTTTCGATGCTGGAATAGGCCAGCATGCGCTTGTATTCGGTCTGCTTGAGAATGAAGGTGGCGGCGGCCATGATGGAAAGCAGGCCGAAAACGATCAGAATGGGGCTGGAAAATCCGTCCAGGCCGGCGGCATGCATGATCTTGTTGGTCTTAAAAATGCCCAGGTAGGCGCAGTTGAGCAGAACGCCGGACAAAAGCGCCGATGCCGGGCTGGGGGCCTCGCTGTGCGCATCAGGCAGCCAGGTGTGCATGGGCGCCAGGCCCATTTTTGTGCCGTATCCCACCAGGATGAAGACGAAGGCGGCTTTCAGCCACGTGGGATTCATCTGCCAGGCAACGCCTGTGAGAGCTGAAAAGGAGAGGGGGGCATCCACCTTGCCCGCGTCCATGGCCACGGTAACCAGAACCGATCCCAAAAGAGCCATGGCAATACCCACCGAACAGATCAGTACATATTTCCAGGTGGCCTCCAAAGAAAGCGCCGACCGATGCGTGTAGATGAGCGGAGCGCTGGCCAGTGTCGTGGCTTCGATGGCGATCCACATGACCATGATATGATCGGACAGGGTGACCATGGTCATGGTGGATAAAAAAAGCAGCATGGATCCGGTGAAGACATTTTCCCGATGAACCGTGGATGCGTCAAGGTAGGCAATGGTGTAAATGGCGATCAGGAAAAAGAGCAGCGATATCACCAGCAAAGAGAGCAGTCCCTCTGGCGTTACCGCAAAATATTCAGGCAACATGGACGCCGGGCGCTGTATCCAGACCATGATACTCAGGATCAAATGGGCCCCACCGGTAAGCACCAACAGTGCCCGTCCAATGGTTCGCGGTAGGAAAAACGCGGCAATGCCGGTAAGAAAGGGGAGTAGAAATACGATTTCAAGCATGAAATGACCACCTATTCCTTTAAGGTTCGCAAGCGTGCCGTGTCCACGTCGTCAAAGGTTTGTTTGATATTTTGCAGGATAACGGCCATGATCATCACACCGGCCAGTACATCCAGAAGAATCCCGAATTCAACAATGTGGCGGGCGCGCAGTGAAAAGGTGGTGCCCACCAGGTAGATGCCGTTTTCCATCATGATGTAACCCAGCACCATGGCAATGGCATTGCGCCGCGCCATGAGCATGAACATCCCGGCGCCCAGAAGGCTGATGGCTGTCGGCAGAAGCAGGGCGCTGATGCTGCTGTAGGGAACATCGAAGCGATGGCTGGCAAAGGTGGCGCCGACGATCAGCAGCAGTCCGACCAGAATGGAGGCGTGATAGCCGACGATAGGTTCCACCTCGCGGGCGATAGCGACTCTTTTAATGGCCAGGTAAATACACCCGGGAATGATGACGCCGCGGATGGAAAGGGTGGCAACCGTGAACACAAGACCGCCGGTGGACATGTCGTGGCCCATGAAAAGCGGTACCACACACACCACCACCCCCTGAAAGGCCAATACCTTGATCAGTACCGGCAGGCGACTGGAGCCAAAGGAGAAGAGAATCGACAAAAGCGCCAGGGACAAAATCGTATCGACTGGATGAATCATTTCAAAAACTCCAGGGTAATGACGGTTGCGAAAAAGGCCAGGGCAAAGGAGGTGAGCACAAATTTGGGTACCCGGTCCATGCGGTAGCGGGCCATAATGGATTCCGTGATGCCCACGGCGACCACCACAAGCAATACCCCGATAGAGAACAGGCCTAAATTTAAAAGCGGATGGCCCAGTTCAAAGGGAAAGACCAGGCGGGCCACAATGGATGAGTAAAAAAACAATTTCAGGAAGGCACCCATCTCGATGAGGCCGAAATCCGGGCCACTGTGATCGAGCACCATGACTTCGTGGATCATGGTCAACTCCAGGTGTGTGGCCGGATCATCCACAGGCACGCGGGCATTTTCGGTGAGCAGGATGATAAAAAGAGCGATGACGATGAACAGCATGGGAGATCCGGCGCTTGCCCAGAGCCCGAATGGCTGGCCACCGGCAAGGTAGGCGGAAAAGGTCAAGTCCCCGGTCAAGCGGTAGAACAGGATCAGAATCATGAACATGCTGGCTTCGCATAGGATCGGAAAATAAGCTTCCCTTGCTGCGCCCATACCCTCGAAGGGCGAGGCGGTATCCATGGCCGCGGCAATGGTGAAAAAGCGTGCCAGGCCTAATAAATAAAGGATAAAGATCACATCCCCGTCAAAGGAGATCACCGGCGCATGGCCGGCAATGGGCAAAAACAAAAGTGCCGTGGCGGATGCGGCCAGGCCGACCATGGGGCCCAGCTTGAACACCGCCGTGGTGCTGGTACTGTAAACCGATCCCTTTTTGAACAGTTTTGACAGGGTGTAGTAGTTGATCAGCACCGGGCTGCCTTTGCGGCCGCCGAAAAATGCCTTGACCTTTAAAATGACGCCCGCGAAAAACGGGGCGATCAGCAGGGCAACCACCCACAACAAGATAGATTCAATCATCAGTGCTTCCTAACCAGTTGGGCAATTAATAAGCTTGACGGATTCGTAAAAAGTCCGAGTTTAAATAAAAAACAGCAGTACAACAATCGCCAGCAGAATATATCCGATATACAGGTGAATATCCCCGTGCTGGATCCAGCGCAATTTGTCAAACAACCAGATTACGGGACTGACGATGACGCGATTCAAATTCAGTTCGATAATGTCGTGAACCTGGCTGTGGTAGCTTGAGCCTTGCGGGAATATCCCTTTTAGTGGGGCGTGGCGTTCCTCGAGCGGTGCTGCGGGTTTGAAAAATTCCAGAATCGATGACGCGTAGGACGAACCGGTATACTGCATCCGGCTAGTGGGCTGGGTAAACCCACACCCCCAGGTGCCGCTGCGTCCAATGGGTTTGTTCTGGTAAAGCATTTTGCGCAAGGCAAGGATGGCCAGGAAAAAGCCAATGAACAGGGTTGCCCCCAAGGTGATGTTGGCCGACAGATGGGTAAAAGGCTGCATGGGAATACGGCCGTAATCCAGGCCCAGGGTTGCCACCCCATTGAGGGTCATGAACATGAAGGCTTGGGGGTAAATGCCTATTACAGCGCAGGCACCTGCCAGAAGGACCATGGGCAGCAGCATGGTCGGGCCTTTTTCATTGTCCACGCGGGCCAGATCGGTCCGCGGTTCTCCCTGGAACACCACCCCCACGACTTTGCTGAAACAGGCCAGGGCCAAACCACCGATGACGGCCAGGCTGATGATGGCCAAAAGGCAAATGGCAAAAACCGGTGTTTCCACCTTCACGCCCTGAAACCCGGCCAAGTAAATGAAAAACTCGCTGACGAAGCCGTTGAACGGCGGCAGTCCGGAGATGGCCAGGGAACCGATCAAAAAGGTCACACCGGTAATCTTCATCTTCTTGAGCAGCCCGCCCAAGGCATCGATGGAACGTGTGCCGGTTTTATGCAGCACCATGCCGGCGCCCATGAACAGCAAGGATTTGAAAATGCTGTGATTGAGCACATGCAAAAGGCCTCCGGCAAACCCCATGACAGCCATGATCGGATTCTTGGCTTCCACACCGATCATGCCGATGCCGATGCCGATCAGAATAATACCGATGTTCTCCACGCTGTGGTAGGCGAGCAGTCGTTTGATATCGTGCTGCCCAAGGGCGTAAACAACGCCCAGGATGCCCGACAGCATGCCGAAAAACAGCACGCCCATGCCAATGCTCGGCACATGCAGATCAAGGAAACTGTATAGTCTTAAAATTCCATAAATGCCGGTTTTAATCATGACCCCGGACATCACCGCGGAAATGTGCGACGGGGCTGCCGGATGCGCATGGGGTAGCCAGACATGAAACGGAAACACACCGGCTTTGGAACCAAAACCGATAAAAGCCAGGACGAACACGATGATTTTGGCGGTCTGGGAGAGATCTGCGGCTTCAAAGGCAAAACTGCCGCTGCCGGCATAGATGATTCCGAAAGCGGCGATGATGAACATGGCGCCCACATGGGAAAAAATAAAGTACAGATAGCCGGCTTTTCGGTTTTCCTGGATTTCGTGATCGTGGATAACCAGAAAAAAGGAGGACAGACTCATGATTTCCCAAGCCAACAGGAAGGTGAGCATGTTGGCCGCGGTTACCACCAGGGCCATGGATACGGCCAGGAGACTGAAAAAAAAGTAGCTGGTTGCCGTGGCCAGTGGTTTTTCCGTATCATGCATATAATGGTAACTGTAAACGGCAGCTAACATACAAATGGCAAAAATCGCAAACAGGAAAAAGGCCGATAGTCCATCGATACAAAAGGCAAGCGAGAACGTATGTAAATAATCGATGGACAAGTTGACCGTTTGCGCATGGGACAGCTTGGACAGGGCATCGAGCATGCCCAGACAGGAGCCGATCCCAATGCCAGCGACGGCAATGGTTTTCATGGGCGAGAAAAAACGATACAACACCAAAGCGAGTATGCCGCTTGCGGCAATCATCAGAATTGACAGAAAAAATAGATTCATGCGCTCGTTTTCGGACCTCCGCGCCCTTTCCACCGAAACCATACACGGGTGTGAAAAACACCTGTATTGTCGTTTTGCAGGGCTTTAGTCGGGATGTTGATTTGGTGATGTTAGATGAATGTCTACTGAAAAACTCCGGAAACTTAGTTTAAAACTGATGATCAAGTCAACCTTTGAATTCAAAAAATACTTAAGCCAAGATGCCAAAGCTCGGAAACCCATTTGAATGAAAACCTTCAGCATGCTATTTGATATAAATTCGATTGATGTATTTATCGCGTTTCCAATCCAAGTATGATCAATCAACTCAAGCAGGGGGAATAAGATCATGCCGGAGAATGAAAGGCTCTTTTTGTCCACGCAGGAGGCTTTAGACGCTGTAAACATCGCATTTTCTCAATATTCATTGCAGTTTTATCTGATAGAAGGTCTATGGCCGTTGGTATTTGGCCGCGATGCCTATGTGATGCGGGATTCAAACCGGCCCCATTTCTGGGCCAAAACATCCAAACGGTCCAAACTGTTGCCGGCCGGAGAAAATGATCTGAAACAATGGATCGTTTCTCATTTGCAGCAATCCCCGCCGTCTTTGGAACAACTGGCGATAATTTGCAGCCTGGTTTTTGGAACGCCGGTTTGCACTGCACTCGAGTCATCGACAACAAATGGGCTTGACGGCGTTTGGATTAAGACGGACATGGCGGATTTTAAATGCCTTCAGTGCGGGCATTGTTGTCGAACCTTGAATTACCGTGATGGCTGCAGTCTTGACGACTATCGGCGCTGGCAACAATTGGGACGGGACGATATTCTGGCGTGGGTCGGTACGGTTCGTAAAAACGGAAGCTTGGTTGCCTGCCGAATCTGGCTGGAGCCGGGGACCAACCACTATGCCGAGATATGCCCATGGCTGAAACAGGTCGATCAGTCCGGACGTACAACGTGCACCATTCATGATGTCAGACCAGCGATTTGCCGGCAATATCCAGGTACCCGCAAGCATGCCAGGCTGACTGGATGCAAAGGGGTTTGAGTTTGCGCCGTTCAAAAAAATGTCGTATGAGCATAGGGAGCCATTGCCGATTCAAACGAGAAATAGTGAGGACCGATTTGCTGAAACCATTTCAAATGAATGCGCACCCAGAAATAGGCAAATTGGTCATTTCTGGATGGGCATTAGCGAGCATTGGAGGTTGATGATGACAGATGGCACCTTCGAGAAAGTTCAGCATTCCGATAAAAAAATGTATGGTCCCACCCGGCTTTTGCTTTGCGGGTTCGCCGCATCTGCTCAATCCAAGTTCATGACCGTGCTTGAGATGGCTGGTCTGAAACGTGTCGCCGTTGTCTGGGTCGGTGAATCGTTGGCCAACAAGCGATTGTCAGTGCTGCTTGATCTTCCTGACGGCAGTGGCGGGGGAGAGGGATCGACGCTTCCTCGAGCCATCATTGTCTCTGGTATCACCGAAAACCAGCTGCACAGCTTGATGGCGCTTTGCCGTAAAGCAGGCATGAAACATGCCCTATGGGCCGCCCTGACGCCAACCTCGGAAACATGGACGGTGACCCAACTGCTTGCAGAATTGCAAGCCGAACGAAAGGCGCTATCCAAACCCTCAAAGAAAAGCGCTCGATGATTTCACTGTAGAGCAGATCATTTTTATGGAAACGCAAAAATACACGATTACCATGCTGGTGGAGAACGAACCTGGTGTAACTGCGCGTGTATCCGGGCTTTTTGCCAGTCGCAGTTACAATATTGAAACCATTTGTGGTGCCCCCACCGCTAACCCGGATATGTCCCGCATCACCATTACCACCAATGCCACGCCGGAACAGATGGAACAGATCATGAAACAGGTGCGGCGGCTGATCAACGTGATAAAGGTTCGGGACATGACTGGCGATAATGCAGTCAGAAGGGAAATGGCGCTGATTTGTGTAAAGGCCCACGAAACAAACCGGGCTGAAATCCAGCGGATTGTGGATAACTTCAGAGCGCGAATTGTTGATACCGGTCTAACGCACTATATTATCGAGGCAACCGGCAGGATGGAAAAAATTGAAGCCTTGCTTCGACTTTTAGAGCCCATGGGGGTTAAAAAAGTAGCACGTTCCGGCATTCTGGCCCTTTACCGGGAACACGACTAATCAGAATCCCGGTCCAATACTAAGTGGATTGCCAAGGGGAACGCTGAAAAATGGGGTATAAAGAATTCAGAAGACGGTATGAACGCAAAAAATACGATACTGATATTATTTTTTCAGTCAAAGGCAAGGCTTTTGCCGGGAGTCTGAAAAATATCAGTATTGGCGGTGCTTATGTGGTCACCTTGTCGGTGAATCAGATCAGTAAAGGTGATGTTGTTACGCTAAGTATTCCTTATACCAGTGGAAAAGGTAATATCAAACGACGGGCCAAAGTGATTTGGGTCAGTGGCGAGGGGTTTGCGGTTGAGTTCTTGTAAGGTGTTGCGCTGCCCTGAAGTTAATTTTCTGAATTCAAAGCGCTTGTAATTCTTTTTTCAATCCGGCTCATTATAAGCTTTAGTTTTTTTATCTGGATCAGTGCCTTTTCCGTATCCGCCTGTATACTGCTTTGCTTGATGGAGGACCGGTAGATTGCGATGAATTTTTCATCATAGTCGATCGCATCGATGGAAAGCGTTAATCCTTTGCTTCGCAGGGTAAGGTAATCTTGCATAAATTCAGGGCGAATATAATGGATGATGGAAAGGTGGCTCCATTGATTGTAAATCCTGACCGATGCATCCTGAATATACAGACAAACCTTCTGGATGTAACCTAACTGCCGATCTTCTTTTTCAAAAAGAAAACCTCTTTCCAGAAATTTGATGTCCTTGTATATCTGATCCAATTCATGCCAGTCGAGATAAAGCGCTTCAATGTGGGGTGTCAAGTCCGCGATGATACGATCGGTATCAATGGTGCTGGACCCGGTTGCCTTTGCATGGTGCACGGTTTGGCAGCCACCGGTCAGTGTAAACAATAACAGCAGGCCGAAAAAACCAATTGGGAACGGTTTAGGGTGTCTCATTGTTGTTTCCCTTGGGGTTTCGAATATACCACGCGATGAAGCTTCCGGCTAAACTCAACCACTTCATAAGGCTTGGCCACGGCCTCGCAAAAGCCGTAATCCTTGTAGTTGGCAACCACCGTATTTTCGGAATATCCGCTGGAAACAATTGCTTTTACCGTGGGATCGAGTTGCTTTAGCGCTTTGATGGTTTCCTGCCCCCCCATGCCACCTTTGATAGTCAGATCCAAGATTACCGCATCATAAGGTGCTGATGAATCAAGGGCAGCCTTGTACTTGTTAATGGCTGTCTGGCCTTCCTCGGCAAAATCGGCATCATACCCGAGATGATGAAGCAGGTTTGCGGTCAGCTCACGAATCATGGCCTCATCATCCATGACCAGGATTTTTCCATGGCCGGATACAGGTTTGTTCGCTAAGGGTTGTGTTTTTGTATCAATGGCGTGTTGAACTGGAAATGGCTGGACCTTTGTTTGGGTTGCGGGAAGCAGCACGTGAAAGGTGGTTCCCTCGCCAAGGCGTGAACAGACAGTAATATCGCCATTGTGCTTGGTGATAATGGAATGGGAAATGGAAAGCCCCAGGCCGGTCCCTTTGTTGTCGCCTTGTCCCTTGGTTGAAAAATAAGGGTCGAAAATTTTTTCGATATGCTCTGAACGAATGCCTGCCCCATGGTCTTTGATGGAAATATCAATGTATTTTCCCGGTGCCAGGATACTGTTGGGGCTGTCGATAGACACATTCTCGAAACGGATGAATATGGTTCCACCAGCAGGCATGGACTCGGCTGCGTTGATGATCAAATTGTGTATGGCCTGGCTGATTTGTTGGGGATCGACATCGGCCGGCCAGATGTTTTGCGATGGTTCAAATTTACATTGCACATTTGAACCGCTAAGGGAAAACGCGGTGGTGTTCTCGACGACATGGACGATATTCGTTGGTGTTTTGGAAGGGGTGCCACCTTTAGAAAAGGTGATCAGTCGCTGCGTCAGAGTCTTTGCCACCCGCGAAGCGGATAAGGCCTGCTCCAACAAGGCTGTGGTCTTGGTTTTCGGCTCAATATGTTCCAGGGCAAGGGAAATGTTTCCCATTATAACAGTCAATAAATTATTATAGTCATGGGCAATCCCCCCGGACAAAGCGGCGATGGATTCCAACTGGCGAATTTGCCTTTTAAGATCCTGGGGGGGCGGCTGGACCTCGGAAACATGATTCATAGTAGGTTCCTTTTGTCGCGAATAGATAATTAGAATTGGAAGCGGTGCCGCCCAATGTAACTTTTGTGTAAGAATAATATCGGTATGGGGCTCCATCAACTTAACCCCAAAGCTGCTAATGACCTTGATTGGTTAAAATTTGACATTCCTATCGGATTACTATTTAAATGTTTCTAATGCTACCATTGGATCGTGACTTATGCTGGCAGTGGTTGTTCAATTTGTCAATAAGGCGTAAGTTGAAAATCGGCGGAAAGTATGCATGTGATGCTTTGGGCTAAAGCAATCGATGCGGCAGACCGATATATGAATTAGAAAAAAAGGCTGGTTTTCCGTTTGTTTATAAGGGAAAATGAATCTGTCAAAAACGGATTTTGAAATTTTAAGCCAGGAAGAGAACAATGAGCAGCGGGATTGATACAATATTACAAAATTCCATGTTGCCGGTCGAAAAAACAGGGATTTTTGAAGAAAAAGATTCGGACGATCTTTTCGATGCCTTAACATTGCAGC
>Ga0272444_10004584_pt1 | contig 12170 bp, 10 predicted proteins | sample SSMForm13_FD_201033 | JGI IMG/M metagenome (GOLD analysis project Ga0272444, IMG submission 201033) | Marine sediment archaeal communities from Little Sippewissett salt marsh, Falmouth, MA, United States - SSM-Form-13 | ecosystem: Environmental > Aquatic > Marine > Wetlands > Sediment ... | reverse complement strand
CATGCGCATCTACCATTGCAGCGACCACTACATCCCCGGCGTGCTGAAGGTTGCCGAGATGGGAGACCTCGCCGGGCTGATCGCGCCGCGGAAGCTGCTCATCGTGGCCGGCACCCACGACCTGGCATTCCCCATCGAGGAGGTCCGGAAGGCATACGAGAACGCGCGGCGCATCTTCGAAGCCGCCGGCTGCCCTGAGAACATCGAGCTTTACGTGGGAGCACTCGGGCACAGATTCTACGCCGATGACTGCTGGCCCATCATCCGGCGGATGCTGGGCTGCAAGTGACTCAGATCAGGAAACCCGGGCTCCTCGGCCCAAGGTGTGAAACAGACGGCAAGGGGGGAAAGTCATGTCGCGGACCGTCAGGTTCGGCGTATCGCTGAACATGGACCTTCTGGACAGGTTCGATGCCCTGATACGGAAGATGGGCTATGAGAACCGCAGCGAGGCGATTCGTGACCTCATTCGCGAGAAGCTCGTTGAGGAAGAATGGCAGGAGCCGAGGGAGGAATGCTACGGCGTCGTGTTCCTCGTCTACGACCACCATACGATGAACCTGGACCACCGGCTGGTCGAAGCCCAGCACGACCACGTTGAGCAGATCGTGTCAAGCCTGCACGTGCATATTGACGAGCACAACTGCATGGAGGTCGTGGTGCTGCGCGGACCGGGGGCACAGGTGCGGGAGGTCGGAGAGGGACTCGTCAGCATGCGGGGGATAAAGTTCGGCAAGCTGAACATGGGGACCACGGGCAAGGACCTGCACTGACGTCGGCGATGCAGGGCTGCTCACGGAGCAGGTTCTCTCGCTTCCACGTCGGCCTTGAGCTGTCTCACCATCTCCACGAGCACGCCACCCCCCGCCCGCTCGGCTGCCTCCTGGAGCGGTGCAAGCAGCTGCGCAGCAAGGCTGACGTGGCCGGCACTCAGTAGCTGTCGCGCGGCTTCACATCCACTCTTGACGGCCCTCCCGAGTCCGTTGTCACCGGCCCCCGCCAGCCAGCCCTTCGCCGCCTCCACAACCTGGCTCGTCTGCCCGGCCGCTATCCAGCACTGAACCAGCTTGGAGCGGATTGCCGGGTCTCCACCTGACAGGGACTCCATCTGCGCGTAGACCTCGGCGGCTGCGCCGGGATCGTTCAGCGCAACCAGTGCTTCGGCCAGTTTCCCTCTGACCTCCATCAGGCGCGTCTGGAATCTCGCCTGGCCGCCGAAATCCTCAATTACCTTGCCAAGCACGTCGCGCGCCGCCCTGTTGTGCCCCCTCTGCGCCAACGCCTCGGCAATGATGAGCATGCGGTCGAAGTCATCCCGCGCCAGCATCTGGAGGGCCTCAACGGCGCGCACCTGCACGCGCTCAACCGGGTCGTCCAGCGCTTCCTTCAGCGCAGGGACGGCAGCCGGCTGGTCAAGCTCCCCGAGGGTGGTGGCGACAATCTCGCGCACCCGCGCACTCTCGTCGGAGCGAAGCAGGCTGCACAGCTCGGGCACTGCCCGCACCGCCCCAAGCTTTCGCAGGCTCTCAACCGCATACCACCGGACGTTCTCCTCCTCGTCCTTCAGCACGTCCACAAGGGGCTGCCCGGCGCGCGCTGAGCCCATCTTGCCAAGCGCATTGGCAGCCGCTTCCCGCACCTCCTGATGAGGGCTGGCCAGGGCGGCCAGGATTAGAGTGACGGCGGGCTCGCCCATGTCCGGCGTTGTGGCCTCTATGGCCTTCACGAGCACGGCAGGGTTCTGGTCCCTGAGGGCGACCAGCAAGAGCCTGTCGCGGGCGGCGGACCTGCTCCTTGAAATGAGCCCGAGGGCGGCAAGGCGCACGCTGACCAGATCGTCCTCCAGCGCGCGGCGCAGGATGCTATGGACCTCCCGGTCGTCAAGGTCGGGGGTCACCTGGTCGCGGGGTTCATCAGCCGCAAGTCGCAGGGCCGCACATTCCCTGACCCGCTCGTGCCGGCTGCCAAGCGCCTTCAGCAGCAGCCCCGGCGCGCCTTGGGGAGCGGCCTTTGCCAGTTCGGAGAGTTCGTCTGCCTGGGCTTCGGCCTCCTCGATGCGGCCGATTCCGGCGGCAAGCTCCATCTTGAGGTCCTTCGTGCGGCGCTCCAGGATCTCCTCCCGCGCGGTCTTGCGGTTGGCCTCCCACCACAGCACCCACCTGCTGGGCTCAGGCTCGTACTTGCGTCCGGAGATCACCTTGAGGGCATACCAGGCAGCCTCGCGCACATCGGCGGACGGGCTCTCCAGCCCCTTCAGCAGGGCTGGGGTGGCCCTGACGAACATCCCGTCTCCCATCGCGCGAAGCAGGAACGCCTGGTCCGGCGGCGGCGTGTCAGGACTTGAGACCAGGGCGACGATGGCGTCAATCTCCGCCGGCCGGCTGAAGCGGCCCAGCGCCTGGGCCGCGGCCTCCCTCGCCTCCGGGTCGGGGTCCTTGACAGCGCCCAGCAGCGCCTGGAAGCAGCGGCGGTCTCCCACAAAGGCCACGGCGTTGATGATGCTGACCTTCACCTGCGGGTCGGTGGCCTTGCGCAGCTGGGTCAGCACGGCCTCCACGGCCCTTGGCGAGTCCATGCTCAGCAGCGCCACGGCGGCCTTCTCGCGCGTCTGCAAGTCGGGGGAGGACAGGAGCCCCTCCGCTTCGCTGTAGCGCTTGAGCTCGTCCACGCTCATGGCGTGCTGCTCCAGGCCCGTCGGCTGCTCGCCCCGCTGCGGCGCGCCGCATCCCGCTGCCGCAAGCAGCGCCGCCGTGCCCAGCCATACCCAGCACCCGGTCACCCATCCTGCCTTCTTCATCGGTTCGCCCTCCTCTTCATCAACTCCGCGGCACAACTCACCATGTTAGCCAGTCCCGCGCGTCGGCGCAACACGGTGCACATCGGGCGCCACGGGCGTCGAACGTGGGTTGACATCGGGCCCGACGGCGCCTATCCTCTCCGCCCCTGCCGCTGATTGGGGGATCGGAAGATGCGAAAGGCTGCCGGGGCACGGAATGACGGTGGCGTCTACGCGGTCGTGCTCCCTGGGCCCCGTAAGAAGCGGCGCGACGCATGCAGGGCTGGTTCGGGCGGGCGCATGCTTCCGTGCAACCGTCGCGCCGCGCCCATCTCCACGTTAGCTGTTGGCGCGCGTCGCCTTGGCCGGCCGAGCGGCTGCTACGTCCTCGGGTGGCTGGGTGAACTTGAGCTGGCCGTCCTCGACGCCCACCCTGACCTTCCCGGCGCGCAGGTGCCCCTGGAGGAGCTCTTCGCTGAGACGATCTTCCAGCAGGTTCTCAAGGGCCCGCCGAAGGGGGCGCGCGCCGAAGTCCGGATTGAAGCCCTTGTCGATCAGCAAGTCGGTGGCTTCCTGGCTGAGCACGAGCTCGATGTCCCTGGAAGCGAGCCGCTCCATGATCTTATGCAGTTCGAGTTCAATAATCTCGTAGAGGTCGGCCCGGCTCAGCGTGCGGAACACGATTGTGTCATCGACGCGGTTCAGGAACTCGGGCCGGAAGTGCCGCTCCACCTCACCCATCAGCTGCTTCTTGATGGTCTCGTAGGTGGCCTCCTCGGTCTGCTTGCGGAAGCCCACACCCGCACTGCTGCGGATGATGTCGGAGCCGATGTTAGAGGTCATGATGATGACGGTGTTGCGGAAGTCCACGCGCCGGCCGAAGCTGTCCGTCAGGTGTCCGTCCTCCATGATCTGGAGCAGCATGTTGAACACCTCGCTGTGAGCCTTCTCTATCTCGTCCAGCAGCACGACGGCATATGGCCTGCGGCGTATGCGCTCGGTGAGCTGGCCGCCCTCTTCATAGCCCACGTAGCCGGGCGGGGCGCCGACGAGACGGGAGACGGAGTACTTCTCCATGAACTCGCTCATGTCGATCTGGATGAGCGCCTCTTCATCACCGAAGAGGAACCTGGCGAGCGAACGCGCAAGGTGCGTCTTGCCCACGCCGGTAGGGCCAGCGAAGATGAGGCTTGCCACGGGCCGGTTCGGGTCTTTCATCCCCGATCGGCTGCGCCGTATGGCACGGCTCAGCGCACAGACGGCCTCGTCCTGGCTCACAACCATCTTGTGGAGATCCACCTCCATGTTCAGCAGCCGGCGGGCCTCCTGCTCCTCCAGCCTCGAGACGGGCACGCCCGTCATCCGGCTCACCACCTCGGCCACCACGTCCTCATCCACCACCCCGTGGCACTGCCCAAGGCGCTCTTCCTCACACGCGGTCTTCTCGTGACGCCACCCGTCCCGCTGGCTCTTCAGGTTGACGGCGCGCTCAAACTCCTGCCGCTCCACCGCCCGCTCCAACTCGGCCTCCAGGCGCTGAAGCTCTTCGTCGATTTTGCGCACCTCGGGCGGCACGCTCATGGCCCTCAAGCGGACCAGCGCCCCCCCCTCGTCTATCACGTCTATGGCCTTGTCCGGCAGGAAACGTCCGGTCACATATCTGCAGCTCAGCTCAACGGCTGAGGCTATGGCCTCGTCGGAAATCTCGACCGCGTGGTGAGACTCGTATCGCTCCCGCAGCCCCTTGAGGATCTCAACGGTCTCCTTCTTCGTGGGCGGCTCGACCATGATCGGCTGGAAGCGGCGCTCCAGAGCGCTGTCTTTCTCCACGTACTTGCGGTACTCATCCGGCGTGGAGGCGCCTATGCACTGGATCTCCCCGCGGCTCAAGGGCGGTTTGAGGACATTGGAGGCGTCAATCGCGCCTTCCGCGCCGCCCGCACCCACGAGAGTGTGGAGCTCATCGATGAAGATGATGCAGTTGCCGGCGCGCTTGACCTCCTGCATGACGGCCTTAATCCGCTCCTCGAACTGGCCGCGGTACTTGGTGCCGGCCACCATGAGCGCAAGATCAAGGTTGACGATGCGGCTGTCCTTCAGAATGCTGGGCACATTCCCGGTGACGATCCTCTGCGCCAGGCCCTCGACGATGGCCGTCTTGCCCACGCCGGCCTCACCGAGCAGGACGGGGTTGTTCTTCTTGCGGCGGCAAAGGACCTGGATAATCCGCTCGATCTCCCTCTCGCGGCCGATGACCGGGTCCAGTTCGTTTGCCTTCGCCTGCTCCGTCATGTCACGCCCGAAGGAGTCCAAGGCCGGGGTCTTGCTCTTCGTAGTGCCCTTGCGCTCGCTGGAACTCTCCTCATCCTCCTCCCCGCCCAACTCGGGACCGAGCAGTTCAAGGAGCTCCTCGGCAACGTCCTCGGCGTCCACACCCATCGCGGCCAGCACCTGCGCGCCTACTCCCTCACCTTCCCGCAGCACGCCCAGCAGTATATGCTCTGTCCCCACGTAGTCCTGGCCGTGGCGCTTCCCCTCCTCGACGGCATATTCGAGGGCCCGCCTGGCCGATTGCGCAAAGGGGAAGTGTTTGCCTCCGGCGACGGCTTCGGTGGTTTGCTTGATTCTCTTCTCCACCTCAAGACGCACCCTCTTCGGGTTCACGTCAAGCCTCTGAAGGATGGTATAGGCCATCCCCGTGCCTTCCCTCAGCACGCCCAGCAGCAGGTGCTCCGTGCCGATGTACTCATGGCCCAGACGCTGAGCTTCCTGCCTGGCATAATGGATGACCTTTTTGGCCTTCTCGGTGAACTTGTCATAACCTGGCATCAAGTTCCCCTTGCTCCTCTCGCTCAAAGCGGGGCCAGGCACAAAAGCACCCGAGCCCGCACAACACCATCGCCCGCAGCCGCAACTCTGCAGCCGGCGCCACTACCTGCTCTGCCACGGCTACCGTATACGGTCCAGCGGCGAAGACAATGCACGCCGATTCAGTTCTCCATGAGCCTCTTCTTGAGCAACACGGCGCGCACTTGATCCCGCTCAAGACCCTCCAGCTCACTACCTTCTATTGTTTGCAGATGGGCGGGCAAAGTCAAGAGGAACAACCCGCTGAGCGTCTCCGCCGTCACCCCCTCCGCGAGGCCCGCATAGACGCCGAGCCGCACCTGGCTAAGCAGGTGCAGCGCTTCCTCGCTGGAAAGCGACCAGGCAGAGCGAAGCATCTCCAACGCCTGTTCAATGCACCCCTCAAGCTCCGGTCGGTTCCGCGTCAGAAGGCCCTCGCGCCCCTCCCTTTCAAGCTCCACTATCTCCGACACGGCCTGCCCAACCTCCTCCAGGATGTCCTCCTCCGACACGCCGAGGGACACCTGGTTTGAAACCTGGTAGAGGTCGGCCGATGCATGGGTGCCCTCCCCATACAGGCCTCGAACCGCGAGGTGCCTTGTGTGCGCCAACTCGATGACCTTGTCCATCTCCTGGGCCATGACCAGAGCCGGCAGGTGCAGCATCACACTGGCTCGCATGCCGGTGCCGACGTTGGTCGGGCAGGCGGTCAGGTAGCCGTAGGACGCACTGAAGGCGAACGGTATGAGCTCAGCCAGCAGGTCGTCGACCCGGCTGACCTCCTCCCACGCCTGCACGAGCTGAAGGCCGCCTGCGAGCACCTGAACGCGGAGGTGGTCTTCTTCATTCACCATCAGGCTCAGCTTTTCCTGCGGCCCGAATGCCACCGCCCTCACCCAGTCGGCCCACGCATGATCCCTGGCAATCAGATGCCGCTCGACGAGCAGTTCCCTGAGCAGGGGACTTGCCTCGTCAAGGCGGCAGTAGGTGAGCTCCACGCCGAGCCGGCACGACATTATGCTGTCTCGCAGCAGCCCCTCGACCTCTGAGGTCTGGCCCGGGTCGGCCTTCGGCAGGAATGGATAGCCACTGACGTTCCGGGCAAGCCTGACCCTGCTGCTGACCACCACATCGCCCTCGGGCCCGCCTCGAAGCCACTCCCCGACACTACTGGCCAGTCTCTCCAGCACGCTTCTGCTCCTCCACACTGCGTATCCTGTCACGGAGGCGGGCCGCCGTGCTGAAATCCTCGCGGGAGACGGCCTGTTCGAGCCGTCGCTCAAGCACTCCCAGCGCGGCCCCTGCGGCCCCGTGCTGGGCGGCGCCGTGAGGGACCTTTCCGATGTGTCGGTTGCCGCGGTGCATCCGTTCGAGCAGTTCGTCAAGGGCCTCCTGGAAGGCATCATAGTCGTGCGGGCAGCCCAGCCGAAGGGTGTGCCGGAACTCCAGGTAGTCCATCCCACACTGCGGGCACTCCTTGGTGGTCAGCTTCGCCATCTCGGGAGCAATCGCCCCGATGAGCTGCTGGACTATCTTCTGCTGAACCTGCTTTGTGTGGCCCAGGAAGGGCACGCCTTCCTGTTGGCCGTAGCAGTCCTCGCACAGGTGAGTCTGCACGGGGCCATGTTCGCCGAAGTCAGTGAGGTGAATCGTGGCCCGTCGCTGCCCACATGCCTGGCACATTGGTTGCCCTTGGCTCTCTTTCTCAGCCATATCGGTCGCCCTTCAGAGTCGTGCGGCGAGCCGCTTCAGACTCGCAGTCGCCGGCGGGCCACTTGCCCGTCAGCATCGCCCGGCCCAGGCGTCACAGCTCCCCAGCTCACTGCTCAGAAGCCGCCCCGCCACCATGGTATGTAGCCGCGCACCCCTCGGACTCCCAGCACGTCACCCGCTCCACCCTCAGGCCGTCCGGCAGATTGCCAGTGAGTGCTTCGGATACGTGACGGGCGATGTGCTCGCTGGTGGGGTTGACGCGGTCGAAAGGCTCGACATCGTTCAGGTAGGCGTGGTCCAGGCGCCCGAGCACACCCGCCAGCAAGTCCTTGCCCTGCCGGAAATCCATGAGCATGCCGACCGGGTCAAGATCCTCGCCGGCAAACACAACCTCCACGCGGTAGTTGTGGCCGTGGAGGTTCTCACACTCGCCCTTGTAGCCACGCAGCCTGTGTGCTGCTGCAAAGCGCCCTTCTATCCTCAACTCGAACATCGCCCATCGTCTCTCCTAGGCACGGGCGCCCATGACTGGGCCGGGCGCGTGATATTCCGCTCCAGAGCGTCAAACTCAATTGTACGCGTCGCGCTCGTCGCGCGTCAAGCCGTCGGTTCACCCCGCCCCGGCACGGGCAATGCTCTGCTTGACAGGGGCACAAGGCGATGGGTAGCATTTTGAGTCGTCACCGCTAAACCCCATGCAAAAACCGTGCGAGAGCGCCCATATGCCCCCATTTTGCAGAGCTGACAGGCAGCACAACCGCGCGCTGAGGCTGGCCTCCAAGGGGCGTTTCGAGGACGCCGCCCGGCAGTTCGAGCACGTGCTGGAGCTGCGTCCGGCCGACCCTGCCCTGCACCTCAACTACGGCCTTGCCCTGGCCGAACTGGGCCGCTACGAGGAATCGGTGGGCACTGTGCAGCAGGCGGCCAGGCTCGACCCCTCCAATGCAGTCTTTCCGATGTTTCTGGGGACAGTCCACCTGGATTTCGGGCATTCCGGCCGTGCCGCTCAGGCCCTGGAGAAGTCTCTGGAGCTCGATCCGGAGAACGCGCTTGCTCAGGCCTACCGGCTCCTCGCCGGGTGGGATCAAGGGGCGGCGGAGGAAAGTGCCCGCGAGCTGGCCAAGCAGGAATTCCCGCTCTCCACGCGGTTCGAGGCGCGCCTGCTCTTGCGCCTGGAGCAGCAGCCTGGTTGGACGGCAATCCCGTCTCGGGAGCAAGGGGCTGACTCGGCCGCCTCCAGGGCGGGCAGGAAGAGCAAACGGCTGTCCGACAAGGCCCTCGCGCTGGCCGCGCACGGACGCTTCGAAAAAGTTCTCCAACTGATAGAAGAGGCCGCAGAAATGTCCCCGCGCGCGCCGCACCTGGCCGCTGCGGCCGGCGAGGTCTGCGACAAGGCGCAGCAGGCCATGGAGGCCATGCCCGAGGACAGAAGGCAGGGCATGCTGCACGCCATGGGTTGCGCATGCTTCACCGCGGGGCTTCCCGAACGTGGAGCCGAATGCATGCTGGAGTGGCTGAAGGCCCAAGACGCCCGTCCGGACGGCCCGGGCGGTGGCGAGGATCTCCAGGTGGCCCTCTACGTGCTTGCGAGCGGCGAACTCGCCGGCGCCAACAACGCGGGCGCTGCAAAGCATCTCGAACGTCTGCGTTCGATGGAGCCTGAGGAACCCGCCGTCGAGCTCATGCTGGGCAAGGCCCTCGTGGGCGTGGGAGAGACGGCGGGGGCGCGGCGGGCTTTTGAGAGGCTCCTGGGCCTCTCTCCCCTTTATGCACGCCAGAGGCTGCGGGAGGTCGTCGAGGCCAAAGAGGCTGCCACCGGTTCATAGGTCGGCCACGCCTGTTCGGCAGCCCTGGCGGCCAACGTGCTGATGCCGCGAACCGTGAGGAGGCGCAGAGCGCACGTCCCCCTCAGGTTGAACCACTCCGCGGGTGCACTCCGCTTCAGTTCCGAACGGATGCACGCTCGGGGGGGCGCGTCAGATAGCCGAGGATCTGCACCACGGTCGACTTGATCTCACTGCGCGGCACTATCAGGTCGACGAAACCGTGTGCAAGCAGGAACTCGGCCGTCTGGAAATCGGGCGGCAGCTTCTGCTTGATCGTCTCCTCTATAACCCGTCGGCCGGCGAATCCAATGAGCGCCTTTGGTTCGGCGATCACGACGTCGCCCATGCTGGCCCAACTGGCGGTAACGCCGCCGGTGGTGGGATGAGTCATGATGCTGACGTAGGGCAGGCCCTTCTCGTGCAAGCGATAGAGCGCGGCGCAGGTCTTTGCCATCTGCATGAGGCTCAGGGCACCCTCCTGCATGCGCGCGCCGCCGCTCGCGGCGACGGTGACCAGAGGGATTCCCTTCTCCGTCGCAAGCTCGGCCGCCCGTGCGATCTTCTCCCCCACCACGCAGCCCATGCTCCCGCCCCGGAAGGAGAAGTCCATCGCCGCAAAAACGACCTCCCGCCCTTCGATCGTGCACGTGCCGCAGACGATGGCCTCGTTCAGTTCGGTCTTCTCCCTGTCGGACCGGATCTGATCGGCGTAGGGCTTCTCCGCAGTGAAGGAGAGTGGGTCGCAGCTCGTTAGGTCGCCGTCGATCTCGTTAAAGGTGTCCTCATCCGTGTGCAGTTCCACGCGTTCCCAGGCACCGATGCGGAAGTGGAAGCTGCACTCCGGACAGACGTGCAGGCGCTCGGCAACGCTCTTGCGGTAGACCATCTGGCCGCAGCCGTCGCACTTGATGAACACCCCGTCCGGCACCGGCCGCTTCCTGCGAAAGAACCGCATTGGCACCCCCCAGCAATGGTTAGTCCACAGCCGACCCGCCGCAGCGCACGGCTTCCTCGGCGGCACGGCGAAGCCGAAGCAGGGCATCAGCGATGGGCACATCCGCCGCGAAGATTGCCGATGCTGCGGCAAACACGTTGGCCCCATATGCCGCGGCGGTGGCTATGGTCTCGGGGTTAATCCCTCCGTCGACGTAGACGTCCACTCCATCGCCGCACAACTCGCGCAACCGGGGTATCTTGGTGCACCCGGACTCCATGAACTCCTGCCCGCTGAAACCCGGCACTACGGTCATGGCGAGCACGGAGTCCAACTCGGATGCGAACGGGGCGACGGCGTCGGCCGCCTCGTGCGGCTTCAGTGCCACGCCGGCCCCCCGGCCCGCCTCGTGAAGACGCCGAATCAGGGCGAGGGGGTCCTCGGAAGCATCCGCGTGAAAGACTATTGCGTCCGCCCCGGCCTCTATGAACCAGTCGATCGCCCGGTCGGGATTGGAAACCATCAGGTGCACGTCCACCGGCACGCTTGCGCAGCGCTTGACGGCCTTCAGGACGCGCGGCCCTCCCACGAACGAGGGTACGTAGTGCCCGTCCATCACGTCCATGTGAAGGAGGTCGGCACCGGCATCCTCGCAACAGGCGACCTGCTGCGCCAGGTGCGCGAGATCAGAGTCCATGATTGCGGGGGCTATCTTGAGCTTCATCGCTGGCCGCCCCAATCTGTCGATCACTGCAGCGCTGCTATCCCCGGCAGCACCTCGCCGGCGAGCAACTCCAGGCACGCACCGCCGCCGGTGGAGATGTGGCTCATCTTGTCCTCAAGCCCCAGCTTCTCAACGGCCTCCGCGCTCTCGCCGCCGCCGACAATGGTCATGCCCTTGCAGGCAGCCATCGCCTCCGCCACGGCCCTTGTGCCGCCAGCGAAGGGCTCCAGCTCGGCAAATCCCATGGGGCCGTTCCACGTCACAGTCTTAGCCTTGCGCACGCGGGAGGCGTAGAGCTTCGCCGTCTTCGGCCCGATGTCCAGCCCGATCATCATGTCCGGTATTTGATCATCGGGGGTGGTGAGCACTTCGGCGTCGGCGGCAATCTTCCGCGCGCAGAGGTGGTCCACCGGCAGCATGATCTTGCCGGCCCCGGCCTCCAGCAGCTCCTTAGCCACCGGGACGCACTCCTCGTCCACCTTCGAGTCGCCCACCCGCTTGCCCTGCGCCTTTAGGAACGCGTAGGCCATGGCGCCGCCGATGAGGATAGAGTCGGCGATGTTCAGAAGGTTCTTGATCGCGCCGATCTTGTCCTTGACCTTCGCCCCGCCCATCAGGGCCACGAACGGGCGCTCGGGCTTCTCGACGGCCTTCGAGAGGTAGTCCATCTCCTTCTGCACCAGCAGGCCTGCATAGGAGGGCAGAAACCTGGTTACGCCTTCGGTGCTTGCGTGGGCCCTGTGGACCGTGCCGAACGCGTCATTGACGTAGAGCTCACCCAGGGACGCCAGCTCGCCGGCGAAGTGCTCGTCGTTCTTCTCTTCTTCCTTGTGGAAACGCAGGTTCTCCAGCAGCAGCACCTGGCCCTCGCCCAGTGCGCTCACGGCGTTCAGGGCCGGGGCACCCACGCAGTCGGGGGCAAATCCCACCGGCTCGCCAAGCAGCTCTTCCAGGCGGTCGGCCACCTTCTTCAGGCTCAGCTCCGGCTTGGCCTCACCCTTAGGGCGGCCCAAGTGGCTCATCAGGATGGCCTTCCCGCGGCGCTGCGTAATGTAGCGTATGCTCGGAAGCGCCTGGCGAATGCGCAGGTCATTGCTGACGGCGAAAGTTTCCTTGTCCAGGGGCACGTTGAAGTCCACGCGCATCAGCACTCGCTTGCCGGCAATGCTCTCGGTGAGATCCTTGAGTGTCTTCATCCTGCTCATGCCTCCACTGGCCCACGGACGGCGCACTTGGACAAGAGGTGCCCTTCCCCGGATGGAAGGGCACCTCTTTCGTATGCATCTTCATGTCAGGCAGGGGGTTAGAGGGCCGCTGCCTTCGCCATGAGGTCGGCGACGCGATTCGAGT
>Ga0272444_10004583_pt1 | contig 12172 bp, 6 predicted proteins | sample SSMForm13_FD_201033 | JGI IMG/M metagenome (GOLD analysis project Ga0272444, IMG submission 201033) | Marine sediment archaeal communities from Little Sippewissett salt marsh, Falmouth, MA, United States - SSM-Form-13 | ecosystem: Environmental > Aquatic > Marine > Wetlands > Sediment ... | reverse complement strand
ACGATACAATAGCCTTCGCCGACGGTGCATCCGTTGACGGAACGATCGACACCGGGGGCGGAACCGACACGTTCGATTACAGCCTGTGGAACGCGGTTTCCTCCGTCGAGGTCAATCTGCAGACGCTCCAGGCCAGCGGAACGGCCTCTTTCGACGATGTTGAGCAATTCCTTGGAGGCCAGTCGCTCGGCAACCACTTGATCGCGCGCAACGTGGATAACGCCTGGACCATCGACGGGATCGACGACGGAACGGTGGACGACTCGTCAAAGACGTATCGCTTCTACGATTTCCAGCAACTGACGGGCGGGACCGCCGACGACCAGTTCACCTTCCAGGACCTGGATTACGCACACGGGCCGATAGACGGCGCCGCAGGTGACGACACTATCAGCTTTGCAGGTTACAGCCTGGAGCAGACCTGGAATGTGACTTCCGCCAACGCCGGCGAGCTGCGCATGACCGAAACGCTGGATCCACTGCTGCTGGTATTCTCCGGCATCGAGAACATAGTCACCGGAGACGCGACAAACTCCGTCGTATTCAGTGACGCAGCGACGCTTTCGAGCCTGCAGGGCGGTTCCGGCCAGGATTCGCTGGACCTTTCCGCCTATACGACGGCCATCGAGATCGACCTCGAGGCAAGCTCGATGACGCCGATAGACCTGTTCGGCGGGTTCGAGCAGATAACCGCATCATCCGTCACTGACACGCTCATCGGTGCAAACTCTCTCATGTTGTGGTACGTCCACTCCGACGACGCCGTTTACTATGACGTGACGATCACGCCGGGCGAGCAACTGTCCGTCGCCGGCTACGCAATCGACTTCCTGAGCGTGGAGAACCTTCTGGGCGGAACCGACGCGGACGCCTTCTACTTCGCCGACGCGGTGGGGATATCGGGTTCGCTCGATGGCGGTGGATCAGGCAACGCTGCCTCCTGGTGGAACTACACTGGCGAAGTGGTCGTGGACCTGGAGGCCCAGACTGCTACCGGGGTAGGGACCACCTGGTCGAACCTGGAAAGCTTCACCGGCGGAAGCGGAGTTGACACGCTGACCGGGCCTGACGGGCAGACCAACACGTGGGATCTCCAGTCCGAGTTCACCGACAAGGGAGAACTCATAAACGCGGACACGGTAACGTTCGAGCGGTTCGGGAACCTTACCGGCGGAAGCGGGGACGATTCCTTTGTCTTCGGGGACGGCGCGGAGATTACCGGGACTGCCGATGGCGCCGGCGGAACGAATACGCTCGACTGGTCGGACTACACCACGCAGGTGAGCATCGACATCGCCTCCGCGACGGCAACGGGGCTGGACGCGTTCGCGAACATCTCCGAGTTCATCGGTGGCCAGACCGGCGACGCGCTGACCGGGCCCGACGTGGATGCGATCTGGACGATCTCCCAGGCCAATGGCGGGAGCATCGACACTGCCGGAGACGATTACACCTTCGAAGATATCGAGTCGCTCACGGGCGGCTCGCAGGCAGACCAATTCACTATTCCGGCGGCCGGTTCTCTCACCGGAACGCTTGACGGCGGGGACGGTTGGGACCAGGTGGACTACAGCGCAAGGGCCGTCGGTGTCACTGTAAACCGCCAGAGCGGAGCGGCTACGGACACGGGCGGGTACGCCAATATAGAGGAGTTCGCCGGTTCGTCGGCAGCAGACGACCAGCTCACCGGGCTAAACTCGTCGGCGACGTGGAATATCACGGCAGATTATGGTGGCAATATCGACGGTATCGATTCCTTTCAGTTCGTCGCCTTTGAGCAACTGATCGGTGGAACCCAAGCCGACGAATTCGTCATTGGCTTGGCGGCGACCAGCTTTGGCGCGATCAGCGGAGGGGCGGGGGACGACACGCTGTCGCTGGCCGCTCATAGCACCGGAAGGGCGATCCAACTGACCGGCGCCGATCAGGGCGTTGTGACCGGGATGGGCACGTTCGCCGAAATCGAGAACTTGACGGCTACACAAGGAGACGACAGCCTGTCGCTGGCCGACCAGGCGACGCTTACCGGCTCGGTGGACGGTCAGGGCGGAGACGACACGCTGGACTACAGCGCTTATACAACAGCCGTTTCGGTGAATATGCAGACAGGTCAGGCGACCGGGCTGGGAGGCTTCGCCAACTTCGAAGTGTTCCAGGCAGGACAGGCCAGCGGAAACCAGGTGGTCGGACCGGATGCCGGAGGAAACTGGTCGATCACCGGGGCGGACGCGTTTACGTTGGACGACACATATTCCTACCAGGACTTTGACAACATCCAGACCGGGGCCGGCGACGACAACTTCGTCTTCATGCCGGGGGGAGACATCACCGGTACGCTCGATGCCGGTGGCGGGACTAACACAGCCGACTTCAGCGGGTCCGGCGTTGACCTGACTGTGAATCTTGGTGACGGCAGCTTCTCGGCAGTGACCGGTACGCTCAACGGCATAACAGCGATAATCGCAGACCCCGGCGCCGACAACACGCTGATAGGCCCGGACACGGCCAACACCTGGCAGATCACCGATGACGATACCGGGCAGGTCAATGGAATACCTTTCACCAATTTCGGAACGCTCCAGGGAGGATCCGCCGCCGACGAGTTCACATTCTCCGACGGGAAGGTCGTCTCGGGCTCCCTGCACGGTGGAGACGGAGAGGACACTATCGACCTGGACGCCTACACCAGTATCAACACCTGGACAAGCCCGTCGGCCGGCGTGATACAGATCGAGACCAACTTCGGAACCTTCACGTATCAGTCAATAGAGAACTTCCACGGAAGCATGTCCGTTTACCTGTTCTCTCACTGCGACCTGCGGACCGATTGGCAGGCGACGAATCTTCCGGCAATAGTCGTGCCGGGAGAGTCGTTCCGGATGGACGTGCTGGTAACGAACCTCAGCAACGTGGACTTCCACGAACGCGTGGACGTTACGATCTACGCCTCCCTCGACCAGACGCTGAGCCCGGCAACGGATGCGCTGCTGGGGACAGCCACACCGAACCTCAGGCTTCTCCAGGACGAGGGCGCGGTGGTAAGCGTGCCGACGACCTTCCCGGACGACCTTGACTTCGGCGAGTATTACCTGATTGCCAAGGTGGACATGCAGGAGGCCGTTGAGGAAGTTGACGAGAGCAACAATACCTCCGTTACGGATGCCACGCAGACGGTCAATTCTTACTTTGGCCAGCTTCCTGGGCGCCACAACGTCACTCTCCTGCTTCCTCAGAACGACGGGATGCTCCAGTTCCGCATCAGCGGTCCCGGCTGGGGAATGGTCAACGATCAGGGCAATGTTGAGCTTTACGACACCACGGCCCAGACGGCCGTCCACATCGCCAAGACTACGGGTGACGCCGTTGGCGAATTGCCCGACATCACCGCGGCCGGAACAGTCGGGCAGATAAATGCGCCGGGATTGTTGCTCAACGGAGACATAGACATTACCGGTGGGCTTGGCGCGCTGGTTCTCGGCGATCTTGCTGCGGATGTGCAGAACCTCATAAATATCGGACAATCAACTCTGGCGACCAATGTTACGTTCGGTGTGGTAACCAACGCGACCATCGTAACCGCCTCTCCGATCGGTTCGATGAGGATGGCTGGGTGGCTGGACAGCGACGCCGAGGCGGACAGCTTGACCATCACGACGGCCCGTGACATTTACGTCTCCGGGCAGATGCAGGCGACCATACAAGGTCAGTCTATTGGCGCCTTGGCTACTGACGGAACGCTCTCAGAGGACGTGACGTTGACGGGCAACCTCGGAAGGTTGACAGTCAACGGCGCCGGCGGGCTTGTGGGCGATCTGGAGATAGACGGCAATGTCGGCGCTTGCACGTTGGCGGGTCCGCTTCTCGGGCTGGTGCAGATCGGCGGAGATGTAGGGAGCCTGTCGGTGCTCGGGCAAGGCTCTGACGTGGTGGGAAATGTAACCGTCACGGGAGAGCTGTCGAGACTCGCGGTGGCCGATGAAATACAGAGCATTGTGCTGGTGGGCGGGAACATGAGTTCCGCAACTGCGGGAGGCAACTTAAGTGGCTCGCTCGAGGTGGACGGGAATCTCGGCTCGGCGACACTTGGCGAGCTGAGCGGGCGATTGGAAGTCCGCGGACAAATGCAGAACCTGCGTATGACCGGCGACCTTTCGGGAGAGGCTTTCGTCTTCCGCAGTTGGCGCAGCCTGCAGATTACCGGCGGCGACCTTTCCGGAAGCGTCGGAACTAACGAGGAGCTTTTTGGCCTGTCAATCAGAGCGGCCGGAGGCGCCGGTGGAGCCTTGACCGGAAGCGTGGAAGCGGGCGACCGGATAGGCAGGCTGCAGACAGCTTCTGCCAGCAGCGGGTTGATCGTCGCGCCTCACATTACCAGCGCGATGTTCTTTGGCGGGTGGAACGGGACGATCCGCTCCGAGGGTGATCCGGGGCAGTTCCAGTTGAGAGCGAACGCCTACAATATCCAGCAGATGCGCGTCGCAGGGGGGAACCTTCTCGGAGAGGTTATCGCCGACTCGATCCGCACGCTAAAGGTGCAGGACGGCAACGTCGGGGCGGATATCACCGTTGACGGGAACTTCAACAGCTTCGACGTCAACGGCGCCAACGGCGGGAGCATGCTCGCCGGAAGCAGCCTGACCGTGACCGGTGCGATGAACACCGCCCGCGTGGCGTCCGTGCTTACTGGTGTGTGGGACCTGCAAGGCAACGTCCGCAACATCCGCCACGGAGGGGTGGTGGACGATTGGACGCTCCAGACGCCGGCCGGTGAGCAGACGGTCATTCGCAGCCTGCAGCTTGGCGAGGTCCAGCAGATGGCGATGACCGGCCTTGCCAATGTCGGCAACTTCAGGGCAGTCGGCGTGGCCGCCGGTGACATCGCGGCAAACTCGATGTCTCGCCTGCAGACAAGCGGCGACTTCCTTGCCGACTTGACGCTGCAGGGAGACGACATGAACGGTTCAGACGTCTTAGGCGGCGCCCGCATCGGCGGACAGGCCGGAGACGCGACCTGGGAACTGACCGGCTCGGTGGGCACTGCACAGATCAACAACGCCCGGTCACTGGCCATAGTTGCCTCCGGAAATGTCACAAGGCTCCAGGTAACCTGGGCGGATGAGCTTGATGTCCTTGCCGGACTTACGGCAACGGCGCTGGACGACGGGACCGTGGCAGCCGGGGAAGTGCTCAACGCGGACGCGACTATCCTCGACGCGCAGATAGGCAGGAAACGCACCGATGCGGGCGCTGCCGCGGGCAACGATGTGGTCCTTGCCGCATCGGCCTTCGGGCGGGTGTCCTTCAGGCAGGTGGACGACCTTGGCCAGGACACCGGCTCGATGCTCTGGCTGGCGGATGCGGATGCGATAGGGCGGCTGCAGAGCAGCAACTCCGCCGACGCGGACCTGAACTGGACATACATGCCCGGCCAAGCGGAGCCCTGGCCGGTTAACCTTGAGCCGGTGCAACTGATTTCCTGAACCTTGGCGCTCGCTGCGAGGGACGCCTGAGACGACAATGAAACCGCCCGCCGACTGGCAAGTCGGCGGGCGGCTTTATTCCGGCAGAGCCCGGAGGGATTACCCCTGCGGCTGGATAGTCTCAACGTCCGGCAGTTTCTTTTCCACAAAGGCGACCAGCTCCTGGAAGTTCTGGAGCTTCCAGGAATCCAGTTTGAGCGTCTGCCCGTCGCCGTGGATCACGGTGAGAATGCCCTTTGACTTGAGCTTGGTGGCGTCCAGTCTGGTGACTTCCTTCCAGACCATTTTCTCGCTGCCGTAGGTGATGCCGCTTTCATCGGCAACGAGTGTGCGTCTGAGATGCCCGACTGCGGCGAAGACTGCGATCAGCCCAACGGGGGCGAAGACGACCGGACCCCAGTTGTTGAGCAGGTAAGCGCCGATCTGGTTGATGTGTTCGGCGTCCCATGCTTCGGGCGGGTCCCTTCGGTCGGACCAGCACCATAGCGCCATCGCGATCATCATGGCTGCGAAGATAAACCACCTGACGGCGGGGTCCTTGGCGGGTCCGCATTCCAATGTCGCCGACTCTTGTTGCGGGTTGTCGTTCATGTTCAGGTCCTCTCCCTTTGTCTATCGGACGTGCGGGGACGCGACTGGAGACTATAGCAAGAAGCCGGGATTGCAAGCACTTTCCGCATTGACAGTCGCCAAAAGCTGTTGACATGGCGGTACCGGCTCACTAGCCTGTCGGGTCCCGTTTTGCACATGGCTCGGCCCGCATTGTCTGCGGACGGGCGCGAAAGATGGAAGAACCGTCCTTTTGGACGCTGAAAGGAGCTAAGACACAATGGCGGTAAAGGTAGGAATCAACGGATTCGGGCGCATCGGCAGGCTGGTTTTCCGCGCGATGGCTCAGGAGCCTGAGCGGTTCGACGTGGCGGCAATCAACGACCTCGCCGACGCCGATATGCTGGCTCATTTGCTGAGATACGACTCGACCCAGGGCAAGTTCCCCGGCAAAGTGGTCGCCAAGCAGAGCGAGCTGGTGGTCAACGGAAAGGAAATCCAGGTTGTCAGCGAGCGCGACCCGGCCAACCTTCCTTGGGGCAAGCTTGGCGTAGAGGTCGTCGTCGAGTCGACCGGAATCTTCCGCGACAATAAGACCGCCGATAAACCCGGATACGACAGCCATCTCGACGCCGGGGCCAAGAAGGTCATCATCTCCGCACCGGCAAAGGGTAACGCCACCACCGTGGTTCTGGGTGTCAACGACGAGGCTCTCACTCCGGAGATCAAGTGCGTCTCGAACGCCTCGTGCACGACGAACTCACTGGCGCCGGTAGTCAAGGTTCTGCATGAGACCTTCGGGATGGTGAAGGGCCTGATGACGACCGTCCACGGTTACACCAGCGACCAGCGCATCCTCGACATTATTCACAAGGACAAGCGCCGCAGCAGGGCGGCCGCTATAAATATCATTCCGACCACCACCGGGGCGGCCGTGGCCGTGGGCAAGGTGCTGCCGGAACTGAACGGTAAGCTCGACGGATACGCCCTGCGGGTTCCCGTTCCGGCAGGGTCCATTACGGACCTGACCGCCATCGTTGCAAAGAAGACCAGCATCGAGGAAGTCAACGAGACCATTCGCAATGCCGCAGCAGGACCGATGAAGGGAATTATCGAGTATTGCCCCGACCCGATTGTCTCCAGCGACATCGTACACAACCCGGCAAGCTCAATCTTCGACGCCGGAAACACCAAGGTGCTCGAAGGCGACATGATCAAGTGCACCATGTGGTACGACAACGAGTGGGGCTACTCCTGCCGGACGGCCGACCTGGCAGAGAAAATCGCCGCCCTCTAAAGCGAACCGCAAAACGCGCAAACCACGGGCCTGTCGCGCACGCGGCAGGCCCGCTTCTCAGAAGGCTTCACAGCACCAAGCTGCAGAGGAACTCATCCTTCTGCCTTGTGTCAGCAAAGGGAACATGGCCGGCGCCGGGCCGTGGACTTCACCGGTGGCGGCTTGCAAAACCGGGGACTTTGCGGGATGATTTCCCCCCGCGATTTCGCGACTGTTATGAGCAGAGGAAAGGACCAATGGCTACCAAGACGATCTCCGATATCGACGTTTCCGGCAAGAAGGTGCTTATTCGCGTGGACTTCAACGTTCCCCTGGACGGCGGGGAGGTCACCGACGACCGCCGCATCAGGATGGCGTTGCCGACCATCAAGAAGGTCATCGACGACGGTGGGAAGCTGGTACTTATGAGTCACCTTGGCAGGCCCAAGGGGGAAGGCTTCGAGGAGGCCTTTTCGCTCAAACCTGCTGCGGACAAGCTGGCCGAGCTTTTGGGCAAGGAGGTGACTCTGGGTCCTCCCGAGGTTGTCGGGTCTGAGGCCGCTAAGCTGGTCGAGAAGATGGCTGACGGGGACGTCCTGCTGCTTGAGAATGTCCGCTTCATCAAGGCGGAGACAAGCAAGGACCCGGCAGAAGTGGAAGCGTTCGCGGAAGAGCTGGCTGCTCTTGGGGATGTCTATGTCAACGACGCGTTCGGCACCTGCCACCGAAGGCACGCCAGCATGCACGGGGCGCCAGAGGCCATAAAGGCCAAGGGCGGGCCGGCCGTGGCTGGTTTTCTTGTCGAGAAGGAGATCAAGTACCTCCACGAGGCCGTGGATGCCCCGGCCAGGCCGTTCGTAGCAATACTCGGCGGGGCGAAGGTTTCGGACAAGATCGAACTGATCTCGACGCTGCTGGGCAAGGTCGATCAGATCCTGATCGGAGGGGCGATGGCCTACACGCTTCTCAAGGCACAGGGCGCATCGGTCGGAAAAAGCCTAGTAGAGGAAGACCAGGTTGCCAATATGCAGAAGCTCCTTTCCAAGGCTGGCGGAAAGATATTGCTGCCGGACGACCACGTGGCGACCGACGACTTCGCCGGTGGCAGGCCGACCGACATCGCCGACGTCAACATTCCCGACAAACTCATGGGAATGGACATCGGCCCGGAGACGATCGCCAGGTTCCGCGAGGCGATTTTGGCGGCAAAAACCATCGTCTGGAACGGGCCGATGGGAGTCTTCGAGCGCCAGGAGTACGCTGCCGGCACGAAATCGGTGGCTGTTGCTGTCGCGCAAGCCACTGGAGAAGGTGCCGTTAGCGTGATCGGCGGGGGAGATTCCGCCGCGGCGGTTGGCATGTGGGGCCTGGACGACAGGATGACGCACGTCTCGACCGGCGGGGGGGCTTCGCTGACCTACCTTGAAGGCCAGCCCATGGATGCCATAGAAGTCCTTGACGCCAAGTAGTTTCCTACGGAAAATATAACGAATTGAAGCCCACGGGTTCCAGCCCGTGGGCTTCGATACTGTTACCAAGATGGCGACCAAACGAGGCAATCCGTGGAAGCAGTTGCCCGGAGGCGCGCTTGTTGCGCCGTCGCTTCTGGCGTGCGACTTCGCCCGCGCCGGGGCAGACATCGACCAGGTTATCGCTGCCGGGGCCCGGGTCCTTCACGTGGACATCATGGACGGCAATTTCGTGCCGAACCTGTCGATGGGTCCGGGGTTCGTCAAGAAGATCCGCGCATACACGGATTGCCCCTTGGATGTGCACCTGATGGTTACTGATCCTGCGTATTTTCTGGAGCGATTCGCGGAGGCGGGCGCGGACAGCATAACCTTCCACACCGAGGCGACGGAGAATCCGGGCAAGCTGATCGAGCGACTTCGCCAACTCGGACTTGGAGTCGGGATTACGCTCAAACCCGCAACGCCCGTCGAGGCGATTGAAGCGGCCCTTCCCGATGTGGATATGGTGCTTGTGATGACCGTCGAGCCTGGCTACGGTGGTCAGTCGTTCATGCCGGAGATGCTGGACAAGATCTCGCGGCTGCGCGAGTTGATGTCCGACGAGCAAAGGCTCCAGGTCGATGGTGGGATCAATCCCGAAACCGGCGCCGATTGCGCCGCCCGCGGGGCGGACGTGTTCGTCGCGGGCGAGAACATCTTCGGCGCCAAGGATATCCGGGCGGCCTTCCAGGCTCTTCAAGGCAGCGTCAGCAGGGCGGATGTGAAGGAATGACACAGGCAGTCAAGCGAATGACCAGGCTGTGCGTAGTCAGAACAGGCCAGACGACCTTCGAGGCCGAGAAGCGGGTTGAGCCCGCCGCCGGGTCGCCTTTGACGGGTCAGGGCCTTCAGGAGGTCCGCCGGGCGGCAGGACAGCTCGCCAGCCTGAATATCGGTGCGATCTACGCCTCTACCGCCGAGGGCGAGGCCCAGACTGCCGGGATCCTTGCGCGAGAGTTGAGGGTCAAGATTAGGAGCGAGGTCCAACTACGCGAGATCGATTTCGGTCTATGGCAGGGACTGACGATGGAGGAAATCAAGCGGCGCCAGCCGAAGATGCTTCGTCTATGGAACGAGGCGCCGACGACGGTTCGCCCTCCGGGCGGAGAGACACTCGCAGAAGCTCAGGATCGCCTCAAGCAGGCAGTGGTGGACGTTGTCAAACGCCACAAGACGAGATCGCCATTGGTCGTACTGGGTCCGGTTGCGCTTGGGCTTGTCAGGTGCCTGCTCGAGAAGAATCCGCCCGAGTCTATATGGAAGCAGGTCGATCCTGCCTTTGTCTGGTCGAGCTACGAAATGGATCCGAAGGCGATTTAACCAAGCGGCGCATGGAGGCGCATACGAAAGATGGCCGAGAACTCAACACGAACCAACGGTCCTTACGACGCGTCGGCGTTCGAGGGTCCGGCGAAGCGCAAGAAGCGAGACGTTCCCGACGGTCTTTGGATGCGCTGCCCGGATTGCGAGAATATGCTCTATCGCAAGCAGGTCCGCGAGAATCTTGATGTATGTCCGAAATGCCAACACCACTTCGAGGTTCCCGCGCGGGGGAGGATTGAGCAATTGGCCGATGCGGAGACCTTTGAGGAACTGTTCGACGACATTCTCCCTGCCGATCCGCTTGAGTTCAAGTGGGCGGACAAGAGCTACTCGGATCGCCTTCGCACCGAGCAGGGCAAGACCGGAATGAGCGAGGCTTGCCTGACCGGTATGGCCTACATCAAGGGAAGGCGAGTGGCCTTGGGCGTGATGGACGGCGAGTTCCTGCGCGGGTCTATGGGCTCGGTGGTTGGGGAGAAGATCTCGCTCATAATCGAGCAGGCCGTGAAGGACTCGGTTCCTCTGGTGATCGTTGCCGCTTCCGGCGGCGCGAGAATGCACGAAGGCGCCCTAAGCCTGATGCAGATGGGCAAGACGTCGGCAGCCTTGGCCAAGCTTGACGATGCCGGCGGGCTCTATATGTGCGTATTGGCCCATCCGACTACCGGAGGGGTTACGGCGAGCTTTGCAATGCTTGCGGATGTGGCGATCGCCGAGCCCGGAGCGCTCATCGGATTTGCGGGCCAGCGCGTCATCGCAAACGCGATGAAAGCGGAGTTGCCTGAGGGCTTCCAGACTGCGGAGTTCCTGTTGAAGAAGGGATTCGTGGATATGATCGTCCCTCGAAGCGAGCTTCGTAGCGAGATAGCCAGAATCATCGACTACTGCCAGAAGTAGTCTTTGACGGTGTTTCCGTTTTCTGAGGCGAAACCTATCACAGGCGCCGACCGGAGGATGGTCGCAGAGATGGATGAGTTCCAAGAACGCCGGATAAAGCGGGAACGTGTGGTCGAGTACCTTCGGGCGAATGGGCTGGACGGCGTGTTGCTCGCAAGACGATGCAACTTCAGTTGGTACACCTGCGGGGGACACAACCATGTTGGCTTGGCCAGTGAGACTGGCCCGAGTTTCCTTCTGATAACCGGCGACGGGGCAAAGGTGCTGACAAACAACATCGAGGCGACCAGGCTTCGCGACGAAGAGTTTCCCGATGGCGGCGTTGAGGTGGTCGAGTTTCCCTATTACGATGCGGCAGCAGCGGCCGAGACCTTCGCCAAAGAGGTCGGATCTATGAAGGTGGCGACGGACTGCCCCGCTCCGGGTCTGGACGCGCCGCTTCTGGGACGAGGCTTCGATCGACTTCGTTGGCAACTTACCGATGCGGAGAAGGACCGCTATCGGGCGCTCAGCAGGGACCATGTGTCTGCCCTGGAGGAGGTGGCCCGCCAGGTCCAGCCGGGCCAGACCGAAAACGAGATCGCCGGAATGATCGGCGCGGCTCTATATGCCCGCAACTGTAACTTCTGGGCGGTGTTCGTCGGCGCCGACGGGCGGATTATGAAGTATCGCCATCCCTTGCCGACTCGGAACCGGATCAAGAAATACTTCATGCTGATCGCCTGCGCCGAGCGATGCGGTCTGATAAGTTCATGCACGCGATTGGCTTCGTTCGGTGGAGTCGGCGAGCAGCTTGCAGCCAAGCATCGGGCGGTGGCGGTCGTCGATGCGGCAATGATAGGCGCTACCCGCCCGGGCGCGAAGCTCTGTGAAGTCTATGCCGAAGCTCAGGCGGCCTATGCGTCAACGGGGCATCCCGACGAGTGGAAGCTTCACCACCAGGGAGGCCCCTGCGGCTATCTTGCACGTGACGTGATTGCCAACCCGTCCGACGAGACGGAAATCCTTTCCGAACAGGCCTTCGCCTGGAATCCGTCGATAACGGGGACAAAGTCCGAGGACACGATGCTTTGTCTAGAGGCAGGCCCGGAGATTCTCGGAACGTCTGATGACTGGCCCAGGTTGGAGGTCAACTG
>Ga0272444_10004580_pt1 | contig 12180 bp, 10 predicted proteins | sample SSMForm13_FD_201033 | JGI IMG/M metagenome (GOLD analysis project Ga0272444, IMG submission 201033) | Marine sediment archaeal communities from Little Sippewissett salt marsh, Falmouth, MA, United States - SSM-Form-13 | ecosystem: Environmental > Aquatic > Marine > Wetlands > Sediment ... | reverse complement strand
CGATGATTTCTGCGTTGCGGTTTTCGTTTTCGCGCCGCCAGATTTGCGCGATCAGGCGCAGGGTAATCATGAGCGTGGCAGGGCCGGTGACGACGACGTTCTTTCCGGCGAGTTCGTAAAAGAGCGACGGATCGGCCTGCATCGCCGCCTGATAGGCCGGTTCGAGCGGGATGCACATGATGACAAAGTCGAGTGTGCGGTTGCCCCGGAGCGCGGCGTAGTCCTTTCGCTCAAGCTCGGCCACGTGCCGCCGCACCGACTGCACGTGCTCCCGCAACGCCTCGCTGCGTCGCGCCTCGTTCTCCTCGCCGCACCAGCGCTCGTAGGCGGTCAGCGACACTTTGGCATCGACGATTACCGCCTTTTCGCCCGGCAGGTGCACCATGAAATCGGGACGCACCAGCCGTCCGTCGTCGGTGCGGTCGCTCTCTTGGACAGTGTATTCGCGCCCCTTCACCAGCCCCGACGCCTCGAAAAGACGCTCGACGATCAGCTCGCCCCAGTCCCCCTGCTTCTTGCTTTCGCCCTTGATTGCCCGCGCGAGGTTGTTGGCCTCGTCGCTCACCTGATGGTTCAGCTCCTGAAGCTGCCGCACCTGTTCGAGCAGCCGCGCCGACAGCTCCGTATCGCTGCGATGTACCTCATCGACGCGCTGGCGGAACGAATCGAGCTGCAAACGGAACGGCTCCAGCAGCCCGTCGAGCCGCTGCCGGTGCTGCTCAGAAAGCGCCGCTCCCCGCTCCTCCACGATGCGGTTGGCGAGATTCTCCATCGCCGCCTCCAGCCGCTCTTCGTCGGAGTGCCGAGCCTCCAGCGAAGCCACCCCCCTCTCTCGCTCATGCTCCACCTCCGCCTGCAACCGCGCATTCTCCACCGAAAGCGCGTTGGACTCCCGCTGACTGCGCAGAAGCAGGAAGCCGAGTGCGGCGATGAGAATGACGAGCAGGAGGATGACAAGGGTTGAAGTCATGGGTGGAATAAAGGTTAATATTCAATCCAAGGTACGCTTTGTAATGAAAGCGGCAAGACTGATTAACCAACCTTTCGCAAAACCTTGGGGGCACTCTCAATAAATTGACATTACGCCATCACTCCGACGCATTCCGGTCGTTGAACATCACCTTCGGTTGGGCCTCTTCCCAGAGGTTGCCGTACTTTTGCTTCTCAGCATCGGAAAACCGGATCGCCCCCGCCAGGTACCACGATGCCGGATGCTTTTCGGGATCGGTTCCATTTGTCACGCCCATCGCGCGCAGGCCGGTCACCTTGTTGCCCTCACCGCGAATCACCTGCCAGTGGCCCATCACGTACTGATTCGCATCGGCAGCCACCACATCCAGCACCTCCACGATCTCACTAACATCGCTGTCGCCACGCAATGCCACGCCGCCATAAGCATACGCGACCGACTGGTGCTCGTCCAGCACATAGCGGAGGTACTTGTTCCTGGCCATCGGCTGCAAGGTCAATCCGTCAGTCAGATAGATGAACTGCTTGCCATCCGCATCGATGCCGGACATCGAACGCGGCAATACCCCGTTCTCTTCGGCTATGCTGAGATACCACTCCGAATACTCCTCGAACAACTCCCGGAGAAACTCGATTGAACTCATAAATCCTTCTCTTTGTAATTATGTAAGTGAAGCACAATCCATTTAACAGTCAACCCGCCAAGCAAGTTATGGAAAATGCCCATAAGGAACTTATCGAATCGGCGCGCAAAAAGTTCGCCCGCTACCGTGAACTGAGCCGTCAGAATGGAGAAAAGGCTGCCTGGGAAGCCATGCTCGAAGGGTTTCCCGAAGTGCAGAAACAGCGGATGGGGCCGCTGCTTGCCCTGCCAACGCTTGCAAAAGCGTTCCGGGAGGCGATCCCACAGTTCGAGTCGATCGGGATGGAGATGGATGTGGTGGACATTTCCAACAAAGGCATCGACGCCGTGCTGGAAATCCAGCGAATCTGCCCATGGCTGGAGGTCTGCAAGGAGTATGGATTCGATACCCCCTGCCATGTGATCTGTGAACTGGATATGGAAGCCACCCGCCGTGCCTTCCCCGATATGAAAGGCGAAATCCTCAGCCGCCAGGCTCTAGGCTGCCCGGTCTGCATTTTCAAGTACGAACGTCCGGAAAACCCAACCTCAGGCTCCGGAGCGTAAAACTTCACCCCGAGCAAACGCCGTTCTGACAGCTTTTTAGAGCGGCGTTTCCCACCAAGAGCTCCAGTTCTGAAAATCCGCCACACTATCCAGCCGAATCCGTCGGCTGGGTTGACGGATTTGATCGACAGCATTAAACAACCATCAAAAGTATTTTCGCATGAACCGTTAAGTGTCAGATTCAAGACAAATTTTTCGGTTGATTTATTATGCTTTGATTTTTAAAGCACTTTGCGCAAACCCAATAAAAAAAAGACGGATGGAACAGGAAGCACAACAATCTAGCTTCCTCTCAATCCGTCCATAAATAAAATAAAAATCAGGCTTTGCGGACGAATTCCGATTTCAACTGCATCGCACCAAAGCCGTCGATCTTGCAGTCGATATCGTGATCGCCCTCGACCAGACGGATGTTCTTGACCTTCGTGCCGCCCTTGATCGGCGAAGATGCTCCTTTGACCTTGAGGTCCTTGATCACCGTCACGGTATCGCCATCGTGCAGCACATTGCCGTTCGCATCTTTCCAAACCCGCTCCTGTTCTGCTTCACTGGCCACCTCAGTCGGGCTCCATTCATGGGCGCACTCGGGGCATACCAGCAGCGTGCCGTTCTCGTAGGTGTATTCGGAATTGCATTTGGGGCAGTTTGGCAGAGTGCTCATAGCGGTCAAATCGAGAAATTGAAAAGAAACAGTGCGCGGGAGTATAAGGAATTCCAAAGCGCAGACCTAACTGCCGAACTTCAGGCTCTGGGTAGCAGAAAATGGAGTCGCGTGCAAAATCCGACTGGCGCTTGAATGCGGGTTATACAACCCCCAAAACCAGGGCGACGCACCCGATCACAGCGTGGGAGAATGAAACAGCATAAAGGTTGGCCTGCCTGACGTAGGTGTACGACCAGAACACACCGACAATCAGGGTAAAGAGCAAGGTGAGAGCGTTGTGGTAAATGATATGCACAAACACATACGGAAGCGCCATGAAAAGGACGAACACCAACCGGTTCTCCCAGCCGCAACGCTTCAGCAGCGCAAACATGTAACTGCGATAGACAAACTCCTGAAAAGGCGATGAGATAAAAACATAAAACACCAGGAACAGCTCTTTCGACAGGAATTCCCTCTCGACAAACCCAAGCTCACGGGCAAATGAAAGAGCAAACAAAAACAGCATTACCACCGGAACCTGCATCAGAAAGGCTTTACGAATATTGTCCTTTCTGAACCCAAGCTCATTCAACGTGTACCCACGGACATACGACAGGATAGAAAAGATCACTCCCAGCGCAAGCAGCATATAAATGCGCCAACCGTAAGGAATAACATCGAAGTAGATCAAGGCGGGAACAACCATCAGAATCGCCACAGAATACAACAATTGCCACCGGGCCTTCTGCACAGATTGATCACTACCGAATACACTCTCCATTTTTCCGATAAAACGCTACTGGTTGTGTCAATGGCAAACATTTCTGAATTCCCCCCTGTCATTGCGAGGAGCAGGGCGACGTGGCAATCCAGACAAAATCAGCGAAAGTCGTAAGAGGTGGATCGCCACGTCTCGACCAGTCGGGACTCGCGATGACCGAAATTCGCCATTTTATCTCGACCCACCACAACACAACTACCTTTTTATAAACGATCTGCCTGCTGTAACCCTGAATTCACGATAATAATTCGGAATGTCAGGTATAACAGCACGCCATTCAGCAGATGCCAAACAAAGTGCGTCCCGAGTGGCCAGACCGGGCAAAGAGACACATCAACCGTGCGGAAAAAGAGCGATAGAGCAAACACAAACAAAGCATACCAACCCAGCATCGGCTCGACTCTTTTGCTGGAATAGTGATAGACCGAAACCGCCATAACCGATAGAATCGCAGGCAGATACATCACCGATCCGTTCAACATGGCTTTAAACGTCAAGGCGTACAAACTGACAAGCAAAAACCCGCCTACCAGTACAGCACGGAAAAAGGTGCCGAGCCGGGCTACCCGCTGCATGTAAAGCCACAAAAAGGCGAGCTGATAGAGAAATATCGGAACCACATCGAGCAACCTTGCCCACTCAGTCGCAAACGAATGGAAAAGCGCACTGCCGATCCCGATCATCGCCACCAGCACCAAAAGCAGAATATTACCGGGATTAAACTGCTCGCGATCGCGCATTAAACGGTAAACAAATCCGGCAGCGACAATGAACGAGAGATTCGTCAGCAGATTGACCGGTTCATCGAACAAACCAGGGCCGGTTCTTTCGCAATAGTTGTAAAGCATGAAAAAAGATATTCAGGTTAGACATCGTGGAGAATACGAATGACACTATCTCTAGCAACTGCATATCACCAAAATTTTACACAACTTCTTATGCGTTCGGCCATTAAATAACTGCCTCCCCTGCCCCTTAGCCATTGTGATGTAAAAGCTTGGTGATCATTCCGGCAACTGATACATTAAAAGCTAAGCGGTTGCTTTACAGGGTTTTGTGAAGCAATCTCCCTTTCGCTTCAACCTGCGGAACCGCGTCAACAGTTTATGATGTGCGGCAACAAAGACAATCGCTAAATGACCCCCAATCAAAATCCCGAGCAATCCGCACGCGACGCGATTGATGCCATGCTCAAGGCTTCCGGCTGGAGCATCCAGGACAAAAAGAAACTTGATCTGAATGACGGCTCCGGGCAGGCTGTCCGTGAGTACCCAACCGACAGCGGCCCGGCAGATTATGTGCTGTTCGTAGACAGACGCCCGGTAGGCGTTATTGAAGCAAAACGGGAAGAGAAGGCGGAGAACATTACCACGGTCGAGGAGCAGACCGAGGATTATGCGGATTCCAAGCTCAAGTGGGTCACTAATAGCACCCCCTTGCCATTCCTCTACCAAAGCACTGGTGAAATCACCCGCTTTACCGACCGCCGCGATCCGAAACCTCGCTCACGGGAAGTCTTTACCTTTCATCGCCCGGAAACCCTCAAGGAGTGGCTGGAAGAGGGCGAAAGCCTCCGTGCCCGCCTGCACCATATTCCGCCGTTCAACCCCGAGAAGCTCCCGGCTAAAGAGCTGGGTTTACGTGACTGTCAGGAAACGGCCATCAGCAATCTCGAAGCCTCCTTCAAGGCCGACAGGCCAAAGACGCTGATCCAGATGGCCACCGGCGCGGGCAAAACCTACACGGCCATTACGGCCATGTACCGGATTCTGAAGTACGCAAAAGGCAAGCGCATCCTGTTCCTCGTCGATACCCGTAACCTCGGCGAACAGGCCGAACAGGAGATGCTTGCCTTTACGCCAAGTGACGATAACCGCAAGTTCACTGAACTCTATGCGGTGCAGCGCTTGAAGAACGCGAGCGTCCCGAAAGATGCTCAGGTCTGCATCAGCACCATTCAGCGCATGTACTCCATTCTCAAAGGTGAAGAGCTGGACGAGGCGCTCGAAGAGGCCAACCCGTGGGAGCAGCTTACCCGCCCGAAGCAGCCGGTGCCCGTCGCCTACAATCCGAAGGTGCCGATCGAGTTCTTTGACTTCATCTTTATCGACGAGTGTCACCGATCCATCTACAACGTCTGGCAGCAGGTGCTCGACTACTTCGACGCCTACCTGATCGGCCTGACCGCTACGCCGGACAACCGTACCTTTAGCTTTTTCAAACAGAACCTGGTCAGCGAGTACACGCACGAAAAGGCTGTGGCCGATGGCGTGAACGTGGGCAACGAAATCTATTACATTGACACCCGCATCACCCGGCAGGGCGCGGAACTCAAAGCCAAACAGCTCATCGAGCGGCGTGAGAAGAGAACCCGCAAAAAGCGCTGGGAAGAGCAGGACGAAGACGAGCTGTACTCATCGACGCAACTCGACCGCAATATTGTCAACCCCAGCCAGATCAGAACGGTCATCAAAGCCTTCAAAAACATCCTGCCGGAGCTCTTCCCCGGACGTGACGAAGTGCCTAAAACGCTGATTTTCGCCAAGACCGACAGCCACGCCGACGACATCATCCAGACCGTGCGCGAAGAATTCGGCGAGGGCAACGCATTCTGCAAAAAGGTGACCTACAAGGCTGCGCAGGACAGCCGCGACAAAGAGGGAAATTTGATTCAGCCGGGCGAAGACCCGAAATCGATCCTCTCGCAGTTCCGCAACGACTACAACCCCAGAATTGCCGTGACGGTAGACATGATCTCCACCGGAACCGACGTGCGCCCGCTGGAGTGCCTGCTCTTTATGCGCGACGTCAAAAGCCGGAACTACTTCGAGCAGATGAAGGGCCGGGGTACGCGAACCCTCGACTTCGACGGCTTGCGAAAGGTCACGCCGTCGGCTCGAAGCGCCAAGACGCACTATGTGATTGTCGATGCCATCGGCGTCACAAAATCGCTCAAAACCTCCAGCCAGCCACTCATCACCAAACCGTCGGTGTCGCTCAAAGACCTGGCGATGGGCGTGATGATGGGTGCAAGCGATGCCGATACGGTCAGTTCACTGGCCGGACGGTTGGCGCGGTTGAACAACCAGCTCGATGCCGATGAGCAAGAGCGGGTCAAAACGGCGGCCAGTGGAACGGGGCTCTCCACCATTATCGGGAACCTGTTCGACTCCATCGATGCTGACAAGGTGGAAACGAAGGCACTGGAGCTGGCGGGCCAACCTGCGGGCAGCGATCCGGGAGATGAAAAACGCGAGGAGGCGCAAGCGCAGTGGGTTCGGCAGGCATCGAACGTCTTCAATGGCGAACTGATCGAGCTGCTGGACTCCATCCGCCGGGAGAAAGAGCAAAAGATCGACCACGACAATCTGGACGAAGTCATCCGCACCGAGTGGGGCAAGGATTCGATCGAGAACGCTCACAAGCTGGTCGAGGCGTTTGCCGACTACATCCGCGAGCACAAGGATGAGATCGACGCGCTGGCAATTTTTTACGACCAGCCGTATCGCAGGCGCGAGGTAACGTATGGCATGATTCGGGAGGTGATGGAGAGGCTCCGGGCGGATATGCCCGCGCTCGCCCCGCTCAGGGTGTGGAACGCCTACAGTCAAATTGACGAGTACAAAGGCCAGCACCCGATCAACGAGCTGACCGCTCTGGTGGCGGTGATTCGCCGGGTTTGCGGAATCGACAAAAGCCTTTCGACCTATGACGCCACGGTACGCAAGAACTTCCAGAACTGGATGCTCAAGCGCCACGCAGGTTCGGGCGAAAAGTTCAACGAGGAGCAGATGCGCTGGCTCCAGATGATCCGCGACCACATCATCAGCTCGTTCCACTTTGAACGTGACGATCTGGAAATGGCTCCGTTCGATAGCCAGGGTGGATTAGGCAAAATGTATCAACTTTTTGGAGATGAAATGGATCGGTTGATTGAAGAGATGAACGAGGAGTTAGTGGCGTGAGTCGTTTGAGAATCCTCCGAATCCCCCCTGGCCCCCCTTTTTCTAAGGGGGGAATAGAGCTTCTATCCTCAGCGTTTTTTGAAGAGGAGAATGTATTCTCCCTTCTACTCTCCCCCTTTGAAAAAGGGCGGAACAGAGCCTTTATCCTCTCCCTTTTTCGAAAAGGGAAATATAGCTCCACTCTCCCCTCCCCTTTAAAAAAGTCGGGAATAGAGCTTATATCCTCCCCTTTTTCGAAGAGGGGAATGTAGCGCCACTCTACCATCCCCCTTTTTTAAAGGGGGACCGAGGGGGATTAAATGGAATCCAAGGGAAATTCAGAGATTAAGCGAAAAGGTAGAAGCAAAAACGATGCAAGCGTACAACAAAAAACTCAAGGAGCCATCGCGAAGATTGCGCTGCGAAATGACCGATGCAGAGCAGCATCTCTGGTCACGCCTGCGTCGAAAGCAGATACATGGCGTGCAGTTCAACAGACAGAAACCGATTCTTAATTACATTGTCGATTTCTACTGCGCAAAAGCAAAGCTGGTAATTGAACTGGACGGGAGTCAACATTATGAACCCGAACATCGGGAGAAAGACCAGGTTCGAGATCAGACATTGGCAGAATTGGGGTTGCTTGTGCTTCGTTACGACAACCGGCAAGTGCTGTTGGAGACTGAGGCGGTGGTTGAGGATATTTATGCGAAAGTGGGAGAGCGTTTGGGAAGTCCACGAATCCCCCCTGGCCCCCCTTCGCAAAAGGGGGGAATGTAAGATGCAGCGTTTCTCTGTTGGCGCGTTGTCTGAAATCCCCCCTGCCCCCCTTTTTCTAAGGGGGGATGTAGCCATGCTCTCCCCTACCCATTTAAAAAAGAGGGATGTAGCCACTCTATCCACCCCCTTCCCACTTTGAAAAAGGGGGTAGGCACCCCTATCTTCCACCCTCCCCCTTTGAAAAAGGGGGACCGAGGGGGATTCAAAGGGATCGAGAAAGATTTTGATTGAAGAAATAAATGAGGAGTTAGTTGCGTGATAATAATGACAAATAGTAATCAAAACGAACTACCTCATAGCTGGTCAGAATGTGGTTTCAATCATATTGCCAATGTGGTGATGGGACAATCTCCACCATCAAAAACATACAATAAGAATGGTGAAGGATTACCCTTTTTTCAAGGAAAAGCAGAATTCCAAAATTCATTCCCAAGAATTGATAAATACTGCTCAAAACCAAATAAAATAGCTCAAAAAGAGTCGGTACTTATGTCTGTCAGGGCTCCGGTCGGCCCGACTAATATTGCCCAAGAAAAATGTTGTATAGGCAGAGGACTTGCTGCTTTTCATCCTTTGGGTGGAATCAGTTCTCGTTATCTACTTTATTTGATAAGAAGTATTGAACGAGAAATAGCCAAAGATGGCACAGGAACAACATTTTCTGCTATAAACAAACAATACATAGAAGAAGTTAGATTTGGTCTTCCCCCCCTCAACGAGCAACACCGCATCGTTGCCAAAATCGAAGAACTCTTCTCTGAACTCGATAAAGGCGTCGAAAGCCTGAAGCAAGCGCGTGAGCAGCTCAAGGTTTACCGTCAGGCACTGCTCAAGCACGCCTTTGAAGGCAAGCTCACGGAGCAGTGGCGCAAAGAGAACGCCGACAAGCTCGAAACCGCAGAGCAGCTCCTGGAGCGCATCAAGTAAGAGCGCGAAGCCCGCTACCAGCAGCAACTTGAAGAATGGAAAGCTGCTGTTGAGCAGTGGGAAAAGGATGGGAAAGTTGGGAAGAGACCTGAAAAACCAAAACCAATTTCTCAAATTAAGTTATTAGAGCAATCAAAGCTGCCAAAACTACCAACAGGCTGGTTGTGGTTTTCAGTCTCACAGTTATGCGACGTTGTCAGAGGTGGCTCACCAAGACCCGCTGGTGATCCAAAATATTATGATGGTAATATTCCATTCCTAAAAGTTGCCGATATTACAAGAAAGCCTGGCGCATATCTTGATACATATACTTATACGATTAAAGAAGCAGGACTAAAGAAAACAAGATTTGTAAAACCACCTGTTCTTTTACTATCAAATAGTGGAGCTACACTTGGCGTTCCAAAAATTTGTCAGATCGAAGCAACATTTAATGATGGAATTGCTGCATTTTTAGGACTTCCAAAAAACGAACTGCTTTACCATTATTACTTTTGGGAAAGCAAAACAATGGAGCTACGAAATATAAATCAAGGTGCAGCTCAACCTAATCTCAATACAAATCTTATTCAAGAATACGTTCTTCCTATTTGTTCTGAACCAGAGATAGATGAGATTTCAAAAATCATCGAACAGAATATATCAATCTGTTCAAAAATTGAAGAAGATTTATCTCAGCAATTAAAACTAGCTGAAGCCCTTCGCCAATCCATTCTGAAAAAAGCCTTTTCCGGCCAGTTGGTGCCGCAAAACCCCAACGACGAACCGGCATCCGCTTTGCTGGAGCGCATCGCCAAAGAAAAGGCGGAGGCTGCGGCAACGGCTAAAAAAGGCCGGAGCGTGAAAAAATCACAAAAAATCTAACTCGGAGAGCCAATACGATGACCGCCGATACCATTATTTCCAAAGTCTGGAGTTTCTGCACCACCCTGCGCGACGACGGGGTCGGGTATGGTGACTACCTTGAGCAGTTGACCTACCTCATCTTCCTGAAAATGGCCGATGAGTACAGCCAGCCGCCCTACAACCGTGAAGTCGGTATTCCCGAAGAGTACAACTGGAAAAGCCTCTGCACCCCAAAAGGCGCGGCGCTGGAAACCCACTACATGACCCTGTTGCGCGAGCTGGGCAAAAAGAAAGGGATGCTCGGGCAAATCTTCACCAAATCCCAAAACAAGATTCAAGACCCGGCCAAACTCTCCCGCCTGATTACGATGGTGAACGACACCAATTGGGTCATGCTCGATGCCGATACCAAAGGCACGATTTACGAAGGGCTGCTCGAAAAGAATGCCGAAGACACCAAATCCGGCGCGGGCCAGTACTTCACCCCACGCGCGCTCATCAAGGCAATGGTGGCCTGTATGCGCCCGGAACCGCATAAAACCATTGCCGACCCGGCCTGCGGAACTGGCGGATTTTTCCTCGCCGCGTATGATTATTTGACCAACGAGGAGAACTACACACTCGACAAACACCAGAAATTCTTCCTCAAGCACCTCACCTTCAGCGGCAACGAGATCGTCTCCAGCACCCGCCGCATGTGCCTGATGAACATGTTCCTGCACAACATCGGCGAAATCGACGGCGAAAGCGCCGTCAGCTCCACCGACGCCCTCATCGCGCCCCCGTCGCAAACGGTCGATATGGTGCTCGCCAATCCCCCCTTTGGCAAAAAGAGCAGCATGACCTTCACCAACGAGGAGGGCGAACAGGAGAAAGACGACCTCACCTACAACCGGCAGGACTTCTGGGCCACCACCTCCAACAAGCAGGTCAACTTCGTGCAGCACATCCGCACCATGCTGAAATCCACGGGGCGCGCCGCCATCGTCGTACCTGACAACGTGCTCTTTGAAGGCGGAGCGGGTGAAACCGTCCGCAAAAAGCTGATGGAAACCACGGAGCTGCACACCATTTTGCGCCTGCCGACCGGCATCTTCTACGCCAACGGCGTCAAGGCCAACGTGCTCTTTTTCGACAACCGCCCGGCCCAAAAAGAACCGTGGACAAAAGAGGTCTGGATCTACGACTACCGAACCAACATCCACCATACTCTCAAGAAAAAACCCTTGCGCTTTGAAGACCTCCGGGAGTTCATCGACTGCTACAACCCCAAAAATCGCCACGACCGCAGAGAGACGTGGAACGCCGAAACGAACCCGGAAGGCCGCTGGCGCAAATACAGCTACAGCGACATCATCGCACGAGACAAAACCAGCCTCGACATCTTCTGGCTGAAAGACAAATCCCTCTCCGACCTCGACAACCTCCCTGAGCCGGAAGAGCTAGCCGAAGAGATCATCGAAAACATCGAAGCCGGACTCAACAGTTTCCGCCAGATCGCCACCAGCTTAGGAGGAAAAGAGGCATAAAATAGGCCCACCTCTAACTATCAATCACCAAGAGAAAAAGCCTTACAGGCACGTTCTGTAAGGCTTTTTTGTTGTTTGCTGCACTTGTAAAGGCTCAAATCCTGAACTCACTGACTAAACAATCCACCGCTCACCCAGCTACAGCACGGGCATTAAATAGCTTTTTATCCACACTACCAGCGTCCTTTTTTTGCACGCAATGACACGATTAGGTGAACTGAAAAAGATAATCTCAATTCATTTAAATCCCGGCCAAACCACACTCGGATTCTCAAAAAGATGATTCAAGAATCAAGATTTAGGTAAAAATCAATCAATCAAAAGCAAACTATAAATAAAAATAATCACCAAAAACAAACACAAATACCACAAACAACAAAAGCCATTTGCTAAACAAAAAACTCTTTTAAAAAAGGAATTAATTACAATATTTTAACCAAACCAAGAGAACCAAAAAAGACACTAAACACAAAACTATAACCAAATAATAAATCAAAACAAAAACCACTAAAACAAAAGAATTAACCAAAACCAAAGCAAATAACTGCCAAGCAACAGAGACTCATAAT
>Ga0272444_10004578_pt1 | contig 12184 bp, 7 predicted proteins | sample SSMForm13_FD_201033 | JGI IMG/M metagenome (GOLD analysis project Ga0272444, IMG submission 201033) | Marine sediment archaeal communities from Little Sippewissett salt marsh, Falmouth, MA, United States - SSM-Form-13 | ecosystem: Environmental > Aquatic > Marine > Wetlands > Sediment ... | reverse complement strand
AAGGCTCCCTTCCAGACCCACAGATTCAGCAGGATCAGCAGGCCCGCCAGGAAGATCCGGGCGGCGGACCGGGATCTCTTCAGGTTGGCGCCCAGAAGGAGAAACAGGTAGTACACCAGGATCCAGTGAGCTGGAGGCTGGGGTACGTGAAAACAGGCCATGGGGAGGGCCGCAGCCCAGCCGACCAATCGGATCAGCACGCTGAGCACCAGCCAGTTGGCGTCAGCATACAGCTTGGCCAGCACGGCGCTCAGGGGAGACAACAGCGCGGTGGTGAATCCCAGGGCCACGGCGATGCCCACCAGAGGGACCACCACCAGATTGGCCGCCAGAGAGATCACCGGTATCTTCTGAAAATGATAGGCCACAATGGGCAGGGTGCCCAGCTGGGCGGCCAGGGAGACGGTCAGCCCGGAAAAAGTCCAGCGTAGCCATCTGGGGGAGGCGGCCGAGAGAAACGGACAGAACAGCGAGAGCAGACGCCCTTGAAGATAGACGATCGAGAGGGTGGCCGCAAAGGAAAGCTGAAAACCCAGCTCGAAGAGCAACCGGGGATCCCAGATCAGGATGATCAAACCGGCGAAGGGGATGGTATTGAGAAGATCGGCATCACGCTCCAGGAGGCGGCCCCCCATGACGGTCGCCGCCATGATGGTGGCCCGCACGACCGAGGGCCTCAGGTCCACGACCACCATATAGAAGGCGGCCAGTGCCAGAGTCAGCAGAGTCGCCGCCGTACGAGGACATCTCAGAGCGGAAAACAAGGCATAGAAGATGCCGATGATCAGCCCCACATGCAGGCCGGAAACGGCCAGCACATGGATCACCCCGGCATCCGAAAAGGCCACGGTGACCTCATCGGGCACCTCTCCCCGCTGGCCCAACAGAAGCCCCCTGAGCAGCGCCCGGGGCGATCCCTGCAGGGTTCGCGCGATGGTGCTGTTGAGCGCGCGCCGCGCCCGGCCGGCCAGGGTGAACAGCCAGTTTCTGGAACCCGGCCGAGTCGTCCGTACATCCTGGTCAGCAGCGGCCAGCAGGGCCCAGATATCGCGACGCCGGAGATACTCCCGGTAGTCGAACTCGCCCGGGTTCCGCCTGCCCCGGGGAAGGTTCAGCCGCCCGCGGACGGTAACCCGATCTCCGGGGCCCGGCCGATTCCGGAAATCTTTGATACGAACCAGAATTTTGCCCGCGGCCGGCAGCGGACCGCTTCCGGTATCGACGGCCGCGGCCTGCAACACACAGGACGCAGCTGATCCTTTACGCTGAGGTTGCGTGAGAATACGGCCATGAACGACGGCCTGCCGGGCGGTCGTCGTCCGGCCGGCCAACAGATGCTGCAGATGGCCCGGGGGAAACAGACCGATTCGAACCTGATAGTGCAGGCAGGCCGTCAGGATCAGGGCCAGCCCCAGCAACAGGCTGGCCCAGGGCTCGGGAAAGCGCCGCCAGGCCAAAAGGATGGAGAGAAGCAACAGCAGTCCGGCCGCCGCCCCGATCCATATCAGGGGCAGGTCCGCGAGCCGTCCCAGACAGATACCGCCGACCATACACACGGCAGCCCCTAGCGCCGGCCGCCGGACATCTTTTTTTTCGGGTGGTGCCGTGCTCATGTCACTCACAGGTGTCGATGTGATTCATCGGGATGAGCCGAATCCCGCCGTCGCCCGGAGAGATGATCCCTGTGGCGGGTTTCACCGCCCCCCTTCAAAAATAAAAAAGACCGCTGGCTGCACGCCATCGGCCTTGTTGTTTCTGAATTCCGATGTGATCCCGACAAAAAAACGCGCCGTCGGGCACCATAACGATCAGTCCACGATGACCTCCGGGAGGATGTATCGATAGGGATTCACCGGAGAACCGTTCACACGGACCTCATAATGCAGGTGCGGACCGGTCGATCGCCCGCTGTTCCCCAGCATAGCGATGATCTGTCCACGCTCGACCTGCTCCGACTTCCTTACCGTGATCGAATCCAGGTGCCCGTAAGCCGTTTGATAGCCGTAGCCGTGGTCGATGACCACCATCCAGCCGTAATCCCCCTGCCATCCTCTCCTGACCACCCGACCGTCGGCCGTGGCCACCACCGGAGCGCCCACCCGATTGACGATGTCCAGACCCTCATGCTGACGATACTGTCCGGTAAAAGGATCGGTATGCTTCCCGAAACCCCTGGAGATGTACCCGCTGACCGGCCAGATAGTGGGGGTGTGCTGCAGCCGGTCGGTGTTCTCCCGGAAGGCCGACGTCACCTCATGGAAACTCTGTTTTTCCAGCTTGGCCTGTCTGAGCAACCGATCGATGTCGGCCAGGGCCAGATCCGGCGCGCGTTCGCTCGTGCTCAGAGATCCGGAAGCGAATACCGGATCTATCCCGCCCTGTCCGCCGACGCCCACCTTTCTCACATCCGCGTCGATGGGCGGCAGGTCGGCCATGATCCGGAGACCCTTCTCGGTCTCCACCAGCGCGGCCATCTCATCCTGGAAAAGGCAGATACTGCTATCCAGCTGGGCCACCCGGGACCACAGATAGGCGTTTTCCTCTCTCAGCTGAGTCATGGCCGCAGCGTTGCGGGAGCGACCCAGATATCCGAAGGCAAAAAATGAGGTGGCCAGCAGGATCAGGCTCAGACCGGCGAGGATGACCCGGATCTGTCCCGAGGAGATGCTGACCTGCCGCATCCGGCCTTCATTCTCGGGGACCACGATGAGGGAATAGCGTTTCTGTGACATCAGCGCCATCTCGGTATCTCTTTCCAGGATATGAGCTGGATGATCAGACGTCCAAGGATAATACCTTCTCTGGTGTTTGTCAAGGACTTTTTCACAATAGGTTGCGTTTTTTCCTTGTCTAGAATGTACCTGGCGGGGTATAGAAAGGCGAGCCTATTGGATATAGGCCCTCAGCCGTTTGCTGCGCGAGGCATGGCGTAGACGGCGGATGGCCTTCTCCTTGATCTGCCGGACGCGTTCCCGGGTGAGACCGAACTGGCCGCCGATCTCCTCCAGGGTATAAGGCCGGTCCCGGTTGATCCCGAAATAGAGGCTGACCACCTCGGCCTCCCGAACGGTCAAGGTCTCCAGGGCTCTGGCCACCTCGATCTTGAGCGACTCGTCCAGCAGGGCATCATCGGGGGCTGGCTGCAGCTCATTGGCCAGCACATCCAGGAGGGAATTGTCCTCCCCGTGAGCGAAGGGCGCATCCAGGGAGAGATGATTATTGGAGATCTTGAGGGTGTCGGTGACCTCGCCGAGATTCATCTCCAGCTCCCGGGCAATCTCCTCGGTGCTGGGTTCCCGGCCGAATTCCTGTTCCAGGGTGCTGGAGGTCTTTCCTATCTTATGGAGTGTTCCCACGCGGTTGAGCGGCAAACGAACGATGCGGGATTGCTCGGCCAGGGCCTGAAGAATGGCCTGGCGGATCCACCAGACCGCATAGGAGATGAATTTGTAGCCCCGAGTCTCGTCGAACCGTTTGGCCGCCTTAATCAGACCGATGTTGCCCTCGTTGACCAGATCGGCCAGGGAGAGCCCCTGGTTTTGATACTGCTTGGCCACGCTGACCACGAACCGCAGATTCGCCCGGGTGAGCTTATCGAGAGCCTGGCGATCCCCCTGGCGAATGCGTCGGGCCAGATTGATCTCCTCCTCAACCGTCAGAAGAGGGGTCTCCCCGATCTCCTGAAGGTAGACATCCAGCGATCTATTGGCATCTCGATGACGGCGGCTGCGCACACCCATAATCGATAGACTCCTTCCGGCATATCGACGAAGATCAACGATCGAAAAAAAGACTGCGGGGCTTATTCCGGCTTGACAGCTACAAAACTGGTCCGCTCGTTCCGCTCGATGAGAAAACTGATCGGTTTGTCCTGCTCCCGGAGAGAATCCCTGATCTGCTGATAATCGGAGAGGTTCTCGATATCGTTCCAGTTGATTTTCAGGATCAGATCGCCGGAAACGATGCCGGCATCGTCGGCCGGACTGCCGGCCTCCACACGCACCACCACCACGCCGTCCTTCTTCTCCAGACCCATCCTGCGCCCAAATTCCCCGTCGACATTCTCGACCTCCATGCCCAGCCAGATCTCCTCTTTACCCTCCGGCTCCGTTCCTACGGAGATATCCAGGTACTCCCCCCTGTCGCCCAGCGTCATGGTCAGCGTTTTTTGCTCTCCCTCGCGAATTACCACCATGCTGACCTTCGTCCCGGGCCTCTCGTCGGCCACCATCATCCGAAACTGCTCCACATCACTGACCGGCTGCCCGTTGAACCGGGTGATGATGTCCCCCACCTCCAGACCGCCTTTTTCGGCCGGGGTGTCCTCATTAACCTGTCCCACCAGCACGCCCTCGGTCGATTCTAAGTTCAGGGCCTGGGCCATATCCAGAGTGATCTCCTGCGGCAGCATGCCGAGATATCCACGAACGATCTTGCCCCTCTCCCGCAGCTCATCGGCCACCTTCTTGGCCATGTTGATCGGGATGGCAAAGCCGATCCCCTGTCCCTGGGCGTTGATAGCCGTATTGATGCCGATCACCTCTCCCCGTATATTCACCAGTGGGCCGCCGCTGTTGCCGAAGTTGATCGACGCATCGGTCTGGATAAAATTCTGATAGGCCGGAGCGCCGCCCAGAATGTCGAGATTGGCCCGCCCTTTGGCGCTGATCACGCCGACGGTGACCGTCCGGTCGAGGCCGAAGGGATTGCCCACGGCGATGGCCCAATCGCCCACCTGAATGTCGTCGGAATCCCCCAAGGTGGCCACATCCTGTGAGGGCAACGGATCGCCGATGTCCAGCTTGATCAGAGCCACGTCCGTCTCGGGATCCTGCCCGACCAGGGTGGCGCTGAACTCGCGGTCGTCGGAGAGTCGGACCTTGATCTCCTCGGCCCCGGTGACGACATGATTGTTGGTCAGGATGTAACCCTGGACGTCGATGATGACGCCCGATCCCAGACTCTGCTCACGCATCCTGCGGCGCTCGCGGGGCTGTTCCTCACGCTCCCGGAAGAAGTCCTCGAAGGGATTCTCGAAAAAGCGAAAGGGATTCAGTTGCATCATCGATTGCTCGGTGATCCGCTCGGCGCTGATGTTGGCCACCGTCGGCTTGACCTTCTCGGCCACGGTGACGAAGGGGCTGGGTGCGGTATAGACATCCACGTTCTGAGCTTCCGATGGCCTGACGACCATGTCCACCGGTGATGGGGAACCATTCCAGGCTGTCGGGCTGAGATATGACCATAGTGCCACTCCGGCGAACAGGATGAGAAATGCCAGAGCGATGGTGATCGCCAGATTCTTGACCGTTTGGAACGATCCCTGATGATTCATCCGAATCCTCCTGGCCGATGCTTCCTTGGTTGGTCTAGATCACCTCATACTTCTTGCCGATCTTGGTGAAGGCCGCGATGGCTGTGTCGAGATGCTCGCGGGTATGGCCGGCGGAGAGCTGCACCCGGATGCGGGCCTGACCCTTGGGCACCACCGGATAATAAAACCCGATCACATAGATGCCCTCGGCCAAGAGATCCCGGGCCATGTCCTGGCTGAGCTTGGCCTCGTACAGCATGATCGGCACGATGGGATGTTCGCCGGGCCGGATATCGAAGCCGGCCGCGGTCATCTGTTCACGGAAATAGGTGGTGTTCTCCTCCAGCCGGTCCCTCAGCTCGGTGGTCTCGCTGAGCAGGTCGAAGACGGCCATCGACGCGCCCACCACGGCCGGGGCCAACGTGTTGGAAAACAGATAGGGGCGACTGCGCTGGCGGTACAGCTCGATGATCTCCTTTCGACCGGAGGCAAATCCGCCGGAGGCACCGCCCAACGCCTTGCCCAGGGTGCCGGTGATGATGTCCACCCGGCCCATGACCCCGCGGTACTCGATCGATCCCCGACCGGTCTTTCCCAGAAATCCGGTGGCGTGGGCATCATCGACCATGACCAGGGCATCGTACGTGTCTGCCAGATCGCAGATTTTGTCCAGCTTGGCGATGTCGCCGTCCATGCTGAAGACGCCGTCGGTGGCGATCAGCCGATACCTGGCTCCCTGGGTCTCCTTCAGCTTGGTCTCCAGATCGCCCATGCTGTTGTGCTCGAAGACGAACCGCTGAGCCTTGCACAGCCGGACCCCGTCGATGATGGAGGCATGATTGAGGGCGTCGGAGATGAGAGCATCCTCCTTGCCCAGCAGCGGCTCGAAGATGCCCCCATTGGCGTCGAAGCAGGCGGCATAGAGAATGGTATCATCGGTCTGCAGGAATTGGGAGATCTTCTGCTCCAGCTCCTTGTGGATCTGTTGGGTGCCGCAGATGAACCGCACCGAGCTCATCCCGTATCCCCACCGATCCAGGGTGCGGTGAGCCGCCTCGATGACCTTGGGATGAGAGGACAGGCCGAGATAATTATTGGCACAGAAATTGAGAACCTGCTGACCGCCTGACACGGTGATCTCGGCGCCCTGCGGTCCGGCGATCACCCACTCTTCCTTGTACAGCCCATCGTCGCGGATCCCTGCGATGGTACCCTGAAGATCTTTCTTGATGTCACCATACATCGGCGCCTCCTCCATGCATCTGGTGTGAGATAACGGAGATTGCTATTGAGCTCTGGCCTTGGCTTTCTCCAGCTCGGCCGGATCGGGAAAAAGGACCACCTTGGCCGAGGCCCTGGGACGCTCCATCATCACATCAAAACCTTTGGCATAGTCCTCCAGGGGATACAGGTGCGTGATCACCGGGGCGATATCCAGCCGGTCGGAGGCCAGCAGGTTGCGGACCCGAAACCAGGTGTCGAACATCTTGCGGCCGTTGATGCCGTGAACCTGGGCTCCTTTGAAGACGATGCCGTTGTTGTAATCGATCGGTGTCGGGGAGACGGAGGCCACCCCGAAGGCCGTGAATCGGCCCCCCTTGCGGAGCATCTGAAAACCCTCCTCAAGCGCCTGAGGGCTGCCGGCCATGTCCAGAACGATATCGGCGCCGTATCCGTAGGTATGATCTTTGACGAACTGGATACGATCGACATCGTCGCGATTGGCGTAAATCAGGTGATCGGCTCCCATCCGCTTTCCGATATCCATGTTGAAGTCGTATTTGCCCACCAGAAAGATACCGGTCACCCCACAGGCCCGGGCCACTCCAACGGCGAACAGCGCGATGGGGCCGTCTCCGATGATGGCCATGCTCTTTCCGGCCACGTCATTGTCCTCGCCGAGCACCGCGTAGGTGGCATTGCCCAGCGGTTCCTGCACGGTGGCATATTCCGGGGGGATGCTGGTATCGTTGATCCAGCAGACCGACTCCGGCACGGCAAAATATTCGGCGAAGGCACCGTCGCAATCCACCCCTAAAATGGAGAGGTTGGCGCAGATATGCTGCTGACCGGTGAGACACTGGATGCAACGGCCGCAGGGGATGTGCGTCTCGGCGGAGACGTAATCGCCCACCTTCACCCGGGCGACCTGTTTGCCCACCTCGACCACCTCTCCGGCCACCTCATGTCCCAGTGTTTGGGGCAGCTTCTTCTCCCCGATGCGGCTCTGGGACCAGGGGTCCCATTTATAGATGTGGACATCCGTTCCGCAGATGGAAGTGGCCCTGACCTTGACCAGGACCTGATCGGGCTGGACACGGGGGATATCGACCTGGAGCCATTCGGCTCCCGGCTCGGGTTTCGTCTTCACCACGGCATTCATCTTCTCGGGCATCTATCCAATCTCCTTCCGGCGGCCGGCCACGGCCCCCTGAAACCGATGACATTGTAACACAGCTCCGCGATCTTGTCAACCTTAAACTGGCCGGTGGTCTCCCCCGTTTCCGGATCCCTCCCTGCGCCTGACTATTGTTCCCCACCCAGCTCCTCGGACCTCTTGAAAGCCTCCTCGCCCTTCTCCTTCATTCCCTTCTTGACATAGATGATGCCCAGCTGGTACCACACATCGGGATTGTCGGGGGTCAGCTCCACAGCTTTTTCCAGGCTGACCATGGCACCGTCCAGATCGTCCAGGTTCAGCTGGGCGGTGGCCAGGTTGAACCAGGCGTCCACATCCTCGGGATCCAGCTCGACCACCCTCTGGAAAAGAGGCTCGGCAGCCTGAAAGTCCTTCAGGTCCCGGGCATACAGAACACCCAGGTTGTATACGAAATTCTTCTCCTCGGGATGCGCCTCGATGGCCATCCGATAGACCCTGACGGTCTCGTTGAGGATTTCCTGGACCTCTTCCTTGACCTTCATGGAATCGCTCCCGGTCGCCGCGCCAGCCAGTTCCTGATGCTTTTCGTCGGCCAGCGTCTCCAGAGAGAGGGTCCACATGTTGAGAGCATTCTTGTTGCCGGGATCGATCTCCAGAGCGCCCCGAAACATCTCGGCGGCCTGTTCCTCCTGGTCCTTCTGAAAATGAATCACCCCCGAATTGATCTTGGCGGCGACATTGTCCGGATCCAGCTCAAGAACCCTGCTGTAGGCTTCCAGGGCTTCATCGAGACGATCCAGGTTGGTGTAAGCGAAACCCAGGTTATTGAAGGCATCCGGATTGCTCGGATCGATGATCGTGGCGGTGGTGAACTCCTCCAGAGCCTTCTGATAGTCCTTCTCCTTCCCCGCCTGAACGCCCCGGTTAAAAGCCATGGTCCATTTCTCTTGGACAATCTGTTGAATCTGAGCCTTCCATTTCTGATTCACCGCCAGTGAAGCCTGGAATTCGTCGACCATCTCCTGATAACGGCTCTCCTCGCCGTAGGCCTTGCCCAATAAATAGCGGGCTTCGGCGTTGTTCGGCTCCTGTTGAACGGCGATCTCCAGCTGCTCCCTGGCATTCTCCCAATCCTGCTGCTGGATATAGACCTTGGCGCCGGTCAGGGCCGGATTCTGGCACCCCGTCCAGAGGGCCAAACCCGTCAGAACGGCGAGCACGAGGACCACGTTTCGTCTGTTCATCGTCTCCTCTCCATCAGATCCGGGTGAATATTCTGCCATCCTCACCACCGAAAATGGACGGTATAGTCGATCACCACTTCCCCGTCAGCAGGCACCTGAAGAGGAAACTCCACGGTATGGGCATCCTTCTGACGGTAATCACCGCTCGACCGAAGGATCGTCCAATCTCCCCACAGATGCTCGACGGCCACCACCTCCACGGTTTCTGACTTATGATTGCGGATTCTTATCTCATACGATTCCTCCCGGGAGCGATCGGTGAGCTTCCGTGACTGCGTCTGTTTTCGTTCTCCCACGACATCGAATGCATGGCCCAGAAACACCCGTACCTTCTCGTCCTTGGGTGTATGGGCCACCAGATCTTCCCCGACAAACTGAAGGCTCTCATCGCCGTCCATCTTGTACACGCGCAACTTCCCCTCCGGCAGGGGGATGCCTAATCCATTCTGCTGCTTGTTGTCGAATTCCAGATTGACCTGCACCTGGGCATCACCGGCCCGACCGTCATAGGTGAGGATCTTTTTGACGGCCACCTCGGCCGTGGGGAAAAGGGTCAGCTGCTTGATCTGCCGGTCGGCTACGGTCGCCGGACGGGTCAGGGTATAGAGATGGTACTCAAAAAAGGCCTCTTCCTCGAACTGAGGTGCACCCATCCCCACGGGGGCTTTGTCGGCCCGGGCGAGTTCCAGGGCGTCACGCCGGGGCGCCAATCGATGGACGTCGCCGGCCACCAGCTTCAGATGGGCGTCTTGGAAGGAAGCGCCGGAACGATTATCGATCGAGACCCAGCCGCCCAGTTCCAAACGGGTATCGTTCTGGTTGACGGTGGCCACATATTCGGCATGCCAGTCCACCCCGTCGGTCAGATAGCTGACCTCCATCTGGTGATCGCCGGAGCGCTGACTGTCCAGCAACCAGACCAGCGTGGGGCGGCTGATGAGTCCTTCGGGCAGCTGGGGAAACTCCAGGATCTGCACCTCGGAGGCCTTGATGATCTTGATCTGGCCGGAGACATCTCTGAGGATCAGGTCGTCGGCGGCCGACAGCAGGGTGCCCTCGAAAAACCGCTCATCCTTGGCCAGCAGGCGGATGTTCCGCTCCAGGAATTTCTGCAGCAGCCGGTGAGAATCGACCAGGTCGTATTCGTAATTCTGCTCCAGTATGGCCACCTTCTCCGGGGCCGTAAGAGACCGGATCTGCACCGAGGTGGGATCGATCCGGGCGGCCACATCGGCGAAGCGAATACTCTCCCGTCCCTTGGGCAGCGCCACCGTACGGACCTCACGCACCAGGGCGAAGTCCCCGCTATAGATGGTCAGAGCCACCTCATCGGCCCCGATACCGTTCGGGATCAGCATCCACACCAGGATGGCTGCAACGGCCAACCAACTGTTCCGGGTCATCGTCTCTGTCCTTATTCTGAGTTTCACAAGGTCTGTCAGGCCGACAGCATGCTCAGATTCCGTTTCAGCTTTTCCAGCTGCTGGGCCAGCTCCTCCTGCTTGATCCGCTCCCGATCGACCACTTCCTTGGGAGCCTTGCGGACGAACTGCTGGTTATCCAGTTTGGACCGGATGGACTTCAGCAGACTCGAGATCCGCTCGATCTCCTTCTGCAGCCGATCGCGCTCGGCCTGGAAATCGATCAAACCCTCCAATGGGACGAACACCTCCACATCCCTGACCACAGCCGTGGCGCAGGTCTCCGTCTTCTCCACCTGGCGCCCCATGACCACCCGGTCGACTCTGGCCAGGTCCAGAAGGGTGCTGTTCTCCTCCAGGTTCCGGAGCAGCTCCTGATCCTCGACCCGCAGCAGAACGGTGGCCCGGCGGGCCGGGGGCACATCCATCTCGGCCCGGATGTTGCGCACCGCCACGATGATATCGCGAAATCGCTCGACGATCTTCTCCGCCTGCCGGTCCCGGCCCCGGGGCCGGCCCTCGGGCCAGGGAGCGGTCATGATGCTTGTACCCTCATGGGGCAGCTGCTGCCAGATTTCCTCGGTGATGAACGGCATGAACGGATGCAGCAGGCGCAGGGCACCCTCCAGGATGGTGACGGTGACCCATCGAGCCGCCCGGCGGTCCTGGGCTGAGGCGGACTCATAGAACCTGGGTTTGACCCACTCGAGGTACCAATCACAGAACTGGTGCCAGAAGAACTCATAGATAAGATGACCGGCCTCGTTGAGGCGATACCGCCCCAGGGCTCTGGTCATCCCGGCGGCCGTCCGGTCGAAGGCGCTGAGGATCCAGCGATCCATCAGTGACAGCTCCAGCTGGTCGGGGTCGATCCCGCTGCCGTCATAATCATCCAGGTTCATCAGCACGAAGCGGGAGGCGTTCCAGATCTTGTTGGCGAAATTCCTACCGATAACCAGCTTGTCCTTGGAAAAATAAGCGTCCTGCCCCTCGGCGGTGATCAGGATCATGCTCAGACGCAGGGCATCGGCGCCGAATTCCTCGATGATGGCCGTGGGGTCTGGTGAATTTCCCAGGGACTTGCTCATCCACCGGCCCTGCTCGTCTTTGACCATGCCGTTGATGTACACCTCCGGGAAAGGTTCCTGACCGATGAACTCCATGGCTGCCATGACCATTCGGGCGACCCAGAAGAAGATAATATCGGGCCCGGTGACCAGCACGTCGGTGGGATAGAAGGTCTTCAGATCCGGGGTTTCGTCCGGCCATCCCAGGGTGGAAAAGGGCCACAGCCAGGACGAGAACCAGGTGTCCAGGACATCCTCTTCCTGCTGCAGATTCTTGCTGCCGCATGTGCTGCATTCGGTCGGCTCCTCCCGGGCAGCGATGACCTCACAGCAATCCCGGCACTGCCAGATGGGGATCCGGTGGCCCCACCAGATCTGACGGGAGATGCACCAGTCGCGGATATTCTCGATCCAATTGAGATAGACCTTGGTCCAGCGTTTCGGATAGAAGGTCAGACGGCCGTCCTGAGCCACCTTCCGGGCGGCCTCAGCCAGCGGTTTCATCTTGACGAACCATTGGTTGGATAGATACGGTTCGATGGCCGTATGACAGCGGTAACAATGGCCCAGAGCATGCTCGTGGGAAACCACCTTGACCAGCAGGTTCCGTTCCTCCAGGTCGGCCAGCAGCCGCTCACGGCACTCGAAACGATCCATGCCCTCGTAATCGCCGGCATTTTCGTTCATGGTGCCGTCGGGATTCATGATGTTGATGAATTCCAGCCCGTGGCGCTGGCCCATCTCGAAATCATTGGGGT
>Ga0272444_10004576_pt1 | contig 12184 bp, 11 predicted proteins | sample SSMForm13_FD_201033 | JGI IMG/M metagenome (GOLD analysis project Ga0272444, IMG submission 201033) | Marine sediment archaeal communities from Little Sippewissett salt marsh, Falmouth, MA, United States - SSM-Form-13 | ecosystem: Environmental > Aquatic > Marine > Wetlands > Sediment ... | reverse complement strand
CGCCCGGCGGCGGCCTTCGACCATCAAGGCTGTACGCGAGGCGACAATCGAGGCCGGCAAGCGCCGCATCCGCCCGGCTCTGATGACCTGCGCGACCACGATTCTGGCGCTGATCCCGGTGCTAACCTCGACCGGCAGGGGAGCGGATATCATGGTGCCGATGGCGATACCTTCGTTCGGCGGCATGACAGTGGTGTTGATCTCGGTCTTTCTGGTCCCGGTGTTGTACTGCGCTCTGGAGGAACGGAGAGTGCGGCAACGCGGCTGACTCTTGTAGGGCGGCTCCGTCTTCGAACCCGCCAATAGTCAGGGTCGTAGGGGCTTGTCTCACCGGTTCACACTCCACCGAAGAGATTGCGGGGTATCGGATCCACGGCGGCAATAGTGGGCCGGTTCACTCAAGATTGTTGTTGAGAAAATCCCCCGGGTCTGCGATCATCCGATGAGGAACACGGCGGCCCTTGGGGCCGCTCAGGCAAGGAGGCCTGCTTATGGAAGAGACTTATACCGACGTTACGACCCGCATTCAGGATATTCTCAATTTTCACCTGTTTACGATCAACCAGCAGCCGATCACGGTTGGCTCGGTCCTGATTTTCCTGTCCTTGATCGTGGCGATCTGGCTCGTCTCGCAGGTGGCCAACCGGATTATCCTTCGAAGAATCCTGATCAGATTCAATATCGATCGTTCCATTCGCTACAACATGACCCGCATCGGGCATTACATCTTCATGATAATCGGGGCGCTGTTCGCGGTGCAGTTTGTCGGACTTGACCTCTCGGCGCTGACCGTTATCTTCGGGCTCCTCTCGGTCGGGATCGGGTTCGGCCTGCAGAACATCACCTCCAATTTCATCTCCGGAATCATCCTGCTGTTCGAGCGGCCGATCAAGGTCGGCGATCGCGTGACGGTGGGAGAGGTCGAAGGTGATGTGGCGGCGATCAACATGCGGTCCACGACCGTAAACTCGCTGCGAAATATCTCGATCATCGTCCCCAATTCCGATTTCATCTCGGGGCATGTGACCAACTGGTCCTACGGCGATCCGATGATCCGGGTGGATATCGACGTCGGTGTGTCCTACAATTCCGATCTGGATCTGGTGTTGAAGACGCTTCAGGAAATTGCCGAGGAGAATCCGGACGTCCTGAAGACGCCGGAGCCTCAGGTGTTGCTGCTCAGCTTCGGCGATTCTGCCTGGGATATGCAGCTTCGCTACTGGATGCCTTCGCCGGACAAATACTACCGGGTGCGCTCCGACATCAACTGTGCGATCGTGCGGAAATTCCGGGCCAACAAAATCGAGATTCCGTTCCCGCAGCACGACCTTCACGTACGCTCACCTCTGCCGGTACCGTTTGCGACGACTGGGGAGTGAGGGTTGTAATGTCGGGATTCTCTCGGCGGCTTCGCCCGCTTGCTTGGAACTCCGACCTACAAGAGATTCAGTTCCTGTCGACAAAGCGAGTATTCTTGTAGGTCGGGTTCCAAAGGGCTGCAAAGGCCTTTGAAACCCGACAGGGAACTAATATACTTGTCGTATGAAATCGCTTCGTCGTTTTGATTTCAGGAACCAGTACTACTTCATCACTTCTGTGACGTATGAGCGACATCGATTGCTTCTCAAATCTCCATCTCTTTTCTGGGACTGCTGGCGTCGTTGCTTGCCCATCGCATGGGTAGTCCTTCCTGATCATTTCCACGCAATCATGGATGTTGGCGGGGAATCGATCTCCCGCATACTGCACCGCTTCAAGATCACCTATTCACGCCGCTTTCGTGAGATTCATGGCCCCGGCAGAGTGTGGCAAAACCGGTTTTGGGATCATGTTATACGCGATCAGCGTGACATGAACAGGCACTTGGACTACATTCACTACAATCCGGTTCATCACGGAGTTGTGAACGATCCATTCGCCTACGACCTGTCTTCACTGCGGGATTGGCACAAAGAGGGATACTACGAAAGGGATTGGGGGACCAAGGACCAAATAACCCTGGAGGGCGAGTATGGTGAGTAAGAAAGGATGTCGGGTTTCTCGCGGCGGCTTTGCCCCGCCGCTCGGAACACCGACCTACAAGAACCGTCCCTGCAACGTCTTACACCGCTCCTTCCACCCCCAAAAACGCCGTTGCGCCGGGGGCCTATTTTCCATAAGTTGTTGCTGCTAAAACGTTGCGAGAGTGGCGGAATTGGCAGACGCGCTGGATTTAGGATCCAGTTCCGAAAGGAGTGGGGGTTCGAATCCCCCCTTTCGCATTCGCGCAGCCGACAGGAACTTAAGACCTGTCTCACCTGTCTTATAATGTGGGCCAAGGTCCCCAAAAAGCAGGCCGGGACAGAGACAGTTTGAGGTGTTGGATTGAAAGTCGAAGTTAAACAGGGCGAGGGGTTGATTCGGGAATTGAGCGTGGTCGTCCCCGCCGAAACCGTCAATACAGAAATGGACAAGTTGTTCGCCGAGGCGCGCAAGGAAGCGGACCTGAAGGGCTTCCGCAAAGGCAAGGCCCCGATGAACATGATCCGATCGATCTACGGCGACCGGGTCAAGGCCGATGTCGCCGATCAGCTCCTCCAGAGCAGCCTCCAGGATGCGGTCCGCAACAACGAATTGAAAATCGCCTCCAAGCCGACCATCACCGCGATCGATTTCACCGATGAAGGCGCCTTCTCGTACACCGCGGAAATCGAAGTCCTTCCGGAGATCGAGAAGGTCCTGTTCGATGACATCGAGTTGAAGACCGAGAAAATCGAGGTCTCCGACGATGAGATCGACGAGGTCCTGGATCACTATCGCCGGCAGCAGTCACATCTCAAGCCGGTCGAACGCGAGGCCAAAGAAACGGACGTGGTGATCGTGGATCTGTTGAAGATTAAAGACCCGGATATGGTTATGGATCAGAGCGAGTTTACCAATTCGGAGATCGATCTCGGCAACAAGCTTACAGTCAAGGATTTCCGGGAGCAGCTTCGCGGCCTCAAAGCCGGGGACGAAAAAGAGATCTCTATCACGTACGACAAAAACTACTCCGAGCAGCAGATCGCCGGGGCCACAATTACGTACAACTGCAAGGTCAAGGCGGTTAACGAACGGATCATGCCGGCGGCTGACGACGAGTTTGCCAAGCGGACCGGCCAGGCCGAAACCCTGCTGGAACTTCGGCTGAAAATCCGCGAGGATTTCACGCGGCAGAAAGAAGACGTCCAGCGACGGATACATCGCCGCGACATCGTCGAGCAGATGTGTCAGAAGAACGATGTGCCGGTGCCGCAGGGCCTGGTGGATGAATATCTCGACTCGATCGTGGACGATATCAAAAAGCAGCCCGACGCCGGTCAGATGGACGAGAAAGAGATTCGCGAACGGTACCGGCCGGTCGGCGTAAATTCGATCCGCTGGGAACTGCTGTGGCACACCCTGGCGAAGCAAGAAAGCATTGAAGTTTTGCCTTCGGATACCGAAAAATGGATTAACGGCTTTGCGGCCGGCAATAACATCACGCCGGAGCAGGCAAAGGAGACCCTGAACAAGTCGGGCCGGGTTGCCCAACTCCGGGAATCGATGCTGGAAGAAAAAGTGGTAGGTTTCCTGCACGACAAGGCCAGGAAGGTACCGCTGGAGAAATAGACAAGGAATTCCAATAACGTAAGGCGCTCAGGCGTCAGGGGAAAAGGATTTATGCACGATTCATTGTTTAACAACAATCTGGTTCCGATGGTGGTGGAACAGACAGGTCGGGGCGAACGGGCCTACGACATATTCTCCCGTCTGCTCAAGGACCGGATTATTTTTATCGGCACGCCGATCGACGACCAGATTGCTAATCTGGTGGTTGCCCAGATGCTGTTTCTGGCGGCCGAGGACCCCGACAAGGATATTTTCGTCTATATCAATTCGCCGGGCGGTTCGGTTTCGGCGATGCTGGCTATGTACGATACGATGCAGTTCATCAAGCCGGATGTGGCCACTACCTGCATGGGCCTGGCGGCCTCCGCCGGAGCTTTTCTCCTTATGGCCGGCGCCAAGGGCAAGCGGGCGGCCCTGCCCAACAGCCGGATTATGATTCACCAGCCGCTGGGTGGCACTCAGGGGCAGGTCTCGGATATGGTTATCATGACCGAAGAAGCTATTCGTACGAAAGAGAAAATACACGAACTGCTGTCGCATCACACCGGCCAGCCGCTGGAGCGGATAAAGCAGGATACGGATCGGAACCATTTTATGTCGCCGGAGGAGGCGAAAGAATACGGCCTTATCGACAAGGTCTATTTGCACGCTCCGGATTCGAAGAAGTAGGTTTATATGTCGGACGATAATTTCGAGCCCCAGCTTCCGCAGCGCTGTTCGTTCTGCGGAAAACCACACGGACAGGTCAAGCGCCTGTTCTCCGGGCACGAGTCTTACATCTGCAACGAATGCGTTCTGCTCTGCTCGGACCTTCTGCAAAGCACGCCCGATTTCGAGCCGACCGAGGCAATCGAAAGACCGCCGGCTCCGGCCGAAATCAAGGCGTTCCTGGACAAGTACGTTATCGGACAGGATGAGGCCAAGCGAACCGTGTCAGTCGCCGTCTACAACCATTACAAACGGATCAACTACCGTTTGCAGCAGCAGGCACGCGGCCGCCTGACGGCACAGAGCGATGATGTTGAACTCGACAAGTCCAACATCCTCCTGCTCGGGCCGACCGGCACCGGCAAGACGTTGATCGCACGAACGCTGGCCAAGTTCCTCAAGGTGCCGTTCACCATCGCTGATGCCACGGTGCTGACCGAGGCGGGGTATGTGGGCGAGGATGTCGAGAACATCCTGGTGCGTCTTTTCCAGGCGGCCAATTTTAACCCGCACAAGACCGAGCGGGGGATCATCTATATCGACGAACTGGACAAGATCTCCCGCCGCGACGGGAATCCGTCGATCACCCGCGATGTCTCCGGCGAGGGCGTCCAGCAGGGGCTGCTCAAGATCCTCGAGGGGACGGTGGCCAACATTCCGCCGAGGGGCGGCCGCAAACATCCCGAGCAGGCGTTCGTCCAGATCGATACGACCAACATACTGTTTATCTGCGGCGGGGCGTTCGACGGTCTCGAGAAGATCATTGCCCGCCGGCTCGGCAACAAGGTAGTGGGTTTCGAGGCCAAAACCTCTTTGATCGACCACCGCTCGGCCGACATTCTCGATCATTGCGTACCGGCCGATCTGATCGGATTCGGGCTGATCCCGGAACTGGTCGGGCGACTCCCGGTTTCCGCCGGTCTGCGACCGCTGGACCAGGAGGCCATGCTGACCATATTGACGGAGCCCAAGGACGCCCTGACCAAGCAGTACGCCAAGCTGCTGGAGATGGAAGGGGTCAAATTGACTTTTGAACCTTCGGCTCTCAAGGCCGCCGTGAAGATCGCCGCCGAACGGGGTACCGGCGCCCGGGCTCTTCGCTCTATTTTCGAGCGGGCGATGCAGAGCGTTCTCTACGAAGTTCCGTCGCGGCCGGAAGTGGCTGAGGTAATTATCGCCGAGGAGACGGTTACCGAAGGCAAACCTCCCCGGATGCTCACCAAGGCGGAGAAGAAAGTCGGATAGTCCAATAAGACACTGTCTCTATGACAGAAGCCGGTGTTTTCGTTAGACGCCGGCTTTTCTTTTGCTTCTTTCTGAGGTCACACTGCGGTTTTTACGAACCGCGTCGGGCCTTCTTTCGTTTAAGATGATATCATTACGCCAACCAAGGGAGAGGTGGGAAATGCAAGAGTCCATGACGGCAATATCCGAGCTGTTCAAACTCAATACCAACCTGTTCGAGACGGTCCTGGAGGGCGTTCCCGGCGACCTGCAATACACGCGCCCGACAGACAAAGCGAACTCTGTCAACTGGGTGGCGGGCCATCTGGCGCGCTATCGCTTCGCACTGACCGCCATGCTGGGGCTGGAGGTGGAAAGCCCGTGGGGTGACTTGTACCGAAAAGGTACGGGAGCAGAAGACACGACGGAATACCCCTCGCTTGACGAGATCAAAGCGGTGTGGAAAGAGATTTCTGCCCGGATGCTCAAGGGGTTGGAAGAAGCAACCGAAGACCAACTGACCAAAGAACCCCCCTGGACCAAGCCGGGGATGGAGAACACGATCCGGGGCACGATTACGTTCCTGGCTTTTCACGAGAGCTATCATCTCGGACAACTGGGGTATCTTCGGAAGCTCCACGGTCTGGAGCGGGCGTTCGGTTGAGCCGCTGAAGTCGCAAGACGTCAGATACAGCCCAGTGCTGTCAGATCCGAGGTTGTCTGTCCGGCCGATACGAAGTGCACGCCGATAATGCCGTGCTCGCGGGCAGCCTCGGCATTGGCCTCGATGTCGTCGATGAAGATTGCCGGCAGCGACGCATCGGCTGTGGCCAGAGCGGCTTCGTAGATTCTCGGATGCGGTTTCAACTCGCCAACCTCGTAAGAGACCACGGCTTTCTTGATCTCAGTGACTATCTGAAAGCGCTCTTGTGCGAACCGCCAGTGCCATTCGTTCGTGTTCGAGAGAATCATCAGCTCATGATGCGGCGCCAGGCGTCGGATCAATGCCGTAGTTTCTTTGTTTTCAACGAACATGTCCGACCACAACCGCCGAAATGAGTCGTGCTTGAGCGCCATTCCCAGCACGCGAGAGACGCCTCTGGTGAACTGCTCTCCGTTGATCTTGCCCTCTTCAAACTCCCGTTCCAGGTTGTTGCGATAGATCAGGTCACGAACTTGTTCGGCTGTTCTGCTGCACTTATCCCCGAGTACGCGGCAGGGGATTAACGGGTCGAAAGGCAGGATGACATTGCCCAGGTCGAATATGATCGTGTGTCGTGTTAACGGCATGGTCAGTTAATATAGAATCCGAGGATGTACCTGACGGCGATGAACAAAAGAGCCAATATCAGAATGACTTTGATTATCTTTGCCGGGACAAAACGCTGAAGTCTGGCTCCGACGTAGATGCCCAGCGCACCCCCCAGTCCGAACGACAGTCCCAGCCACCAGTCCGGCCAGAGCACGCTGCCGCCGATCAGCGGGCTGACCGCCATGTAAATCAGGGCGCCGGCTACCGACGTGATAAACGTCCCGAGCAACATCGCCCCGGCAATGGAATGCACCGGCAGTTGATAGACCGCTACGAGGTAAGGGGACAGAAACGCCCCGCCGCCGATGCCGTAGATGCCCCCGACAATGCCCACCAGGAAGCTCACGGCTACGATCGGAAGGATCGGCAGGCTCCAGGCGCCTCCGGCGAATTCATAGGTCAGGGTCTTCAGCGTCAATTTCGATTGTTCCACCCGGTGGCCGGAGTTGGAGTGAGGAAGGGGCTTTTTTCGCCGGGCGATCAGGTCCACAACCAGCTTAATTCCCAGGCTGAGCAGAACGAGCCCTGCGAAGAGCTTGAAACCTCTCGGATCGGGCAGGTATTTCAGCCTGATCACCGCGCCGATGACCAGTCCCGGGACGGTGCCGAGGCCGGTGACCCAGGCCAATGACCAGAGCATGCGGCCTTCCCGCTGGAACCTTCGGGCCCCGGTCGGAATGGCGACGATGTTGTACAGGAGGTTGGTGGGGCTGGCGCCGGGCGAGGTATAACCGAGGATCGAAACCGAAAACGGCAGCAGGATAAAGGCTCCAGTCACACCGGCAGTGGAAGTAAACAGGGAGATGCAAAAAGCCACCAGCGTGGGCAGCCACCAGTAAGTTTCCACGCCGGAGATGGGGAATTCAACCATATCAACCGAGCTCCAGCCTATAAAGAGGCCTCGTGGGGGCCAGGCGCTGGATCTCCCGGAAACCGAGTTCCTTGAATATTATCTCCGGGCCGGTATAGGCAAAAGCCGGCGGAAGTCGCTTGCCGTCTTTGGTCAGGGTGACCGGGTAGGCCTCAACCAGTCTGCCTTTGCGCTTTCTCACGGCATTCACGGCAATCTCGGCCATTTTCCGGGCCAGGCCCTGTCTTCGATAGCCGGCCGCAATGTAGAAACAATTGATGCTCCACACTTTCCGGCCGTCGTCGCGGCGGTAGGCTTTGGTCCGTTCCAGGCGGGGGAAGTCGGTGCGCTTTCCGAACGAGCACCAGCCGACCGGGAGGTCACCGTCGAGAGCCAGGACACCGTGGGCCTTGCCCGCGACTACCAGTTCCTTGAAGGCTCTCCGGTTGGGTTGGCCTTTGGCCGCGTCCCAGGCCTTGCCGCCTTTTTCCCGCCGCCAGAACATACACCAGCAGCCGCCGCAGGCGCCCCGGTCGCCGAAGAGCTTTTCAATGTTCGGCCAGTCCGTCTTTTTCAATTCTCGCACGACCATGGCAGTATTCTACTAGCTCCGTGTCAGGCAATCAATAACTTCTTGAGCCCATTTTACCGGTATTGAGACGGCCGGGCGAGCCGGTGGCTTCGTCCAAAAAGCGCTTGCTTTTGCCCCCCCGGAGTTTATTTTGGAACGTTCCCCGGGTTTGGCGGTTTACGTTGTAACCGATTGAGCAAAGCGCAAATGGGGATAATCGGCAGCTTACGAAGACAATAGACAGGAAATCAGAAAATACGAAGGTAATAGCACATGAAGTTCACCGATCATTTAACTGACGGCGTCGTCGTTCTTGAGATCTCCGGCAAAATTATGGGCGGCGAGGAGACTACCCTGTTCCACGGCAAGATACACGAACATATTCAGTTCAATCAGAAAAATATCGTGCTAGATCTCGGGAAGGTGGAATGGATGAACTCGGTCGGGCTGGGCATGCTGATCTCCGCCCTGACCACGGTGAAGAACGCCGGCGGTCGGCTGGTCCTGGCCAACATCACCAATATCGAGTCGATTCTGGCCATGACGCGCCTGATTACAGTCTTCGAGCATTACGACAGCCGGGACGCCGCTGTCAAGTCGTACGCTTAGAGCTTTCTACCGACTTGGAGTTACAGGGCCCCGCTTTTCGCGGGGCTCTTTTTTTTGTCTCTCAAAGCTTGACCCGATAATGTAACAATCAGCCACAACTGTCCGTATACTAACCTGTTGCCCACCACCGCGAAATCCGAATTGAGAGTGTCTATGAAACAGATCGCTACCCACGGTCTTTTTGTTCGCGTGTTGGTTTTTTCGGTCTTGATCCTGGCATCGCCTTCCTTCGGCGATAACTCGTTCACCCCTGATTTCCATCCCGTTCTCAATATCGAACCGCTCCGGGGGACAATTGAGGTCGATGGCGACCTTTCTGATTCCGGCTGGCGCGCGGCCGCCCGGGCCACCGGCTTTGTCGAAAACAATCCCGGTGACAATATCAAGCCGGAAGTTGAGTCGGCCGCCCTGATGACGTACGACCGGACTAATCTTTATATTGCCCTGATCGGCTGGGACGATCCCTCGGAAGTGAGAGTGTCCATGAGCGACCGGGACAATATCTTCACCGACGATTACTTCGGCGTGATGCTGGACACCTACGGCGACAAAGCCTGGGGGTATGAGATTTTCGTGAATCCGCTGGGCATACAAGGTGATCTTCGCATTCTATCCGACGGTAACGAAGACATGTCGCTGGATCTGGTGTTTGAGTCTGAAGGCATGGTGACCGACAGCGGTTATCAGGTGGAGATGGCGATCCCCTTTGCCAGCCTGCGTTTCCCCAATCAGGATGTGCAGACCTGGCGGCTCCAGTTTTGGCGGGACCGCCAGCGGGAGAATCGCTATCGCTATTCCTGGGCCGCTCGCGACCGGGGCAATTCCTGCTTTGTCTGCCAGTGGGGCACGCTGAACGGTATTCGAGATATAAAACCGGGCAGCAATATCGAGATTCTGCCCAATATCATAACCTACCAGTCGGGCGCAGCGGTGAACGCTTCCGATCCGTTCTCGGACTTCGACAACACCGACCCCGATGCGGAGCTGTCGGTTAACGCCCGCTACGGCCTGTCTTCGAATTCATCGGTGGAACTGGCTATCAACCCCGACTTTTCACAGGTGGAGTCCGACGCCGGGCAGATCGACGTCAACCAGACGTTCGCCCTTTATTTCTCGGAGCGCCGCCCCTTCTTCCAGGAAGGCAGCGACATGTTTGGCACATGGGTAGATGTCGTCTATACTCGCTCGATTAACGATCCTTCCGTGGCCACCAAGTTTACCGGGCAGTTCGGCCGCAGTTCCATCGCCTATCTTCTGGCCCGCGACGACAACGCTCCGCTGACCATACCGTTTCAACAGCAGAGCGTGGGGGTAGCGCTGGAAAATGCAACGGTGAACATTTTGCGCACCCGCCAGACTTTCGGGAACAACTCGTACGTGGGGTTGATGTTCACGGACCGCCGGACCGATGCCTTTGACCGGGAAGGCTTTTCCAACAGCTCCGGTTCGGGAACGAACTATGGTTTCGACGGCCGCTGGCGGATGTCTGACGTATTACACCTGGAATTCCAGGCAGTGGCCAGCTACACGGTTGAGCCGGATGCCCCTCACCTGATAGACACCACCCAGAAATCCGGTACGGCGCGGCAGACTTTTAATGCCGGAAGGAATACGGTCACGCTCGACGGCGAAAGCTATGGCGGGCACGCCGTGTATCTCAGTCTGGAGAGAAGTGGGCGAAAGACCTGGTTCGACCTCGACTATTGGGATTTCAGCCCGTCATTCCGCTCCGATGCCGGCTTCACAACCAGAAACGACTACCGACAGGTACAGGCGGTCGCCGGGGTCGTTTTTCGTCCCAACAAGGAATGGCTGGTTACGTGGGAGCCGAGTCTGAGCATCGCCCGCATTTTCGATAACCGTGGTACGTTTGATCTGAACCCGAGCCGGTTCGACGAGGGGAATATCGACGAGTGGCTGGTGCCGAATCTGTATTTTCAGTTCAAAGGCCAGACCAATGTATCGTTCTGGTACCTGGCCAGCCGGGAGCGTTTCGACGGCTACCTGTTTACGGGTATCAGCCGGACGGGTTTCGACCTCAATTCACGCCCTTCAGGAAACGTCAGCGTAGGTTTCTCCATGACCTACGGACGATCGATCTATCGCCGCCGAGCCCGCGTTTATGAGGACATCATTCCCGAGGACGAGCGGGAAAATCCGGCGGATTCGATCCTGGTCGTGGATATCCGGCCGGTTTTGGGTATTGCTACGAATGTCTCCGGCTGGGTGGACCTGAAGCTCGGTCAGCGGCTGGCCACAGAAACAAACATCGATTACTTCAAGCTGAATCATCGCGATGGTTACCTTGCGGCTCACCCCGATGCCGACCGGGAAATCTACTCGGGTTATATTCTTCGCACCCGGCTGAATTACCAGTTTACGCGGGAGTTGTTCCTAAGGCTGGTAGTGCAGTACGACGATTTCGATGATTACCTAACGGTCGAGCCGCTGGTGACCTACAAGGTGAACCCGTTCACGGTGTTCTACGTCGGGATGGGCACGGGCTATCAGAGTTTCCACGCCTCCGATTACGAAAGTCTGTCGGAGTCGCGCTGGAAAATGACCCGACGGCAGTTCTTCGCCAAGTTCCAGTATCTATTCAGGATTTAGAGAGGGACGACCCAGTCCCGCACCGATCTCTTTCGGGAACGCAATTGTCCGGTAAAGATGATTGCGTTCCTCTTCTATCCCCGTATATTCCGGTCTTATTATGAACAGACTTCTGGACGATCTCAACGAGGCTCAGCGTGAGGCCGTAACCGCGACCGAAGGCCCGGTGCTGGTGATTGCCGGCGCGGGTTCGGGGAAGACCCGTGTTCTGACCCGGCGGTTGGCCCATCTGCTGGTGGAGCGAAAAGCCGCCCCGCACGAAATCCTGGCCGTGACTTTCACCAACAAGGCGGCCGGCGAGATGAAATCGCGGGTGGCCGCACAGATGGGCGGCGATATCGGCTATATGAATGTGGCCACTTTTCACTCTTTCTGCGCTCGTCTCCTGAGGCGCGAGGCGGAACGGTTGGGGTACAACAGCAATTTCACGATTTTCGATCAGGACGACTCGGTTACCCTGATGAAAAACTGCATCAAGGAGAAGGGTTTTTCCGACGGGCAGTTTCCGGCGAAAGGGCAGCTTCGCAAGATTTCTAACGCCAAGAACAAACTTATCGGGGCCGAGCAATACGCTGCCGCCGCCCAGGGGTATTTCGAGACTCGCACGGCGGAGCTTTACACGCTGTACCAGTCACGTCTGAAATCGTGCGATGCCATGGATTTCGATGAT
>Ga0272444_10004573_pt1 | contig 12190 bp, 9 predicted proteins | sample SSMForm13_FD_201033 | JGI IMG/M metagenome (GOLD analysis project Ga0272444, IMG submission 201033) | Marine sediment archaeal communities from Little Sippewissett salt marsh, Falmouth, MA, United States - SSM-Form-13 | ecosystem: Environmental > Aquatic > Marine > Wetlands > Sediment ... | reverse complement strand
GCGGGCTCGATGAAGCGAAAACGGGAGTTTGTGACGGTCTACATTATGGGCAAAGGGTACCGGGTCCCGGCCGATTGCACCATCATGGGAGCGCTCGAATATGCCGGGTACCAGCTGATTCGGGGCGTAGGATGCCGGGAGGGCTTTTGCGGGGCCTGCGCCACGGTCTTCCGGATTCCGGGAGACTACAAGCTGCACGGCGGGCTGGCCTGCTCGACGCTGGTGCAAGACGGCATGTACCTGGCGCTGATTCCCTCGGTGCCGAGGAACAAGGCCGTGTATGCGCTTGATGAGCTCGAGCCGACCGTGGCGACCTTTCAACGGTATTTTCCGGAGACCTTTCGTTGCGTGGCCTGCAACACCTGCACGAAAGCCTGCCCGCAGGACCTGGAGGTCATGGACTACATCCAAGCGGTCAAGCAAGGGAACCTGGCCCGGGCGGCTGATCTTTCCTTTGATTGTCTAAGTTGCGGCCTTTGCGCCATTCGCTGTCCGGCGGAAATGGTGCAGCACGACATCGGCCTGTTGGCTCGGCGACTCTTCGGCAAGTATCTCAATCCCAAGAGCAAGCATTTGGAGGAGCGGATCGAAGAGGTTCATCAAGGTCGATTCGATGCGGAGCTGGCCGCGCTGAAGAAAATGGATCGCGACGGGCTGCAAGAGCGGTATTATGGCCGGGAAGTCGGGGATTAGGCCGAGAGAAAGGCATTCGAGGCCCGACCGAAAGATTTGCTGGAGGACGGCCGGATTTCCAAGACCCTAGTTACAAGGAGCTTCAATCCATGTATCCGAAGGCCATGAGAGAGTCAGTTCGCCAGGTAGAGGAAACCCGTGGCGGGCGATTTGAAGTCGCCAAGTCGGGAGGAGCGGTTTTCCCACCGATGAGTGCGAAAGAGCGCGAAGCGGTGTTGACCAAATTTCATCCGGACTACAAGCCGGGCGCTCGGCGAGCGATCAATGTCGGTCCCAATCAGGGAGAGACGCTGACGACGGAAGTGGCGGATTTGCTGGAATCCCACTCGCGGATCGATCCCAAGCAGTTCGATTTGTCGAAGCCTGACATCGATACAGACCTTCTGATCATTGGCGGGGGCGGGGGCGGCGCCGCGGCGGCCATCACGGCGATCGGGCACGGCGTGGACGCGCTGATTGTGACGAAGCTGCGGCTCGGCGACGCCAACTCGATGATGTCGCAAGGCGGTATGCAAGCGGCGGTCAACGCGGATGATTCCCCTTCAACCCACTACATTGATACGCTTGGCGGCGGGCATTTTGACAACGAGCCCGAGCTGGTCGAGGCCCTGGTCAAAGACGCTCCCGACGTTGTCAAATGGTTGGAAGAGCTGGGAGTGATCTGGGACAAGCTCGACGACGGCGCTCTGCAAACGATTCACGGCGGAGGCACGTCGAAGAAGCGAATGCTGTCGTGTCGCGACTACACCGGCGCGATGATCATGCGCTGTCTGCGGGATGAAATCGAGAATCATCCCGATCAGATCAAAGTCATCGAGTTTAATCCGGTCGTGGAACTGATCCTGGACGGTCAAGGCCGATGCGCCGGGGCCATTCTCTACAACTTGGAAATCGAAGAATACACGACGGTGCGAGCCAAAGCCACGGTGATCGCCACGGGCGGCTATGGCCGGTTGCATATCCAGGGATTCGATACGACGAACCACTATGGCGCGACGGCTGACGGTCTCGTCATGGCCTATCGGGCCGGGGCGCCGCTGTTGTATATGGACGCGGTGCAGTATCATCCGACCGGCGCAGTGTACCCGGACCAGATTGCGGGCTTTCTCGTTACGGAGAAAATTCGCGGGGCGGGCGGTCAGCCCTTGAACAAATATGGGGAGTTGTTCGTTTATCCGCGCGAGCCGCGCGACGTCGAGTCCTCGGCGTTCATCCAGGAATGCCTGGAGCGGAAAAAAGGCGTCGTGACGCCGAGTGGCCGCGTGGGCGTTTGGCTGGACTCGCCTTTGATCGAGATGCTGCAGGGTGAAGGATTCATCAAGAAGCAGTTTCCGGCGATGTTCCGCCAGTTTCATCGCTATGGAATCGATATTACGAAGGAGCCCATGCTGGTTTACCCCTCGCTGCATTACCAGAACGGCGGCATCCGCATCAACGAAAAATGCGAAACCGATATTCCTGGTCTGTATGTGGCGGGCGAAGCGTCTGGCGGCGTGCACGGTCGAAACCGGCTGATGGGTAATTCCGTGCTCGATTACAACGTTTTCGGACGCAGAGCCGGACAGTCCGCCGCCGAGTACGCCAAGCGGGTGAAACTCGCTGCATTGAGCCTTGGGCACGTGGAGGCATACGAGAAGCAGCTCGCATCGCAAGGGGTGGCGACTGATCGGCTGGCCCCCATTCTGCTTCCCAACTACACGACCAAGGAGGTCAGAGAGCGACAGCTGACGGCCCACTACGAAGGAACCTTAAGGTAAGACCCGCGTCCTGTCCGGGCGTGATGGTGTTCAGTCGTTCCGTTTTATTCACTGCACGAGGCGTTCATTTGCTGGAAAGGGGGTGAGGGGCAGGCCGGTCTCTGTGCCGGTCGAAGTGCTGGAAGCAGGGGGGCGATACCGTCTGCCGAGTGATACGGCTTGGGAAACGAGGTGAACAGGATGTCGCTACTCAAAGAAAAGATGCGGGAGAAGATCCCCCAAGTTCGAGAAAGAATCAAAACCCTGGCTCGGGAACATGGGAGTCTGGTAATTTCCGAGGTGACATTGGCGCAGGCTTACGGCGGCATGCGCGGTGTCAAGGCCATGGTCTGCGATACCTCCCTGGTCGATCCGGACCGAGGCCTGATTATCCGAGGGCACCCCATCGCGGATTTGACCAGCCGGTGGCCCGAGGAAATCTTTTTCCTGCTCCTGACCGGGGATCTGCCGACCCCGGAAGAGTTGAAAGATCTTCGCGAGGATTTGGAAAAGCGCACTGAAATTCCCGACTATGTTTGGAAAATGTTGCGGGACTTGCCGAAGGATTCGCATCCGATGTGCATGTTCGACGCGGCGATCCTGGTGCTGGAGCGGGAATCGGTTTTCCGAAAGCGCTACAGCGAGGGCATCGCGAAAACGGACTATTGGGAATCGACGCTGGAGGATTCGCTGAATCTGCTTGCGAAGTTGCCCGAACTGGCGGCGGGCGTCTATCGAATTCGCTTCAATAAGGGAGAGCTGATCCGGCCGGAGAAGCACCGCGACATGGGAGGGCGTTTTGCCGAGGCGCTCGGGGTGCCCGATCCGGAAGGGGAGTTTGTCAATCTGGTGCGTCTGTATTTGACGCTTCACAGCGACCACGAAGGGGGCAACGTCAGCGCCAACACCTGCCATACGGTCAGCTCGGCGCTGTCCGATCCCTACTATGCGGTATCGGCGGGCCTCAACGGCCTGGCCGGTCCGCTTCACGGCCTGGCCAACCAGGAGTGCCTGAAGTTCGTTCTGGGAATCCTGGAACGGTACGGCGGCGTGCCGACCAAGCAGCAGTTGATCGACAACGCCTGGGAACTGTTGAACAGCGGCCGGGTGATTCCGGGTTATGGGCACGCCGTGCTGCGGGTGACCGATCCCCGCTTTACGGCGTTTCATGATTTCGGCAAGCGGGTTTGCCCGAACGATGAAGTGTTCAAGATCGTGTCGCTGTTGTTCGAGTCGATCCCGAACGTGCTCAAGGAGCACGGCAAGGCGAAGGACCCTTATCCGAACGTGGACGCGGGCTCCGGCTCGCTGTTGTATCATTTTGGCGTGACGGAGTTTCCGTTCTACACGGTGTTCTTCGGTGTTTCGCGCGCCATGGGCATGCTGTCGCAACTGATCATCAACCGAGCGCTCGGAACGGCGATCACACGCCCGAAATCGGTAACCACCGAGTGGATGGAACAACAAGCGCATATGGCCGTAAAATAGAGGCAAACACCGGACTGAAAAGATGGACTTTGTTTCACGCCCGGCTCCAAGCGAGCCGGGCGATTGCTTTGTTCATTTCTACTTGCAGGAAGAGAAGAGAATGGTTCGGCATGCTTTTGCCGGGCCATGACGTCGATTAAAAAAGAGAAACGCCTCTCACTCCAATTTCTCTTTCAAAACACGAGAGCGGGTTAGAATCCGCCGATGATGGTCGAGCGGTCGCCGCCGGAGACACCGCCCATAACGTTTCGCCGCAACGTCAAGGGACTATCGGAGGCTTCCATGCCCTCTTCAAGCGAGATCAATCCCTTTCGAATCAGATCTTCGAGAGCCTGATCGAACGTCTGCATGCCGTCTTCCCGATTTTGAATCAACGTTTTCAGTTCGTTGATGCGGCCTTCGAAGATCAGTTTCTTGCTCGTCGTCGTGTTGATCAGTATTTCCACAGCCGGAATAATCCGAGTCTTGTCCTTGCTGACCAACAGACGCTGGGAGACAATGCCTTGAAGGTTCATAGCGAGCTGGGTTCGGACGATGACCTGTTCGGGGCCTTCAAAGAAGCTGAGAACACGCTCGACGGTGGGCGGAGCCTGGACCGTGTGAAGCGTAGAGAGAACAAGGTGTCCCGTTTCGGCGGCGGAGATGGCGGTGCGAATCGTCTCGGCGTCGCGCATTTCCCCGATGAGGATCACGTCGGGGTCCTGCCGTAGTGCGTGTTTCAGCGCTTCGAGGAAGCTGGTCGTGTCAATGCCGATCTCGCGCTGTGTAATGAGGCATTTCTTGTTTTTATGAACGAATTCCACCGGGTCCTCGATTGTGACGATGTGCCCTTTGCGATGCTCGTTCATGTAGTTGAGCATGGTGGCCAGGGTGGTGGTTTTGCCGCTGCCGGTAATCCCGGTGACCAGGATCAGCCCGCGCCGCTGTTCGGAGAGATCCCTTAGTACGTCGGGCAGCATCAGATCGTCGAAGGAAAGAATGTCGTTCCGCAACAGCCGGAATGCAAAGCCAACGTGTCCCATGTGTTGATGGGCATTGACCCGGAAGCGAAAGGTGTCGGTATGGGTAACGGCGTAGTCGAGCTCCATGGTTTTGACAAAGCGGTTGTACTGTTCCTTGCTGGCGGTTTCCTTGAGCACGGTCACCGCGTCCTCGTCGGCAAAAACGTCGGTGTCCTGCGGTACCAGTTCGCCGATGACGCGAATCATCGGTCGGCTGCCGACCTTCAAGTGCAGGTCGGTGCCGTTGACGTCAATGACCTGTTGGAGCATCTTTTTAAGATCGATCACTCTTCAGTCTCCTCACCTGATATTCTTAAATGGTTCTAGAATTTCTCTCAACCTTGCCTTCGGCTTCACCCGATTGTCTAGCCGGGATGGCGGTCATGGAATTTCACGTTGAGCGTGGCGATTTTAGTCGCATGGAGGGCGGACTGTCAAGCACCGTTCGCGGGGAGGGGTAGAGAGTGGAAGGACCGAGATTTTGGGAAAACCCCGGATGAAGGGCAGGGAGCCATCTCCGGCAAGAACGAGTTAAAACCAAGGGCAAGACTGGCGGATTAGCCTTTCTCGGCGACGATGAGGTCTTGATAGGTCAGATAGTCTTTCCGGCCGTACCAGGAACCTTCGTGGACGGGTTCCCGGATGACCAGGCCGAGGCTGGAATACAACGCTCGGATTGCCTCCAATTCATAGGCGACGCTTGACTCGGGATCGTCGGGATTGACCGTACGATAGCCCTTGCCCCGGTGTCGAAAATTCTGGGTGCTTCGGCCTTCCTCAATGGCTCGAAGGGAGTCCTGGGTGAGGAGGAAATAAGTGATCATGCATCGTCCGCCGGACTTCAGTACCCTGGCGATCTCGGCGAGATAATTTTCCAGATCCTTCGGGAGCATGTGCGTGAACACCGAAGTGAGAAACACAAAGTCGAAAGACGCACTTTCAAATGGGAAGCGATACTCCGAGGCTTTCCACTTGCCGTGAGGGTTGTAATGATCGTTTTGAACGTCCGCCCGTTGAAAACGGAAATTCGGAAATCTCGGCGTGATGTTCTTTCTGCACCATTCGATTCCCTCGGACACGATGTCAATCCCCTCGTACCGGCCTTCCCGGAGATATCGAGTGAGAGGCACGGCCATTCGTCCAACGCCGCAACCGACGTCCAGCACCGAGTCCGAAGGTTTCAATCCGCCCCGATCGACGAAATAGCCGAAGAACTCTTCCCCGATTTTTTGAAAATCGCCGGGGCCGACGAAAAGCAACCGGCGGGGGGGCACGAGCGGATTCCTCAGGCCCAAGAGCACCTCAATCGGGTCGACGATCCCGTAATAGGCATTCTTCAGCAGGGGCCGAAGCGGCGCAGGAACGATTCGTTTGAAGATATGTTTCATCGGCTTCGCATGGGCAGACCGTCGTTGAAAAGGTATGCCCCAGTGTAGTCGCGTACTGTTGCATAGACCCGATCTTGTGTCAACCCCTTTATTATCAGGCACTTGCTTGCGATCTCAGATGACGCTTCCAGAGGGAGGCCCCTTTATGATTTGAGACTTGCCTCCTTCAATCGAAGAAGCCGTCGGCGTCGTTGCGCTTTGGCCAAGCGGCGGGCGGAGTGAGCCGTACCGAAGGATTTGGGCCGAGGAAAGACATCTTCCGGTCGAGAAGCCGATTCCGGGATGACTCCCGCGCTTGGTTATGCTATAGTCTCCGGCCTGATGTCGGAATAGCGGCCTGGATCGATCCGAACGGGATTGCCTCGTCAGGATTGGCCGGGTTTCAGCGCGAAAACACACACGTTCCTAAGAGGTTACGAGAAAAGATGGTCAAGAAGATTTCACACAAAGAAGTTCGTCGACGAATGAAAATGAACGAAATGGCCGAGGCCAAACACTGGCTGGAGGAGTATTGGGAAGGTCACGGCAAGTTGATCACCTGGGCGGTGATTGTCCTTGCTTTTGTGGCCTTGGCCGGTTATCTCTACAGGGATTGGCGGGGGAAGAGTGTTTATCAGGCTCAAACGGTTTACTCGGAGGCCCTCAAACTTGCCTCGAATGAGGAATACGATCAGGCGCTGCCTCTGGTGGAACAAGTGATTGAACAATATGACTGGGCTCCAACGTATCCCTTTGCCGTTCTTCTGAAGGGAGACATTCTCTTCAGCCAGGGAGATGCCGCCTCGGCCGTCGAAGTTTACGGTCAGCTGGCCGGTCGAAAAGAACCTGCTGTGGCGGGGGGCGCTCTGGTGGCTCAGGGGGCCTGTTACGAGAATCTCGAACAGGATCGAGAAGCCGAGGAGGTTTACCAGTCGGTCATTCGTCGCCTTCCGGAATCGGGCTTTGCCACTGAGGCGCATTTCATGCTGGCCAAGTTGTATGAGCGTCAGGGCGAGGAACAGAAAGCGATCGCTCAATACAAAGAGATCCCCGAAGATTCGGCCTGGTGGCATGAGGCTCAATTTCGATGTGAGTGGCTGGAAGCGCCGGTGATGGCGTTGGAAGTCGTCCGCTCCGCCTCGGCCTCCTCCTAAAGGATTGATGGATAATCCTTCTCTGGATTTGTCTCCGTCGTGTCCGTCCGATCTGAATATGCAGGAGATTCTGTCGCACAAAAAAGCGCTCCGCCGGAGCGCGCTTCAGGCGCGTCGAGGCCTTTCCCCGAAGCTGCGACTTTGGAAAACCCGCCGAATCGCCGAGCAGGTGCTGGATTGCGAGGCGGTTCGTTCGGCCCGGCGAGTGCTTCTCTACTTTAGTCTTCCTGAGGAAGTCGGCACGGAGGAAATTCTTCGCCGGTGCCTGGCTCGGGGGCAGCAAGTTATCCTGCCCTGCCACTCGCGTCGCAAAGCTCTTTGCCAGGTGGTCGATCCTGAAAAAGATCTGGAGCCCGGCGGATCGTCGGGCATTCTGGAACCCAAAGAGCACTGTCCCGTTATTGAACCGGAAGAGGTGGACGCATTTCTAGTCCCCGGCGTTGCGTTTGATCGCTATGGGAGCCGGGTTGGTTTCGGCGGCGGGTACTTCGACCGAATCCTGGCAAGGAGGAAGCCGGGAGCCTTTGTCGCGGCTTTGGCGTTTGCGTGCCAGGTTTTTCGGCGCGTTCCCAACGATCCGGCTCATGACCAAAGTGTTGAATGTATTTTTACCGAGAACACCGTATATCACTATGCGCGCTCGGACGCTGTGGCTGACGACTTGCAAGAAACGCAAGCGCTGGCCGGTCGACTCGCGGCGCAGATCCAAACGGGATTTCGGCTCGGCCTGATCGGACCGCTCGGTGTGGGCAAAACGACGCTGGTCCGCGCGGTATTGGAGGCGCTGGCCGTTTGCGACGTGGTGACGAGCCCGAGTTTTGTTCTCATGTGCGAGTACGAAGGGCGCATAGCGGTCCGGCATATCGACCTGTACCGGATGGGCGACGTTCCTCCGGGGGAGGAAGATCTGGAGATGTTTCTTGAGACCCTCGCGGAATTCCCCGGCGCCGTGCTGATCGAATGGGCGGACTATGGGCTGGATTGGCTTCCCCTGGAGATGCCGCTGCTCAGGCTGGATTTTCATGGGGAGCAAGGGCGAATCTTTGCGCTGGAGACTTTTCGGCGGGACCAGTGCCGGCTGCACGAGGTTTGGCAATGAAGGCGGCAAAACAGGATTCGTTGGTGACGCTGGGTTTCGACACGTGTTCGTCCCGGGCCGCTGTCGGCCTGCGGCAAGGGAAGCGGTTGCTGGGGGAGATTTCGGTCGATGCCAAGGGAACTCTGAGCGAGCAGCTCCTGCTTTCGATTGACCAGCTGCTCGGGCAGGCAGGTGTTTCGATCGACGCGGTGGATCTTGTGGCCGTCAGTCGCGGTCCCGGATCGTTTACCGGTCTGCGCGTTGGACTTGCGACGGCGAAGGGTCTGGTGTATACTAGAAATGTACCACTGGTTGGAGTCGTTAGCCTCGAAGTCATGGCGTGGGGAGAGGGACTCGCGGGGCGTCGCGTAGCAGTCGGTCTGCCGGCCCGTCCGGGATGGATTTATTCGGCAACCTACCGTCGCGAGGCCGAGGGGTTGACCTGCGTGCATCCTGCCTCTCTCCAAACCGTGGAACAGTGGGTGGAGCGGCTCGAGCCGGGGGACTTGGTCATCGGAGAAGCCGCTTTACGGCACCGGGAGTTGCTGCGGGAGGTCGCCGGGGAAATCGAGGTTCCCTGGGAATCGTGGCGGCACTATCCTCGGGGCGGCGTCGTGGCGGAATTCGGGTGGCATCGTTTCGTCCGGTTCGGAACGGAAGCAGCGGACGGTCTCAGCCCGTATTATCTCCAACCTTCCATTGCCGAAGTCCGCTGGCGGGAACGCCGCGGTAAAGAATCCTCCGAAACTTGATCGGGCGGAGCGAGCATGAACGAAGATGTCAAAAGTCGCAAGTTTCAGCGTACGCGCATCGGCGAGATTCTGGTCGAAGACGGCTTTATCACTCGCACGCAATTGATCGATGCGATTGAAGAGAGCCGGCAGAAAAAAATTCGGCTGGGCAAGTTGCTGGTCAAGAAGCGGCTGGTGCCGCCCCGGGCTCTGGCGATCGCTCTGGCGAAACAAAACCAACTCGGCTACCTCGATCTTTCCCACCATGACATCGATCCGCAGGTCATTCGGCTGGTTTCGGAGGAACTGTCTCGCAAGCACACGCTGATTCCCGTGGACCTGATGGGGAATTCGCTGCTGGTGGCTTTCGCCGATCCGGCCAACGTGATTGTCGCTGACGATATCAAACTGCGCACGAAGAAGGACGTTATTCCCCTGGTCAGCCTGAAGAAAGACATTGAGGAGGCAATCGACAAATTCTACGGCAAAGGCATCGATGCGATTCAGGCGATGATCGATGACATCTCCGATGAAGACATTCAGTACGTGGAACCGGACGAACCGGAGGAGGACAGCACGCTGGAAGGCGTCAACGACGCCCCGGTGATTCGTTTGGTGAACGTGATTGTTTCCGAGGCGATTCGCTCCGGGGCGAGTGACATTCACGTCGAGCCGTCTGAAAGAAAGCTGCGCGTGCGATACCGGATCGATGGGGTGCTGAAGGAAATGCCGCCCCCGCCGAAGCGGCTGCAAAACGCGATTTTGTCCCGGGTCAAGATTATGTCCGACTTGGACATTTCCGAGAGAAGGCGACCCCAGGATGGTCGCTTTAAGGTTTTCACCAACGGACGCAACGTGGACTTTCGAGTCTCCTGCCTGCCCACGGTCTTCGGCGAGAAGATCGTCATGCGGTTGTTGGACAAGTCCAACCTCATGCTCGATCTCATGCAACTGGGATTTGAAAAGCCGTCGCTCGACCTTTTTATCAAGGCCATTCATCGCCCGTATGGTCTGGTTCTCGTGACCGGCCCGACGGGCAGCGGCAAGTCGACGACGCTTTACTCGGCGTTGTCAACCATCAATGATCCGAAGAAGAACATTATCACGGTTGAGGACCCGGTCGAATACGTGGTGGAGGGGATCAACCAGGTCCAGGCCCGCCAGGAGATTGGGCTGACGTTCGCGGCCGGACTGCGCTCGATTCTTCGACAGGACCCCGACGTGGTCATGATCGGCGAAATCCGGGACTTGGAAACAGCCGAGATTTGTGTCAAAGCGGCGCTGACCGGGCATTTGGTGTTCTCGACGCTCCATACGAACGACGCCGCCGGTTCGGTCGGCCGGCTGACGAATATGGGAGTGGAGCCGTACCTGATCACGGCGTCACTGATTCTGGTCGTGGCGCAGCGTCTGGCGCGGCGGATTTGCGATCGCTGCAAAGTGGCGTTTCGGCCCGAGCCGGAACTCCTGGCGCGGTTGGGACTCAACCCGGAGGAACACAAGGAGACGCAGTTCTTTCGGGGCCAAGGCTGCGAACAGTGCAGCGGCACGGGCTATCGGGGACGCCTCGGACTCTATGAAGTGATGGCGGTGGACGAGCCGATCGGCAAGTGCATCATTCGGGGAACCCCGACAAGCGATCTGAAGAAAGAAGCCCGCAAGCGCGGGATGCTTACCCTTCGAGACAGTGGGATTCAGAAGGTGCTGCAGGGACGGACCACGATTGAGGAAGTTCTTGCAGCGACTTTCGAAAATTAGCCGGGGTGGATTTCTTCCTCGCCCTTGATGGACGATGAATCAAACGCCTGGAGTGCCCTATCTTCGGCAGATGACCTCGGCGGACCTCGGTCAAGTCGTTGCGATTGAACAGAAGTCCTTTTCCGATCCGTGGGCGTTAAGCAGTTTTCGGGATCTCTTTTACCACGCGGAGTATACTTCCGCCCTTGTTTTGTCCGAACCGGCCAGGAATCTGGCCCGGCCCGAGCGGATTATCGGATACCTGGTCTTGTGGTATCTCGATGGCGAGATTCATATTGTCAACGTGGCGGTTCATCCGGAGTATCGCGGCCGGGGCTGGGGCGAGAGGATGATTCGCGTGGCGCTGCTGTTGGGGCGGCGTTGGGACTGTATGCGTTTTCTGCTCGAGGTGCGCCGTTCGAACGAGATCGCACGGCGGTTGTATGAGAAACTCGGGTTTCAATTGGTGGCCAAGCGCAAAGCGTACTATCGCAAGCCGGTCGAGGACGCGCTGGTGCTGGGCTTTGAAGGAAGACCCAAGGATGGTGAGTTCCCGATTACGATGACTGCTGAAGCCCTTAAGCGTCCGGGAAGGAATATCGAAGAATAACGGCCTGCTCCATACTCAAGATTCTATGTTAATGCAGGGCCGCCACCCTCTCCCTTGATAAGGGGGAGAATCCCGATTCATCGGGAGAGGGGATCTGGGAGTTGCTCGTCCAGACTTTGGAGAGTTGGCCGAGGGTGTTGTACTCGTAGTTCAGCGCGCCTTCCGGCTTATTCTGAAAAGCAGACCTTATCGAAATCTGTAAACCATGTCCCCGGTTTATTGTGTAAAGGATGTCGCCGGTTTATACCGTCATTCTCTTCCCCCTTTTGAGGGGGGAAGCGGGCTTCCAAAGCTCTGCTGGATGGGGGTGATAAAAATCCTCTCCCACCGGGAGAGGCGGGCTTGCTTGCTTTGCTTCGGTGAGGGAATTAGTTCATCGCATCGTGTACCGATCGATCAAGCATGGCCGACAAGCGACCATGGCACCCAGTCCTGCGTCCTCGCCCGATGCTGCTCGGTTTGTCCATAAAGAATCAACAGGTGGGATAAAGCCCACCCTTCTATGTGGCATGTCAACCGCAAATTTTATTTTTAGTCCGTTCGACACCCTCCTTTCAGCAGCGGTCGAGCCTGGCAGGCACTGAGAAGCCTATCG
>Ga0272444_10004571_pt1 | contig 12194 bp, 7 predicted proteins | sample SSMForm13_FD_201033 | JGI IMG/M metagenome (GOLD analysis project Ga0272444, IMG submission 201033) | Marine sediment archaeal communities from Little Sippewissett salt marsh, Falmouth, MA, United States - SSM-Form-13 | ecosystem: Environmental > Aquatic > Marine > Wetlands > Sediment ... | reverse complement strand
GTTGACCTGTATCTGGCTGATGCCCTGTATCCGGTATTCAACCGGGTCCTCGATCGTAATGATGTTCCGCTCGGGCGTATTGATCTCGCGGATCGCGGCGTAGAGCGTGGTTGTCTTTCCGCTTCCCGTCGGACCGGATACGATGATGATGCCGCTCGGCGATCCGAGCAGGGAGCGCATCGACTCCACGAGGTCCTCGCGCATGCCGAGCTTGTCCAGGTTGAAACGACGCTCGTCCTTGACGAGAAGCCGCATGACGACGCGCTCGCCCACCACAGAGGGGACTATGGAAACGCGTATGTCCACGTCTGACGTGCCGTACTTGACCTTTATGCGGCCGTCCTGTGGAAGCCGGTTCTCCGCTATGTTGAGATTGGACATGATCTTGATTCTCGAAACGATGGCCTGCTGATATTTCTTCGGTGGGGAGAGCACGTTGTAGAGGACACCGTCGATACGGTACCGAACCGCTATCCCCTCTTCGCTCGGCTCCACGTGAACGTCGCTGGCCCGGGATTTGAGGGCCTCGGTTATCATGAGGTTGACGAGCTTGATTATGGGCGCTTCATTGGCGAGGTCGAGCATGTCCTCTCCGGTCTCGTTTATCTCGCCCAGTATCTCGATGCCCCCCTCCCCGCCCATCATGTCCTCTATGACCTGGTCGGCGCTCTCACCGTCCTCGCCGGCGAGCATATCCGAGAGCTTCATTATATCGAGCTTCTTGCCGAGGACGAGCTGCACGTCCTTGCCGGTCAGCACCCTGATATTCTCGACCACATCGAACTGGAAGGGGTCGTTTATCGCGACCTCCACGAAATCTCCGGAATCGCTCAGGATGAGGACGTTGTATTTCTTGATATAGTGTCTGGGCAGGTTTTCCGCGATGACGACGGAGTGCCGAAGGAGGAGGTCCTCCCTGTACTCTATTCCGAGCTGCGCGGAGAGGGTGCGGAGCACGTCGTCTTCGGATATGACTCCCCGCTGGAGCAGGAATTCGCCGATCCGGGTACGCACGTTTTTCCGTGCGGCGATCAGTGACTCCAGTTCCTCTTCGTCGATTCTTCCCATTTGCAGAAGGATCTCGCCGAACCTGAGCCCCAGAAAAGACTTCCTCTCAGTCTCCGTCTTTTTCATCTTCCTTCCGCCTGAGTAGCTTTTTCTTCTGCTGTGTCGCCTCGAAATCTTCCTGTTGCTGCCTTTTCTGCTCCGTGATCTCACTGATCTGCGTATCGTCCGTTATAAGGTGCGGAGTGATGAATATGAGGAGGTTCGTTCTCGTCCGCTGTTCCACCTCTTTCCTGAAAAGAAGGCCGAGAATCGGTATGTCCCCCAGTATCGGGACCTTCTGCTCGCTCGTCGTAATATCGTCCCTAATGAGCCCTCCGATGACGATGGTGCGTTCGTTCCTGACCGTGACCTTCGAGGTCACCTCGCGGTTGAAGACCGACGGGTTTTCCAGGGCCCTCGTGCCCTCGACGATCTTCTTTATCTGCTGGTTTATGTTCATCGTTATGTAGCCGTTCTTGTTTATGTGGGGCGTGAGCTTGAGGGTGATCCCGATGTTTTTGTAATCGTAGGTCTGAACCACGTTGTTGTTTTCATCGACGCGGGAGCTCGTGAGAAACGGAATCTGTTCGCCGATCTCGATCGTTGCCTCGTGATTGTCCACGGTCACGATTTCAGGAGTGGAGAGGATCTTCAGGTTCGTCTTCTCCTTGTTCGCATTGAGAATCGCGTACACGTTGGGCAGGTCTCCACTGAGAAGCCCGACCGTGAGCCCGGCAAGCCCGCCCGTCTGCAGGCCCTCGGCCATGAGGCCGGTATTAGAGCCTGCCACCACGTCCGCCCCGACACCCGTATCGACCAGCACGTTCCAGTCGAATCCCAGTATCTGGTCGTCGTTCAGCGTTATCTCCAGGATGAGCGCCTCGACGAGCACCTGGTCGCGTTTGATGTCGAGCTCAACGATTATATTCTCGATCTTTTCCCAGTCGTCCGGAGCGCTGATTATGATAACGGAGTTGGTCTCCTCGTTGGCCACCACGTTGAAGCGGTCGCTGAGGAAATCCTCCTCTTGTTCCGGCGTCTTCTGTTTCTTCTGGCTCTGCCGCGACTGTATGCTGCTCGACAGGGTCGACAGGGTCTTGGCCATGGTTACGGCGTCTGAGTTCTCGAGGTTGTATATGTGTATATCCGACTTTTCGGTCGGGACCGAGGTGTCCATGTATCCCACCATATCGAGGATCAGGTTGACGGTTTCCGGATTGCCGCTCGTTATAATGGAGTTGATCCGCGTGTAGGGAGTGAGAATGATGTCATTGCCGAAAGCGGGACGTATTGCGTTGATCACGCTGTTGACATCCGCGTAATCGAGAGGAATGATGTGGGTGATGATGCCCTCGTCCCCGGGGGGATGGGGCTGGGTGCCGTAGTGTATGCGCCCGCTCATCTTCAGCGCTTCCTGCGCCGGGTAGATGTGTATGATGTCGCCCTTGCCGGGTACGGCCTGGAATCCCCGCGCTTCCAGTATGGAGAGAACGATGGGATAGACTTTTGATGCGGGAACATCCTCCGACGAGACGAAACTAATCTTGCCCTTTACCTTGTCGCTTACAACGAAGCTTTTACCCGTAATCTCGCTCATCGTTTGAAGAAAGACGGCGATGTCGACCTCGTCGAAATTCAGGGAGACTTTCTGGCCGAGGAGCGGATGCGCCCCTGTCAGGAGCGCCAGTATAAAAAATCCGATCACAGCTTTTCTCATGTTCAATCCTCTCAGCATTCGGACGGTAAATGCTTACTGGACGGTAAACGTTTTACCGGTATGTTAATTGTAGTAAAAAAATCGTTTCCTATCAATCTGTCTTTTCGCGCGTAGCGTGCGGTTATTCCCCTTTTCCGCTGTTCGGCTCACTATTCCCCTTATGTTCCATGAATTATTTGAGAACTTGTTTTATTTTTCCCCGACACGGGAGTATTATTTTCCTTGTCGAAAGGACGGGGAGCGATATGGGTATGTACAGGGAGCTGGAGGATATGCAGAGCCAGGGCCGCTTTTTCAAGGTGGGCCTCGTGGGCGGCGGTTTCATGGGACGGGGCATCGTCGAAGTCATGGAGAACGTGCCGGGGATGAAGGTCGTTGCACTCGCGGATATCGACATCGAGCGGGCCGCCCGGTGTTTCGAGAATATTCCGTGCACGGTCCGCATGGAGGGTTCGAAAGGACCGGTTAAGGACATCGCGTTCCCGGAGGAGCGCGTTATCACCGATGATTTCAGGCTGATTCCCGGGCTGGAGGGGATCGACATGGTGATCGAGGCGACCGGAAAACCTGCGATCGGCGCGGAAACGGCGTTCTTGAGCATGGTGCGGGGGAAGCACACCGGCATGCTCAATGTGGAGACGGACGCCACGGTCGGACCCTATCTGGGCATGCTGGCGAAACGGATGGGGACCGTGTACACGGTGTGCGCGGGCGACGAGCCCGCGGCGGTCGTCGAGCTCGTCGATTTCGCCCGGCTCTGCGGGTGCACGGTCGTGGCCGCGGGCAAGGGAAAGAACAATCCGCTGGATAATCACGGCACGCCGCGGTCCCTCGAGAAAAGGGCGAAATCGTCGGGGCTCAATCCGAAGATGCTTACCGAGTTTGTGGACGGTACGAAAACCATGGTCGAGATGTGCTGTGCCGCGAACTCCGCCGGGCTCGATATCGACGTCAGGAACATGCACGGACCGAGCGCCGATGTGGCGGACCTGCCGAAGGTCTTCAGTACGGGCGAGGGGGGCGTGCTGGAAAAGGAGGGCGTCGTCGATTACATTATCGGGGACCTGGCTCCCGGGGTCTTCGCCGTTGTGAGGCCGAAGGGGCCCGTCGCGGACCGGACCCTGCGCTATTTGCGGGTGGGCGAAGGGCCGAACTACGCGCTCGTCAGGCCCTATCACCTCACCAACCTCGAGGTTCCCCTTACCGTCGCGAATGCGTGCCTCCACGGAAGGGCCTCAATGACGCCCGGTAAGCCGCGGCTCGAGGTCATCACGCGTGCGAAGAAAGACCTGAAAAAGGATGACGTCATCGACGGTTTCGGCGGGGAATGCGTTTACGGCGGTATAGAGAGAAGCGCGACCGCCGAACAGGAAGGTCTCCTTCCCATGGGACTCTGCGAGGGAGCCCGGGTAAGGGAGGATATCGCCCGCGACGAGGTCATAAAGAAAAGCAGCGTCGAGGTCGTCGACTCCATTCTTCTCCAGTTCAGAAAGATACAGGAGGCGGTATTCACGTGATCGCCGGGAGCCGAATGAACTGCGGGGAACGGAAGGATCCGGGGGGAACGCAGGTCCGGCGGCGTGTTACGCGCACCGTCTATGTCGGTCCGGTCTCCATCGGAAGCGGGAGCCCCGTTGTAATTCAGGAGATGCTGCCCACGCCCGTTCGGAGCGCGGGGGACGTAAAGAACGCGGTGAAGATGATAAAACGCCTCGAGCAGGCGGGGTGTGCGCTCGTCCGGGTCGCGGTTCCCGATCAGGAGAGCGCCCGGCTTATCGGTGTGATCAGGGAACGGTCGGGTGTTCCCATTGTGGCGGATATTCACTTCGACCACCGGCTCGCGCTGGAGGCGATAAAGAGCGGGGCGGACAAGATACGGATCAACCCGGGCAACATCGGATCCAAGAAGAAGGTCTCAGAGGTTGCTGCTGCGGCGAAGGCGCGGGGGGTTCCCATCAGGATAGGGGTCAATTCCGGGTCACTTGCCCGCGAAATCCTCGATAAATACTCCATGACGCCGCAGGCGCTCGTGGAAAGCTGCCTGCGCGAGGTGGCGCTCCTTGAAGGGGAGGGGTTCGAAGATATAGTATTATCGCTCAAATCGACGGATGTAAGGCTCACGGTGGATGCGAACAGGCTGATCGCCGCGCGCGTCGACTATCCCCTGCACATCGGCATAACGGAGGCCGGTTTCGGTACGGACGGCATCATACGATCCGCGCTCGGAACGGGAATCCTGCTTGCGGAGGGCATAGGCGACACGATCAGGGTTTCCCTGTCCAACGGCGACAGGCTGGAAAACGTTAAAACCTGCGTCCGCATTATGCGCGCCCTTAATTAATATTTTATTTGATCGCCGTTTATGTTAAAATAGTGCAACTTTGCGGGCGGACGCCTTCATGCACTTCAACATAAGTTTCAGGAAATACATACTCCTCTGGGCGCTCGCTGCAATGGTGGTCGGGTACCTCGTGGGACGGTTCAATCCGGAGCGGGTGTCCTCTCTCCGTTTCCTTCTGACCCCCCTCCTCTTTATCATGGTGTTTCTCATGGTCTTCCCCTCGGACCTCTCCCTGCTCTACAAGCTCAGAAACTATGCCATGCCCATAATCGTGAGCTTCATACTCACCATTCTCTCCCCCGTTCTCGGGATACTGATTTCCAGGATCATTCCGGTTCAATTCGTGTTCCTCAGAAACGGACTCATCATCTCCTCGACCGTTCCTCCCAACGCCATGCTCTCGGCCTGGACCGCGTTTCTCGAGGGGGACGTGCTGCTCACGCTCATCATACAGTCCTTTACCTTCATATACTACCTCATTCTCGTTCCGTTCGGTCTCAAGGCCCTCCTGCTCAGGGCCGCTCCGTTTTCAATCGTTATACTCGCCAGGAACCTGTTCCTCCTCATCGTCATTCCCTTCGGCCTCGCGGGCGGTTTGAAGTATTTCCTGCGCAGGCATTTGAAGGAGGACATCATGAGGCGTATCAGGCCGACGCTCTCCTCGATCTCCGGTATGATCGAGCTTTTCATCATTCTCATATCGATCGCGCTCAGAGCCGAGATACTGACGATGTATCCGGTAATCATCTGGTGGGGCGTCCTGTCCGCGTCCATATACTACGCCGCGGGTTTCATGATGGCCTGGATGATTACCGCGCTCTTCAAGCTGGACCGGGAGATCTCCGTTCCCCTCATCTACCAGAACGGATCGAAAAACCTCTCCATTGCCATGGTCATCGTTATAACCACGTTCGAGACCAGGGCCATACTCGGTGTGGCCGCCTGTGTGCTCGCGCAGTTTCCCATCTCGGCCCTCTTCTATACCATCTTTGTACGAAGGTACGAGTCCGGGAGATATGTAAAATATAATCGTGTCTGAATAATGATCCGTGGATTGTGATTTCCCCTCCCGCGAAGGCACCCGGCCCTTTTATTTGACATATAAAGTTATGCTGATTATGTTTTTTCAGATTTCGAAGAAACGGCCTGGGTGGATCCGGCCGGACGATTTCGGAGTACAGAGGGAAAATGGAAAAAAAGTACGACCCGGCGCGTGTGGAAAAGAAGTGGTATGAATTCTGGGAGAAGAACGGCTATTTCAGGGCGGAAGTCGACGAAGGGAAAGAACCCTTCACCATCGTTATCCCGCCACCGAACGTTACCGGCGTCCTCCACATGGGGCACGGTCTGAACAACACCATACAGGACATCATGGTACGCTGGAAGCGCATGCTGGGCTGCAACGCACTCTGGGTGCCCGGTACGGATCATGCGGGCATAGCCACACAGAACGTGGTGGAGAAGGCCCTCGGGCGGGAAGGAAAGAAGAGGCAGGACGTTGGGCGCGAGCGGTTTATCGAGCTCGTCTGGGAGTGGAGAGAGGAATACGGTTCCAATATTATAAAACAGCTTAAAAGGCTCGGCGCGAGCTGTGACTGGGAGCGTGAGCGGTTTACCATGGACGAGGGGCTCTCCAGGGCGGTTCGCGAGGTATTCGTGCAGCTCTACAACGAGGGCCTCATCTACAGGGGGGAATATATCATAAACTGGTGTCCCCGCTGCCAGACTGCGCTCTCGGACGAAGAAGTGGAGCACGAGCCGCACAGCGGGTACCTCTACTACGTGCGCTATCCCTTCAAGGAAGGCGGCGGCGGTCTCGTGGTGGCTACGACGAGGCCGGAAACCATGCTCGGCGACACCGCGGTAGCCGTCCACCCGGAGGACCCCCGCTACCGGGACCATGTCGGGAAGACCGTCATACTTCCGCTTGTGGGAAGAGAAATCCCGGTTATAGCGGACCGGTACGTGCAGCGGGAGTTCGGGACAGGGGCGCTCAAGATCACCCCCGCGCATGATCCGAACGATTTCGAGGTTGGAAAGCGTCACGGGCTTCCGGTCATCAATGTTCTCAACGAGGACGCGACCGTAAATGAAAACGGTATTGCGGACTGCATCGGTATGGACCGGTACGAGTGCAGGGAGGTCATGGTCGACGAGCTCAAGTCTGGTGCGTATCTCGTTAAGCAGGAGCCGCACGAATCGGAGGTGGGCCACTGCTACCGCTGCCATACCGTTGTCGAGCCCTATGTCTCGAACCAGTGGTTCGTGCGCATGAAACCGCTCGCGCAGCCCGCCATAGAGGCGGTCGAGCAGGGGAAGGTCGTTTTTCATCCGTCCAGGTGGACAAAGGTCTACATGAACTGGATGAACGACATCAGGGACTGGTGTATCAGCAGGCAGATCTGGTGGGGACACCGGATACCGGTCTATTATTGCGACGCGTGCGGCGGGCAGTTCGCCTCGGTCGAGGAGCCCGAATCATGTCCCGAGTGCGGATCTTCGGTCATCCGCCAGGACGAGGACGTGCTCGACACCTGGTTCTCGTCGCAGCTCTGGCCCTTCTCCACGCTCGGATGGCCGGAGGAGACCGAGGACCTCGCCTACTACTACCCGACGAACCTTCTCGTGACGGACCCGGGAATACTCTTCTTCTGGGTCGCCCGGATGATCATGAGCGGCCTGAAATTCAGAAACGAGGTGCCGTTCAGGGACGTTTACATTCACGGCGTGGTGATGGACGATCAGGGGCGAAAGATGAGCAAGTCGCTCGGCAACGGGATCGACCCTATCGAGGTCGTGGAGAAATACGGTGCCGACGCCATGCGGTACACCATCGTGAACATAACGCCCGTCGGCCAGAACCTCCTCCTGTCCATGGACAAGTTCAACACGGGAGCCCGCTTCTCGAACAAGATATGGAACGCATCGCGCTACATATTAACGAATGTGGAGGGGCTGGAAATTCGCCGTCTCTCCGACGATGAGCTCGAGACCGAAGACAGGTGGATACTGACGCTCTACGAACGGACCGTACGGAATGTGAACCGCTGTTTCGAGGAGTACCGGCTGAACGACGCGTCTTCCCTTATATACGAGTTTTTCTGGCATGTGTTCTGCGACTGGTATATCGAGTTCACGAAGGTCAGGCTCTATTCCGATGACGGTGAGAAGAAGGTACGCGCGGCGAGCATGCTCGTCTTTATGCTCGAGGGATGCATGCGCCTCCTCCATCCGATCATGCCCTTTATCACTGAGGAGATCTGGCAGCGGCTGCCCGTGGATCACGGGGAGAAGAGCATCATGTCCGCTCCCTATCCGGTAGCCGGAGAGCACGAGGAGAGCGAGGAGAGCGTGCGGGAAATAGCGCTTCTGCAGTCCCTGGTGTATGCGATCAGGAACATAAGGGGCGAGATGAACGTGCCCCCGGAGCTCAGGGTGAAGGTGCTCGTCAGGGACCTCGACGGACGGATAGGCGGGATCGTGGATTCCAAGGAGACGACGATCAAATTCCTCGCCCACCTGGAGCACATCGAGTGCGGGGACCTGTCCAAGCCGGCAGGGTCCGCGTCCGCCGTGGGAGAAGGTTTCGAAGTCTATCTGCCCCTCGAGGGGGTCATCGATATCGATCTGGAGAAACAGAGGCTCGCCAGGGAAATGGAAAAGCTCGACGCCGAGATAAACAAGAGCAGGACCAAGCTTCAAAACGAACAGTTCACCCGGAAGGCGCCGCCGCAGGTCGTGGAAAAGGAAAGGACGAGGCTCTCCTCCTTTGAGAGCAGCCGCGAGCGTGTAAAAAACCTTCTCCTTTCGATCTCGGGTTAGGAACGCCGGAGGCGGGATCTTGATCATTATCGCAGTCGTTGTTTTAGCCGCTGCAGTCTATTTCGCGATCTATATTCACCGGAGAAAGCGCCAGGAAAAGCTTCCTGAGTATCTCAGGGGCAAGAAGTTCGACAGGTACGAGGACCTCATCACCTCCAGGGAGGTGTATGTGGCCTCCTTCAAGGACCCGGAGAAGAGAGCTTTCGTTCACGAAGCGTTTTTTGCAGAGGACGGGAGGACCTGTGCCAGGGCGCTCATACGCAACGTTTACGGTTTCATGTACTACGGTGACGGTATACTCAGGATGGTTCCGAAGTCCATCAGCCTGAAGTTTCTCCAGGCCCTTAAAGAGGGAAAGAATCCATCCTTTCTGTTCAAGGAAAACGGCGAAGAAAAAGGAGAAGGAAACGGGGAGGACTGACTCTCCGCCCGTATCGGCCACTCTTCATGCCTATGGTTTTATTCCGGTTACTACCCGCCCGTTTTTTAATCGTCCTCAATCTTTTATCCCTCAGTCCCCTCTTCCTGTTCGCCGAGGATCCGGGCGGTCCTTCGAAAGAAGCGTACGGGGATAAGAACGGTTCGGTTTCCCTGGATATCGAATGCCACAGCGGAACCCCGCTCGTTCTGGAGTTCGTGCTCCGGGACCCGCAGAACCTGGTCCGCCGCGTCCTCTTCGATTTCGACCGGGACGGAAACACGGACCTTGCTGTTGACAAAACGGTAAACGAAACGGTGTTCAGGGGCATACCGTACAGGGAGACGGGCGTTTACAGGCCCCTCGTGAAACTCGAAACGGATTTCGGCGTATTCGAGCGGTCATTCGTCGTCGCGTTCGCCGATTTCGTCTGGGGACGGGACAATTACAGCTTCGCCAATGACGGGCAGTACGAGGATTACAACGATTTCGTATCGGAACGGCTCATCGAGTGGGCCGGGGAACGGTTCGAACCCCTTGACGGGGAAGAGGAGGTTCTGCTCCTCTCCTCGATGTATGATCTGTACAAGGGGAGCATAGGCCGATGCTACGGGTTCACCGGAGGGCAGATCTACTATCTAGACGATCCGGAACGCTTTCCCGAGGGATACGGGGAGGTTTACGAGCTGAGCGAGCTCAACGAGACGGTCACACGGGCGATGGATTACGTGCAGAACGATATCGTGTTCGCCAATTTCATCTCGGGAAGGATAAGGATGTCGGAAGGCATAGACCCGGAAACGCTCGCGAACGAGCTTGGAACGGTAAGGAGCGCGATCGACCGGGGCCGGCGAATCATCATCGGATACCTGAGCAAGAAGATGCACCACTCAATGGTGGTGTACGGGTATTTCGATAACGAGTATCGCTCCACGACCACGCTCCTCACCGCAAACAACTGGGAACGCGGGCAGGATTCGAACATCTTCAGCGAGGACGCCGAGAATATCGTGGTCGATTTCTCGGCCGATCATATCATGAAGTGGTATGATCTCACTAAGAAGAAGTACCGGTATCCGCTGTGCATCTTCACGGTGAACCTCGAGAAGAAGTATGATTTCGATCACGATATGTTCTCCGCCTTCCTCCGGGGAGTGAGAGAACGAGTGGCGCGCGAACGTAAAACGCTGCTTATTGTGGAGAAGACCGAGATTGCATACGTCACCGGAGAGGATGGAGAAAAGCGGGGTTATCAGAAACCGCGTTATTTCCAACAGCTGGACGAGATCGGGTTCAAGAAAGTCGATTATAATTTCGTGTTCAAGGTCCCGATGGAAGGGGCCTATACCCTCACCATCGGGAAACGCCGTTACAACAAGCTCGTGCGCAACCATAAGAAGGTCAATCTGTACGCTTTGGTGCCGGACGGTGACGGGGTCACGGTGCGGATATTCCGCGACCTGGACCTCGAGAACGGAAACCTTACCATAGAGATCACGGACGGCGCCCTCATCTTCCCGCCGGACCAGGCGGTTTCCCATTAACCGTTGTTTTTTCACCTGCCCCATGATATATTAAAGCGAATGCCGGGGTCGAGTGTCAAAGCTCGCCCTATTACTTAAGATTTCTCCCGTGATCATTTCACCTGGAGAGATGTCCGAGAGGCCGAAGGAGCACGCTTGGAAAGCGTGTGTACCTTAACCGGGTACCGTGGGTTCGAATCCCACTCTCTCCGTACCATGTTCCTGAGGCCTGTACCTCGGTGCCCGTGATGATAACCGGGTACGGTTCAAAACACCGACGCCCAACCCCGCCAGGACCGGAAGGGAGCAACGGTAAGCGATCTGTGTTTGTGAATGCGGATACTCGGTTGGAGCGGGCGCCGAGATATAGGTTCTATCGTTTGGCGGAAGGCGGTTTAATATCCCCGAGTAGACCATGTCCTACATAGTATCAGCCCGAAAATACCGACCGCAGACCTTTGACGAGCTCGTCGGGCAGGAGCATATCGCGAATACCCTGAAGAACGCGATTACAAAGGAAAGGGTCGGCCACGCCTATCTCTTCGCGGGACCCAGAGGCATCGGCAAGACCTCCGCGGCACGGATATTCGCAAAGGCCCTCAACTGCGAGCACGGTCCCACGCCCGCACCGTGCGGAGCGTGTACCTTCTGCCGCGAGATACAGGAGGGCACCGCGCTCGATCTCGTCGAAATTGACGGCGCCTCGAACCGGCGTATTGATGAGGTCAGACAGATCCGCGAGAATGTACGCTTTGTTCCCTCCTCGTCGAGATACAAGATCTACATCATCGACGAGGTGCACATGCTCACCCATGAGGCCTTTAACGCCCTATTAAAAACGCTCGAGGAACCGCCCGATCACGTCGTTTTCCTCTTTGCCACAACTGAGATCAACAAGGTGCCGCAGACAATCCGTTCACGCTGCCAGCAGTTCATCTTCAAACGCATTCCCATTCCCCTCATCATCGACATGCTCGAGAGAATCGCGAAAGATATAGGAGTGAAGGCCGACGCACGGGCCCTCTTCTGGATGGCGCGATACGCCCAGGGGTCGATGCGGGACGCCGAATCCATACTCGATCAGATGGCGTCCTACGCGGAAGGGACTATAAAGGAGGAGGACGTTTTCTTTGTCCAGGGAAGGCCCGCCTACCAGTCCTTTCATCATTTCGCCCGGGCGATCGCGGATGAAGACACGAAGTCCTGCCTCTCCCTGTTCGACGCGCTCGTGCGCGACGGTACCGAGGTCCCGGTCGTTATAAGCGGCCTGATAGAGTACTTCCGCGACCTCTACGTACTCTCGGTCGACTCGGATGCCGAGGGGCT
>Ga0272444_10004570_pt1 | contig 12194 bp, 11 predicted proteins | sample SSMForm13_FD_201033 | JGI IMG/M metagenome (GOLD analysis project Ga0272444, IMG submission 201033) | Marine sediment archaeal communities from Little Sippewissett salt marsh, Falmouth, MA, United States - SSM-Form-13 | ecosystem: Environmental > Aquatic > Marine > Wetlands > Sediment ... | reverse complement strand
ATCATCATCGATATCAAAATGAGAATGATCAAAGATGTAATTATAGTTATTGTTTTATAATTTAATTTAAAACTCTTAATTTTAATTATTTGCAACATTAGAATGATGCCGAAGGGAATAACTATGCCTCCGTCTAATTGAATAAGTGCAGCTATATAATTAACTGATAAAAGTATTGATATACATACACTATCAATAACAATATTGGTAATTGTTAAACCATTATTCCATCTGACTGATGATGTTTGCGATATGCTCATAAGTGGTTGAGACACTTAGATCTTATTGTCAATGATGAATCGAAAATTCTTTTCTATTCTTAATATCCCGCAAACACAGCCCAATAGATAATAAGTCAAATGCCGCATTGATTTTCTCTTAATCAAAGAAATGGCGACCAAGGGTGCACGTACCATTTGGACAAAAAATATATAGAAGGCTTTTTGAAATCCAAAATGCTTGTAAGCGAGGTATATTTTATTTCTTCTCATGAAAAATTCGGAATATCCCTGACGGGATTTCGAGTTATTAGGAGATATATGCTGATGCCAAGCAATGGCTTTTCTTGTTATGACTGCCTTGAATTTAGTTTGGGCCATTCTTAAGCCCATGTCAACTTCGTCTGAATACATAAACAGTTTCTCATCCTGCAAGCCAGCAGCCGTATAGTATTCTCGTTTTGCCATATTCATGCCACCAGTTACAGATGCAACTTCTTTTATTATAGGTAATGAATCATTGAGTGTTTCTCCTGTGTTTTCAGGTGCCATATATAGCATTTTCGTTATCTTAGATCCATAATCTTCTATGATGTCGGAATCCTTTTTTAAAAGAATTGGCGTTATAATCCCATATTCCCCCTTTGAAAAAAGGATCTCGTGAAGTATCGACAAATTGCCTGCGGGAACCCGCATATCATTGCCGATCAGCATTATGGAATCAACTTCACTATGCTCAAGGGCACATCTAATGCCATCATTGTATGCGGCAGTAGTACCGTCGTTAGACATTCTTTTTATGATGACGGACTCGGGGAATAATTTTTCAACGGTTTGAATGTATTCTGGCCGAGAACCGTTATCGACAATAATATTCAAATATATTTCGTCTTTATATTCATTATAATATTCAGCCCATGAATTGATTTTGTAATCATCATTATAGGTTACTGTAATTGCTGCAATCTTCATTTTTTATTCCCCGGAAATGCGAAGCTCATTGCCATACGATAACTCTGCCTTAGCGGTGATTCTTTTCGTACGGCATAGGCACCCAGCAAAAGAAAGGCCAGCGGGACTTTTACCGAAAAGCTGATTTGAATAAAGCAGATTGCAATCGCAAAGCAAAAGAAAGACCCGAGAATGGTGATGTCTTTCCTCCCAATTTTCACCTTTAATAACCTTGAGAAGACAATCCAATGATATGAAATAATAATTATTCCCAAAATAAATTTAGCACACGATAAACCAACCGCACCATGCATTGCACCTAAATAATATAAAGGAAAGGCAACTACCAAATCGATCGTTGTTAAAATCGCCAGCGCATTCTGCTGATAGCTTGAAGACAATGAAGCGCTTAATAAAAGATCAATGGCCAATATGACTCCAAACCAGATTAGGAAATTGAATGACTCTATTGACATAACGTAAGATTTTCCAAAAAGAAAAGGAATCCAATATTTGCTGCTTATTGAAAGAAGCAACGCAATGACTGTTCCCAGGCAAACGATAAAGGTGATTCCTTCCTGGATTCTCCGTGAGAATAATATTTTATCTTCCCAATACAACTTTGTCATAAATGGAAACATAGCACGTAACGCCGTCGACAAACTCATGGTTACAGGAACCATTAATTTAGTACCGACAGAAAAATATCCAACCTCTTTTGCTCCTGACATATTACTAAGAATTAATATTGGCACTTGATCAACCAAAACGCCAAGCCCTCGCATCCACAAATATGGGAAGCTCATCGATATTAGTTTCTTGCGGTCGATAATACGAGCTTCATCTGTATTATTGGTGGTCAAAAGATTCCGTTTAATCAGAACCATGTAACATAATGCTTTTAGAAATAAAATAGATGTATAGATTATGAGTACATATGTAACATTGAAAAATTGATTTGGTGATACAACTATTGCCAATAGCCATAGCGTTGCAAAAATAATATTTAGCGAAGATGAATATTTTGTAATGAAGTTGCCAAATGCTATACTTTCACAGATATCCCATAATACGAGATTGAGTACTATAAGCGTAACAAATATTAGAGTTGTTTGATCTCCATTATAAATATAAAAATAGACTAAGAATACAATGACGGATATTAAAAAGCTGGCCGTTCTTATTGGTACGATAAGCGAAATATATCTATTTGTATGCTTTGGGTTGAGGGTAATTTCTCTTGTAAGGACCAAATTCATTCCAAAATTTGCAAATATTGAAACAATGGCAACAAGTGAAAGTATAACCGAATATTGGCCATAACCTTCCGGTGTCAATTTTCTTGCTAGGACGATTACGATCAGAAAACCGACTGTCCGCTGAGTAATATCGGATGCAAGAAGGTAGGACCAATTCTTAAAAAGAGAATGTTTAGAAGAAGCAATCAAATCTGTAGGACTCGATATATAAGGTCTTGTAAACTTGTGTGTAGGCAGGCCGAATCGTCAGTAATGTTTCTTTTTTCTTTCATTATTTTATCTTCCTTTTCACCATATTATCAGCTAACCAGAATAAGAAGAAGCTCCTGCCCCAACGATGTTTTAATTGATCCGCTAGATTCTGTCAAAATACGGAATATGCCAACTTTCATGCGGTAAGGCATTTGCCCTTGGGGAAATGCGATACCACATCGTCATTTGTTGCCGTTGCCAAATCACCTGCTTTTTATCTGAAAGCCATTTACTGAAAGGATCACCCTCTCGGCCATTAATAATAAGTTTTTCGTAATGCGCTGTAATAGCACCCCAAATCATATCCCACAGATTGGGGGAGGCAACCATTTCATAAAAGAAACCGCACTTGTCCATCCCACCAACCAATGCGTATCCATCCCCCTCATTAGTTAAAGGAAGAAAACAATTGACATCAGCCACGGGTATTGGTTTTACCTGGTAATCTAACAACCGCCTTTCAACACGCAGGGGTTCTATTAAAGATCTAATCTTTTCCAAGTGCGTTACTTCTATTAAATCAAGCGAACGGCAAATTACCTCCTCAGTTTTGTATGAGGTACAGATACTATTGATTTCAGCATAAAGGCTTTTGTCACGTATAAACCATCCATATTTTTCGTAAAATACTGGATTGCCCGTCCATAATACTCCAAAATCACACTCGTTTTCATGTAGATAGGCATCAACCGCACTTATTAACTCTTTACCTACACCCATTCCCCTGTATTGGGGAGTAACCCAAACCATTCCTATCATGGCACCGCGCCATATACACTTCGGGGTACAATAATCAAAAAGTTTGACTGCAACGACACCGCATATAAAACCATCCAATACAGCTACTTGAATTTGATTAATATTTTGTTGAGAGATCACATTAGGAAAGCGACAGCGCAAAGAAATCTTGCGGTCCTTACTTAGGATAAATTCCCGATCAATAGATTCTATAATAAAAGGTAGTTCAGTCGGTTCACAAGATCGAATAGAAATTTTCATTTACAGCTCATCCAATTGACTTTGGATTATATTCAGAATCACTGCTGTCCCAAGGTTAATTGAATAAATTCAATTGGTTGCTGGGACGCTCCTCTTGATTTGTGTAGGTTGATTTTGCAAGTACTTGTAAAATGGGCGTTTTCTCGAAAAGAGTCACGCTCAAAACCTGTAGAATTGTGTAGAGACTTTGGTCCAGATTCAAGGTCTTTTTCACGATGGCGACAAGAACATAGACGGAGATGGCAATCCATATCTGAGTCTTGACCGCGTTTTCGGTAGTGCCGAAAAAGGCCTTGATTCTGAGATGCTGCTTGATCCATTTGAAAAACAGTTCCACCTGCCAGCGGCAGCGATACAGCTCGGCTATCGTTATAGCCGGCAGTGCAAAGTTGTTGGTAAGAAACACAAGGGTTTTGTTGTTCTTTGAATCGAAGTACCGGATGCGGCGAAGTTTTTCCGGGTAATCCTTCTTGGCATAATAGCCTTTGAGGGTAACGATCTGATCGCATTGGACGCCGGTGGATTTGTCCACGGGCTGCGAGTACAGGCGTTTTCGGCTGAAGTTGATTTTTGCCCGTGTGACAAAAAATGCCGATGCTCGGTGGATTTTGTAGAGACGAAAAAAATCCAGATAGCCCCGATCCATGACGTAGATGGCGCCGGCCTCCATAATCAAATCGTCCAGAATGTTCACGTCGTGGACTGTGCCTTTGGTTATGATCACCACGGAAGGAATGTTGCCGCGCAGATCCAGAAGCGTATGAAGTTTTACCGCTCCCTTGCGCTTCCGGAATTCTGCCCAGGGAAAGAGCGCCAGACAAAGATCGATAGTAGTCGAATCCAAGGCGTACACTGCCTGATCCAGTTCGATACCGAAGGAATCTCCGGCGTAAAGCTTTCGGGCTTTTACTATGAGGGTTTGAGCAAAATCGGCGTAAATCCGCCAATCCCGGTTCTGATTTGCGTGGGCGAGCGTGTTGCGGGAAACCTTCCCGCGTATGCCCAAGTGATATAGTTTGGACTGAGTGGCCCGCAGGCAGGCCTGAATATCTCTCAAGCTTTCTCTGTAGGTGAGTTGAGCAAAGGCCATGCAGAGGTACTGATCCCAGCAGGAAAAGCTTATGACATTGCGATTGCCATTGTATCGATCGACGCATTTTCGAAACTCGTATGTGGTGACAAAGTCCATCAGCTGGGCAAAGACGGTTTTCCCGGAATTCATGCGCTGTCTCCTTTTCTATCGATAAAGGAGACTTGCACGTCTGGGAAATAATTTTCAAATCGAAAAATGACATTTTTGTCTATAAATAATTTTATTTCAGTAGGTTAAGGTACATTCAAAATTCAACCTTGGGACAGCAGTGATTCAGAATATGTGTACAATCCTTGTCACTCACCCACCATCCGCAAGGGATACTCAAACAATGTGCTGAGAATTTGGCCACACCTGGAAGGTTCGCCGGGCCACTTCCGAAAGCTGAATAAAGATCGTTGCGCAGGTGAACTTTGGAAGCGGCCACCCCTGACCTCTTTAGTCGGTCGAGAAGGTGATCACGATTGTGTGCAAGCAATGTATAAACCCAGTAGTTCTGTTTGCATTCCGCTCTTTTAACGGGTCTCAATTTATCAGAACAATGGTTAAGTTCCGTATCAAATAAAAGAGCATTCCTTCGTTGCATCGATAATATCTTATGCATTTTTTTCATCTGCTGAATACCAAGGTAGCTATTGACATCGCTCATTGTTGCACTGTGTCCAATCAAGGTAATATCACACGCGGGATTAATTTCACCGATCTCATCGCGAAAACGAGTTCTATCAATGCCGCAATCTCTGATGAGCAAACCTTTCTCAAAAAGAGTTTTGTCCTTGAATATTACTGCACCACCATCAATCGTATTTGGAATTCTAACAGCGCCGAATGAGAATATGGTAACATCGGTACCGCAATTTCCAATTTTTTTTCCTTTGTATTCTCCACCAAAAGCCTCTATTCCATCATCGATAACTGGAATTTCATACTCTTTACCAATTGCGTTGATTGCATCGATATAGCCTATCAATCCGCAATAATGATTATGTATGATTAGCTTTGTTTTTGGTGAAATTTTATTTCGAACACTATCCGGGTCTAAGGTGCCTGTTTCAGGATCAACATCTGCCCAATTTACCCTTAGTCCCTGAGATAATAAAGGTTGTGTTGAGGCGAGACATGACATTGGAGATGCGATGACTTCGTCTCCCGCGCTAATATTTAACGTTGATAACGCTACAAGAATTGACATGTTAAAAGTATTCGTTGTCAATAATTGTTGCGTTCCTAAAAAAGCATTTAATGATTTTTCAAATTCTTTTCCATATTGACCATATGCAAGAGAACTACTGTTCAGTATTGCATGAAGTTCCGGCAATTCTGGCATAAATGGTTTATACAAAGGTATCATTTTCAATTCCATTCCTGTCTGTTACCAACCTCTCTTGATGAGAACAGCTATTCTCTCTCTGTCTTCATCTGCAACCCACCAACCACAAGGAATATGGAGCATCCGTGAATAAAAAGAATCGACCCCGGGAAGGACGCAACGGCTAGCAGAAAAAACGGAATGTAAATCATTGCGCTTGTGCGCCTGCGAATTACCAATGCCGTGCTCTGTAAGATAACGGGAAAGATCATCACGCCTCTCTGCTAAAACCGTGTAAAACCAATAAGAGGGTTCCGCTTCCTCGTCCCATGTACACAGTTCAATGCCGGATACTTCCTGAAGTGCTGTATCAAAGTAACGTCCGTTGGCAATATGCCTCTCAACAACAGGGTTTATGTGTTCCAGTTGGACAAGACCGATCGTCGCATTGACGTTATTCATATGGTATTTATATCCAACTTCTTTGACATCGACCTCCGTTCGTGATGCCTGTCGATCTATGCCGAACCAGCGTATTTTACGTCCTCTGGGCAGGTCTGCCGGATTTTTACACGCAAGCATGCCTCCATCCACTGTAGTCATGTGTTTAATAGCCTGAAGAGAAAACATTGTGTATTCAGAATTCATGCCGATAGGTTCTTTTCCGTAGCAAGCACCAAGGACATGCGCAGCATCCTCTATAACAGGGATTCCATTTGTATTTGCAATCTCTCTAATATGATTCATGGCAGCCGGAATCCCACCATAATGAACCACCATGATCGCCCGTGTCTTTTGTGTGATACTATCGGCAATTGAATCGGGAGAAATGTTTCCGTTTCGCGGATCAACATCTGCCCATACAATTTTGCCTCCTGCATGCAAAATTGCCATATTAGTAGGTTCCGCCGTCATAGGAGTTGAAATAACTTCATCCCCGGGTTGAACACCCGCCAGAATCAGCGCAGTATGGAGGGCGGCAGTGCCACTGTAGAAAGAGAGTATATTAGGTAATCCTACGTATGATGAGAATTTGTTTTCAAACTCGTATACTTGTTCACCTTCTGAAATTTGGCCACTATAGAGCACATCGCGTAGGCGCGGCATAAGAATCTCTTCCGGGGGAAGATAAACTTTGAATAGTGGAATAAATGGGTGCTTAGTCTTCATAGTTTTCAACTCCATGCGTGGGTTTTTAGATTTGGTCTGCATTACCCATCCGCTTTCAAGAAATTAAGCATTTCTTCGTGTGTTAGTTGATTCGCTATCGAATCAATTTCAATATTTTACAAATTGTTTTATGGCTGCGCACACCCTTTCCGCTGTATGACCATCCCAAAGATCGGGAATAGTTCTTTGTTGATCTTCATTTCTTACTATTTCCTCTATGTTTGTTTCAACATCCTGCAACTTGCATAGCCTGTTAGTACCTTGTGTCACAGTAATGGGCCTCTCGGTGTTCGGTCGCAGGGTAAGACAGGGTATTCCAAGGTATGTAGTCTCTTCCTGGATGCCACCGGAATCCGTTAAGACAAACCGGCAATTAAATACCAAATTCATAAAAGAAATATAGCTTATTGGCTCTGTCAGATTTAAACTGGGGTGTGCCTCGAGTTCGTCCAATAATCCAAAAGAATCAAGATTCTTACGTGTTCGTGGATGGACAGGAAAAACAAGTGTTATCCTTTCAGCGATTCGTTTTAGCACCTGACATATTTCTTTTAAAAATTTCGGGTCATCCACATTTGCCGGTCTATGCAGAGTAACTAATCCGTATTCACGTGGGGTCAATCCGTACTGCGTACAGGAATTTTCTTTCTCAATCCTATTTCGCATCATTTCCAAAGAATCGATCATGATATTGCCGACCCTCTGGATTTTTTCCGGTGATACGCCTTCTTTCAGAAGATTTTCATCACCATCAGGTGAGGGCGTCCATAAAATGTCAGCAATGGAATCCGTTACAATGCGATTGATTTCCTCCGGCATCGTCCGGTCGAAAGAACGCAGTCCAGCTTCAAGATGGGCCACCTTGATGCCCAGCTTTGCCGACGCCAGCGTTGCCGCTACGGTGGAATTAACATCACCCACAACAACCACAAGATCGGGTTTTGTCTCTATAAGAACTTTTTCATAGGCAATCAATACCCGTCCCGTCTGTTCGGCGTGCGTTCCACTACCAACGTTAAGATGAATGTGCGGTTCCGGAAGGCCCAAATCATGGAAAAAAGTATCAGACATGTTGATGTCATAGTGCTGCCCGGTATGGACAATCAAAGGATTTGCCCATTTTTTATTGACAAGTGCATGATAAAGCGGCGCAATTTTCATAAAATTGGGTCGCGCGGCTGCAATAAGGTGAATCGTTTTCTTTGGGTTCATTTTATTATTTTTACTTGATCTTTGATGCGTTTCACATGCCCTCTTCCGAGGCCTTTTACTTCGCAGCCCAGTTCAAAGTAGCGGCGGATTTTGACGTCGTCCAGGAGGCCGAAGCAGTCAATGATGGCAAAGGGGCGGGCGGTCATTTTAACGATTTTGTCGGGGTCAAGGTCCCTGTATGCCTGATGCTTGACAGCCAGAACGACTGCATCGGCGCCTTTGAGGGCGGCCTTCATGTCCGGCTCTATTCTCAGATCGGTCAGGCTCTCCTGATTCCGGAAGAAGCGAGCCCAGGAATGGCCGGGGGCGGGGTAAGTGTACTGTTTTTCGAATTCCGGCCAGTGTTTGACATAGGGATCATGGACGGCGATTTCGCCCCCCATCTCGGTGAGTTTTCTGATCAAGACCTCGGAGCCGCTGTAACGTGTGTCGCCTACGTCTTCGCGGTAGGAGGCGCCGAGGATAACAATCTTTGAGGCGGCCACGATTTTGCCCATGTTGCGGAGGGCATCGCGCACGAGTTCCGCAGCATGCAGGGCCCGGGTATCGTTGATGTCAATGGCCATGGGGGTAATTTTGAAGATGTCGTCTTCAAAGCCCGTGAGGTGGCGGTAGGCCCAAACACCCAGGCCGCCATCTTTCGGCAGGCAGTAACCGCCGATGCCGGGACCAGGAAAAATCATGTTATTGTGGGTGGGACGGACCTTAATGGCCTGAATGACCTTCATGATATCGACGCCGTTGCGCTCGGCGAATGTGCTCCATTCGTCGAGGAATGCCAGGATGGTGGCCCGGTAGGAGTTTTCCACAATCTTACAGGTTTCGCTCTCGATGGGACGGTCCAAAACGGTTAAAGGGTACTTGTCGACGTTGAGGACTTCTGAAAGAAATTTGGTGACCCGGGCTTTGGCTTCCTCGTTGATGCCGCTACAGACCCGCCAGAAGTCGCGGATGGAAGCCACATATTCCCGGCCGGGCATGACACGCTCGTAGGAATGGGCGAGGAGCGGTTCTAGGTTCAAGGTTCGAGGTGCAAGGTTTGAGGTTTGGGGTTCGAGGTTACCGGATTTGTTTTGCAAATCCGATTGAAAACGGCGTTCGAAGGCTTTTTTCAGGATTGGATAGGCCACGTATTCGGTGGTGCCCGGCGGCACCGTGGTTTCTATAAGGACGAGGCACTTGGGACTGATTTTCTCGCCTATTATCTTCAGACTGTCTTCCAAGGCGGCTATTTCGGCGTGCCCCTCACGGCAGTTGCCCAGGGTTTCTTTGAAGTAGTCGCATTGCACATCAACAACAACGCAATCGGCCAGGGTGAGGGCATCGTAGGTGAAGGTGGCTGTAAGAGTCTTTTTTTCGTTGACGCAGCGAGCGATGAGGGGAGCCACCTCGGGGTCTTCTGCTTCTACCGGGGCGATGCCGCGGTTCATTAAGGGAATTTTCCAATAGGAACGGGGGGAAGGACGCTGCATAGCTATCACGAATTTGCTCGGCTCAGCCGCAGGTGCGGCAGAGCCGGTGGTTTGAGGTACAGGGTTCGGGGTTGGGGGTAAAATCTCATCTGGGTCATTTTGGGAAATCCCCCCTAACCCCCCTTTTTCTAAGGGGGAGACTGGGTTGGTGTCATTTTCAAAGGGGGGAATTGGTGGTGCTTTATGTTCGGCGTCGGCGACGATGCCAGCCATGACTGCGCCGACGAAGCCTACGCCCATGACGACGACGATTTCACTGCCCAGGGCCCGGTTTTCTTTTACGAGGGTTTGAAGCCGGGCGAATTCCTTATCGTAGTCTTCGGGCTTGGGGAGGGGGAAGGATTCGCCGGAAGGGGAAGTTGAGAACTGGTCTTGCTGGTCTGTTTGGTTCATTTGGTCTATCTGCTCCTTTGGTTAAAAACGTTAGGATTGTTAACAGCGTTAGAACGTTAGGAACGTTGGCGGCGCTTATTCCGGTTCTTTGACTCGGTAGAGTTCTCTGTGGGCTTCGGTGTCAGCGCGGTGTGCTTTGAGTTCCGCAGCGATATCATCGATCTTTTTGCTAAGACGTACATCCACGGCATCAAGTTTTGCGGCCGTGGCGTCGAGCTTTACGGCCGTGGTATCAAGTTTATGCTCTACGCATTCAAATCTCTGTTCAATGTCGCTTTTCATACGATCGATTTTTTCAGAGAGCATCTGGTGACCTTCGGCAACAATGTCAATTTTATGGTTGATCGATTCTGCAAAGATACCTATGTGACGGGCAATCATCTCATCGATTTTTCTGAAGCCTTGTTCGTCCATCTCTGCCTCGTTTGTGTCGTTGAGAGAGTTTTGGTGGTTGATACAGCTTCGCTCCTTGGATTACAGGATGTGTGTGTTTCTGTAATACAATGATTTGGGAATATTGAATTGTTTTAACAGGTTGTGCCTGTTTTTATGTGTAATGGCAATCTCACGGGTTATGATTTATCTATGAGATTGCTTCGTCGCTGCGCTTCTCGCAAAGACAGCGGGGGGTGAGATTGCCCCGGTGCTTCGCTCCTCAATGACATGGGGGCGGAACGATTGCTTCGTTGCTGCGCTCCTCCATGACAGTGGGGGTTGTGATCGCTGCTGTGCCGCGCCTCTCGCGATGACAGTACAGGGTAATGTGTACGGTATTGCAATTGCTTACCCCCTCCCCTTAATCCCCTCCCACCAGGGGAGGGGAAAGAAATGTACCTTTTTACGAGGCTGTCGATATTCTCCTGTTATGGTTCGTCGGCTGTGTGGTTGTGTTGTGCGATTTCCCTTTTCAGCCGATGTATTTCTTCTTCTAATCTATCGTATTCTTGTATTTTCCTTTTGAGAAAATGATAGGTGATTCGTGCTTTTTCCTCTATGCCCCTGGGTGTCAGCAGGTAGAGGTATATGGTTTTGTTTTCTTTATTTTTAAAGTTTTCCGCTTTGATGAATCCTTTATGTATCAATGCCTTGAGGAGGAAGTTGACCTTTCCCAGGCTGATGCCCAGACGGCTCGACAGTTCCCTCTGGGACACATGGGGACTGCCGTGCAACTCCCGCAGGATGTTGAGTACTTCTTCTCGCTCAGGATTGAATGCATGTACGTCTGACATCGCTATACCCGAATGTTCATTTGGTGAACGGTGGGAAATAGTAATAAAGATAGAGGGGGGATGTCAAGATGTTTTTTAAGCGTTTTGATCGTTGAGATCGTTATTAGCGTTAGGAACGTTGGGGGCGTTTTGTGCGCTGTGCTCTCAGGTAGCGAAGCAGTCCATCAACAATCTGCATTGTTTTCAGTGCTTGTGCATAAATTTCTTCGAATTGCTCTTTTTCTATGTAGTTCTGATCTATTGCAATGTACCCACAATTTTGTACTTCGGCGCATGACCGTCGTGAATATGTCAAGAATCTTATAAATTCCGGATTTGATTGCGATGCCCAACCTTCTGCAATATTGTTCATAGTTGATACGGCGGCGGCGGTGATCTGGCTGGCGAATCTCAGGTCTTTTTTGAATTCGATATTTTTGTTGACTGCGCTGTAGACGATTTGTACAAGTTTTCTGGCTTCTTGCCAGCAGTCGAGTTCTTCGAAACGGGTGAGTTTGGTCATTTGGTCTATCTGGTCTATTTGGTCCCGGTGAAATGGGTTTGGGGTTCGAGGTATGGGGTGTAGGGTTCAGGGTTCGGGGTTTGGGGTTTGAGGTTTGGGGTTTGGGGTACAGGGTATGGGGTGTAGGGTTAAGGG
>Ga0272444_10004569_pt1 | contig 12195 bp, 7 predicted proteins | sample SSMForm13_FD_201033 | JGI IMG/M metagenome (GOLD analysis project Ga0272444, IMG submission 201033) | Marine sediment archaeal communities from Little Sippewissett salt marsh, Falmouth, MA, United States - SSM-Form-13 | ecosystem: Environmental > Aquatic > Marine > Wetlands > Sediment ... | reverse complement strand
ACCAAAGACAGAGGAGCTGGATTATTACACAATAGATATCTTCGATGAAACACCACCGGAGGTCATACCTTTCCTGACCAATCCAACCGAAGAGGAAGCAGGAAACGAGATAGAGGTTAAGGTCGAGGCCATGGACAATGTAGGTCTGGATAAGGTTGAACTACGCTATAAGAACGTAAAGGAAACGGCTGAGAACATCGTTATCATGGAGAAAATTAAGAGCAGTGGGAATTGGACCAAACAGAGCTACAAGGCTTCCATCCAGGAGCAGAACCAGCTTGGCCAGGTCGAGTACTGGTTTGTTGTCTATGATTCATCCTACAGATTTACAGAGGACAATGACGAAAACAGATTGGTCAGCGACCATTTCTTCATTACCATATTGGACATAAAACCCCCGAAGATATCTGGTGGCGGCATACCTGCCTACATTATCGGTCAAAGCAATAAGGTCATCGTGAATGTTACTGATAATGTCGAGGTGAACAAGATTACACTGGAATGGAGAGGATATGACATACAGAACACAGAGATCGAAGGAAGCATCACCAATCCACAGAAGGATGATGATATCTACACTTTCACTCTGCCCGAACTGTTCCTGAACCTAACCTCTTTCTTCTTCTATGAGCTCAATGCCACGGACAGTAGCGACAATTACCTTGTAAAGACATTCAACAACGTTCCTGTTGAAATAGAGGACCAGATCGCCCCGCAGCTCTTCCCTGGACTAGACCCGAATGAACCAGAAAATGCACCTGTCCAGGAACCGATTAGGGTGGAGGCCATTGCCCAGGACAATATCGGGATATCCAGAGTAAAAATCAAATACTGGGATACCACAGGTTCCTCCACCTCGGATATAATGCGATACGTTGGTACGAAAGAGAACCAGAACGGGAGGTGGATCTACGATATTCCTCCACAAACAATCAGCGAACCTGGTGACGTATACACATACATTAGGATCAGATTGACAGCTATTGACTTCAATGAAACGGAAACGATTAAACCCTCGCCCAGCACCTACTATATTATTAACATCACAGACAACAAGAAACCCGTGATCGTTTTCGATCAAAACCAGTATTTATATGCCAACCTTTCAGAACCAATTGTCATAAAATGTGAGGTTACGGATGAAGGAACCGGTCTAGACAAGATTGAGCTGTACTGGCGCAAGGAAGGCGAAACCGATTGGAACTTAAAAGCAATGACAAGCACAGTTGGAGATGAGTTCAAGGGAGAGATACCTGGTAGGGATGACCTCTGGGATATTGAGTATTATCTCAGAGCGGAAGATAAGGCAAATAACATTGCTAGAAAGCCAGAGAGTGGAATTTACACCATTGAAATACGGGACGTGGAGGAACCGGAGTTAAGGCATTATCTCGCGTCATACGATATGCCGCCTGATTTTGGTATCATAGGCCCGAACTCGGGACAGAAAAAGACAAGGATTGTTATCTTTGTCCTTGATGATTACAAGGTATTGAGCGGGAATCCGACGGACCCGAGTGTAAGACTGTATTTCAAAGAACTGGATAGAACAGAATACGACTACGTGGGAATGACCAAACTGAGCGGGAATGACACTCACAGCTACTGGGAGGCATACATACCCGCACAGGACATAAACACCCCTGGAAACCCGCCCTGGATCATACCATATTATTTCAAGGCCCGGGATACCAGCGGCAACATTGGCCAGCTGGGCAACCCAACGGACCCATTTGAACTAAAAATATTTAGAAGCGTAAGGCTGGAGGCATCGGCAGATGAGTCCAATCCCCAGATGAAATACGTGTTCAGGAACCAGGAGATAGACGTGGCAAAGATGACCATGTCCGTGAACTATGATAATGTTACCCTGGACTACATCAGGCTCAAGTTCGTGGGTGATAACCCCAGCAACATCCAGTTCGCAAGGATGTACATGGATGACGGTGATGGGGTGTGGGACAAGGACCTGGATGAGCTCATCGCAAAGAGGGCCTTCGAGACAACGCCCAACGGCTCCTTCACAAACCTCACATTGGAGTACGTCAACGGCTCGGACGTCAAGGTCTTTGACAACAAGCCTGTCATCATTTTCATCACCTACAGCTTCGTATCCAATGCCCATATCGGAGATACCATCGGAGGCATTATCGATAACGAGATGGACATCGGCATCAACCGCACCCACGTTATCACCCTTGGCGCAACCAACTTCGGACCTTACACAGTGGAGGTTCCTCCAAGGGTCACCAGCGTATACCCTTCAGGCGGCACCAACAATATGCCTGTAGGAACAGATATCGAGCTGAATTTCAACAAGAACATAGACCTGGGCTCCCTGCTCAGCTCCTTCAGTCTCAGGAAGAAGGGCACCACCATTACAATATCCGGTATTGGAATATATGATTCTAACAACCATATCTTCACTTTTATTCCAGACGACCCATTGGATTACTTCACAGAATACGAGATATTCATTGACGGCGGAGAGGATGGTCTTCTGGACACACTGGACCCGCAGATCCACATGGATGCGTATCCAAAACCCAACGGCGACTTCATTCCTGATGACTATGATTACTCATCCAAGTTCGTTACTGAGACGAACCTGGCGCCCTATATTTTAAATGTGGAGCCTGGAGATTTTGCCTTCCAGCAGATCAATGTTGGCCTTGAGGAGGACGTGATCATCAACTTCAGCGAGGAGATGGACCAAACCAGCGTGGAGGATAACATGCAGGTCAACGGGGATCCTGCAAAGGACCTGGGCAGCTTCACCTGGGACGAAGACGGCTGGAACGTGACATATGATTTCACTGCCAGGCTTGACCACTCCACAATATACACCATGACTGTTGGCTCAGACTCCATGGACCTCTATGGAAAGAAGATCACAGGGGCGAGGGAGTGGAGCTTCAAGACCATACCACCTGAGGATAACTTCCCTCCGATAGTCAGCCAGATGACAGCTAGACCGAATCCAACAGAGAATGCCTCAAAACTGTGGGTCAATGCCACCATTTCCGATTGGGGATACGGGGACCACATAGTCACCCAGGCCACTCTCAAGTGGAGAAAGGTGGGAGAGGCCACAGAGCACAACGTCATCATGAACCCGGTTGACGGCAACTTCGACAGCATCAACGAGACCGTGAGAACTGTGCTGGACATTACAAGCTGGATCGATGGATACAGCTACGAGGTATCCATTAGGGGCAAGGACAGCGAGGGAAACCTTGGCCAGACATGGAAGACCAAGACTGTGATGGTGTCGGATTACACGCCACCTGTATTCCCTGGAATAAGCGAAGCAACTGACCTCCTCGTGGGAAAAACTGTAAGGGTTAAATGGTCAACTGCAACTGATGTGAGCACACCCATCGTCTATGACCTCTACTATACAGATTCACTGAACCCATTGAACGGTTGGGTCGTCCCCGGACTCTCCGCACTGAGCTATACCTTTGACAACCTTACAACCGGACAGGAGTACAAGTTCCTGGTCAGGGCCAGAGATAACTACGATAACAGGGATGACAACGAGGTCATCATAAGCGCAACCCCGACAGACCAGACCCCACCCACATTCAACGGCCTCACGTGGGCCAACAACACTGGTCTTGGAAAGCAGGTACTCATGAGCTGGAAGCCAGCCGTTGACAATCACAACGTGGTCTACGACGTGTACTGGAGCGAAGATTACGGCACTGGCAGCGCAGTATACGGCGACCCCAAGGCCACTGGAATTACCAATACTTCATACCTTGCAGAGGGCCTGGTGAATGACAGGAACTACAGGTTCGCAGTAAGGACCAGGGACGTCTACGGCAACAACGAGCTCAATACCCTGGAACTTGTAGCAATGCCCAAGGACCTCACCGCACCAGAGTTCGATGGTGTAGAGAGCGTGACGGATGTGGGCACTGACCAGAGGGTAATGATATCATGGCAAGCTGGATGGGACATGAGCGGGAGCATCACCTACATTGTTTACTATGGAACCAGTGCTTCCATCGGATCGTTGAAAAAGTATGGTGAGACCACGGACCTGGAAATGGAGGTCAGCGGGCTCATCAATGACCAGCAGTATTATTTCAGGGTCACTGCAAGGGACAAGTACGGATGGGAGGATGCAAACCAGTATATCATGAGCGGGGTACCAACAGACTCCACTCCACCTGAGTTCACGGGTATAGCCTACGCTAATGACACAGGAAAGGGCGGCGAGCTGGAGATCAGCTGGCCAGAGGCAACGGACCCGAACACGCTTACCTACGTCCTATTTTATAACCCAGGGGGCAATGCATTCGCAGGATACAAGATATCCGGGATCACTGCCCCCACATACATCTTGACGGACCTGGACAACGACGCACCGTACTCCATAGCCGTGCGGGCAAGGGATTCATACGGCAACACCGACGGAAACACGAACACAATAATGGCCACAGCTACGGATGCCACGGCCCCTGATTTCGATGGGATCGAGCCGGGAGGCATCTCTGACGAGAAGGACGGCCAGAACATCACCGTATCATGGGAGCCTGCCCAGGACCCCAGCAGCGGCATCGAGTACCGCATCTACGTGTCCAATGTTTCCAAGAGCACACTCTTTGTCATCGAGATCACGGACCAGGGAGCCAATGACAGCTTTGAGATACCATTAGGCGCGACCGTGCAGTGGAAGAACGAGGGGGGAACGAACCACCGCATCGTGGTGGATGGGACGACCTCTAGCCTCCTCAGCCCAGGAAAGAGCTTCACCCACGTGTTCAAGCATTCAGGCAGCTTCGAGTACACGGACGTGCTGTCCACCGAAGTGGGAGGAACAGTCACCGTGGCAAGCCACACATATCAATTGGATGAAACGTCATTTAGGTTCCCACTGCCATCAGGAAGCACGCATTACATCATAGTGCGAGCCTTGGACTGGTACGGCAATGAGGACGAGAACCTTGTTGAATACTCCGTCACCCCCTTGGATGAAGAGGGACCCCTATTCGGAGGCGTGCAAAACGTTGTGGCAACCGGGGACAGCGGAACGGCTAGCGTGTTCTGGGATGAGGGGTATGACATCTCCAAACCGCTGAGCTACTCGGTGTACGTCTCAACTGTGCCAGGCTTTACCCCGAGCGCCTCCAACAGGAAGGGCACTACACAAAGCAATTTCATGGTGCTGTATGGATTGAACAACTTCCAGAAGTACTACGTTATTGTCAGGGCAACGGATTCCATGGGCAACCAGGATGACAACCAGGTCAATCTCTCTGTCACTCCAAGGGATGATTCACCCCCTGTCTTCGATGGACTTAGGTGGGCCAACAACACAGGCATTGGAGGAGAGGTCAGCCTAGAATGGGAAGAGGCCCAGGAGCCCAACGGTCCAGTGGAATACACAGTTTACTATTCGACCACATCTGACCCGTGGACCGGTGTGATGGTCGAGGGCATTACAGATACCTCTTACCTGCTAACCGGCCTGAAGAACAACCAGAACTACTCTATCGGAATCAGAAGCCAGGACAGGTACGGGAACGATGAGAACAACCAGGTCATCAAGCTCAGGACACCCACTGATGAGACCCCGCCCGAGTTCGATGGATTGAGGTTCGTGAACGATACTGGCACAGGCAACAGCGTGGTATTGAGCTGGTACAAGGGAGAGGACCCAAGCGGACCAGTGGAGTACAATGTCTACTATTCCAACAGCTACATGGACTGGGGTACCCCCAGGCTGACGAGCATTGCCGGTCAGGAGGTAACCATCAACGGTCTAGAGCCAGATACCAAGTACTACTTCGGTGTCAGGGCCATTGATTACTACTCCAACGAGGATGATAATGTCAAGAGCATGATACTGACCCCCGAGGACGCCACACCCCCGGTCTTCCAGGGCATTCAGAACATCAACACACCCAAGGAGGGCGGCAAGCTGAAGCTCACATGGTCGCAGGCCTCTGACCCGAACGGCCCGTTGAGCTACAGGGTTTACAGGTCCGCAACCAAGGGAGCATTGGGAGACCTGGCATTGACCACTGCCACAACCTCGGTGACCATCGAGGACCTGAGCAACGACGTAACATATTACTTCGTTGTCAGGGCAGTGGATGCATATGGGAACGAGGATTCCAACACGAGGGAGCTACCAGGTACTCCAATGGACAGGATAGCACCGAGCTTTGATGGGCTGCAAAGAGTGGACAACACCGGACTCGGCGGCTCCGTGGTCCTGAGCTGGGAGAGGGCATCCGACGCAAGCACTCCCATCACTTACAACATCTACCGCGGTATTGAGGATATCAACCTCGATAATCCGGCCCACAAGAACGTCAAGGGCACGAAGTTTACTGATAACGGGCTTCTTGATGGAGAGAGGTACCAGTACATCATCAGGGCCGAGGACTTCTACGGAAATGAGGACACCAACACCCTGCTCAAGTACGCGACACCCACCAAGCCTAACAACGAGCCCGAGCTGTCCGGAGGAGGGCACAACCCGGCATCTGGTGATGAGGAAGAGGAGTTCAAGTTCTCGGTGATGTACCTGGACGAGGACGAGCATCCACCCAAGTATGTCAGGGTCTACATCGATGACACTCCGTATCCTATGCTGTCAGATTCCAGCAGTGACTACGATGTTGGAAGGATATACAGCTACGAGACCACCCTGGAGGAGGGGCAGCACATCTACTTCTTCGAGGGAAAGGACGATATATCCAATGACAATGCCATCACAGGCGATGACGGGGACGAGGTCAGGACCAGCACGTTCTCCTTGACCGTGGATAGGAAGAACACAGCTCCCAGCCTGGAAGGCGAGCAGCCCATCAAGGTGGGTGGGAAATACCAGTTCGTGGTCCTGTACAGCGACAAGGAGAACCAGAAGCCGGACCATGTGGAGCTGGTGCTGGATAACTCACCGTACACCATGGAGGCCACATCCACCGATTATCTGGGCGGAGTGAGGTACACCGTGCAGATCGAGCTGGAAGCAGACAGGACATACCAGTACAGGTTCAGGACATCCGATGGAGAGCTTGACAACAGGACCAGCATGAACGTCTTCACCACCCCGGATGATGGGGAGGGAGAGACCACCGCAATGGGCCAGGTCAGGGAATCCATGCTCAACAAGTACATGGGCCTGCCCGGATTATTGTGGTTCGCAATACTGCTCCTGGTAGGTTATGCCATGCTCAGAAGGTCCAGAAGGCCGAAACGCATGGATATCAAGTGCCCGTCATGTGGTGCAGGCATTAAGGTTCCAAGAGGCCAGCAGACGGCAAAATGCTATAACTGCCAGGCCATGATGAAGATCAAATGATCAATGACCAGAGAAAGAGGTAGTGACCATGCAAGAAGGAGAAAGCACCTACGCAACCGTGGATGTAATGAGCGCAGATGTACCAGAGCCGCAGGGCTCAGGCTCGAAGAAGATGGCGGGGATCATCATCCTGATCATCATCCTTGCAGCTTTTGGAGGAGCCTGGCAGTTCTACCTAAAGGACCAGTTCAATGGCGATGATGGTGATGGAGACGGCAATGGGAACGGGAATGGCAGCAACCAGACCCAGGATGACGGCGTTGTAGCGGCCATCAGCATCACGGACGAGGATGGGGATGGAGTGTTCAGGGTGGGTGAGAACCTGACATTCAATGGCGGCTCGTCCAAACCCGTGGGGAAGGTATCCTATGTCTGGGACCTGGGAGATGGTACGAAGGACGAGACGAACACCAGCACCCTGATCCATAACTATTCAAAGACTGGTACATTCACTGTGAAACTCACCGTAGGGCACCAAGGCGATACCAACACCACCACACAGAACATCGAGGTCAAGCCGGAAGAGCCGCCTGCAGGAACTATCACCGTGGTACCTGGAAGGGATAGCCAAAACCTCATGTGCAAGGTGGAGTTCCAGATCAGCGCTGATGCATCCCAATCCAATTACATGGACTACCTGCTCTTGATATACAACATCTCAGCTAGCAATGAAACGACCTACAAATTCACAGATACCTTGGATTCCATCGAGGCTACGCCCAGCACCAACCCGCAGTACGTCTTCGAGGACGGTGTCTATGTCAATGACAGGACGCCAGCAGGAGAGGTGCAGGCATCCCCGCCAGATGAGGTTTTGATAGCAGGCGACGGCGGCTACGACCTTGCCCCAGGTGATTATGTGCAGATCATGTACGCACCTGACGGCATCGATATTGATACTGCCCAGCTCCAAAGCCCGCTTCCGATATGAGGGATACCATGTCCGATGATATCATAGTACAGCACATGCACTGCCCTGTCTGCGGCAAGGCCATACCTCCAGAGGAGCAGACCTGCTCCGAGGCATGCCAGGAGAGGCTCAGGCAGACCATCAAGAAGAGGAAGACCTACACTTGGATCATGTACGCATTGATGATGCTAATAGTCATTCTCTTCGCCCTTGGGGGCTCGATGTAAACAAGCGGAGCAGTTCCGCAACGGGGTGATTGCTTGAAGGTGTGTCTCGGAGGTACGTTCAACCGCCTGCACAAGGGCCACATGTCACTTTTAACAAGGGCTTTCAAGGTCGGTGACGAGGTCTTCATTGGCATCACCAATGATGAGATGGCGAGCGCCAGCAGGACGAAACTCCTTCCCTTTGAGGAAAGAAAGGCCGGTATCGAGGCCTACGTGTCGAAGTTCAACAAGCCATACACCATCAAGGCAATTGACGATCTGTACGGCCAGGCTGCGGAATTGGACCTTGACGCCATTATTGTTTCCAAACCCAAGATATCAGAGGCCGAGCTCATCAACGAGAGGAGAGAGAATGCAGGGTTGAAGCCCCTGGATATTATTGTAATGCCCCTTATCTTGGCCGATGATGGGCTGCCACTCAGTGCAACAAGGGTTGTGGAGAAGCAGGTGGACACCAGGGGACATCTCCTCAGGGCCGTCAGGGTGAATGTCGGCTCCAAGAACCCTGTCAAGATGGAGGCGGTACGCAGCATCTTTCAGGAGGTCTACAACGAGGTTGATGTCAAAGCCTACGAGGTATCCCACGGCGGACCAGCACAACCCAAGGATGGAGAGGTGCTCAACGGAGCCGTGGAAAGGGCGAGACTGGCCATCGTCCAGAGAAAAGCGGATTTCGGGATTGGCATTGAAGCAGGCCTCATCCACAACAAGGAGATGGACACCACATTCGATGTCCAGTACTGCGCCATCATTGACAGGACAGGAAGGATCACCCTGGGCCACGGACCCGGTTTTGTCTACCCTCCCATGGTATTGAGGGGGGTGGAGGACGGCAACGAGGTGGGCAAGGTCATGGACCTGAATTTCGGAGACCAGGGTTGGAACAAGAAGGATGGAGCCGTTGGTTTCCTGTCGAAAGGGTACATGGACAGGACAGGCTTGACCGAGGAAGCGGTGATCGCCGCCCTCATACCAAGGATAAGCCAGGACCTGTACGAGCTGTAATATGGGGTGTTGATGTGGGGCAGGGATACAAGGTTCGGACCGCTGTCCCCGGTGATATTGATGACATAGTCGAGCTGCACCGATACTCCATAGTGCCAGTGTGGGAGGAAAGGGGGTTCAGCTATTCCCTGGATGCCGTGGGAGAGCTTGTCACAGAAATGATGGAAGAAGAAGGACAGCACATGCTGGTTGTTGAACTGGATGGAGCGAATGGAAGGGAAGAAACCACTTCCAAGGATGGATCTATAATTGGATTCCTCTGGTCCCAGCTCTTTCATGACAGCGTGAGTGGGAAGATCGTGGATGAGGTCAGGATGCTGCTTGTCCATAACGAGCACAGGAGCGAGGGCATTGGTAGCAAGTTAATGGAGATGGAAGAGGACCATGCCAGGAGCAACGGAGCTGGGAATATCAAGCTGGAGGTCATGAGCTACAACCAGCGTGCTGTAGATTTCTACCACAAGGAAGGGTTCATAGAACTCAAGAGAGTCATGTTCAAGGGAGTGTGAGCTGTGAGCATCCAGGTGGAAGAAGAATGATGCTCGAGCTGTTGTTCCTCATTCTCTATGCCTTTGCATGGGGGCTCAGAAAGGGCTCCGTGGTTTGCGTGACGATCTGCGCTCCTGGCATAATTCCATACGTAGCAGAGAAACAGGGAGATGCCAACCCTCTAAAACTGGCCTTCTTGTTCAACCTGCCCAGGATCATCGCCCTCACCGCACTGGGTGCCGTGGTGGGGTTCTTTAGTTTCAACCTGGCTCAAGAGCCAGCTGTGCAGGATATAACTGCAAGCATCGGCGTGCTGGGCTACATTCTTGTTGGATTCCTGCTTCTTGCCTATGGTGCATACCTATTTGCCACAGGTATCGACGAGTACCAGGACCTGAAGGAGGGAGTGTGTACCAAGTGCAGGGATGCCCCGCATGCACGATTGTTCAGGAAACTTGCTGGACATAAAGGTGGTGAGGACGGCATGCTGCTTGCATGGGGAGGCCTATTGGCCCTGGCCTGCATTGGCGAGACGCTGATGACAGTGGAGCTCGTCATGCTCTCTGGGCTCACAGCGGCTTTGGCTGGCAGCGTTGCCCTGTCCACTCTGGTCGGTGGGATGACAATGTTCTCCTTCGCATTGGGTGCCTCCATACCGGTAGGCGCGGCCATGGTGCTCGGCTCCAAACTGGCCAAGAACAGGCAGGCCGCTTTTGTGAACAGGCTCAAGCTCGTGTCTTCCATTGTACTTCTCATCATCGGCCTGGGCATCGTTCTTCTTATGGGGTTGAGAGTTGCTTGATGGCAGTATTGTTACCAGCACCATAAACCTTTAATGCCCAAGGTTGTTCTCTTCCTATGGAGCGGATAAACGCTGTTCCGGCCCAATGCCCCATTTGCGGGGAGGAGCAGGAGCACAAGGTCCTGAAAGGGACCTTCTCCACCAAGGGTGCTATTACGTTCCAGGGCACTGTAAAGTGCATGGAATGCGGCCATGTACATCCTGCCAATATCAGAGTCGATAAGAACATAGACATCCAAATGGTGGTGAGCTGGATGGGCAAGGCCGAGAAAAGAATCATCGACCTTCCACCCAATGAATTAGTGTATTTGGATGACCAGTTCCAGATCGAGGATGGGATGGTGAAGGTGACCGGGATACAGCAAGGAAACAAAAGACTGGATTCTGCCATGGCCAAGGACATTGAGGTCCTGTGGGTAACGAGATACGACAAGGTCAGGCTGAAGTTCACCATTAATAAAGGCAGGCGCAGCATTTCCAAGGAAATACTCGTTGTACCTGAGGAGGAGTTCTTTGTCGGAGATGAGCTTGACATTGACAAGATGCCGGTGGTCATAGTTCAGATCCAGACCGAGTCCGGACCGTTGAGGAGAGGCAGTGCCGAGGCTACGGAGATCAAGAGAATCTACTGCAAGACTGTCAAGCAGCGGTAGCCTGGAGCCTTCCACTTTTCCAAACAAATCTATTTATGCCAATATAAGGATTAGTTACCATGGGATCAAAGGACACCGCTGCCAGGCGGGAAAGGCTGGTGGACTCGCTGATCAAGAGAGGGTACATCCACAGCCCCGAGATTATTCAAGCCATGAAGGCCGTTCCCAGGCATCAGTTCATGCCTCCAAGTATGGCAACGCATTTCTATGCAGATTCACCACAGTGCATCCAATGCGGCCAGACCATCTCCGCACCACACATGGTCGGAATAATGGCAGAGAGGCTGGACCTGCAAAAGGGCCAGAAGATCCTTGAGATAGGCACAGGCTCCGGTTACCATGCTGCTATCGTGGCCCATATCGTTGGCAGTAGTGGTGAGGTGCACACCATTGAAAGGCAGGAGAAGCTTGTGGATTTCGCCAGGCAGAACTTGGAAAGGTCCTCTTATGGAAAGCAGGTCATGGTGCATGTTGGGGACGGAAGCAAGGGCTGGCCTGATGCCGCACCCTATGACAGGATATATGTTACCTGCGCTTCTCCTGATATCCCCCCACCGCTGGTGGAGCAATGTGCAGATGGCGGGAAGGTCATGGTGCCTGTTGGAGGCAGTAGCTACCAAACATTGGTTATTGGTGTCAAGAGGAATGGTAAGTTGAAGAGAAAGAGCTTCGAGGACTGTGTCTTCGTACCATTGGTAGGGGAGCACGGCTTCAAGCTCTAGAGAACATTTTTTAAGGTCTCTAGTACATAATAAAAGTATAGAATGCATCATTAAGGTCTAGAT
>Ga0272444_10004568_pt1 | contig 12196 bp, 10 predicted proteins | sample SSMForm13_FD_201033 | JGI IMG/M metagenome (GOLD analysis project Ga0272444, IMG submission 201033) | Marine sediment archaeal communities from Little Sippewissett salt marsh, Falmouth, MA, United States - SSM-Form-13 | ecosystem: Environmental > Aquatic > Marine > Wetlands > Sediment ... | reverse complement strand
TGCTCAACGAATACTTTGAAGTGATTGTGGATATCGTTTTCCGACACGAGGGAACGATTGACAAATACATCGGCGATGCCGTCATGGTCATCTGGGGTGCGCCGGTTTTTCATGCGGACGACGCCCTTCGTGCCGTTCAGGCGGCCGTTGACATACAGCACGCGATCGACCGGTTCAACCGCGAACGCAAGGGAACCCGGCGTATGCCCGTCAAAGCCGGCATCGGCATCAACACCGGCGCCCTGGTGGCAGGCTACATCGGTTCGTCGCACACCATGAGCTATTCGGTCGTCGGCGACACGGTCAACACGGCCTCGCGAATTTGTGATGCCGCCGAAGCCGGCCAGATACTGATTTCCGAACACACCTTTCACAAAGTTCAGAGCCGATTTGAAGCCCGTGTGCTGGAACCCCTGCAGGTCAAGGGTAAATTCAAACCCATTAGCATCTATGCCATCGAACAGGCGCCATGAGAATCGGAATCGGGTATGATGTCCATCGGCTGGTCCATGGGCGCCGGCTCATCATCGGCGGCGTCACCATTCCTTATGAAAAGGGCCTGCTGGGCCACTCGGATGCGGATGTGCTGCTGCACGCCCTGTGCGACGCGCTGCTCGGTGCAGCGGGGCTGGGGGATATCGGCGGCATGTTTCCGGACAGCGATCCGCGCTATGCGGGTGCGGACAGTCTTCTGCTGCTTGAATCGGTGGTGCGGACGCTGGCCGAACACCGCCTGGCGCCGGCCAACATCGATGCCACGGTGCTGGCGCAGGCGCCGCGTCTGGAACCCTACAAGAACGCCATGCGGCGCAACATCGCCGCCGCCCTAGCGCTGGATGTGGACCGGGTCAGCGTTAAGGCCACGACCACCGAAGGACTGGGAATCATCGGCCGCGGCGACGGCATCGCCGCCATGGCCGTCGTGATGATAGAAACGGTTTGATTGGTTATATTGGTTTGATTGGTTGGGTTTATTGCTGCTGCGTTAATTCGGCCAAGAATTCAACCGTCCACTAATTCAAAATTATTTAAAAGGACTTCCATGCACATTACAGTCTACAACACCCTGAGCCGAAAAAAGGAACCGCTGGAGACGGTGGAAAAAGGGAAGGTCAAAATGTACGTCTGCGGCCCGACGGTTTATGATTCCTGCCATATCGGGCACGCCCGTTCAGTGGTGGTTTTCGATGTCATCGCCCGCTATCTGAAGCGGCGGGGTTATGCCCTTGTTTACGTGCGCAATTTTACCGACGTGGACGACAAAATCATCAAGCGCGCCAATGCACTGGGAGAAGACCCCCTGGCCCTGGCGGAGCGCTACATCCGTGAGTTTCACCGTGATATGGATGCGTTGAACGTTGAAAGGGCCGATTTCGAACCGCGGGTGACCGAACACATCGAGGACATCATCCACATCGTCGAGCGCTTGATCGACAGGGGGTGCGCATACCCGGTGGACGGCGACGTGTTTTTCGAGGTCGCCGCCGATGACGCCTACGGCAAACTGTCGGGCCGGCGGCTGGATGAAATGGAGGCCGGGGCACGCGTGGAAGTGGATGAACGCAAACGACACCCCTTTGATTTTGTGCTCTGGAAAGCGTCCAAGCCGGGCGAGCCGGCCTGGAAAAGCCCGTGGGGAGACGGCCGTCCCGGATGGCATATCGAATGCTCCGCCATGAGCGTCAAATATCTGGGGCAGCCCTTCGACATTCATGGCGGCGGCAAAGACCTTGTCTTCCCCCATCACGAAAACGAAATCGCCCAATCGGAGTGCGCCGCCGGCGAACCATACGCCAGGTACTGGATTCACAACGGGTTTATCAACATTCATCAGGAAAAAATGTCCAAATCGCTGGGCAACATTCTGTTGATCAGGGACGTGCTGCAGGAGCACCATCCGGAGGCCGTGCGTCTGTTTTTGCTTTCCAAACAGTATCGAAAACCCATCGATTACAATCCCAAGGCCATGCGGGACGCCGGTTTGGCGCTGGACCGCCTCTATGCCCTGTTAGCGCGGGTGAATCAGGTTGCCGGGGCCGCGGCGGACACCGACATCGATGCCGCGGCCGATCCCTTCTGGGAACCGTTTTGCAGCGCCATGGACGACGATTTCAACACCGCCACCGCCATCGGGGTGCTGTTCGAGGCGGTAAAGCGCCTCAATCGTCAGCTGGACCAAAGCGAGGGTCGCCCGCCGGCGCCGGAAAAGGAGCGTATCATTGCGGCACGGCGGACGATTCTGGAGATGGGTGCCGTGCTCGGCATTCTCCTGGAAACGCCCGAGACCTATTTCGCGCAGAAAAAATCCGCCGGCATCGCGCGTCGGGACGTCGATCCCGCTGAAATCGAGGCCCTGATCGCGGAGCGCTCCGCGGCCCGCGCTGCCAAAAAGTGGCAAAAAGCCGATGCCATCCGCGACAAGCTGGCCCGGATGAAGGTCATCATTGAAGACCGCCCGGACGGCACCGTCTGGAAGCTGGATGCATGAGGCTGAATCCTGGATACTGGATACGGAATGCTATCGTTCGCCAGAATGACGATTCATCGACAAAAGTGATATTTTGCGGGCCCATCAACCATGTCTCAATTCCATCTTGTTTCATCTTTTGCACCGGCCGGAGATCAGCCGGCGGCGATCGAAGCGCTCAGCCGCCTGGTGGAGCATGGACGTCCGGCCGCCGTTCTGCTGGGCGTCACCGGATCCGGCAAGACATTCACCATGGCGCATGTCATCGCACGGCTCAAGCGCCCCACCCTGGTTGTGGCGCCCAACAAAACGTTGGCGGCACAGCTGTATCACGAGTTCCGGACGCTTTTTCCCGACAATGCGGTCGAATATTTTGTCAGCTATTACGATTACTACCAACCCGAGGCCTATATCCCCGCCAGCGACACCTACATCCAGAAAGATTCCTCCATCAACGAAATGATCGACAAGATGCGCCACTCGGCGACCCGTTCCGTGCTGACCCGCCGGGATGTCGTGGTGGTGGCCAGTGTTTCCTGCATTTTTGGTCTGGGTGAACCCGAGGACTATCTGGCCATGCGCGCCGATCTGGAAGCGGGGACAACGCTTGAACGCGACGCCCTGCTGGCGGCCCTGGTGGACATGCAGTATGAACGCAATGATTTCGATTTTCACCGCGGCGTTTTCCGGGTGCGGGGCGACCGGGTGGAAATCTTTCCGGCCTACGAAGAAGAAACCGCGGTGCGGCTGGACTTTTTCGGCGACGAACTGGAATCGATCACCGAAATCGACCCTCTCAAAGGCACGGTCAAGCGGGCGCTGAAGCGCATGGCCATTTTTCCGGCCAGCCATTACGCCGCTCAGCGCAACACCCGCCGCCGGGCCGTGAAAACCATTCTGAACGAACTCAAGGATCGCGTTGCCTATTTCAGAGATGCAAACAAGCTCATCGAAGCCCAGCGCATCGAAGAAAGAACCAATTATGATGTTGAGATGATAGAAGAAATCGGCTACTGCAACGGCATTGAAAACTATTCGCGGCACTTCACGGGACGGGCGCCCGGGGCCCCGCCGCCGACCCTGCTGGATTATTTCCCGCGGGACTACCTGCTGTTCGTGGATGAAAGCCACATCGCCGTTCCTCAGATGCGCGCCATGTTCAAGGGCGATCGCTCCCGCAAAAAAACGCTGGTTGAATACGGATTCCGACTGCCTTCGGCGCTGGACAACCGTCCACTGCGCTTCGAAGAAACCGAACAGCGCATCAGTCAGGCGGTTTTCGTGTCCGCCACCCCGGCCGCTTATGAAACCGCCCGGGCGCAAGACGCACTGGTGGAGCAGATCGTGAGACCCACCGGCCTCATCGATCCGGCCATATCGGTGCGCCCGGCGAAAAATCAGGTGGACGATCTGCTGGCGGAAATCCGCCGGCGGGAAGCACGGGGTGAAAGGGTTCTGGTCACCACGCTGACCAAGCGACTGGCGGAGGATCTCAGCGATTACTATGCCGACCTGGGGCTGAAGGTCCGTTACCTGCACGCTGACGTGGACACCCTGGAGCGTATGGATATCATTCAGGATCTCCGCAAGGGACGTTATGATGTGCTGATCGGCATCAATCTGCTGCGGGAAGGACTCGACATCCCGGAGGTGTCCCTGGTCGCCATTCTGGATGCGGACAAGGAAGGCTTTCTGCGGTCCACGCGCTCGCTCATTCAAACCTGCGGGCGGGCGGCCCGCAATGTAAACGGACTGGTGATCATGTATGCCGACAGCGTGACCCCTTCCATGCAGGCGGCTATCGACGAAACCAAACGCCGCCGCCGGATTCAGGGGCAGTATAACCTCGAACACGGCATTACGCCGCAAAGCATAAAAAAAGATATCACCCGCCTTTTTGAAACGGTCTACGAAAAAGAAGCCCGGACCGAGCAGGTCGCCGAAGCCACCGCCGGGTTCAAGGCTGTTGAGGACATCGAAGCCAGAATCGCAACCCTGGAAAAGGAGATGCAAGCCGCCGCCGCCGATCTGGCCTTCGAAAAAGCGGCCGAGCTGCGGGATGAAATCATCGCGCTGAAAAAACGGCTGCTGTTTGAGGCGTGAGGGATGAAATAATTTTGAATTTTGAGTGTTTAATTTTGAATTAAAGTTCGCTATCGAAATTCAAAATTTAAAATTCATAATTCAAAATTGCTTTTTCCTGGAACCCAACAAACGCAACGAACCCAAAAAAAATTGAATAACAAAAACGTATCTGCAAACGCCGACAAAGCCGCAAATCTGCGCGAACGCCTGCCCGATGTCAGCACCGGCCCGGGGGTTTATCTGCTGAAAGATAAAACCGGCCGCGTGATTTACGTGGGCAAGGCGGCCAACCTGCGCAAGCGCTTGGCGAGCTATTTTGCGCGCCGCTATCGCGATGATGTCAAAACGCGGGTTCTGGTGGAACATGTCACCGCATTTGATGTCATGCTGACGGCTTCCGACAAGGAAGCCATCATTCTGGAAGCCAATCTCATCAAGCGCCACAAGCCGCGTTATAACGTGGTGTTGAAAGATGACAAGCGTTATCCCATTCTGCGGCTCGGCCGGCGGCATCCTTATCCACGGCTGCAAATCGTCCGCAAAATGAAAAAAGACGGCGCCCGGTATTTCGGGCCGTTTGCCTCCGCCGGGGGGGTGCGCCAGACGCTCAACATCATCAACAAGGTCTTCCGCCTGCGCAAGTGTACCAACAGTGAATTCAGGCGCCGCGCCAGACCCTGCCTGCATTTTCAGATGAAGAACTGCCTCGGCCCATGCTGTCAGGATGTGGATCCGGCCCAGTATGACGAGCTGGTGCAGGACGTGATTCTCTTTTTAAATGGAAGAACCCCCGACCTGGTTCGACAGCTGCGCAAAAAGATGGCGGCGGCGGCGCAGGGACAGCGCTACGAAGAGGCCGCCCTGCTGCGGGACAAGCTCTTTGCGGTGCAGCGGACGCTTGAAAAACAGGTGGCGGTGACCACCGACCTCAAGGACCGGGATGTCATTGCGGCGGCGGTGTCACCCGCCGTTTCCGTTGTGACCCTGCTGACGGTCCGCGGTGGTTTTTTACAGGGAACGCGTCATTTTGCATTCGAAAAAACCCTTTCCAGCGAACAGGACGTCATTGAAACGTTTTTGTTGCAGTACTACGAAAAAGCCCCTTTTACGCCGTCTGAGATACTGGTGGCCGAACGCCTGCCGCACGCCAGGGTGGTGGAGGAAAGCCTCGACCCGCTTCAGCAGCGTAAAATCCGGGTGCTGGCGCCGCAGCGCGGGCCAAAACGCCAGCTGGTGTTAATGGCGCTGGAAAACGCCCGCAACCAGCTGCGCGAACAGCTGGATGTGCTTGCGTCCGGCCAGGCCCTGCTGAAACGGCTTGAAAAAAGCGCCCGCCTGCGCCGTCTGCCGCAGCGCATCGAATGCATTGACAATGCCCACCTGGGCGGCGACAATCCCGTTTCGGGCCTGGTCGTCTTTCAGGGGGGACGGCCCCGCAAAAAAGACTATCGCACCTATCGCCTGCAAACGGCCGGGAGCGGCGACGACTACGCCGCCATGGCCGAAGTGATCGAACGGCGCTTCAACCCGCACAAAGAGACCTTGCCCCTGCCGGATCTGCTGCTGATCGACGGCGGCAGGGGGCAGTTGGGCATGGTTGTCGCCGCCGCCCGTCGTCTGGGGCTTGACACCGCTTTCGATATCCTGGCCATCGCCAAAAAAGATGAACAGAAAGGGGAGGAAAACGATAAAATTTATCAACCCGGCCGGGTCAATCCCGTTACATTCGGCCCGGATCGCGACGCATTGCTCCTGCTGCAGCGCATCCGGGATGAAGCCCACCGTTTTGTGCTGCAGTTTCACCGCAAACAGCGCCGCAAGTCCGCCATCCGCTCCGAACTGGATCACATTCCCGGCATCGGCGCCAAAAGACGCGCGCAGCTTTTGGCCGCGTTCGGCGGTATCGACCGCATCCGCAGGGCCTCGGCACAGGAACTTTCCGCCGTCCCCGGTATGAACCACCCGGCCGCTCGGGCGGTGCGGGAATATTTTGAGAAGGCGGAGGTCAGATGTCGGAAGTCGGAAGCCGGAAGTCAGAATAAAGAGCGGGGACCCTGAAGGGCATGAAGAAAAAGATGGCTCGAATGGTTAATTCGTTGAATGGTTGAATGGTTGAATGGGGAAACCGCCGTCATCCCCATTCAACCGAACCTAGCGAATCCGAAAGACCGAAGTTGAGAAGGTGGGAAATAATTTTGAATTTTGAGTGTTTAATTTTGAATTAAGGATCGCTATCGGGATCGGGATCGAAACGCATTTGTTTGAATTCAAAATTCATAATTCAAAACTCAAAATTGCTTTTTCCTGGAACCCAACCAACCCAACAAACCCAACAAACTCAATTAACCCAACAAACCCAACCAACTCACCCCATCTTCCTCAACGCATCCTTTAACTCCTGAACGGCGGCGGCGGATTTTTCCAGGGCTGCTTTTTCAGAGTCGGTGAGCTTGATTTGGATAATCTCTTCTACGCCGTTGGCGCCGAGTTTGACGGGAACGCCGATAAAAAGGGCATCGAATCCGTATTCCCCTTGCAGATAAGCGGCGCAGGGCAGGATTTTTTTCTTGTCTTTTAGAATGGATTCGGCCATCTCAACCGCGGCCGATGCCGGTGCATAATAGGCGCTGCCCGATTTGAGCAGGCTGACGATTTCCGCGCCGCCGTTGGCGGTGCGGTTGACGATGGCCTCGATCCGATCCGGGGGAAGCAGTTCGGTGATCGGAATGCCCGCGACGGTGGAATAGCGCGGCAGGGGAACCATCGTGTCGCCGTGTCCCCCCAGTACAAAGGCATGAATGTTTTCCACGGATACGTTCAGCTCCATGGCGATGAAGGCTCGGAAACGCGCTGAATCGAGCACGCCGGCCATCCCCACCACCCTGTTTTTGGGGAATCCACTGGCCTCGTAGGCGACGTGACACATGGCGTCCAGCGGATTGCTGACAACGATGATCACGGCATCCGGCGACAAGGCCGCCACTTCCCGGGTGACGCTTTTCATGATGCCGGCATTCGTGCTCATCAAATCATCACGGCTCATGCCGGGTTTTCTGGCGATTCCCGCCGTAATGATGACGATATCCGAATCAGCCGACCCGGCGTAATCATTGGCGCCGACGATGTGGGCGTCGTGTTTTTCCACCGGCGCCGCTTCGCTCAAATCCAGCGCTTTTCCCTGGGGGATGCCTTCGATGATATCGATCAGGACAACGTCACACAATTCTTTTTCAACAAGCCGCTGCGCCACCGTTGCACCGACATTGCCGGCGCCGACTACCGTCACTTTCTTGTCCATCTTCCTTTTCTCCTTCATTTAAAAAAGCATTGCCACGATTGCCGGATTCCTGATAACGTTTTCATCAGGTATCGAAAGCCCTTTGTTAACACGTTGCGAATTCATGTCAACAGATTAATTGTTTCCCTCAATTATTGACATCTTGTGCCAAATCAGGGTATGAGATGTTGTTACTGTTTCATCATCACACCGGCGCAGCATCTTTTTTTGCGCTTGCGAACGAGGTAGCGCATGGCACTGAAAGACTCCATTAAGACGATTCTGCAGGAAGCGGAACTCTATCATGGGCAGGGGCTGTTGGCGGAAGCGAAAGAGAAATATCAGCAGGCACAGGCCCTCATCGAACGCAGTGCGCAAGTAAAAAATCGCGAAAAACTGCTGGAGGGCATCCACAGAAAGATTGCCGGCATTGAGCTGCATGACCAAAAAGTGCAGCAGACCGCCGCCACCTCACCGGCGTTGTCTGAAAAAGCAAGGGAATTGATCAAACGGCTGTTTTCCTTTTCCAAGGAGGAAAGCGAGGAGGCCGCGGCCCTGGAAGGCGCCATTGCCCTGGCCAAATTCGGACAGTTCAGCAGCGCACTGACGGAATTCAACAAGCTGATCCGCAAAGAATCCCATCGCACAGTGGCCGCGAAAAATATCCTCCGCTGCCACATCGCTCTGGCTTCTGAAAAGGCGGCTGTCGAACAATATGAAGAATGGGTGAAATCCGATCTTTTTTCGGTCAAGCAGCTGGAATCGATCCGGGTGTTTCTGGAAGACAATATTCCGCCGGAAGCGCTGGAGAAGCCCTTGAGCGCCCCGGCGGCACCCGCCGCATCCGCTGAAGAGGAAACGGCGCGCGTCGAGGAGGAATTCATCGACATCAGCTCCATCGGCATCCCTTTTGAGAGCGGACCGGCCCAAGGCAAAGTCATCGAGTTTGACGTCAATTTTCAATCCGGTAATCTGTTAAGCCTGATTGTGCCCCAAAAAGAAGGCAACATCATTGAAGATCTGGCCGTCGGCACCAAAATCAACGATCTCCAATTCTATTCACCGATCGCCATTTTCAACGGCGCCGGCGTCGTCTCCGAGAAATCCCAAATCAAATCCGGACCAAAACAGGGCGATTTTTGTCTCGACATCGAAATCACCAGCACGTAGAAACAGGATACAGGGTTAGGTGATATGGCCATATTCAATCTGAAAAAAAGAGAAATCGAATGCAAAATTGTCTACTATGGTCCGGGTAGGGGAGGCAAAACAACCAACCTCGAATATATTTTTAAAACCTTTCGCAAACAGATTACCGGCGAAATGGTTTCCATCAACACCGAAGGGGACCGCACCCTTTTTTTTGACTTCCTGCCCATGGGTCTGGGCAAAATAAAGGGCTGTGAGGTCCGCGTCCAGCTGTACACCGTTCCCGGCCAGGTGCAGTACAGTTCCACCCGCAAGCTGGTTCTGCGCGGGGTCGACGGCCTTGTGTTCGTCGCCGACTCGTTGAAGGTCCGGCGAGAGAAGAACATGCTGTCACTTAAGGATCTGCAGAAAAACCTGAAGGAATACGGTCTGAACATCTTCAATGTCCCGCTGGTGCTGCAGTACAACAAACGCGATTTGGGCGACCAGGGGATTCCCATCATGCCCGTCGAGCAGATGGAAAGAGACCTCAACCGGCAATTGAAAGTCCCGTCTTTTGCCGGCAGCGCGGTCAACGGCGATCGCGTCGGCGAAACCCTAAAGGAATGCTTGAAGCTTACGTTGAAGTCACTCCATAAAGAACTGAAATGGGCCCAGTGATGACCAATGGATAAGGATGCGGTGCTTCAAGGCAGACTCGGCTTTTTAAGCCTGGGAGACATTATCCAGTTGCTCGGCGGAAACGGCAGTTCCGGTACGCTGCGCATCACCAGCCCGCATGCCGTCGAGACGGGTTTGATTTATTTTGAAAGAGGCAACCCCATCAATGCCGCGGCCGGACCCCAGTCAGGCCTGGATGCGCTTTACGCGCTCTTCGGCTGGACCCGGGGGGAGTTTGCATTCAGTGAATCTGAAGTTTACAGCCACCGCGTGATCAACAAGAGTCGTATGAGCATCATCCTGGATGGACTGAAAATGCTTGACGACGGCCAGATTCCCCGGATCGGACCGCAGTCCGGTTCGAAAGCCGCCGCAGGGCCGGCCCGGGAAGCGGACGGCCTCTCGGTGATCAAGGGACCCCTGGTGGACTACATGTATATTGTGGATGAGGAGGATTTCTACGGCGGTGAAATGATCGTCGAGGAGGGCAAGCACGGCGGATGGATGTGGGTCGTGCTGGAAGGAACCGTGGATATCCTCAAGGAAACAGACACGGGTCCGCTGCAGATCATCCGCATCGGCACCGGATCTTTCATCGGCAGTCTGTCTTCATTTATCCTCAAGGAACACACCCGCAGCGCCTCTGCCAAGGCCTCTGGGAACGTTCAGCTGGGCGTCATGGATTCCCAGCGTTTAGCGCAGGAATACGCAAAAATGGCCCCTGATTTCAGATCATTTATATTGAGCCTGGATCGCCGTCTGAAGGTGCTGACCAACCGCACGGTGGATTGTTATACCGGCAGTGTGGACACGCTGCGCTTTTCAAAAAATCAACGCAAATTCGTCATTCCGACGTCCAACGGCGACGGCCGCATTTATCGGGTTTTGCATGGCAGCGCCACGATCGTTCAGCAAACCGACACCGGCCCCATTCCCCTGGTCGACCTGCATGCGGATGATTTTTTCGGTCGGATTCCCTTTCTGGATTTCGGACACGAGCCGGGTGCCGCCGTTGTGCAGGTGTCCGATGATTTCAAAGCCCAGCCGGTCAAAGCGGAGGTTCTGCGCCGGGAATATGACAAACTGTCCACCGCCTTCCGCAATCTGATCGAAAACCTGGCAACCTACATTGCCATGACCACCCAGGTGCTGTTAAAACACCGCAACCAAAAAATGAAATGGTGAATCTCATGAGCCGAGATGAACATCGCAAGCACCTTCGCGTTGATGCCGTTCACCTGTTGAATTATGTGTGTATGGACCAGGGCAACGCAGCCACCCAGGGCATGGGACGAACCCTGAATGTTTCCGAAGCGGGGATTCTGCTGGAAACACACGCCCCCCTGGAAGATGGTGCAACCGCTGTGATCACACTGGGAATCGAAGACGACCTGATTCAGATCAACGGCAAAGTCATTTATGTGAAAGAAACCGCCCCCGGCATCTTTACGGCCGGGATAGAATTTTTTGAAATCGGCGAAAAGGCGCTGGAAACCCTGCGCTTCTACATCCGTGTTTTTTCGCAGACAAACGGAAAGGTGGCGACGGAATGAGCATTTGTGTGTATGAAACGGACTTTTCGGATCTCAAGCTGATCAAGCGGGGCAAGGTCAGGGATGTTTACGATGTAGGAGATTATCTCTTAATGGTGGCGACCGACCGCATTTCCGCCTTTGATGTCATCATGCCGGATCCGGTTCCCGACAAAGGGGCTATTTTAACCCAGATTTCCCTTTTCTGGTTCGATCACATGCAAGCCCTGACCCCGCACCATGTGGTGGCCAGCGCGGTGGATGCATATCCGGCGGAATGCCGACCCTACCGCCGTCAACTCGAAAACCGCAGCATGCTGGTGAAAAAGACGGACCCCCTTCCGATTGAGTGTGTGGTAAGGGGCTATATTTCCGGTTCCGGCTGGAAATCCTACCGGCGGTCCGGCACCGTCTGCGGCATTGAATTGCCCCGGGGGCTCAAAGAATCCGACAAGCTGCCGGAGCCGATTTTTACACCCTCCACCAAGGCCGATTTAGGGGACCACGACATCAACATTGATTTTGCGGAGGCGGCCGACCGGGTCGGCGCTGACGTGGCCCGGCGGGTCAAGGATCTGAGCCTTTCCATCTACGAAAAGGGCGCCCGGCTGGCGGAGTCCAAAGGCATTATTATTGCCGATACCAAATTTGAATTCGGCATGATCGACGGGGACCTGGTTCTGATCGACGAGGTGCTGACCCCTGATTCTTCACGCTTCTGGCCCAGGGACGCCTATCAGCCCGGCGGTGCGCAAAAAAGCTATGACAAACAGTACCTGCGCGATTATCTCGAATCAATCGAATGGGACAAAACCCCGCCGGGGCCGTCTCTGCCGGCGGATGTTATCGAAAACACGCGCAAAAAATACATGGAAGCCCTCAAACGTCTCACCGGCCGCAAGGACAATTTTTAAGCGTTCGGCAGAACAATGCCGGAAATCAACGGCGGATATCATCACAGTACAGAATTCCTGCAGGGCGTACATGCACAGAGAGCCGAACGCTGAAAAAAATCGTTTCATCCAT